>Ga0137396_10001792_pt1 | contig 11505 bp, 9 predicted proteins | sample czc16metaG_FD_108284 | JGI IMG/M metagenome (GOLD analysis project Ga0137396, IMG submission 108284) | Vadose zone soil microbial communities from Angelo Coast Range Reserve, California, USA - czcobulk3.16 metaG | ecosystem: Environmental > Terrestrial > Soil > Vadose zone | place: USA...
GTACAGATTGAACGCGAGTTGGGCGATCTCGTCGTGGGCAGGGGCCCGTCGACCGCCGGTGTATGTTGCCATCCCCCACTCACCTGCGGCATGCGAAGTGACGCAATCAGATGCTTTTGTCATAACTCTCTTGTCTAATCTCACACCAGCAACGACCAATCAGCTTTGCACCTCGCTGATGCGAAGCTCGTTATCTGTCATGGTCTCAGGCTCCTTCCTTATAACCCTGGCGAAGAATGTAGCCGGACACTTACGCTCGAACGTCGGCGTTAGTGAATCTGCCGAGCGTGCCGATCCATTCTGCGTAAATAGGGACGTCACTTTGCTCAACGTCAACCACCTGAACTTCGACCGGCGCAGCGGAAGTAGCGCCGGAAGTGCTCTTCGGCCGTATAACGCCAATGATCAGGGTAACAACAGACAGGCAGAAATGCTCCAGCAATCCAGTACTTATATTTCGTCAAGACAGTCACGTTTGCCTCCTGCACGCGGGATAACCTAACGGGCGAGCCACATTGCGTAGCGGACGCCTTGAAAAACAGTCCACGCGTGATGAGCTCTTAAAATGCGGTACCAACTGAGAAATGAATGCGTTTTCATGATTCCCTCCACTCGCGAGTGAGGCGATGAGACCAGAAACGCAAAAACGAAACAATTGGACGAAGGTATTGACAACACTTTGGTATCGAAACCGGGCGAGGATGGTCGCAGCGCGAGTTTCCGCCAAACAACTGAGTGTCGCGCGTCCTCTGGGCCACGTCTACGCGTATCTGCTCGCAAGCAATTTCCTCGTTCCCATGCAAATCCCCGCAACCGTACCGCCGGGGCGTAATCAGCGCGGGACCGTGTCAGAGGCGCGTGGTCGAGACAATTGGGCGAAACGCGGACAAACTCCGCCGGCAGAAATGCTTTGTACTCCAACAGAAACAGAGCAGGTGAGTCTCCTCGTTGACTGGAATAGGAGGTGCCCAGCTCCGCCGCGAACCCACCTTTCTGAAAGATGTTTGTGCATTTCCAACGACCAGGAATTCGTGGCCTTGAAGTAGGTTTAACCTGGCATTGCCCCGACGCATTCTAGGGGCAAAGACTGAATCCCATTGTTGCTCCCGGTTTTTGTCCTGGCCGAATGACGATCGGTCGCGAACAACCCTCCGATCGATTCAGACGAAAGTATTGCCGATACCATCGTCCAATTGTTTGGCCTTCGCGCTTCTGGTCTCATCGCTTCGTCGCAAGCGTTTTCAATCGGGTATGCGAAAAAGACCTGTACGAAAGGAATCTACGATTTGGACCGTTTGACTCCCAGTGTTTTGGTCTTTGGCTGGCGCGCGGCGGAGCAGCTGCTACGCCACGCCAAGTACCCAGAGACTAAGTGTTTATAAGCGTTTGAAAGTTTGTGAGAAAGAAAGAGGCGAACCATGAACGTTCAAGAGGCCATACTGCGGACCGAGAGACAAGAAGCCGCGCAGCACAGCGCAGCCGAAACGGCATCCACCGAGGACCGTTGGCTCGTAGCGCAAGCAAAATCGGGAAGCTCGAACGCCTTCGGAGAATTGTACGAGCGTCATCGACTGCGGATCTATCGCACAGCTTTTCGGATACTTCGCAATCCCCAAGATGCGGAAGATGCAGCGCAACGTTCGTTTCAACGTGTTCTAACCAACCTCGCTAGATTTCGCGAAGACGCGCCCTTTACGACCTGGGTAACCCGCATAGCTATCAATGAAGCCTTGATGCTCCTTCGCCAGAGGCGAACCGACACACCGCTCCAAGAAAACACCGATGACTCCCAAGCGCGATTCGTGCACGATCCCGCGGATAAAGGGCCGACGCCCGAACAGGCCTTCGTCGAAACGGAACGCCGCGCCGCTGTCCTTCAAGCGATTTCGCATCTCCGGGAAAGCTTGCGAACTGTGATTCTTCTTCGCGAATTGCAAGGATTCACGAGTGCGGAAATCGCTCGGCGGCTTGGTCTCAGCGTTTCCGCTGTTAAGGCGCGTACGTTCCACGGGCGACGCCATCTGCGGCGGCAGTTGGAAGGGAAGTACAGGGTTGGCTGCACCGGATTCTTGAGCGGAACGCGAACTAAGGAATCGTGAGGTAATCCTCATGCAAAGAAAGCACGCATCTCGCTGGATTCGTTGTGCGAGTAATCTGCCCGGGCGAGGTTTCCTCTGAGTTCTTCAAAATTGAAGCTTAAGCACAAGTTGAATCGAACGCGGGCCCCCGATTTGGTACAGCGGATTAAGGCCGCCGTTCTGGCCGCCGCCGCCGAGGTAGTTGTTCAGCATTTGTGTGGCTTGGCCGAACTGGGGTGAGCTGAGGTAATTGATCGGGTTGCCGAAGTTCGGGTGATTCAGAATGTTGAAGACGTCGCCTCTCGCCTGCAGAGAAAGACGTTCTGTAACGCGAAACTGCCGACGCAGCGTCAAGTCCCACTGCGTCGCACCGAATCCACGCAGGGCATTGCGTCCCAGATTCCCTTGCGCGGTGGCAGGTACAGGTGTGGTGAATGCCGCTGCGTTGATCACCTTACCTCCAGGCGCGCTTGATGGGTAAAGGTAAAACGGCACGCCGGGAATGACATTCGGCCGCTGCACGCTGTCGGCCCCTGATAGCGAAGTATCTGGGAAAGGATTGTTTCCCGTCACCACATTCACCGGAGGAGCGCTGCGAGCGTAAACGATCGAATCCGTCGACCAGCTTTCGAAGATCTTTTTCAACGCTCCGCTACCCGGCCCGGGAATATCGTAGGAAACAGCGCCGGAAAAAGTGTTCCGGATGTCGTAATCAGAAGGGCCCCGCTCGGCGGACGCTGAGAACTTGCCGGGCGGGACATTTTGAGAATTCCCGTCCGAGGAGACGTCGTCGATGGAGTGACTCCAAGTGTAGGAGAGAAGTGTCTGCAACCCATCCGAAAGCCGGTGACGATATTGTGCCTGCAGCGCGTTATAGCTGGAGGTTGCGCCGTTGCTCTGAACATCAAGCCTGCCCGTGAAATTTGGATTCGGTGCAAAGTATATGTCCCGCCTCATTAACTTGCGTCCGGCGGCGCCAACATAGGTGAGAGCCAGAACGTCAGCCCTGCTAAAACTCTGCTCGGCCGCGGCATTCCATTCATACGTTCGCGGTAACACGTGGTTTGGATCGACGACAGACATGGAAGCTGCAGGAGGGCTGGTTGTGAACGGCGGAGGTGCGGCGCTGCTGCCTATCAGCGGGAACGACGATCCGAAAAGAAACCTTTGCTGAACATAAGGGAACGAGAACAGGGCATTCGTTACATCCGCGTACCCGAGATCGTAGAAAATACCGGCCCCTGCCCTTACGACCACGTTTGAACGCGCCTGCCACGCAAGACCAAGTCGAGGGGCGAAATCATCCTTCTGCGGGTGCCACAGAGATGTTCCTGGTGGCGCCAACGTCGTTGTCCCAAGATTAGTCACCTGCGTCACGGTAAACGGAGGAGTCCCGTTAGGCGAGGAAGGAGCTGTGTTGTACTCCCAGCGCAATCCATAGGTAGCCGTTAAATTGTTACTGATTTTCCACGTATCCTGAGCGAAGAAACTCCAGTTGGATATTACGATCTCTACATCTGGCCTTCCGGAACTTACGGATGCTATTGTGGCCGAGTTGGCTAATACATCTGCCAGGGTGCCGAAGAACAAGGCCTGCTGATAGGTGCTCAATTCTTCTTCGGGGCTCAGGCGCCGGTAATCAATCCCGAATTTTACTTGATGGCCACTCACGATCCACGACAGACTGTCAGTCATATTGATCTGATGTTGCAGGTTATCTGCCAGCTTGCCCACCTCAAAACTAAGGCCAAATGGATTGAGATCTCCCTGAAAAGTAAAAGAGGAAGTACTCAAAGATTGACCTGTAGGAAGCAGCACCGAACTCGAAGGGGGTACCGCACCTCCGAAGTCGTCCAAAGTCAAAAAACTATTTCCTCGGCTCAGACTGTAATTAAATCGGAACTCATTGATAGCATGTGACGTGATCGTCTCATTCGCCCCGACGGTGATGGTCTGGGTGCGATCCTGAGTATGCAGAAGGGTGCTGTAGCCGAATGCAAAACCAGCACGCTGAACAAGGCTTGATGGAGCATCGCTATATCTTGCAAATAAGCTCAGGCGCTGCGAGAGAAGGTAGTCAATGCGTCCGCTGTAGGAATTTAGCGAGGAAGGATCAGAATAACCAGCCACAAATGCGGCAGTGCCGTTACCGAGATCGGGTCCGGTCGGCTTGGGAAGAGCGTTGAGCAGAGGCTGTACAGCACTGGGCGCGTTCTGGCGCGACGCCAGTGAAGGCACAAAGGTGTTGGCAATCTGCGGCTGGCGGACGCTAAGGCCCTCACTGGAGACGAAGAAGAACAGCTTGTCTTTCTTTATCGGGCCGCCGAGCACGCCGCCGAAGTCGTTCTGCCGCAGTGCAGGTTTGGGCAAGCCTTGACTATCCGCAAACCAGTTATTGGCGTCGAGAATGTCATTGCGAAAATATTCGAACGCAGTGCCATGAAGCGCGTTCGTGCCGGACTTCGTGACTACTGAAACCTGCGCGCCCGGGCTGCGTCCGAACTCCGGAGCGAAGGTCGAGGTTTGAACACGGAACTCTTGGAGTGCATCGAGCGACACCAGATTGCTCATCCCGCCAAATGCGCTCGTAGCAGGGAGTTGACCCGCTCCGCCCTGGGCAGAGCTGGAAGCAGGCGTTCCCAAATTCGCGCTCACGCCATCTACCATGAAGTAATTCGCATCGGGCCGCTGACCGTTCACACTGAATTGTCCCTGCTCAAAAAAAGCGGCGGTAGGAGTCAGCACAACGCCGGGCGTAAGCTCCAGCAATGAACCAAAGCTGCGACCGTTCAATGGCGAGTTCTCCACGAAACGGTTGTCAACGACAGTGCTCACGGTTGCCGATTCCGTGTTGACCAGGGGTGCACCGGATTCCACCCGGATTGTTTCCGATGCGGGGCCGACTCGCATCTCGAAGTCGAGGTTGAGAGCATCCTGCACGTGAAGGATGACATCTGGCTTGACTAATGTCTTGAAGCCCAGTTTTACAATCTCGATCCGATAGCGCCCGGGCGGGAGATTCGTCAGAAAATATTCCCCGACTCCGTTGGTCTCACTGCTATGACGGATGTTGGTATCTGGGGCGATGGCCGTGACCGCGGCACTCACGATTCGAGCTTTGGAAGCATCGGTTACGCGACCGGTAAGGGAGGCGTTCGTAGACTGCCCCCTGAGAACTCCGGCGAACCCAAAAAGATACGCCATCGCCAGAGACGCTCGTCTCACAGGTTCATACCCCAAGTTAGAAAGAATGCGACAATGCTGACGGCGGCCGCAACATCTGTCAACTGCCCAGTCGAACAAAAACTGAAGCTCATGTGAGTTGCTCCGTTAAGAGCTCCTGACGAGCTTCCAGCTCCGGGCATCGAAGCAAGGAAGAGATAATGCGATAAGATGTAGCGCACTGAGCGTATGTGGGAGGCGAATGCGGCATCCTATCGTGTTGAGTGCAACGATGTCCTCCATCGTGCTGGCGTGTTCTGCCTGCGCCTTCGCACTGAACCCCTCGTTAGACGTCAGCCAATACGCGCATACGGCATGGAAGGCGAGCGACGGCTTTACCAAGGGCGTCATCCTCGCGATTGCGCAGACGCCTGATGGTTATCTGTGGCTGGGTACGGAATTCGGATTGTATCGCTTTGATGGCGTGCGAGCGATTCCCTGGCAATCGCCCGCAGGTCACGATCTCCCTTCACAATATATTTACAGCCTGCTGGTTGCGCGGGATGGAACCCTGTGGATTGGCACGGACAGAGGGGTTGCGTCTTGGAAGGACGGGAAGCTGACACACTATCCGGACCTCGATGGACAGACGATTCAGTCCCTCCTTGAGGATCGTGAAGGCACGATATGGTCTAGCGGCGAGAAGGTTTTTTCTGCCCCGAACATCTGCGCGATCGGGAATAGCGGTGTTCACTGCTACGGGAAGGATGGCAGTCTAGGTGGAGGCTGGATCGTCAGTCTGTATGAGGACAGCAAGGGTACTCTCTGGGCACTGGGAGGAAAAGGGATCTGGAGATGGAAGCCAGGTCCGCCAAAATTCTATCCACTGCCGATTGCACCGGATAACCTCCACGGTATAACAGAAGATAATACCGGCAGATTGCTAATCGGTATCGAGGGTGGAATTCGACGGTTCTCCGACGGAAAACTCGAGACGTATTCGTTGCCCAGCAGGATGCAGCCTTTTACCACCAGAACACTGCTCCGCGACCGTGACGGCGGCCTCTGGATCGCTGTATACCATGCGGGCCTTGTGCATGTTCATGACGGAAGAGCGGACGTGTTTAGACAAGCGGACGGCCTGTCGAGCGATGATGTCTTCGCTCTCTTTGAAGATCGAGAGAACAATGTTTGGGTGTCGACCATGAACGGCCTGGATCGCTTTCGGGCCGCAGCAGTCGCTACGTTTTCTCTGAATGAAGGCTTGTCGAATGGCCTTCCACGGTCGGTTCTAGCAGACAAGGATGGAAGTGTTTTGGTAGCCACGCCTGGCGGCCTCGATCGGTGGCGTGAAGGACAAATCACCGCCTACGACAAGCGCGGTGGAAAGCTCAATGGACGGACGCCGACTTCTCTTTTTCAAGAAAGGAGCGGGCGAATATGGGTGTCTACTACCCGCGAGATCGGATATTTGGAAAACAACCGATTCGTTTCCGTGAGCAGCACCTACGACGGAAGAATGCTAGATATCGCTGAAGATTCCGCTGGAAATCTATGGATGGCCGACCAGCAAGGGGGACTCCTTCATTTGAGCGGCAGCAAACTCGTCGAACGGATTCCTTGGGCCAGCCTGGGGCATAAGGATTTTGCGCTGAGTTTGGCCGCGGATCATTTGCGCGGCGGTATTTGGCTTGGATTCTATGGAGGTGGCATCTCCTATTTCGCTGACGGCCATATTCAGGAGACGTACAAGGCCGCTGATGGATTGGGCAACGGCAGCGTCACCGATCTACAAGTGGAGAAAGACGGCACGCTTTGGGCGGCAACGGATGGTGGATTGAGCCGGATGAAAAATGGGCGTTTCGTCACGCTTGCTCGCGAGAACGGGTTACCCTGCAATCCGATTCACTGGATGATACAAGACGACGATCACTCGTTGTGGTTGTATACCCCATGTGGGCTGGTGAGCCTCTCGCGCTCCGAGATGGACACCTGGACTGCCGCAGCGGACAGGAATCAGGCTGCGAAGCAGATGGTCCACCCCACCGTTTTCGACAGCGCGGACGGGGTGCGGTTGCACGAACTTTCATACCACCCGTACAATCCAGCCGTCACGAAATCCTCGGATGGGAAGATCTGGTTCGTGCCCTTGGATGGCGTGAGCATGATTGATCCGCGTCATCTCCCGTTCAACACACTGCCGCCGCAGGTCCAGATCGGCCGGATCACGGCGGACCGCAAAGCCTACGACCCGGCTGCCTATGGAAACGGGCGCGTGCCCTTGCCCGCACGGCTACGCGATCTGGAGATTGACTACACGGCGCTGAGCTTCGTCGCGCCCGAGAAGGTCCTTTTTCGCTACAAACTGGAGGGCCGCGATGGCGACTGGCGGGACGCGGGCAACCGTCGGCAAGCATTCTACAGCGACCTTCCTCCTGGGCAGTATCGCTTTCGCGTGGCCGCCTGCAACAACAGCGGCGTGTGGAACGAAGAAGGCGCTTTTCTGAATTTTTCAGTCGCGCCTGAGTATTACCAAACGACTTGGTTCCGAATCATGTGCGCAGTCTTCTTTCTCATATTACTTTGGGGACTTTATCAATTGCGTCTTCGCCAACTTCAGCGCCAGTTTAATGCGGGCATCGAGGTTCGCGTGAATGAGCGAACTCGGATTGCCCGAGAGCTGCATGACACGTTGCTGCAAAGTTTCCACGGGCTGATGTTTCAATTCCAGGCCGCGCGCAACGTATTGCCTCAAAGGCCGCAGGAAGCCATTCAAACTCTGGATAGCGCGATCAATGCAACAGAGCAGGCAATAGCCGAGAGCCGAGATGCAATTCATGAACTGCGCACCGACCCGGCGCGCGATGCGGAATTGACTGAATCGCTGAGAGTCGCGGCTCAGGAGCTGGCGAACTCTGCTCAGCCGGGTTTTTCGACGCCGACATTTAAGCTGACGTTGGAGGGGGAGCGGAAAACCTTGCCGCCACTCCTTCAGGACGAAATATATCGCATCGCGCGTGAAGTCCTGCGAAATGCGTATCAACACGCAAATGCAGATCGCATCGAAGCCGAGATTCGATACGAGGACCAGGCGCTTCGGTTGCGTATCCGTGACAATGGAAAAGGAATTGATCTTAAGGTCTTGAAAGAAGGGGGAAGCTCCGGCCATTGGGGACTGCGCGGTGTCCGTGAACGTGCTCAGCGTATAGGAGCCCAACTGGATTTCTGGAGCGAAGTCGGCGCGGGAACTGAAGTTCAGTTGAATGTTCCTGCGGCGGTCGTGCGCGAAGGATTTGGAGAAGCCTCGAAACAAAGGCTCTCTAGGACTGGTCCTGGCCAGCGAGGCGAAACAAAATGAACGACAATGCTGCCGTTATTCGAATCCTGAGCGTTGACGACCATCCTCTCCTCCGCAAGGGAATCACAACGTTGATTAACGCCGAACCCGATATGAAATTAATTGCCGAAGCCTCGAACGGGCAGGAGGCAATCGAAGCATTCCGTTTGCACCGACCGGATGTGACGTTGATGGATCTTCAAATGCCAGGCTTGAACGGCACAGAAGCGATAGAACGCATTCGCAGCGAATTTCCCAATGCGCGCGTGATTGTTCTAACGACGTACACTGGCGATGTTCAAATTATGCGGGCCCTCAAAGCCGGCGCTCGGGCTTATATTTTGAAGGGGCACGTCCACAGAGAGCTGCTTGATACGATCCGGGCTGTCCATAAAGGGCAAAAACGAATACCGCCTGACATCGCCGAGGAATTGGCTCAGCACGCCGCCGATGACGAATTGACGCAACGAGAGATCGATGTGCTGCGACTCATAGCGTCTGGAAACTCAAACAAACTCATCGGCGACCAGCTCTCCATCGGCGAAGCGACCGTGAAGAGCCACGTGAGTAACATACTCTCCAAACTGAACGCGAACGACCGATCTCACGCGATCGTGATTGGACTGCAACGCGGTATCCTTCAGCTTCATACCCCCCAAAAGTAGGATCACCAAACCCGACGTTTGGCCGTTTCGATTGCGAATGAGGTTGCGTACTGTACGTTGTTGTGATGCAACGACTGTTCACGTCTTTCGCCAATGGCTGGCCCGGCAAAGGCCTTCTCACCCAACGGACACTGGTCGCCGCGATTCTTGTGTATGGCCTGCTCACAAACTTTGAGAAGACGACACATTTCCCTGCAGTTTTCGCAATCATTGTGGCGGCGGCCGCAGCCTTGTTGCTCTTGGTCGGTCTGTGGACTCCGATCGCTGGAGGGGCTCTGGCGCTTGTCGAACTCTGCATTGCCGTCGCTCAAATCAGCGACCCATTGCTATCCGTCATCCTCGCAACCTTAGGGGGCACACTGGCGATGATTGGACCAGGGGCCTGGTCGATTGATGCACTTCTATTTGGCAGAAAACATATTGATATCTCCAACCGCTAGGGAAGTTCCAATCCCTCAAAAGTGGTAAGCCAAACTCAGGCGATATGCGGGCACAAAACCCCGACCATATGCCGTTGTTCGAGGACCACGACAAAGCTAGAGTGGCCTGTGAGCGGACGATTAGTTGGGTGCAACTAAGGAGCTTGATATGAGTTCAGCAGCAATTTCACCAGGGTGCGGCGCAAGTTCGACGCAGATACTTGGGCCGAGATTCAAGGCTTCGGTTGCACCAGACATCACACCAGTTGTCTTTGTTCTCGATGAGGACGTTTCCACGCGTGAATCGCTGGAACTCCTCATCCGTAGCGCAGGATGGCGATGCGAGACATTTGTGTCTGCGCCGGAATTCCTTACCTGCCCAGTGCCTTCGGTTCCGAATTGCCTGGTGGTTGACGCAGCTTCGTGCACCAATGCTTTTGACCTGCAGAAGCGAGTCGTTCTCGAACGTCCAGGCACGACGATTATCTTCATGGCCAGCAGCATCGAGGTGGCCACAGCCGTCAAAGCGATTAAGGCCGGGGCAGTGGAGTTTTTCACCAAGCCATGCCCCGAGAGCGAGTTATTGAGTTCCATTCGGGAAGCGCTCGAACGCAGCCGGGCCGCCGTCACTTACGAGACGGAGATGCGGTCACTCCGCGGCCGCTACAGCGGTCTGTCTCGGCGCGAACGAGAGGTAATGACGTTAGTGGTCTCAGGCTTGTTGAACAAGCAGGTGGGCGGTGAGCTCGGTATCAGCGAAATCACGGTGAAAGCTCACAGAGGCCAAGTCATGCGAAAGATGAAAGCCGATTCTCTCGCAGATTTGGTGAGAATGGCATCCAGGCCGAGCCTGATAGCCTAGCGAAACGCCTAAGCCGTTAAGGATCGGCTATCCGCCAAGCAAATTTCCTCACCCACCGGACACTAGGAGATGAAATATGAAAGCAGTTGTTGTCCACCAATATGGCAGTCCTGAAGTACTCAAGTTCGAGGAATACCCTGACCCGGTGGCGGGACCCGGCGAAGTATTGGTGCGGGTCGCTGCCACGAGCGTGAATCCGATCGATTACAAACGACGCGCCGGGTTGATGAAAGACTCTTATCCGATCAACTTCCCGGGACTGATGGGAGTGGACATTGCGGGGACAGTCGTCACGGTTGGGCCCGGAGTGGAAGGCTTTTCCCGAGGCGACCAGGTGTTTGCAATGGCGGCGGACACATACGCCGAACTTTGCGTTGTGAAAGCCGCGATTCTGGCGAAAGTTCCGAAGGGACTCGATTTGATCCATGCGGCGGCGCTGCCGCTGGTGACGACGACTGGCAACCAGCTCATTTCCGCTACCGGGATCAAAGCGGGCCAGACGGTTCTCGTAGTAGGTTCTGCTGGAAATGTCGGGCGGTCGGCGATATTCACTGCGAAGCAACGGGGAGCAGTCGTGATTGCAGGGGTGCTGAAGAGCCAGATGGATGAAGCGAAGACCATCGGCGCAGATCAGTTGGTCGCAACCGATGACGACGATGCGATTGCGAATCTTCCGATGCTCGATGTCGTAGCTGATACGGTCAACGGCAAGACTGCTGAAAAACTGATCGCTAAGGTCAAGCCGGGAGGAGTGTTTGCATCGGTTCTCGGGGCGCCACGGAATGCCGAGAAGTACCCAACCGTAAAGGTGGTACCGGTGTCCGCGACACCTGATGCGAAAACTCTGCGGTTCATGGCCGAGGCCGTCCGAGATGGCAAACTGGTGATCCCGATCAGCCGCAAGCTGCCACTCGGCAAGGCGGCCGAAGCTCAAGCCGCCGCGGAGGAGGGTGGTATCGGGAAGGTCTTGCTGGTGGCTTGA
>Ga0137396_10001793_pt1 | contig 11504 bp, 8 predicted proteins | sample czc16metaG_FD_108284 | JGI IMG/M metagenome (GOLD analysis project Ga0137396, IMG submission 108284) | Vadose zone soil microbial communities from Angelo Coast Range Reserve, California, USA - czcobulk3.16 metaG | ecosystem: Environmental > Terrestrial > Soil > Vadose zone | place: USA...
CGATCCTTGGTCACCTGGAACTGCAGATCCTCCGGGAAATGCTCGGCGTTGTAGCGCAGATGCAGCCTCGTCAGCACCGCCACCCCAGGAGGGTCCGAATTCGGGGAGATCCAGAAGGCTCCGAGCGTTCGAAGCTCTTCCGGCCTGAGATACGGGGCGGTGCAGGGATCGCAAGAGGGTTGGTTCGGGACGACGTTCCAGCAGTATTCGAGGAAGACCGCGTCCTCCCCTTCGCGCCTGTGCTGCTTGTCAAAGAGCTTCCGATAGAAGTCGGGGAATTCGGGCTTCACGAATTCCGGGATGTCGAGATTCGTCGGCACGCGAATGGTGCGGTAGTTCGTGGCCTCCACGCGGCCGGCGCGGGTGAGCGTGAAGACGAACATCTCCTGCGGTCCGTGCGCGTTGACCATCCCGAGCCGTATCGGGAGCATGAATTTCGGGGACTCATAAGCCACCTGGATCGGGCGCAGGTACGTGAACCCGAGCCGCTTCTGCTCGTTCAGGTCCACCTTGGCGACGAAGAAATACATCCCCTGGCGGATGTAGCTCTGGAGGACTCGGGGCGCTCCTTCGGGGATGCGGTAGCCGTTCGCCCGCAGCCACCGGTCGAGCGCCCGTCCCTCTTCAGCGGAGAGGATGAGGATGTCGTACTCGTCGACTTTGAACTGCGCCTGAATTACCACGCCCGCCTTCAGTGCCATGGCGCCGCGGTAACTTTCGACCGGAAGGGACCGGAGGTCTTCACTTACTACCGACAACGAAGCCGCCCTTTCCGGACACGGATTCGGATCCGTGTACTCCACCATCCTCGGCACGGAATAGTCGTGCAGGCGGTCCACCAGGCCCTGATCCGCGATGTGGACCTGTTCCTTCTTGAGCACCACCGGCACTGGGATCACGACCGCGAACTCCTTGGGATCACCCTTGAAGTCGCTCGCCATCGTGAGCACGGTTCGATTGCCGTCTCGGGCCAGCACAACCCTCGAGGACTGGTTGTAGATCTTGGCGTCCCCTTGGGCCACATAGAAGCCGCAGAAGGCAACCGCTTCAGGGGTGGCGAGAAGCGAGACCGCGAGGAGCAGAAGGAGAAAGAGGACCCCGGCGAGGGTGGGACGGATTCCGTCCTTGAAGCTTGTTCGATTCATGGCGCGAGCCTCCGAAATCCAGCGGGTGGAGCGGGGGTTCCAAGTGAGGGGGGAAGGGGGATCGGAGGACTTGCCGGCGCTGAGTGAGCGGAGTCGTGCGCGCCGACTCCCTTCACGCTACACCCAGCGCCGGGGCTGTCCAGTCAAATCAGTTTGTCCACATCGGTTCCCACCAGGACGACGGCTTGTCGGGTTCATCGGACCAGCCGCCGCCCATCCTTCTCCTGATCGAGGCGAGATCCCATCCGGTGAGCGAAGCCAGCGTCTCGGCCTCCTTCACCCGTCGCTCGCGGACGGTTCGGCGATACTCGCGGACCGCGTCGCACGTCCCGTCCCCCTTCCAGGGGTGCCGCAGCACGTACCGAGCCTGGAAATTGCTCTGGTCGGTCGTCTCCTGGAATACGAGATCCTCGGGGAAGTGCGCCGCGTCATAGCGGACGTGGAGGCGCGTGATGAAGGTGTTCTGCGGCCCCCCCGGGTTCCAGCCCTGGGGCCCCGGGGACCCCAGCCAGAAGACCCCCAGGCTCCGAAGCTCGTCCGCGTTGAGCGGGTCGGCCGCGCAGGGGTCGCACCAGCTCATGTTCCAGGCGTACTCGAGGAACACCGCTTCCCGGTTCTCGCTCTCGACCTGGCGCGTGAACATGGCGCGGTAGAAGCGCGGAAACTGATCCTTCACGTACTCGGGAATGTCCATGCCCTCCGGCAAGCGGACCGTGCGGTAATTCGTGGTTTCCACCCGGCCGTTCTTCGTGATCGCGTAGACGAAGAGCTCCTGGGGTCCGTCCGCGTTCACCATCCCGAGCCGGATCGGGAGCATGAATTTCGGCGACTCATACGCCATCTGGAGCGGGCGCAGGTACGAGAACCCGAGCCGCTTCTGCTCGCCGAGGTTCACCTTGGCGACGAAGAATTTCATTCCCTGCCGGATGTAGCTTCCGAGCACGCGCGTGGCACCCCGTGGGATCGTGTAGCCGTTTTCCACGAGCCAGGTTTCCAGCCCGCCGCTCTGCTTGGCCGAGAGAATCAGGATGTCGTACTCGCCGACCGTGTAGCGCGCCTCGATGGTGACGCCGAGGGACTTGGCGCGCGCGACATCTGCCCGGTCCATCATGGACCCGATGGCCTGGGGCGCCATCTTCTGCATGTTCCGCTCCTCCGCGTAGATCCGGCACGGGTCCTCGTCGAAGTACTCCACGAGCCGTGGCGCCGAGTAGGCGTCGAGATGATCCAGCACCGCGCGATCGCCCACGTGGATCTGGCCCTTCTCGAGCAGAGTCGGGACCGGCACGACCATCGCGAACTCGGTGGGCTCGCCGCTGTAGTCATTCGACATCGTGAGCACGGTGCGGTCGCCGTCGCGAACCAGGATCACCTTGGACGCCTTGTTGAAAAGCTTCGCGTCGCCGCGCGCGACGTAGAAGCCGCAGAAGCTATGGGCCGGTTGGGCCCAGAGCAGGGCGATCCAGAGCAGGCTGCCGGAGAGAAGAAGGCGCTTCATCGGGTACTCTCGCTTTCTGATTGGGGTTCGATCGCGCACGATTCCATTCGTACTTGGGTCCCGGCAGCAGCCGGTCGATGAGCGGGACCGCCATCGACCAGAGCGCGAGGGACCACAGGATTCCATTCGTACGGTAGAGGCCGAACTGGATGAATCCGGCGAATGCGGTGACGAGGCATGCGAACAGGATCCGTCCCGCCCGGGAGTTCGGCGTGGTCTTGGGATCGGAGATCATGAAGAAGGCGAAGAGGAGCAGCGCCCCGCTCTCGAGCCGATGGAGCGGAACCGCCCACCGCTGCAGGACCCAGAACGCGCGTCCGAATTGCAACAAAGCGAAGGAGATCAGAAATGCGTACGTGACGTCGCTGCGGGCAGCGCGGTTCACGACGAGACCGCCGAGGCACGCCATGAGAAAGCCGAAGTACGCGACGTTTCCCCACTGCCCGGGGGAGACCCAGACGGGCACACCCAGGAAGAGCAGGAACACGAGTCCGAAATTGGTCGGGTTGAAGATGTGCTTCTCCTGATACCGGACGACGAACTTGCTCGAGATGGTGATGACGGCGGCGAGGATGGCGAGCACCACGAAATTCGTGCGCAGGAGGAGGCAGAGCGAGAGCCCGGAGATCAGGGCGCTCTTTGGATCGAATTTGGGAAGCCGCCAGAGCTTGGTGCAGGCGTACTGCGTGAGGAGCGCGCACGACAAGAGCAACGCCGCCCGATCCGGCGTGATGTCGAAGTGGAGCCAGCCCAGACCGTAGATCAGGAGCCCGGAGAGGACGGCGATCTGGTAAAGCCTTGGGTCGAGGGGGGGCCTGGGTCTCGAGGAGTCAGCACGCATGGTGCCCTTCCTACGCCCGGCCCGGCGAGTGTATTCCCCAGAATCCTCCCTTACCGGCGTTGACCGCAAGGGCGAATTCGGGGAAACTCGGCGGGACGACGGACTCGCGCATGTCCTGGCGTCCGCCACCCCTGTAAGCCAGTCGAGGAGAGTTTCCCATGGGTGAGATCAGGCTTCACCGCACGCCGGGAAGAGGGCTCCCGGCGGCGCTGGCCGCACTCGCCTGCTTCGCCCTCGCGGGCGCCCCGTCCGCCTCAGCCTCTTCCGATCGCGGCACGTTCTCGATCGTGGCGCACGACTCGGTCACCCAGGAGCTTGGGGTGGCGGTTCAGTCCAAGTATTTCAGCGTGGGGACCGACGTTCCCTGGGCCGAGGCGGGGGTGGGCGCCGTAGCGACCCAGGCGCGGGTGGACCCCTCCTTCGGACTCAAGGCGCTGGCACTCTTGCGCACCGGCCTAACGGCGCCCGAAGTCCTGCGGGCCCTTGCCGCGAACGACTCCGCGTGGGACGCGCGTCAGCTCGGGGTCGCGGATGCGCGCGGGGGTGTCGCGAGCTGGACGGGCAGCAAGTGCCTCGACTGGGCGGGGGGCGAGACCGGGGCCGATTTCGTCTGTCAGGGGAACATCCTGGCCGGTCCCGCGGTCGTCGCGGGAATGGCCAAGGCCTACCGGGAGACCCAGGGAGAGATGGCCGAGCGGCTCCTCGCGGCGCTCGATGCGGCGCAGGCGGCGGGTGGGGACAAGCGGGGAATGCAATCGGCGGCGCTCCTCGTGGTGCGGCCGAGCGCCACGCGCCCGCAGTTCAGCCAACGCTACATCGATCTCAGGGTCGAGGACCACAAGACGCCCATCAAGGAGCTGCGTCGGCTGCTCGAGATCCAGGAGGGCTTCCACGGCGCGGACAACCACTTCCACTACGCGGAGCAGTACGAGGCCGCCGGAAGGGCGGACCTCGCGGCCCGGGAGCGCGAACGCGTCGCCGAGACCCTGCGCCGCGCGCTGGCGCGCAGGGAGCGGGACGCCTCCATGCTGAACGGGCTCGCGTGGGCCTGCGCGACCCATGATCTGTACCTGGGGGACGCCGTCAAGGCAGCCGAGCGCGCCGCCTCGCTCGAGCCGCGGAACGTCGACATCCTGGATACGCTCGCCGAGATCTATTTCCGGCAGGGGAACTCGAACAAGGCGATCGAGGTCGAATCGCGCGCCGCGACCATCGATCCCAAGAGCCAGTACTTGAAGGACCAGATCGCGCGCTTCCGCAAAGGAGTCAAAGGATGAGGGCCGCCGCCGGGATCCTCGCGACCATCGTCCTGCTCGCGCCGCCCGCCGGCGCCACCTTCTCGATCGCCGCCTACGATTCGGTGACCCAGGAGCTGGGTGTCGCGGTCCAGTCGCGCGCCTTCAGCGTCGGGATGGCGGTCCCGTGGGCCGAGGCGGGGGTGGGCGCGATCGCGACCCAGGCGTCGACCAACGAGACGTTCGGTCCCGCGGGGCTGGGGCTCCTCCGGTCCGGAAAGCCGGCTCCGGAAGTCATGCGCGCCCTGCTCGACGCCGATTCGGGCAGCGCGCACCGGCAGCTCGGCGTCGTGGACGCGCGCGGAAGGAGCGCCAGCTTCACCGGCAAGCTCTGCTCGGAGTGGGCCGGCGGCGTCACCGGACCCGGGTACGCGATCCAGGGAAATATCCTGGCGGGGGAAGCGGTGGTGAAGGGCATGGAGCGTGCCTTTCTCGAGACGAAGGGGGAGCTCGCGGAGCGGCTCCTGGCGGCGCTCGTGGCGGGCCAAGCCGCCGGTGGCGACAAGCGGGGGATGGAGTCCGCCGCGATCGTCGTGGTGCGGCCGAGCGACCAATACCCCGAGTACCGCGCGCGGTATGTCGATCTCCGCGTCGAGGACCACAAAGATCCGATCAACGAGCTGATCCGCGTCTACCGGCTCCTCGAGGGACAGCGCCTGGCGGAGGCGCACATTCGATTCGCCGACTATTACGAGAAAGCGGGGAGGAAGGATCTGGCGCGGCTCGAGCGCGAGCGGGTCGCGGAGTCGCTCACGCACGCGCTCGCGAGCAGGGACGTGGACGCCTCGACGCTGAATGGGCTCGCCTGGACCTGCGCCACGAACGGCGTCCACCTCGAGGAGGCGCTCAAGGCCGCCGAGCGGGCGACGGCGCTGGAGCCGAAGAACGCGGAGATACTCGACACGCTCGCGGAGGTCTACTACCGTAACGGGAACGCGGCGAAAGCGGTCGAAGTGGAAACCCAGGCCCTTTCGTACTCGCCGAACGACGCGTATTTGAAAGATCAGATCGCCCGGTTCAAGAGCGGAAGCAAATAGAGGACGGAGAAGCCATGCCTGAGCGAAAGCCGGTCACACCCGAGGATCTCTTCCAGCTTCAGTTCGTCGATCAAGTCGCGCTCTCGCCCGACGGGAGCCGCGTCCTCTACCAGGTCCGTTCGATCGATCCGGAGAAGGATGGATACGAGTCGCACCTCTGGCTCGTCCCGATGCAGGGCGGGGAGCCACGCCGCCTCACCTTCGGGGAGCACAAGAACGGAAGCCCCGCATGGAGCCCGGACGGAAAATCGCTCGCCTTCGTCTCCGACCGGCGCGACAAGAAGGCGCAGATCTATCGGCTCAGCCTCGAGGGAGGCGAGGCGGAGCGGCTGACCGACCTCGACGGAACGATCAGCGGACTCGCGTGGTCCCCGGACGGCGCGAAGATTTCCTTCTCCTACCGCGCCAACGATCCGCCCGAGACGGGGCATCTCCCCGGCACGATCGCCGCGAGGAAGGCGGCGGAGGCGAAGGCGGAGAAGAAGGACCCGAAGCCTCCCACCTTCCGCCACCTGACACGTCTTCACTACAAGGAGGACGGGCAGGGCTTCCTGCCGAAGTCCCGGTTCCACGTTCTTGTTCTGGACGTGGAGACGCGCGACGCGAAGCCGCTCACGAGCGGCGAGTGGGATCACGGGGCCGCGGCGTGGTCGCCGGACGGGAAGTGGCTCGTCTTTCCGGCGAACCGGCTGCCCGACTCCGACTATCGCGCCACGGTCTGCGATCTCTGGCTCGTTCCCTCCACGGGGGGCGAGCCGCGGAACCTCACGCCGGAGCCCGGCGGTGCGTTCGCTCCGGCCTGGTCGCCCGACGGAACCCAGATCGCCTATCTGGGAAACGATGACGAGACCGACGCATGGGGGGTGAAGAACTTTCACGTCTGGACGGTCTCCCCATTGCAAGGAAGCCCCGCGCGCGATCTCACGCCCGAGTTCGACCGCTCCGCGCTCGATCTGATGGCCACGGACCTACGCGACTTCCACGACGCCCTGCCGCCGGTCTGGTCTCCCGACGGAGGGGCGATCCACTGCTTGGTGAGCGACGAGGGCTCCACGCACCTTTACTCGGTCCCATCCAAGGGGGGCAAGCCGCGCCGCGTCACCTCGGGCGCCCTGGCGCTTCTCGCGGTAAGCGGCTCCAAGGGGGGGAAGGATCTCGCGGTCGTCCGGTGCGATCACACGGACGCCGGCACGGTCGCGCGTCTGGACACCGCGACGGGCGCCATCACCCCGCTCGCGCGTCCGACCGGGAAGCTCTTCGATACTCTCGCCGTGGAGAAGCCCGAGGAATTCTGGGTAGCAATGCGGGAAGGGCACCGCGTCCAGTGCTGGATGCTCAAGCCGCCGAAGGCGGATCCCGAGAGGAACTACCCGATGGTGCTCGAGATCCACGGGGGGCCGCGGGTCCAGTACGGCGCGTGCTTCTTCCACGAATTCCAGGTGCTCGCGAGCGCCGGGTTCTACGTTCTGTTCTCGAATCCGCGCGGGGCACAGGGCTACGGGGAAGCGTTCACGCGCGCGATCGTGCTCGACTGGGGGGGACCCGACTACGAAGATCTCATGCGCGTGGTCGACGAGGCGCTGCGCCGTTATCCCGAGGTCGACCCCGCGCGGCTCGGAGTCACGGGCGGATCCTACGGCGGGTACATGACGAACTGGATCATCGGGCACACGAACCGGTTCAAGGCGGCGGCGACGCAGCGCAGCGTCGTGGACTTGAAGACGCTCCTTCTCGCCGGAGACTTCAGCGACGATTCCGTGCCGGAGTTCGGGGATCAGCCGTGGAGGGACTCTCCGGATTATCGCCGTATGTCGCCGATCACCTACGTGGAGAACATCAAGACTCCCCTTCTGATCTTGCACAGCCACGAGGACCATCGCTGCCCGGTGGAGGAGGCGGAGCAGCTCTACACGTCACTGAAGCTCCTGCGCCGCGAAGTAGAGATGGTTCTTTTCCCGGGCGAGAGTCACGGGCTCTCGCGCGGGGGCACCCCGTCCCGCCGGCTCGCGCGGCTCCATTTCATCCGCGAGTGGTTCGTCCGGCATCTCACGCCGGAGCCCGCCCCCAAGGCGGCGCGGGCGCCCGCCGCGGCGGAGCCCGCGATGGCGAAAGCAAAGTGAGTGGACCTTAGCGGCCGCTCGATCCTCCTGACAGGGGCCTCGGGAGGAATCGGCCGCGTGACCGCGGAGCTTCTCGCGGGCGAGGGAGCGAAGGTAACGCTTTTCGCCCGCAGAGCGGCGCCCCTCGAATCCCTGCGCTCCACAATCGAATCCAAAGGAGGCGCGGCACTGGCCGTGGCCGGTGACGTCCGGAGCGCCTCGGACGCCGCGCGCGCCGTGGCCGAGGCGGTGCGCCGCTTCGGCGGCCTGGACGCGGTCGTCAACAACGCCGGGATCGGCATCCTCGCCTCACTCGAAGAAGCGAGCGACGCGAGCGTGGCGGAGATGCTCGAGGTCAACGTGCTGGGCGCCTACCGGGTCACGCGCGCCGCGTTCTCAGCGCTCATCGCGCGCGCGCGAGGCGGCGGGGCGCGAGGGGGTGCTGGGGGCGGTGTCATCGTAAACGTGGCGAGTTTCGCGGGAAAGGTCGGGGTGCCGTATTATTCTTTCTACAACGCCTCCAAGTTCGCGCTGGTCGGGATGACCGAAGCGTGGCGGAGGGAGTTCCTGCCCCGCGGTATCCGGGTGGCGCTCGTGCTCCCGGCGGCCGTCGAGACCGAGTTCCTGGCCCGGCTCGATCGCGGGCGAGCCGTGGGACTTGGGCCCGCGGGCACGGTACTCAAACCCGAAGAGGTGGCGCGGGCGATCGTGGGCGCGCTCAAACGACCCAGGCCCGAGATCTACATCCCGCGCTGGAATAGATGGATCGGACTCCTGAACGCCGCGTCTCCGAGCTTGGCGGATCGCATCGTAAACCGCCTCTTCCGCTACCCCGGGAAGCCGGCGTGACGCCGTCCGCCACGGATGGCGGAAAAATCGCGCTCAGCCTGACGGGCGGCGGTATGACCGGCGCCTTCTACGAGATCGGATGCCTGGCGGCGCTCGACGACTTCCTCGGGTTCGATTTCTCGAGCACGGGCTTCCACATCTACATGGGCGTGAGCGCCGGCGCCTCGGTCGCCTCGCTCCTCGCGAAGGGCGTCCCGGCGCGGAAGGTCTACTGGGGGCTGCTCCACGGCTCCGATCCCTCCCTCGAATTCAAGCGCGGCGACTTCTACCTGGCGAACCGCTGGGGAATCTTGAAGTCGGTGCTCGGGTGCGTGGGCTCCGTCCCCAGCTTCTTCATCAAGAGCATCCGCACGCGCCAGCGTCCGTCTCCCTTCGAGTTCATGCACCACATCGAAGAGCGCCTTCCGCCCGGCCTCTTCGCGCTCGAGAACTACCAGCGCTTCTTTTCGCGCTTGCTGGAAGCGTTCGGGAAGACGGACTCCTTCACCGGGCTCGGCCGGGAGCTCTACATTCCGGCCACCGATCTGGATCTCGGCACGCGGCGGATCTTCTCGAACACCGACGGCGACCAGGTGCCGATTTCCCACGCGGTCGCCGCCTCCTCGGCCATTCCGCTCTTCTTCCGCCCCTTCCGCATCCAGGGACGTGACTACATCGACGGCTCGACGGGGCGGGTCGCGCACATCGACGCCGCGATCAAGGCGGGTGCCTCCACGATCCTCATCATCAATCCGCTCCTCAACATCATGAACGACCGCAGCTCGGTCTGCATCCCGCGGAGCGACGGCAAGTGCGCCCGGATCGCCGAGAAGGGCATGTCCTTCATCCAGGACCAGGCGTCGCGGATCGAGACGCGCGTTCGGCTCGACGGCGAGATCCGCCGCGCGCAGGTGGAGTTCCCGCAGGTGAAGATCTATCGCATCGAGCCCTCGTCGGCCGAGGTGATGATGTTCCTCCATCCCACGATGAGCTATGCGGAGCGGGAGCAGATCCTGCGTTACGGCTACACATCCATGACCTCGATCTTGAAACGGCGGCGCGCCGTCATCGAGGAGCTGATGCAGTTCCACGGGCTCAATCCGTCCGACGAGGCTTCGGTCGCGGAATGATCCACAACCCCTTGAAGAGTCGGCTGACCCGGGGCGAGATGATCGTCCTCGACGGCGCCCTGGGCACCGAGCTGGAGCGCCGTCACGTGCCGACCCCGCTCCCGCTCTGGAGCGCACAGGCGCTCCTGGACTCGCCCGACACCGTCCGCGCGATCCACGAGGACTACGTGCGCGCGGGAGCCGACGTGATCACCGCGGATACGTTCCGCGCGACCCCGCGGGCGCTGGCGAAGGCGGGACGCGCCGGGGAAGCGGAGCGGATCTTGGAGCGGGCGGTCACGCTCGCGCGGGAGGCGGCGGAGCGTTCGCGCGGGGTCCGCGAGGTCCTGGTCGCGGGCGCGCTGGCGCCGCTCGAGGATTGCTACTGTCCCGACCTTGCCCCGGACCAGGCGTCGGCCGAGCGGGAGCACGCGGAGCAGGCGGTCCGGCTCGCGCGCCTGGGCGTCGATCTCATCCTCATCGAGACCATGAACTCCATCGCGGAAGCCAGGGCGGCCCTCCGCGGAGCCAAGCCCGCGGGAGTCCCGGTGCTCGTGAGCTTCATCTGCAAGAACGCGCGCGAGATCTGGAACGGCGAGCCGCTGGCGGACGCGGTCCGGGCGGTCGAGCCCTTCAAGCCGGACGCGATCCTGGTCAATTGCGTCGGAGCCGACGTGATCGGGGAATGCCTCGGGGAGATGGCCCGCGCGACGCGCCTTCCGCTGGGGTGCTATCCCAACGCCGGCGAGCCGGACATGGCCCGCGGCACATGGCGCTTCGACCCCGCGTGGACGCCGGAGCGGTTCGCGGAGGCGGCGGCCGGCTGGGTCGCGCGCGGCGCCCAGATCGTGGGCGGCTGCTGCGGCATCGGACCCGACCACATCCGCGCGCTTCGGTTGGCGCTCCCTCCGGTCCTCGTCGAGTAAGCGTTGCGGCCCGAGCCCACCTCAGGCGCGCGCGGCGCTTCCGGCGCGCGCGGCGCCGAAGCAGCGCCGGGCGATGCGCCGCCGCTCCGTCCCGCCGCGAGCCTCATCCTCGTTTCGCGCAAGCCCGTGCTTCGCCTGCTCTGGGTGCACCGCGCCGAGGCCAATCCCTTCCTCGGTGGCTTCCACTCGTTCCCGGGAGGGAGGATGTCGCGCGAGGACGGGCCCACCGAGGGCGAGGAGGCGCTCGAGCTGGCGATGCTCCGCTGCGCGGTGCGCGAGACCTTCGAGGAGACCGGGATCTTCGTCGGCGTGCGGGGCGCGATCCCTCCGCTGGACGCGCAGCGCTTGCTGCGGGAACAGGTGCTGAACGGAAACGCCGAGTTCTGGCCCTCGATCGAGAGGCTCGGTCTCACACTCGACCGCTCCGCGTTCGGCATGGCGGGCCGCTGGATCACGCCTCCGTTCAGCCGCGCCCGCTTCGACACGATGTTCTTCCTATCGGAGCTCGACGCGCCGGCCCCCCCCGAGGTATGGCCCGGCGAGCTCCAGTCGGGCGAATGGATCGAGCCCGAGCAGGCACTCCGTCTCTGGGACGAGGACCGCGTGACGCTCGCGATGCCCAGCCTCCACGCGATCCGCGTGATCGCCGGGGGCGCGGGCGACCTTCCGACGCGGCTCCGCGCGGTGCCGGAAGCGAACGGGGTTCCGTCTCGTCACGTGATCGCG
>Ga0137396_10001797_pt1 | contig 11499 bp, 7 predicted proteins | sample czc16metaG_FD_108284 | JGI IMG/M metagenome (GOLD analysis project Ga0137396, IMG submission 108284) | Vadose zone soil microbial communities from Angelo Coast Range Reserve, California, USA - czcobulk3.16 metaG | ecosystem: Environmental > Terrestrial > Soil > Vadose zone | place: USA...
ATGTCGATGCCGGAATCTTTATGTCCTATATCGGCCTCTTCAGCTACTACCAATTCGACAACTGGACGTATCAGCCGTCGTATGTTTCATCGAACACACCGTGGTTCTTCAACGGTGTGCGTGTTCAAATTTTCCCCACCGAACACCTGAAAATCGAGCCGTGGTTCGTCAACGGCTGGCAGTCCTACGGCAGGTTCAATAACCGGCCTGGATTCGGTGTGCAGTTCCTCTGGCGTCCGAACGGTTGGCTATCGGTCCTCGGGAATCAATACATGCTCGGCGCGGACACGCTGAACACGCCGGGCCGCATTCGCTATCACACGGACGATAGCATTCAGATCAAATACTACGACCATCCGGAAAACTTTCTCAGCAAAGCCGCTTTCTCGCTAACCGGAGATATGGGGTGCGAGCATGGCGGCGGCGTCAGTTGCGCTGGTGATTCTGCGAAAGGCCCCAAGCAGAGCTTCCTTGGTTACATGATCTACAATCGTCTTTGGTTCGATCGGGACAAATACGCTCTGACGATTGGCGGCGGACAAATCAACAACCCCGGACGCTATCTCGTGTTGATCCCGCCGATCAATGGTGCGACGGCTGCTTCGGGAACACCGTACTTCACGGCGAACCCGGGCGATCCGTACAAGGCCTGGGATGTGTCGGGAACTTTCGACTGGATGCCAAGCCAGTACATTACTTTCCGTTGGGAATACAACCATCGCGCGGCCAACGTGCCGTATTTTTCCGGCTCAGGCGGTGTAACACCCCCCGGTGGCAACAATGGTGCCCCCGGCGCATTCGTCTGTCTTAGCGGATTCACGACCTGTAACGGTTCGCCAACAAATACCTGGCTCCCAGATCTCCGCAAGAGCGAGAACCGCCTGAACATGGCGATACTCGTTAAGTTCTAGATTCCGGACCGGAGGAATGTGCTCATGCTAGACATCGTCTTCTTGGCGGCGACGGCACTGTTTGTTGGGTTAGCCATCGTCTACGTGCGCGGCTGCGAACGGCTTAGATAGGAGCGAGCCATGACTTTAGGGAATGCGGTATTGCTGTTCATTTGCGTCCTTCTTTGTGGGTATTTGCTTTACGCCCTGTTGAAGGCGGAGGAGTTCTAAACATGACGGCAAATGGTTGGTTTCAAATCGGTTTCTATCTTCTGGTGATCTTCTTACTGACCAAGCCGGTTGGAATCTTCATGACCCGTGTGTTCAACCGGGAGAAGACCTTTCTCGATCCGGTTCTTCGTCCCATCGAAAGGATCGTATATCGACTGACTGGAGTCGACGAGGGGCATGAGATGCGTTGGACGGAATACGCCATCGCCATGCTCCTCTTTAGCGGCGCCTCGATGGCGTTCCTGTATCTGATCGAGCGCACGCAGAAGTGGCTGCCATTCAACCCGCAGAAGTTTCCGAACGTGGAGCCTGGTCTGGCCTTTGGTACGGCCGCATCGTTTGCAACGAATACGAATTGGCAGGCCTATAGCGGCGAATCCACGATGAGCTATCTCACGCAGATGGCGGGTCTGGCATATCACAACTTTGCCTCGGCGGCGGTCGGCATCGTACTGGCCATTGTCGTTATTCGCGGCATCGCGCGAAAGGAAACGGACAAGCTCGGAAACTTCTGGGTGGACACCACGCGCTGCCTGCTTTGGGTTCTGCTCCCGATTTGTGTAGTAGGTTCGCTGGTGTTCGTGTCTCAGGGTGTTGTGCAGAACCTGAAACCCTACACCACGGTGCAGTTGATCGAACCCCAGACCGTGCAGGTGACCGGAACAGATGGAAAGACAACCGCGCAGACTGTGACGCAGCAGGTCATTGCACAAGGACCTGTCGCATCGCAGGAAGTCATCAAGGAATTCGGCACCAATGGTGGTGGATTTTTTGGTGCCAATAGCGCCCATCCTTTCGAGAATCCCACTCCCTTTTCGAACTTCTTCCAGCTGGTGTTGATTTTCGCGATTCCCTCCGGTCTCACGTACACCCTCGGCCGTATGACTGGGTCCCAGCGGCATGGCTGGGCGGTATGGGCGGCGATGACGTTTCTCTTTTTCGTCGGAGTTGCGACGGCATATTGGGCTGAAGCACGGGGGAATCCATTGCTCGCCGGCGTGAATCAGAATGCGAGTGCCATGCATTCCGGCGGGAACATGGAAGGAAAAGAAGTGCGGTTCGGCATTGCGAACTCCGCCCTCTTCGCGGCCGTAACCACCGACGCCAGTTGCGGTGCCGTGAATAGCCAACACGACTCGTTTACGTCCCTTGGCGGTATGGTCCCGTTGATCAACATCATGTTAGGCGAAGTTGTCTTCGGGGGAGTGGGCGCCGGCCTCTACGGAATCGTGGTGTTTGTCATCCTTGCGGTTTTCATTGCAGGGTTGATGGTTGGCCGGACTCCAGAGTACTTGGGCAAGAAGATCGAATCGTATGACGTCAAGATGGCCATGTTAGCGATTCTCATTCTGACGTTTACCATCCTCGGCTTTTCCGCCGTTGCTATCGTCAAGCCTTTTGGTGCTTCGAGCATTTCGAACCCAGGCCCGCATGGGTTTTCTCAAGTGCTTTACGCTTACGTCTCGTCGACCGGCAACAACGGCTCGACGTTCGGCGGCCTGAATGTGAACACCATGTGGTACAACACGAGCACAGCCGCAGCCCAACTACTTGGCCGCTTCTTCATGATCATTCCGGTGCTCGCTATTGCCGGAAGTCTGGCGAGAAAGAAAATCGTTCCCGAGTCGGCCGGCACGTTCCCTGTCACAGGCGGGCTGTTCGCTGGTTTGCTAGTGTCTACGATTTTGATCGTGGGTGCTCTCACGTTCTTCCCGGCTCTGAGTCTCGGGCCGATTCTCGAACACCTGCTGATGAATGCAGGGAAGTCCTTCTGAGGTTTCCATGGACCCAGTCGCCCAGGTTAGGAAACAGTCCCTCGCTGACACGAAGATTCTCACTCGTGCAGTAACCGACTCATTTCGCAAGCTGGCCCCCCGCACGATGGTCAAGAACCCCGTGATGTTTGTGGTCGAGGTGGGTGCGGTATTAACGACGGTGCAGCTTGTGTGGAACGCCTTTCATCACGCAGGTCAGATTAGCTTCGGCCTGCAGATCACACTTTGGCTGTGGTTCACGGTTCTTTTCGCGAACTTCGCGGAAGCCATGGCCGAAGGACGGGGCAAGGCACAAGCAGACACCCTGCGCAAAGCACGGGCTGAGACTCAAGCTCACCTGCTGACATGCGATAACACAATCGAGAGCGTACCCAGCTCGAAATTGCGCTCAGGAGACATCGTAGTTGTCTCGGCCGGAGACTTCATTCCCGGTGATGGAGAGGTGATCGAGGGTGTGGCTTCTGTAGATGAATCGGCAATCACCGGCGAGTCTGCGCCAGTCATCCGGGAGTCGGGCGGAGATCGTTCGGCAGTTACCGGGGGAACGCGCGTTCTCTCCGACGAGATCAAAGTTCGGATCACCTCGAATCCTGGCGAGACCTTCCTGGACCGAATGATCAAGCTTGTTGAGGGAGCCTCGCGTCAAAAAACTCCGAACGAAATTGCCCTCAACATTTTGTTGGCAGGCCTCACGATCATCTTTCTGCTTGCTGTTGTGACGCTTCAGCCATTTGCCATCTATTCTGGTGTACCCCAGAGCATCTTCGTCTTGGTCTCACTTCTCGTTTGCCTGATTCCCACGACCATTGGAGGACTTCTGTCCGCTATCGGCATTGCCGGCATGGACCGCATGATTCAGCGGAACGTCATCGCCATGTCTGGGCGCGCGGTCGAAGCCTCGGGCGACGTAGATGTGTTGTTGTTGGACAAGACAGGAACGATCACTCTCGGCAACCGCGCCGCGACGCAATTCTTTCCGGCACCCGGCATCGAAGAGCATCAACTCGCCGATGCCGCGCAGCTTTCCTCGCTGGCCGACGAAACTCCAGAAGGCCGATCCATTGTCGTGCTTGCCAAGGAGCGGTACAACCTTCGTGGTCGCGAACTTTCTTCCCACGCCGCAAGCTTCATTCCATTCTCCGCACAAACTAGGATGTCAGGCGTTGACCTTGACGGCCGCGAGGTCCGCAAGGGGGCACTGGAGGCCATTACCCGCTTGTGCGGAAGCCGCGGTCACGCCATTCCTGTGGAGCTGCAGGTTTGTGTTCGTGAGATTTCGAATGCAGGCGGAACGCCTCTCCTTGTTGCAGAGAACGGCCGCGTGTTGGGAGCGATCGCGCTTACAGACATTGTCAAGGGCGGCATGAAGGAGCGATTCGCCCAGCTTCGTGCCATGGGCATTCGCACCATGATGATCACCGGTGACAACCCGCTGACCGCCGCTGCTATCGCTCGCCAAGCGGGAGTCGACGATTTCCTCGCTGAAGCCACGCCAGAAGACAAGATGGCGCTCATCAAGCGGGAGCAGGCGAAGGGGAAGCTGGTGGCCATGACCGGCGACGGCACAAACGACGCTCCGGCCCTTGCCCAGGCTGACGTGGGAGTGGCCATGAATACCGGAACGCAAGCCGCGAAAGAAGCCGGAAACATGGTCGACCTGGATTCCAATCCGACGAAACTCATCGAAATCGTTGAAATAGGCAAGCAGCTCCTGATTACTCGCGGCGCGCTGACCACGTTTTCGGTCGCGAACGACGTGGCCAAGTACTTCGCCATTATTCCCGCCATGTTCGCCGCTGCGTTTCCGCAACTCGAAGTTCTGAACATTATGAGACTTCGCACTCCAGAGTCAGCGATCTTATCCGCCGTCATTTTCAACGCGTTGATCATCATTGTGCTGATTCCATTAGCTCTCCGAGGCGTACGCTATCGGCCGGTCGGAGCGGCCGTGCTACTTCGCCGCAATCTGTTGCTCTATGGCGTCGGCGGAGTCATTGCCCCCTTCATCGGAATAAAGGTGATCGACGTGGTGTTGACGTATCTCCGATTTGTCTGAGAGGCCTTCATGAAAAAGAATCTCCTCATTGCTGTGTGGTTCACCCTAGTGACGACCGTAATGTTTGGCCTCATCTACCCGCTTGGAATCACTGGACTGGCACAGATATTCTTTCACGACCGCGCGAACGGACAGCTCATTGAGAAAGAAGGAAAGCTCGTAGGCTCGAGAATCATTGGGCAGGCATTCACCGGACCCGGCTATTTTCACTCGCGGCCGTCTGCGGCAGGAACCGGATATGATCCAACGTCCAGTAGCGGCTCATATCTAGCACCGACGAACAAGAATTTGATTGAGCGCGTGAAGGGCGATGTCCAAAAACTGCAGGCGGAGAATCCAACTGCTCCCATCCCAGTTGATTTGGTGACGGCCTCAGGGTCTGGCCTAGACCCAGATATCTCTCCTGCCGCCGCAGAATTCCAGATTCCTCGCGTTGCTCATTCGCGGAGCATGAAAGAAGAAGACGTGCGCACGCTTGTGCAGACGCATACAAAGCGCCGCGACTTGGGATTCCTTGGCGAGCCCCGCGTCAACGTTTTGGAACTGAATCTGGAGCTCGACAGCCTTCATACCGCACGATAAAGGTCACGATTTACGTCGCGGGCGTTTTTCGGACGTTGTACTTGGTAGCTGAAACCGGTATCCCAGCCAAGGTTCGGTCAGGATGTAGTGGGGATGCGCTGGGTCCTTCTCAATTTTCTTGCGCAGCTGGTTTATCACTACGCGAAGATTCTCCGTTTGCTCGGCGTGATCCGGTCCCCAGACAACCTGTAGGACTCTTTTATGTGTAAGCGGCTTTCCTTGTTGAATCACAAGAAGACGCAATACGTCGAATTCTTTGGGACTCAGGTGGACTCTTTCGTCGCGGACATCGATCATTCTTTTCTCAAGGTCCACGGTCAATTCCGGAGTCTCGATTTTAGGAAGCGGCTCTTCAGCAGCGGATCGTCTCAGCGCGGCTCGAATACGCGCCAGCAGTTCTCCGATGGCGAAAGGTTTCACGACGTAATCGTCCGCCCCCGAATCCAGGGCGGCAATTTTGTCACGCTCCGAATTACGGACCGTTACCATGATAATCGGCCCTTCAAACGACAATCGAATCTTGCTGCAAGCCTCAAGCCCGGTCATGTCCGGCATGTTTATGTCCAAAAGAATCAGATCGGGGCGCTCGCGGATAACCATTTCGATGGCCTCTTGGCCGTTCTTCGCCTCTATGACGTCATAGCCGTTGCTGTAGAGCGTCGCACGCAGGACCCGACGGATTTGCGGCTCGTCGTCGACTACCAGAATGGTTGCATCGTTCATCGGTTTGCCGCGCTTGTGTGTCCGCCCAAAAGAGGTAAGCGAAGGACCCGCCGCGCTGAACAGAGCGTTCCGAATCGTAAGGGCCGAGCGGTAAGAAACGCCTGAAGGAATCCTAAGGAGTTCATAAAGGCATGACTGTTCTTGATCTACTCTTGAGGCGGCCTCTCAGAAAGCCGGTGGACTGCACCCTTGAAAAAATCCACTTCCAGGGTTTTCTCGGCCAGCAGACGCTTCAGCCGATGGACTTGCTGCCGATAAGACGACTCATGAGAGCTAGTCCGTGGTGCTTCTTCTCCTGGCCCGAGGTGATCGAGCTTGGCTTGCCACTTGTAGAGACACCGTCGGCCTACTCCCAATTCTTTCGCTAGATCGCCAATATTGTTGCAACTCCGCATGCGCTCAACGGCCATGCCCTGAAACTTCCGAGAGTATCGCTTTCGCTTCACTTTGCACTCCTTCCCCTGCAAAGTGTGCCCATCCCAGCTGTCTCATTTCAAGGGTGCAGTCCAGATCGCGGACTGCAGTACGCTGCTGCCGAATACGTGAACGCGCTGCGTCAGCATCAAATGATCCCCAGCATGAGCCGGCCAGCGAATCCCTATGACAATGCCAGTTGCGAAAGCTTTATCAAGACGCTAAAGCGGGAGGAAATCTACGCGAACCGGTACGAAGACCTAGGGCACATGCGAGTGAACATCGAAGAGTTCATCGAGCAGTACTACAATCGGTTGCGGTTGCATTCGGCGTTGGGCTACCGTTCTCCGGAAGAATTCGAAGGACAGAACGGAGTCCCGACAGTGATTGGAACCGCCACGAGCGCAACTCTGGTGTTCTTCAGGAGTTGATAGTGGCAAGCGTAAAAATTTCTTGGGACGGGGGTGACGTCACCCCCGTCCCAAGATTCCCAGTATCCTGGGAGACAGAAGGAAAATTCAAGCTACTGCAAGTGTGCCCAAGAAATCTGTCTCACTCTAGGGGTGCACCCCACCGGGGTTGCGCCCATCTTGCGCCCAATTTCTGTGCCTGAGAATAGGCGGAAAGCAGGCAGAGAATAGAGGCAGAGTCCAATGACCGCAAGGGGAAACAGACGAATGCGGTTGCCCCGATTGGGGATCGGCTCCTGACGTTGCGTGAAGCGGCGGAATTGCTGCGTTTGAGCACGAGAACAGTGCGGGAATACGTAAAACGAGAGGAAATCAGGGGCAAAATCATCGGAAAACGCTGGAGATTTAGGCGTGCGGACCTTGACGCTCTCTTTGAGAACGCGCGGTCTGAGTGGGACTTTTCAGGAAAGGATAATCACGGGGATTAGACGGTGGAGCGGCGAAAATAGGGGCGCGGATGGCAACAGCACTTCCTTGGATTCTGGGCTAGGCTCAACTGCGAAAGCTGGGAAATATAGCCACTGTTGCGAGCATCAATCGCGAATCTCAGAAACTCCGCCATTGCTTGCAAGACGAAATTTCTTTACTTCCTCCCGGGTGAAGCCGCGCTGCACTTGTTCCCTTGCGGTGGCCAACCACTCATCATCCGTCTTCGCATGCAGGAGAGATGCCGCGAACACCAAGATTCCGCCTTCACGGTCGGAAACCACAAACGTTTTTCCGTTCGCACCCCAGGCAACATCTAGCACATAGCCCGCCGCACCAGATCCGGAAACCGGTTCCCCGGTAATGGTTTGGGATTGCGTGAGCTTGAAGATTTCAGCAAAGGAGCCTGTCTCCCAAACCTTGACGAACCGCGTGCCAGCGCCGCTGGCGAGAGCTCGTCCATCGAGGCTCCAAGCGGCGCTGAGCGCGAACTCATTCTCGAGGCGCGCCACTTGTTTGTGCTCCTGCGAGTCCCACACCATCACGTAGTTATCCACGCTCGCTGTGGCTAAAAGGCGTCCGTCCGGATGCCAAACGATCCTCGAGACATAGCGATCATGACCGTGCAGCGCGGCGAGTTCCTGACCTGATTCGCTATAAATGTGGACGGACCCATCGATTCCGGCTGCGGCCAGAAGCTTTCCGTTGGGACTCCAGGCCGCGGTCATTCCCGTCACTTCAAACAGCTCCCGCTTGCTGTCGTAATCGTAGACTTTCGTCTTGCTCGCGTCTCCCATCGCCAGACCTATGGCAAGCTGTCGTGTGTTCGCGCGCCAGTGCACCGATTGGGGCTGGGCTTCGAACTTCAAATTGGCAAGCATCTGACCATTCTTGGCATCCCAGATGAAGGCTAAGTAATCACGCGTCCCGGCGGCAAGCAAGGAGCCGTCCGGGCTCCAATCGACTGTGTCAACCCAGCCCGACGATGGATATTGGCGGAGGACGGCGCCGTCCTTCAGCGACAACTCGAGCACACCGGAATGTTGCGTTCCCAGTACGATGGACTCTCCGTCAGGGTGTATCGCGAAGCATTCAATGCCCGCGATCTCGGAGCCGAGGCGGCGCGGTGTGGCCAGTACCGCCCGGCGGAGGATGGAGCCTTCACTTTCCGTATCGGTGGTGCCAGATCTCTTTGCCTGCCGGGATGCCTCCATGGCAAGCAGCAAACTGAGCTGTGGGTCTTTTTCAATGTTCGCCTCGGCAAACAAAACCAGTTGTCGAGCATTGGACTCCTCTAGGGCGCGCTCCGCTCGATCTCGCGCCTTAGTCGCCAGACTGCGCTGCCAGAACGCGACTCCGGCAATTGCGGCAAACACGATTGCGGCGCCGGCAAACACCATGCGTTGCTTGCGCGCCTTGCGGACGGCTTCCCGCTGCCAGATGGGCATGAGCCTTCCACTCGTGCCTTCGTGGAGAAGTGCAGCCAGATTGGCCAACTCTTCTTCGGAGTCGCGAACCTTGATCCAGTCTCTTGCGGCACGCCCCTTGAAGCCGCGGAAGTCATAAAACGGCTTACGATGCAGCCCCGCCTCGATCACTGCTTGTGGAAACACCTCTCCGGGATTGGTGGCAGGATCTTTGCCTTCGGTTACCGCAAGTAGAACACATTCCCATCCTTTGTTCTTCAAGAACCAATCGATTTCGAAACCAACATATCGAGAACGCGGAGTCTGGGAGGAACACAAAACCACCAGATACTCGGACTCCGCCAGGTAGCTTTCGATCAGGTTCTCGATCCCCCCCTCGGTGGAACTGCTCGCTTCTTTCAACGCGCGCTGAATCGAGAAATCGCTGCCGTCGCGGCAGACTTGAACCGCTTTGAGCGTGATTCCGGGTGGCGTCCTCAAGCGATGAAAGGTTTCGATAAAACTCTCTACCCGCTGCGACAGGCGATAATCGGGGTCGGTTGAATAGCTGATAAACGCCCGAAACGGCAACTGCTCGTCAGTCTGCGGGGAAGGGGGCCGATTATCGGAAATCGGAAGCCTCGATTGCGGGGAAACAATTTTATCGGCCAAGGCAGCCTCTCATCCTACGCTTCAATTCGCTAGACGCCAACGGAAAGGTCTGTTAGCCGACCTCCGTTTGCCCGTCAAGAGATCCTTGTCACCTTTTTGATTTCGTCGAACGGTTCCAAAGTGGACTTCTTTGACGGATTGAGCCGCCGCTCTACCTATCTCTATCAACGCCCGAATGTTGTCGACCGCGTCCGTCTTCTGAATGCCCGCCGCATCCATCTGCAGGACCCCAGGTTCTTGAGCCCAGCACTGCTCAGATCCGCATTATAGCGGGCGTAGAGAAAATGGCGGCTCAGATTCGTTAAACCGGTACCGCCGGAGCTGCATACTGCTCTTCGAGAGTTGTTCCTTCGTTCCAGTGCCTCGGAACGAGATTCATGATCTCCTGATCTAAATGTGCGCCGAACGTGCGACAACTGACGTCCTGATCCACTTGAATGCCATATATCAACGCGCACGGTTCAAACGGCGTTGGAGGAGATCAATTGGCGATCTCCTCGAAGCCGACTTCTGGACAGTATCGTCGTGGGCCCGAGCTGAGCATAGCTTCAGAGTTGCCCCCAATCGCTCCAAATGACGATGCCGGACAGCTTCGCTCTACGCCAACCCTTCCCATCGCGTCTGAGAACTGCTTAGGCTAACTAATTGTCGAAAGGGTCTTCCTTGTTCTTCTTTAACCTCTGGCCGCGGCGCTGGCCTGCTCCTTCCATCGTTGAACGTTCACGCCAATCATGATGAACCGCACTGCGATTCAGGACGCAGTCACGCTTACTTTTGCGGGGGCGAGGAGGGGCAGAGGCAAGCCGATGACGACGAACGTGAGCGTGCCGAACAGCAGATGTGTGCGTTCGGCTACATTGCCCACTGACTGTACGGCCATCGTTGCGGCATGAACAAAGCTCGACCATGCGGCGAAAGCGATCAGGCTGCGATGTGCGGACGGGTCGCGTGACGCAAGCAGCAGGAAAACTCCCAGCGTGACATAGATGCTAAGCATCATCTGGAGAGTCGGTTCCTGGCGCATTTGCACCAACGGGTAGATTGTGGCTACAAAGAGTAGGCCGACGATCACCAAGACGATTTTTAGTGCGCGTTCGCGAGTCATTGTGTCCTCCTTGCGGGCGGAAGGGCCTGGGTATCCGAACACGGGGCCATCAGGGCTAAAGCCGCGGTTTATCTTGCGTCATCTCGGCTCGCTGAAGTCGTGCCCTCCCCAAAAGCTTCCTCCCTAAAGCGCCCTCTCGCAAAGAGTCGTGCCTCCCGAAAAGCCGGAGTTATCAAACGCGCTCTCTACATGAAGCACTTCCTGACGGGGCCTGGACTGGCTTTTTGCGGTAGGTCGAGGAAAACCAGACGCGAAACAGCCAGAAAATCAGCAAGACGAGCGGCAGCAGAGCGGGGACAAAGAGCACGCTTGATCCGCGTAGCCAAGCGGGAAAGACCCGTTGCTGTCCCAGAAAGAAGGACCCACAGTGGCGATGAACAGTCCAAAGCACATGCGCCAGAGATGGCGCACGATGCGCTTGGCGCCGAAGACGCCGCCGCGCAGGAGCATGCGAATGTCCCCGGCGGCAGCCAGCAGCATCACGGAACCCATGAAAAAGTACATCCCGACGGGAACTCCATTCGCTGGCCTCGTGTGGCCATAGACCACTTCTAAACCTGATATCCAGAGGGCAATACCGACCAGCAAAGGAACCAGAAGCGCCACCCAATCGAAAATACTCGTTTCTCCGTCTCTGCGCCTGGCTGTGGCCCATGCCGTTGCCACCAGATAGAACGCGAAAGTGCCGCCCAGAACATTGCTCATTTGGTGTTTCATGAGCGCCAGATACACCGCGCTCGAGCCCAGGG
>Ga0137396_10001799_pt1 | contig 11496 bp, 14 predicted proteins | sample czc16metaG_FD_108284 | JGI IMG/M metagenome (GOLD analysis project Ga0137396, IMG submission 108284) | Vadose zone soil microbial communities from Angelo Coast Range Reserve, California, USA - czcobulk3.16 metaG | ecosystem: Environmental > Terrestrial > Soil > Vadose zone | place: USA...
ACCATGAGCAACGCCCAGTATTTGTTCACGCAGCTGAGGAGCCGATAGAGCACGACGCTCAGACAAATGAAAATCACGTGCCCGATCAGATCTCCGAAGATCGACAATCGAAACAATGTCTCGTGCGCGAGAATGTTCTCGGCGGTCGCGGCTGCGTTGTCCCGAACGATGAGCTTGCCCGGAACGTAAAGCATGCTGAACGGCGCGACGAGGATCATCGCCAAATAGACAAAGCCGGCGGTGCGTGCGGCTTTCACGGTTGGATGCATGGGTTTCAGCTTTTTAGAGTTTCAACTTTCAGTTTTCTACCAGCTTCATAGACCTAACGGAGAGCTGCGCTCGTTTGCTCCTTCCATCGTTCAACGTTCACGCCGAACACCAGGAGCCACAGCCCCAGCGCCAGCTCGCCGACGCCGAGAATCCGGGGCAGGAAGGTCGACTTGTAAACGACGTAGCCGACGAGCATGCAGCAGAACCCGAAGAACGCGAGGTAGAGGTTAAAGGCCTGCCCGCTCCATCGGAGGAAAAGGAGCGCCATGGACTGTAGTTGTTCGATGTTGAATGCGCCAAAATCCTTCCCGCTCTTCAAGAGGACCAAGACCGGGAGTTGAACGACACTGCCGCCAGCCTGAAGAGCAATCGCCCCGAGGCCGAAGAACGCTATGAGCAAAGCGGCAATCCTGCCCACAGGTCTGAACAAGACATAGAGGAGAACTGTCCGGGCGATATTGAACGCGACCGCGAGGACGCAGACGGCGAGCCCCAAACGGAACAATGACTCGTTTCCCAGAATGTTGGCCGCCGTGGCCGCGGCGTCCGTGGTGACGACGAGCTGGTTTGGTATCCGCAACTGGCCGTTCACCGAGGCCACGCCTTCGAGGACGCCGAGGACAGCAGCCATTCTCGCCAGAAAACGGGGCGACATCTCTGTAATTCGTTGCGTCATAGCTGCACTGCCGATTCGTTTCTCGTTAGGCTAACAATCAGGTAGCGGCGATTCTCTCCATTCACCCTCGCGATTGAATGAGAAATCAGGTTCATATGAAATCACAATGGGCCGCGATAACGGCGCAGCCGAACCGCGGCCGCGAGAAATACCGCCGCCACCAGCAGCCCGATCCAGAGACCCGCGCTGCTGAGATATCTTCCCGGAGTCAATTGTACCAGGGAGTCGATCACCGGCTTGGTCCGACCTTGGAAATCGAAAGCGTCCGGCGCGAACCCGAAGATACGGTGTTTCAGGAACGAACCGAAATACGAAGTCCCGAAGGTAATCCTCTCGAAAATTTGGATCGCAATCAGCGGCAACACCGCCCAGAGAAAAGTCGCGCGGCGCGCCCACCCTGAGACCAGCAGCAGCCAGCCGTAGATGGGCGCATGCCAGAGCGCAATTGCGACCAGACCGTAGAGCAATACGAGCCAATTCTGAAAGACCGGGACGTGCGCCCACGTCGTCGCTGGGCTCATACCGTGGAATATGAGGACCACGCCGGTTTCCAGCACCATGATCACATGCACGCAAACGATGATCGCGAAAACGACCAGCGGTAGAACCACCAGGGGAATAATCGCTTTCGAGAACACGGTCGTGAGATCCGACACTGGCAGCGACTTCCAGAACAGGATGCTGCGATCGCGACGTTCACCGTGGAGCGCGTCGAGGCAATAGAACACGCCTACGATGAACGCGATAAAGATCATCATCATCGCCGCGAGGTCGTACGGCTGCTCGATCGCGGCCCGCTGGTGGGCCGGATCGAGTAACAACACAGCGCGCCTCCGTTCTGCCAGACCAATTGTGCTGATCGCGAAGCCGAACACCTCGAAGGCGGCGACGATCAGCGGCGCTATATATATAGAGCGGTTCTCCCACAATTCGCGTCGCACCGACCAGTAGAGAGGTCGAGTTGGACTTTGTAGTGGCAGCTGTCTCGGCTGCGTCGGAGACTCGGATACCGTGTTCATTTAGTTTCTTCGACCTTTGATTGCCGATTGCGGATTTTCCATGATGGCAACGAACAAGTCTGCGATGCTGGGCCGGCGCACTTCGCCAAGAGCCGCGACTTGCTGCCGATCTGCACCATCGAAAAGCAAAACGCTCCGACCGAACACCGGGCGCTCGTGAATCGGTTTCAGCGACCGCGCGGTGGCGAGATGCTCCGGATTCACCATCACTTCCAGATAGCGCGAGTCGAATTCTTCCATACTGCATTCGAGCACGATGCGCCCGCGGTCGATGAACATGAGATCGGTGAGGACTTCCTGGATCTCTTCCACCTGATGAGTCGTCACCACGATGGTGCGACTGCTATCGAAGTAATCGTTCAGCAGTGAATCGTAGAACTGTTTGCGATAGAGGATGTCGAGGCCAAGCGTCGGCTCGTCCAGCACCAGCAATTTCGCGTCAATCGCCATGACCAGAGCGAGATGCAGCTGGGCCACCATGCCCTTCGACAATTGCCTAACCTTGCTCGCGCGCTTGATCGTGGTCTTGGCCAGAAAACCTTCCGCCTTCGCGCGATCAAATCGAGGATGGACGCCGGCGACGTAATCGAGTAACTGCGAAACCCGGATCCAGCGCGGCAGCACAGCAACATCGGCAATGAAGGAGACATCGCGCATGAGCTGCTCGCGTGCGCTCCACGGGTCGCGTCCGAGTACTTTCAATTCTCCCTGATAGGAAGTGAGACCGAGAGTCGCATTGAGCGCGGTCGTCTTGCCCGCGCCGTTAGGGCCGATAATTCCGAGGATGCGTCCCTCTTCAACGCGCAAATCGACGCCGTCCAACGCGATGGTTGTGCCGAAAGTTTTGCGGAGACCGCGTGCTTCTATGGATGCCATAACTTCAGCGCTTCTCCTTTCCGGTTTTCGACGACCGGTAGGTTGCGGCGGCACGCATCAATTCTTTTGGTGTGATGCCGAGCCGCTGAATGGTTGCGGCGAGTCTGGGCCAATGCTCGGCAAGAAATTTCTGGCGTTCGCCTTTAAGCAACAAATTGCGCGCGCCAGCTTTGACGAACATGCCGAGACCGCGCTTCTTCTCGACCAGCTCCTCGTCGACCAATTCTTGATAGGCCTTGAGAACCGTGAGCGGATTGACCCTAAATTCGGCCGCGACATTGCGCACGGACGGCAGCGGATCGCCTTCGTTGAGAACGCCGTCGAGAATCATGGCGACGACGCGATCCCGCAGTTGTCGATAAATCGGCTGTCCGTCGTTCCATTCACTTTGTATCCTGCGTTCCACATCAACCACTGTGCCTCATATAGTGATGTAGTTAACTATAACACAAGCCCACAGGCAAGCTTTCTTTTTATTTTTTCTTTGCCCGCCGTTCCCGCCGCCAGCGCGCCTACACGGGAGAATTCCCGCCGGAGAAGGAAATGGATGATCTTTAAGACTGCTACGGCATTGCTCGTCGGTCGCGCGTTTGATCAGGCAGCCGACTTACGTTCGTTCGATTGAAAAATGTCGAGCAGTTCCGCGAAGCGTGACTCGTACGACTCACAGGTAGGGCAATCCCCATTTTGCTCGATCCATTCAGGATGCTGGTTGCGCAGGGCGTCGTGAATCTGGCGCTGAAGCTGCACGTAAGAGCGAATTTCGCCAGGGCCGCTCGCAGACGTGTTCATTTTCATATCCGACGGTAGCGGTGACCAGCAGATCGCGGCCACTGCGCGTCCGTCGGATTCTGTGGTACCACCTACGAGGTGGTGCCGGCTCCCTCTTTCGAGTGATTGGCTCCGTTTTGGTTACTACGACTTAACCAAGACTAGCAGGTCGGTGTCTTGTTCTTGACCCAACGGCGGACCGCTTGAAGCTGTGCACACGATCTGCCGCCGCGTCTGAATTCAGGCTGCTTTTTTTGAGCTTTGTTGACCCTGCTTGATAAACGCGAGTAGATCGGCATTGATCGTCTCCGCTTGCGTGGTGGGCATCCCGTGCGGGAAACCCTTGTAAGTTTTCAGCGTCCCGTTTTTTAGCAATTTGGCCGACAATGGCCCGGCGTCGGCGTAGGGAACGATCTGATCGTCGTCGCCATGCATTACCAGTACAGGCACCGTGATCTTCTTGAGGTCTTCGGTGAAATCGGTCTGTGAAAAGGCGACGATGCCATCGTAATGAGCCTTCGCGCCGCCCATCATCCCCTGCCGCCACCAGTTCTGGATGATCGCCTCCGATGCTTTCGCGCCCGGCCGGTTGAACCCATAGAAAGGCCCCGCCGGCAGGTCGCGATAGAATTGCGAGCGATTCGCCGCGAGCTGCGCCTGCAATCCATTGAACACTTCTTTGGGAAGGCCGCCGGGATTGGCCGCCGTCTTCACCATAAGCGGCGGCACTGCGCTGATCAGCGCAGCCTTCGCCACCCGGCTTTCGCCATGCCGTCCCAGGTAATGCGCCACCTCGCCGCCGCCGGTGGAATGGCCAACGTGCACAGCGTGCTTCAGATCAAGATGCGCGGTCAAAGCCGCTAGGTCATCGGCATAGTGATCCATGTCATGGCCATCGCTCGTCTGGGTGGACCGGCCGTGGCCTCGTCGGTCATGGGCGATGACGCGGTAGCCGTGTTTGAGAAAGAACAGCATCTGCGTGTCCCAGTCATCGGCCGACAGCGGCCAGCCATGGCTGAAGACGATGGGCTGTCCTTTGCCCCAGTCTTTATAATAGATGTCGATGTTAGCTCCATTTTCTTTTCCAACGGTTACGTATGGCATTGTAATTTTCTTTCTCGTTAGGGGTTCATTGCTGCTTGCCGCGTTTTATCTCCGACAAAAACCAAGTGCGGCGCTCGGTTTCATCGATCCAAACTTCGATCAGGCTCGCGGTAGCAACGTCACGATGCTCGTCACACACGTTGTGCGCCTCGCGCAGACGCGCGGCCAGCGTTTTGTTGTCCTCGGCCAGCTCAGCGATCATGTCCTTTGGATCGACATAGTCTGCGTCGTTATCGAGCACGCGCTGAAGACGGGAGATGTGACCGATCGACTTGATCGTCAGTCCGCCAATCTTTCGAATTCGTTCCGCGATCGGGTCGGTCATGGCGAAAAGCTGGTCGCCGTGTTCGTCAAGAAGCAGGTGATAATCGCGGAAGTGTGGACCGCTCATGTGCCAGTGGAAATTCTTGGTCTTCAGATAGAGCGCGAACACGTCCGCCAGAATTGCGTTCATGGCGCCGCTAATATCTTTGGTGGCCGAACGTGTGAGATCGGTCGGTGTTGTCAGTGGAGCGTCGCGTCTCTGCCGAAGCTCTGCGGTTCTTGTTGAACCATTTTTACGCATATTATTTTTCCTTTGGGTGAGTTTGATTTGTTTTTTCCAGGCTGAACTCTTTCGCCAGCGTCTTCAACGCCGCCTTTTTGTTTACATGATTTGCAAGATTTTCTACCGAGCGTGCGATGCTGCTTCTTCGATCAGAGCTGCAACCTCCTTCGGTCTGGAGACGTAGACCGAGTGACTGGCACCTGAGACTTCGACCTTGTGGCTTTTGGCTCGCGCGGCATACCACCGTTCCAGGTCGGGGTTGATGGTTCTGTCTGCTGCCGCTACCAACATCCAACTCGGTTTGTTTCTCCACGCAGGTGTGGTGATGACGGCTTTGAAATTGTCAGCGGCGTTCAGGACCTGCGATCGCGCCATGAGAGCGGCCTGCTCAGCAGGCAGGTCGGCGGCGAAGTACTCATGAAACTGCGCGGGGTCGAGGTAGGTGAAACCGTCGGCCGTCTTCTTTATCGCAGTCGACTTACTGAGGGCACTGGGGAAGCGCTTTCCGTCGTCAGCCTCGTTCTCTCCCGCATCTGGCATGTGGGCCGCGACGTAGACCAAACCAACAACCGATGGATCCGTCCCCGCTTCGGTAATTACGGCTCCGCCATAGCTATGAGCGACCAAAATGCATGATCCATCTTGTTGGGCGAGAATGCGCTTCGTCGCAGCCACATCGTCTTTAAAGGACGTCTCGGGCTCCTGGACGATGCTCACGTTGTAGCCATCCTTGACTAGAATGTCGTAAACGCCTTTCCAGCCGGAACCGTCTGCCCAGGCACCGTGAACCAAAACAATATTCCGAACGCGATGCTCTTCGGTCTGCGCTGAGAGCGCGCAGCAGCTCAACAGCAATAATGCGATGCAGAGGGACTGAGACATCCCTCTTACTACTTGCCTAGTTTTTAGTGAATTATTCATTTTGTTACTCCTTTTTTGCGAATTGATTTGCACATCGGTATGACTCACAGCGTCAGATAGACGATTTGGACGAACTGGTCGCTGTTGATGATGCCTTTGCCCCAGACAGGATCGAGATCGGCTCAGTGGGGGGTATCCCTGGCTTTTCAGTGGCTAATATGTCGCCGTGATTCGTGTTGGCGATTCAATGTGCGACCTGATTGAGAGACGTGACCGCGCAGGTAAGTTCGGCCGCCATAGCGGTATCCGTAACCGGGGCCACCATAGTAACCGTACCGTCCGTATCCGTCTCCATAGCCATAGTAATCGTATGGGTAATCGTCGTAGCCGTAACCGTAATATCCGTACGGGTAACCCCACCACCACGGAAAGCCGAAGTCGCCGATGAAGACATCATTAGAGAATCGGTGATGGCGCCAGTTGCCACCCCAGTTGCGGCCACCGAAACGGCCCCCACGAAAGCCACCGCCATGGAAACCACCACCGGCGAAACGTCCCCCACGGAAACCACCGCCACTTCCGTGGAAAGCGCCACCCCGGAAGCCTCCGCCGTGGAAACCACCGCCACCGAAACCTCCCCCATGGAAACCACCACCACCGTGGAAACCACCACCACCACCGTGGCCGCCTCCGCCCCCGCCTCCGCCGTGGCCAGCTGCCCATCCTGCGTGAGTTAGGGCGATCGATGTGATGCCTACTAGACTAAGTAATCTTAACTTTTTCATGCCCTAAACATCGTTATTCCTCTGTTCTGCCGCGATGGTGCATCCGCGGGATTTTGCGATGCCACTTAAGAGTGATCTTCGCTCCCTCTTTCGAGACAGAGAGCTTACGCTGCGTTCTCCGTTGCTTTTCTCGACATCGCGCTGAGCGCAGCGGCCATTTTACTCACGGCTTGCTCTGCGTCGGCTACGCTGTGTCGCTGCACGATCCAACTTGGTTCGTTATACGAAAGCCAGGTTGTGCCGGATGCATCTTGCCAAACGAGGGCTTTCAATGGCAGATCGATTCCGACTGTCTGCACGGACTGCATCAACGGCGTGCCGCCGCGGGCGTTGCCGAAAATAATGAGCTCAGTCGGCCGTAACTCGAAACCTGCCCTTGTCGCACCTGTGGCATGATCGATTCGGGCGAAGACCTTCATCCCCTGAGCGCAAATCTCTGCTTCCAGCCGATCCATCGTCTCTTTTGGTCCGAACCCGCTCCGTATGCTTGTTAACCCATCCATCGAGCTTTCTTGGCGGAACTAACGCACCAATCTCACATTAGTTGCTCCTTGCGGTGCCGGCAGTAGGCGTTGGATTTATTTCCGACTGAGCTGGCTGCTGTTTCAGCCAACGCTGCATCAACTCAATTTCCGATTGCTGGGCGGTGATGATTTTCTGCGCCAATTCGCGCATTTGTGGGTCCTTGCCGTACAAAAGTTGGGTCCTAGCCATGTCGATGGCCGCCTGGTGATGCGGAAGCATCAATCTGACAAAATCGACATCGTTATTGCCGGATGGCTTTATTGCTCCCATGGCCATGTGCATCTTGTCCATGCTCGCCATCAGCTCCGACCAATCAGGATCAGCGCTCGATTGAGCTTGAATCATTGTGCTCACAGCCACACTGCTCGCAACAACAGTCACTAATAATCTGGTTAATATTTTCATAGTTATATTTATTTCCTCTGGCCTAACAGGTTCATCGGAACAGGATCTTCGCCATCATGCCTTTGTCTTCGTGCTTGAGCAAATGGCAATGGAAGAGCGACATGCCGCGAATGATCGGATCAGTGAAATCCATCACAAGATCGACAGAACTGCCGTAGGGAACATTCACGGTATCAAGCCACACTGGATCTTTCACTGGATTTTCCCCGACGCGATAAACCAGGAAATGGACTTGATGGATGTGAAACGGGTGCACCTCCTTGGTTGGGTTCATCACGCGCCAGTGCTGTAGCGAACCGACGTCCACGGTTAGCATCGGGCCGGAATTCATTTCGAATTTCTGGCCATTTATATAGAAGCCCTGTTTGTCTTCGGTGAAATCGACAACGAATTGCGGTTCGCTGGCTTCGACGGTTTTGAGAACTGTCGGCTGGAAGGTTGCGTAAACCGGGGCTCCGCCGAGCGCAGGTCGTGCTTGAACATTTGATGGCTGCGCCGAAACGATATCGGCCAGGACCATTGCGGGATTGGAATCCCCATCCGGACCGGTGTCGAAGCAGCGCGAGCGCAACGCAGCGTGCGAATCCGCTCGTGGTCCAGTGACAATTGCTTCCACTCGTCCAGCCGGTGGAATCAAAACGTGGCTCATTAATCGTTTGCGGACCGAAGGGTCATGGTAGGCCAGGGGCATTCCATCAAGCGCCACTACGTCGAGCAGCTGTGAGTCCAGTTCCAAATCGACATAACGATCCGGACTCGCGTTCACGATTCGCCAAAACTGGCGCTCGCCCGGTGAGATGTCGATCTTAGGACGGAGAGTTCCGTTCACGGTAATGGCTCGCTCCGGATCTTCGGGCGCGGTGCCGCATTGCGATGTCTGCATCGCGACCGAGTCCATCACGGTTTTTCGTTCCGCGGCATCGGTTGGTAGAACAAGATCGCGCAGCACGAGGATCCGCTCGCGCATGTTCCTCACTTCGGGCAAGTAACGCTCGATGCCGTCAACAACGATAGCTCCCGACATTCCATCGAGATCCTGAACGTAGCTCTCGCCGTGTGAATGTGTGTGGTACCAGTACAATCCCGGAGGTTGCTGCGGTGGGATCTGCACTGAGTAATGCAATGTCTCCCCAGATGAGGCCATCATGTCGAGGACGTCGTCCTGCGGCGCATTGGGCGAGACGTGCAAACCGTGAAAGTGAAGATTTGTCATGTTCATGCACGGATGCCCGACGCAGTCCTCTTTCGATTGCGCGGCGAGCTCATTTTTATATTCCACGTTCAGAATGCTTCCGGGCTGAACGCGGATCACCGGTGGCGTGTTGTTGCCTTGATAGCGAAATTCAGATTTACCCGTCGCCGGATCCGAAGCCGCGACCAACATCACCGGCGTGTTCGTTTGCGGCAGTTCCGGAAGTACTCGGTCGTGAGCACTCGCAGTCGCAAGCAATGCTATGTTCGCGATCCAGCGAAATATGTGTGGCACAAGTTTCTGCAAAATCTGCACGCGAAAAATTACCGGTCGCCAGCCATTGTCGCGAAGACGCAGGCGTATGATTTTGCGCTGCCACTACCGAGTTGACGCTTATTCCCTCTTTCGAGATAGAGAAACAAGGCCGTAGAATCGAATTGTGCCCAAATCGTCCAAGCGACTTGTTCTCGACGCCGACCGCGCCGACGTCGGCGCAATAATTCTGGCTGCCGGCGCTTCGACGCGCATGAGTGGGCCGAAGCAACTGCTTCAGTTCGACGGGGAGCCGATGCTAAGACGCGCCGCCCGCGTTGCGCTTGAAGCAGACTGTCGACCGGTTGTAGTGGTCACCGGCGCGAGCGCGGCGGCGTCGCGAGAAGCCTTGCGTGGGCTCGATGTCCGCGAAGCGGAGAACAAGCAGTGGAAATCCGGAATGAGCTCGTCGGTGCGCGTCGGTGTCGAAGCAATTGTGGCGACGAATTCTCGAATCACGGCAGTCGTCCTCATGCTTTGCGATCAACCTTTCGTCACGCGCGACATCATTGACCGACTTGTGAGGACGCATCTTGAAAAATCTTTTTCCATCGTCGCTTGCCGCTATGGCCGGAGCTACGGCGTGCCGGCGTTGTTTGGCAAAATGCATTTCGCAGAGTTGATGAAGCTCGAGGGCACCGGCGGTGCAAAAAAAATCATTCAAAAACACCTCCGCAAAGTTCACTTCCTTCCTTTTCCTGAAGGCAAGATCGACATCGACACGCGCGAAGATTTCGCGCGGCTAAAAACGAGCTAGGCGGCTTCTCCGTCAGCGACGGCAATGCGGCCAGGAACATCACGGCCACGTTCACGCAAGAAACCACCGCGCCGGTCGGAAAGGACGGCCGCAACTTCGGACACAATCGCCAACGCGATTTCTTCCGGCGCTTCACTGCCAACATCGAGTCCGGCCGGCGCGAACAAATTTTTCAAACCCGTTTCAACATTCAGGGGTCGATATTCGCTAAGCCGCCCGAGCAAGTCGGCATGACGTTTCCTTGGCCCGAGTAATCCGACGTAACGAAGGTCGAGCGGAAGGACACGATCGAGCGCAAGGAGATCACGACCGAAGTTGTGGGTCATCACCAGCGCCGCGGTTTGCGTGTCCACGCGAAGATCTTCCATAAGTTCGAATGGGTGGCCGAAACGTTCCACGACCCAGCCGAGATCTGCAGCGAGCTGAGAGACCGGTTCGATCTCTGGCCCTGTCCCGAAGAGTAAGAGCCGGACTGGCAGGGGCACCGTATCGATTAAGATACCGGGTTGCTCGGTCAGCAGAGCATTGGGCGAGAGCAGCTCGGAGCCGAGCGGAGTACCTTCAAAACAGAGGCGGACGCGACAGACCTTGCGGGTCGCGAGCAAACGCCCAATCTGCGTGATGAGGTTTCCGTTTTGTCCCGCGGCCGGAAGCGGCTCGATCAAAATTTTCAACCGACCATCGCATCCGTAGAGGCGTTTGGTATCGAAGGACAATACGAACGGCGAATTATCAGCGATGACCTTTTGTCCGCGACGACCGATCTCTTCCTCCAGACAGCCGCCACTGAGAACCCCTAAAATGCTGCCATCTGAATCGACGAGCATACGAGCGCCCGGCTTTCGATATGTCGATCCTTCCGTCTGCACAAGCGTGGCCAAGGCCCAGGCGCGAGACGGGTTCTCCGCGACGCGCCGAATAATTTGCTGCAACGCCTTCACCGGTTAACTCAGGATAGACGACATCAGCAAATCCTCGATCCTCACCGGCAACTCGCGCACACGAACGCCGGTCGCGTGATAGACGCCCGCAGTGATCGCGGCTGCGATACCGGCGAGTCCGATCTCACCGATACCGCGCGCCCCAAGTTCGTTGATTTCTTTGTCGGGAAAATCGACGAAATGCACCTCGAGCTTTGGCACATCGGCGTTCACCGCCATAACGTAGTCGGCCAGATTGCTGTTGATCGGCGCGCCGTTCTGCGGGTCGTAAGAGGTGTGCTCCAACAACGCCATGCCAATTCCCATCACGACCGAGCCTTCGATCTGGTTGCGGCCAGCCAGCGGATTGATGATGCGACCGGCATCGATCACAGTCACGACTCGGCTGACGCGCAATCGCGCGATCTCCGGCTGCCATGTGACTTCGGCGAAGTGACAGCCGAACGAGTGCGTCG
>Ga0137396_10001801_pt1 | contig 11490 bp, 10 predicted proteins | sample czc16metaG_FD_108284 | JGI IMG/M metagenome (GOLD analysis project Ga0137396, IMG submission 108284) | Vadose zone soil microbial communities from Angelo Coast Range Reserve, California, USA - czcobulk3.16 metaG | ecosystem: Environmental > Terrestrial > Soil > Vadose zone | place: USA...
GAGCCGCTGCGTCGATCCGGTTGAGGTCGCGCGCCACGCGCGCGATTCACGCGACCTGCGATTCGATCTCCCGCAGGTCGCGAATCACCCGATCCCAGTTGTAGTAGCTCTCGACCGACTTGCGGGCAGACTGGCCGACGCGGCGGGCGAGGAGCTGATCGCCGAGCAGGCGCTGCAGCGCGGCGGTCACGGCGTCGACGTCGGTCGGCTCCACGACGAAGCCGGTGTCGCCATCCTTGACCGCCTCGGCGAGCCCGCCGCTCTGGCCGGCGATCACCGGGAGGCCGCAGGCACTCGCCTCGGCGAGCGCCACGCCGAAGCCTTCGACGCGCGTGGCGTCGGCGCGGCGCGAGACGCCGAGATACACCTGCGCGGTGTTGTAGAGCGCGGGGAGATCCCGGTCCGGCACGTTGCCGGTGAAGCGGACCGCATCGGCGATGCCGAGCTCCCGGGCGAGTTTCTTGTACTCCTTCCCGTTCTTCCCTTCTCCGATCACGAGGTAGTGCAGGTCGCGACCCCCGTTGCGGGCGGCGGCGACGGCGCGAAGCGCCGTGTCGACGCCCTTGTAGGGCTCGAGCCGCGCCACCGTCACCGCCCACAGGTCGCCGTTCAGGCGGTAGCGGGCGCGCACGTCGCGCGTGTCGAGGCCGGGTTTGAACTGCTCGGGGTCGGTCCCCAATGGCACGACCTTTACGTGCTCCGCGAGGGGATCGAGGCCGAGCTCGCGCAGCACTTTCTGCGCCTGCTCGCGCGTCCACTGGCTGTTCGCGACGACGGAAACCGCGGAGCCGAGCAGCGCCTGCGCCGTGCGCCGCGCACGCCGCGAGTGATGCACGTCGTGCAGCTCCTTGAGGAGGTCGCCGCCGTGGACGAGGACGCCGTACTTGGTGCCGACGCGCTCGTGCGCCCACTTCGCCGGGTAGCCCGCGGGGCGGATCGAGTCGCACCAGGCGAAGTGCGGCTTGTGCTGCCGGGCGAGACTCGCGACCCGCCGCGACCACAGCATCAGGCCGATGATGTTGCGCAGCGCACGCGTCGAGAGCGGCAGCCGGTCGAGCGTGGCGGTGGCGTACGCGCCGTCCGTCTCCGAGGCGTCGCGGTGCTGTCCCGTGGAGACCAGCAGCTCGCCTTTGGGGTAGCGCCGCGCGATCTCCCCCATCAAGCGGGCGATCCCGGTTTGCACCGGCGGGAATTCGTCGGTCAGCAAAAAGGTCTTAGGCATCGCGGCCGGTCCTGAGCTCCCAGAGGCGGGCGTACTTGAGGAACACACTGATGGCGGCGAAGCCCGACAGCACGGCGCCGCGCCACCCCTCTAGAAATCCTCTTTGCAGCACGTAGGACCGGAAGAACGTGAACGGCGGCCGCAGCACCAGGTCGCCGAGCCCTGCGCGGCGGCCGTTTTCGGCGAGATCCTCGGCGCCCCACCCGGCGTACAGCGTGAGTTTCTGCCAGTGGTGGGCGAGGTCGCGATAGGGGGTGTGATCCATCGGGGCGTCGAGGCGACCGACATCGCTCACCGCCTCGAGTCCTTCGTGCACGCGCCGCTCGATGAAGCGGCGGTCGCGCCGGAACAGCCGCACCGTCCAGTTGTTGCCCCATCCGGCATGACGCATCACTCGCCCCAGGTAGACGTTGCGGCGGCGGACCGCGTAGGCCTCGTGCCGCGGCGCGACGACCACCGCCGCCAGCTCTCCGGCCAACGCCGGGCCGATGCGCTCGTCCGCGTCCAGCGCGAACACCCATTCGTGGGCCGCTCGCGCGATCGCGGCGTTGCGCTGACCGGCAATGGTCGTCGCGTCAGTGGCGATCACCTTGGCGCCCGCGGCGCGCGCCGCGTCTCCCGTGCCGTCACGGGACCGGCCGTCTGCCACGATCACCTCGCCCGCCCACGCGAGGTGTCGCACGCAGTCACCGATCTGCGCCGCCTCGTTGAGCGTCGGGATCACCACCGTGACCGGGGAACGGGTCGGCATGACTGGAGGAATGCTAACGGTGCGCCACGGCGTCCCGGTAGACCAAGACGCGCGCCTTGTTGCCGATCCGCCACCGGCGATACAGGGCGTATTTCAGGGGGTTCACCGCATACGTTTCCCAAACCTGGAGCTCGAGGCCGGCACGGGCACAGGCGAAGGCGAACGAGGTGCGGCAGAACTCCTGCACGTGCCCAGGTTTGTACTTCGGCGCGTAGCGGTGTCGATGGATCCCCGTTCGATCGAGGAAGCGCCGCACGCGGGCGTCAAGCGCGTCGATGTTGGGAAACTCCAACACGCCCACGCCCCCCGGCTTGAGCAGTCCCCGGACCTTGATCAGCGCCCCCACGGGGTCGGGCAGGTGCTCGAGAACGTGGGTCAGGACCACGACGTCCCACGTGCCCGGGGGGCCGCGATACGCGTCGATGTCGGACGCCGTGACCGGAAAGCCATGAGTCCGCTGCACCATGGCCGCGTGCTCTGGAAACAGCTCCACCCCTTCGACCTCCCACCCGTCCGCGCGCGCCAGCCACAGCACCGTGCCATCGCCACAGCCCAAGTCGAGCATCCTGCCGGGGGGGCGGGCATGGCGCCGGATGAACGCGTAGGTCTGGCGGTGACCGCGGTTCTGGCGGGTGTCGGCTTCGGGATCTACCGCGCGCAGCACGTATTTCTCCTGGCTCACGCCGCCGCTGGTGTCGTACACCACGAGGCGACAGCGCGGACACCGATGGAAGCGATACTGCCGTCGGTCTCCCTGCGTGTAGAAGACCGGCAGGTCACGAGCTCCGCACAGCTTGCAATCCATGATCCGGAAGGTGTCGCCTCTCTAGCGGGGATACCAGTCGTCGTACTAGTTATGTTCTAGCGCTCATGCACATCGCCGTCGTCTCAGTCCACCGCCTTCCGGTCCAGGGCTACGGCGGCACCGAGCGGATCGTCGTGGCGCTGGTGCAGGGGCTGGCGGCGCTGGGGCACCGCGTCACGCTGATCGCGCCCCAGGGCACGAAGGTCCGCGAAGCCACGGTCGTCGAGCTCCTCCCGAAGCGGCTGCGTGATCCCGCGCTCGACATCGCCGCGCTGCTGCCCGCCGGCGCCGACATCCTGCACGCGCACTTCCCCGTCCGCCGGCTCCCCCCCGGCGTGCCGTTTCTCCAGACGCTGTACGGCAATCTCAAGACCGCCGAGGCCGTCCCGCCCCACACGGTCTTCCTCTCGAAGAATCACGCCGCGCGCTTCGGCCAGCAGGCGTTCGTGTACGCGGGGCTGGATCCGCGGGAGTTCGTGTTCCGCGAGAGGAAAGGTGAGTACGACTTCTTCATCGGCCGGCTGCACAGCGCCAAGGGGTACCACTGGGCCATCGAGGCGGCGAAGCGCACGGGCCGGCGCCTGCTGCTCGCGGGCGGCTGGCGCCCCACGTTCTCGCGCCGGATCAAGTTCGTCGGGGAAGTCGACGGCAACGAAAAGGCCGAGCTGCTGGCCGGCGCCCGCTGCCTGTGGATGCCGGCGCTCTGGGATGAGCCGTTCGGCCTGACGACCGTCGAAGCCCTGTTCTCGGGAACGCCGGTGGTCGCGACGCGGCGCGGCGCGCTCCCGGAAGTGCTGACCGAGGAGGTCGGCGCGCTCGGCGACACGCTCGACGAGCTGATCGAGGCCTCGCGCACCATCGACACGCGCGCGCCGGAGGCGTGCCGCGCGCACGCCGAGCGCTGGTTCACCCACGTGGCGCAGGCGGAGGCGTACGTAGGGGTGTACGAGCACCTGCTCAAGACGGGTGGGCTCCCGGCGGGCCGGGCGACGCCGTGGGCCAGGAGCTGAGGAGTCGCTCCCCCAGGCTCACCGCGTGCAGCAGGCACAGCGGATAGAAGTGGACGAGGTGACGGCCGAAGCCGGTGCGGATGACGAACAGGGTGCTCATCTGCGGGTGGCCGGTGAAGGTCAGGATCGCGTACAGCGCCAGGGTCGCAAGCCAGGCGGCGAGTCCTGCGAGGCCCAAGTGTGTCGCCAGGGAGTCGTTTCGGGTTGCCCTCCACACGGCCCACACCGCCACCGCGATCCAGCCCCAGGCGAACACGCCGTAGCCGTAGTGGCTGAACACCTGGCCCTGCGCTCCGTACAAGAGCCGGCCCATCGCGTGCGCCGCCGCGGCGAGCGTCCAGGGGACCTGCGGGTCGAGCGTCGGCGCGAACACCGGCGGTGCGTGCAGCACGGCGGGCCGCAGCGTCCAGCTCAGATACCCGACCGCGGCGCCGGCGCCCGCCGCCCAGAGCCGCGGCTCCCGCCACGCGCGCGTGCGCATCATGACGACGGCGCCCGCCACCGCGAACTCCGGCAGCCCGTCGCGACGGATCAGCGCCACGCCCGCGCCGGCGATCACCGCCCCGAGGATCGCGAGACGTCGCGGCGCGAGCGCGCCGTCGTCCACGGCCAGGGCGATCGCCACCGTGGCCGCAATCATCACCGGGACGCCCGCGTAGAACGACACCGCTCCCTTCATCACGTGGTCGGTGACGAGCAGCCACAGCACCCCCCAGGGCGCGAGGCGCGGCGCGACGCGGCGCAACAGATGATAGAAGAGGAACCCGAACGCGCCCACCATGAGGGTCGGCAACAGCCGCCCCTGGAACGTGGGATCGCCCGCCCCGAGCCACAGCATGACCGAGTACAGCGGCGGCCGGGCGGGATCGAGGCAGTCGAACACGCCGGTCAGCGCCCCGTGCTCGGCGAACTTGAAGGCCCGGCACGCCCAGATGTCCTGCGCGTCGGTGAAGTGATACGGGAACACGAGGTGCGTGAGCTGGAAGACCCAGAACGCCGCGGCGAGATACAAGACCGGGTGTCGGGTGTCGGGTGTCGGGGAAGCGGGAGCGGGCGCCGGCGCGGCGGGCCAGCGGCGCACCCACGCCCCGATCGCAGCGAGCAGGATGAGGGCGATGAGCGAGACGGACGGCGCCAGCCGTCCCGCCGCCAACGCGAACGCGTAATGACCGAGCGCCAACGCCCACGCGAGCAGGATGAACCGCACCGCCCAGGCAGCGACCGAGCGCCCGCCGCCGCGGGCGGGCAGCCACCACCAGGCGAGCGCGGCGACCGTCACGCTCAGCGCCAGCTCCCCGGCCACACCCGAGAGGACGAACGGCTGCACGCCCGCCGTAAGACCCTCGCGCAGCATCACCCCCGCGCGCCACGTCCCGATGCCGAGCTGGGCGGCGGTGAGCGCGCCCAGTGCGATCCACACGGCCCGCGGCCGGGGAAGTGTCATATCACACCAGCACGTAGTTGCGGAACTCGAACAGGCGAGCGCCGGTGAGCCGCTCGATCCCCTCCGACAGGTAGAAGCGGAGGTGCTCGAGCTTGAAATGCCGGGGACCGAGACGCCGCTCCGGATCGTGGCGCCGCTCGGCGATCCACGCCGCGGCGACGCGCGGGTGCGTACCCGTGAACGGCTTGAGCAGCGGGATCCAGTCCAGGTAGCCCTTGGCCTGCTCGCGCGCCGAGCGCTCGCGACTCCAGGGATAGATGGTCTTGGAGACCTCGTATTTCTCGCGGATCGCGCGGGCGGGGCGGGCCCACCCGTAGTGGAACATCTCGGCACCGGTGCGTCGCGCGCGGATCTTCCGGTACGCGGGGCCGACGCGGAACCCCTGCGCGCCCTGGAAGGGACGGACGTCGCGCCGCAGGCGGATGGCCCGCACCTCGCGCCGATACCAGCGGCGGCTGGTCGCGACGAGGTCGAACCCGGCGTAGAAGTGCCGGTATTCGACGAGCAGCCCCTCGACGCGCTCGTCGCGATCCCACTCGCCGACCGTTTCCTTCAGGAGGCGCGCACCCGTCTCATGCAGCACTTCGTCGGCCTGGATGTAGATGCCCCAGTCCCCGCGGCAGGCGTGCATCGCCTTCAGAGTCTCGATCGAGAGCATTTCGTTCTGCTTGGTGAAGTCCCACTCGCTGTCGAGGATCCTAACGCGCGGGTCGGCGATCGCGGCGACGACGTCGCGCGTTCCGTCGTCCGAGCGGCCGACGTTGACGACGACCTCGTCGCACACCTCGAGCACCGAGCGGATCGCCGGGACGATCGGGAAGTCCAGTGTGATCGCGTTGCGGACGATGGTGAAGCCGGAGAGCATCGCCCGTCAGGTCCGGAACTGCAGGTTGTAGAGCCGGCGGTACAGGCCGTCGGCGGCGAGCAGCTCGAGGTGGGTGCCTCGCTGCACGAGGCGGCCGTCTTCGAGCACCACGATCAAGTCGGCGTGCTGCACGGTCGCGAGCCGGTGCGCGATCACCAGCACCGTGCGGTGCTGCATGAGGCGGTCGATCGCGTCCTGGACGAGCCGCTCCGACTCGGTGTCGAGCTGGCTGGTGGCCTCGTCGAGGATGAGGATCGGCGGGTCGCGCAGCACCGCGCGCGCGATGGCGATGCGCTGGCGCTGGCCGCCGGAGAGCCGCGTGCCGCGCTCGCCGAGGACGGTGTCGTAGCCCTGCGGGAGCCGCGCGATGAAGTCGTCGGCGTTCGCGGCCCGCGCCGCGGCGCGCACCTGCTCGAGCGTGAAGTCGCTGCGCCCATAGGCGACGTTGGCGAAGACGGTGTCGTTGAGGAGCACCGTCTCCTGCGACACGATGCCCATCAGCGCGCGCAGCGAGCGCCGCGTGTAGCGCGTGATCGGCACGTCGTCCATGAGGATCGCGCCCGACGTCGGCTCGTAGAAGCGCGGCAGCAGGTCCACGAGGGTCGTCTTTCCCGCCCCGCTCGGGCCCACGATCGCCACCACCTGCCCGCGCCGCACCGCCAGGCTCACGTCGCGCAGCACCTCGGCTTCCGCGCCGTAGGCGAACGACACATTGCGGTACTCGATACGCTCGCGGAACACCGCCGTGGTCTCGCCGGTCCGGTCGCCCTCGTCCGCGGGCAAGTCGAGCACCTCGAACACCCGCTCCGCCGACGCCGCGGCGCCCGCCATCACCGCCGGGTAGTTCGACACCGACTTGACCGGCGACATGAGCCGCAACGCGACGGCGAGGAACGTGATCAGCATCTCGGGCCGCAGCGCCGCGGGATCGCCCAGCGCCAGGCGCGTGCCGACCCAGAGGATCATCACGATCATCACGCCGCCGAACACCTCGGTAACCGGGCTGGAGAGACTCGAGAAGCGCTGCGCGCGCAGCATGCGCTTGCGGTAGCGCTCGGCGAGGCGCTTGAAGCGCTCCAGCTCGAACGCTTCGGCGACGTAGGCGCGGATCAGCTTCACCGAGGCCACCATCTCGCTCACGTGGCTTGTGAGCTCGCCGCGCTCGGCGACCAGCTCGCGCGAGCGCCGCCGCAGCCGGCTGATCATCGGCCGCACGATGAACAGCAGCACGGGAGCGAACGCCAGGGCCAGCAGCGTCAACCGCGCCGAGAGCCCGAACAGGATGACCACGTACACGACGATCACCACGGCGTTCTGGAGCAGCGACGCGAGGGCCGCGGTCACCGCCGTCTTCACCTGGTCGGTGTCGTTGATCAAGCGGGAGACCGTCTGGCCCGCCTTGGTGCGCTGGAAGTAGCCGAGCGGCAGCGTCTGCAGGTGCCGGAACAGGCGCACGCGCAGGTCGCGCACTACGCTCTCCTGGATCACCGTGCTCCAGTACGAGGAGGCGAAGGCGGTCACGTTCTTGAGGACCAGCGCGACGAGCAGCACGATGACGACGTTGCGCAGCGCGGTCTCCGCGGCGCCGGCGTGCAGGAACGGCCCCGCGATGCGGTCGAGCACCGCCTCGACGTGCGAGCCGCCCTGGGTCGGCAGGGCGGCCTCGCCGAACAGCGACCGCAGGAACGGGATGAGCAGCACGAAGGTGAAGCCGTCCAGGACCGACGACACCACCGTCGCGGCGACGGTGGCGACGAACAGCGGAGTGTACGGGCGGAGCAGCGCGACGAGCCGCGCGCCGCGCATCATTCAGCGGGCTCCCCCGCGCGGGGTGAGCAGCGCGACCGGGAGGATCACCTCTTCGGGCGTCACCCCGCCGTGCAGGAAGGAGCCGCGATAGCGCGCCTGGTACTCGCGCAGCTTGGTGGGATAGACGAAGAAGCGATCCGCAGTCGCGAGCAGCATGCGCACGCCGAGGCCGAGGGCCGGGAGGCCCCAGGCCTTCAAATCTTCCACCGTGATCGCCGCTTCGGGGTCCTCGGCGCGGAGGTCCTCGCCGAACTTGTAGCGCAGGTTCTGGGTGGCGTCGCGCTTGGCAAACACGGTGGCCGGCGTTTCGCAGTGGATCGAGCCGTGGTCGGTGGTGAGCAGCACGGGGACGCCACGCCGCTCCGCCTCAGCGAGCGCCGCGCGCACCGGCGAGCGTTCGAACCAGGTGCGCGTCAGGTCGCGCAGGGCATCCGCGTCGCGCGCCACCTCGTAGAGGATCGCGCTCTCCGAGCGGCCGTGCGTGAGCTGGTCGATGAAGTTGAACACGAGCGCCGTCACGCCATCCTGCGCGAGATGCGCGGGAAGCTTGCGCAGCAGCTCGGGGCCGTCGTTCGAGGTGAACAGCTTCTCGTAGCGCACGGGGACCGGCTTGCCCAGGAGGTCCGACAACTGCTCGCTCAGCAGCTCCGCCTCGTGGGCATTCAGGCTCTCTTCGTCCGAGGGCTGGCCCCACCATTCCGGGTGGCGGGCGGCGATCTCCATCGGGAACATGCCGCTGAAGATCGCGTTGCGCGCGAACGGCGTCGCGCTGGGCACGATGCCGTAGTAGTACGACTCTTCGATGTCGAACAGCGGCGTCACCAGGTCCTTCAACGCCTCCCACTGGTCGAGGCGCAGGCAGTCGATGATGAGGAACAGGACCTTGCCCTTCGCCTTGAGCACGGGGACGAGGAACTCCGCGCCCACGTCCACCGAGAGCGGCGGGCGATCGCCCTCGGGGTTGGCGAGCCAGCGCGGGTAGTGCCGGCGGAAGAAGTCGGCGAAGTCCTTGCGCAGGCTCACCTGGAGGTCGCGCAGCGCCTCGAGCAGGCCGGGCTCCTGCGCTTCGGAGAGCCGCACTTCCCAGCGCGTGAGCTCCACCACCAACTCGATCCATTCGCGCCAGGCGAGCGTCGTGCCGCGCCGCGCCTCGAGCTCGCGGAAGCGCGTCACGAAGTCGCGCGCCAGCCGCTGCTGGCGGATGCGATCCCCCTCGAGCAGCCGCGTGACGACGGACAGGATCTGGCGCGGGTGCACCGGCTTGACGAGGTAGTCGTCGACCTGGATGCCGATCGCTTCGCGCAGCAGCGACTCTTCCTCGCTCTGCGTCACCATGACCACCGGCATCGCCGGATCGATGGCGCGAATCTCCGGCAGGAGCTCCAGCCCGCGCTTGCCGGGCATCTGCTCGTCGAGGAGCACGACGCTGTACGGCTGGCGGCGCAGCAGGGCGAGCGCATCATCGCCGTGCGCGGCCTGTTCGACGGTGAACCCCTGCTGCTCGAGGAATTGGCGGTGAGCGGCGAGGCCCTCCACCTCGTCGTCGACCCAGAGGATGCTCTTCGGGCGAGAGGGGGCGGAGGGGGGCATCGCGGCGAAAGCTAGTCCGGCTGGCGAGGGCGGGCAACGCGCGGGTACATTGGCCGCGTGCTGTCCGTTTTGCTCGTCCGGTTCAGCTCCATCGGAGACGTGCTGCTCACCACGCCGCTGGTGCGCGCGCTGCGCCGACGGCACCCGGGGGCGCGCCTCGTGTTCGTCACCAAACGGGCGATGGCCCCGCTCGTCGCCGACAACCCGCACCTCTCCGACGTCGTGACCTTGGAACCGAGCGAGTCGGTGCGCCACCTCGCGACACGACTCGCCGCCCTCGGCCCGACGCACGGCCTCGACCTGCACGGCAGCCTGCGCAGCCGCGCCTTGCGGCTGCTCGTGCGCTGCCGCTGGGCGGGCTACCGCAAGCGCAAGCTCGCGCGCGCCGCGCTGATCGCCACCAAGCTCGACGTCTACGGCCGGCACGTTCCCGTCCCCGAGCGCTACTTCGCCGCGGCCCGCCACCTCGACGTGCAGCCCGACGGGGGCCCGCCGGAGTTCGCGCTCGGCGCGCCCGCGCGGGCGCGCGTCGCGCAATGGCTCGCCGCCTGCGGCGCGGCCGACGCCCCACTCGTCGCGCTCGCGCCCGGCGCCGCCCACGCCACGAAGCGCTGGCCCGTGGCTCACTGGGAGCAGCTGGCCGCGCGCCTGCGCGCGACGGGGATGACGCCGGTGGTGCTCGGTGGCCCGGACGACCGCGGCCTCGGCGGCGAGCTCGCCGGGCACGCGGTGACCGCCGCCGGCGAGTTCTCGCTGCAGGAGACGGGGGCGCTGCTCGCGCGCGCGCGCGTGCTCGTGTCGAACGACACCGGCGTGATGCACATGGCGACGGGCGTGGGCACGCCGGTCGTCGCCCTGTTCGGCCCGACGGTCGAGCAGTTCGGGTTCTTCCCGTACCACGCGCGCGCCACCGTGCTGCAGCGCGCGCTCGACTGCCGCCCCTGCTCCGCCATGGGCTCGGCGCGCTGCCCGATGGGACACCACCGCTGTCTCGTCGACATCGCGCCGGCGGACGTCGCCGCCGCAGTGGAGCGCCTCGTCCCGTTCCAACCCTCCTCCGCGATGCGATCATGAGACGGGCTCCGGTTGGAACGGGACTCGTCGCGTGATGTCGGTGACGACGGAGTGCGAACAGCGGCTCGTCGCGCTGCTGGCCGAGGCGGGGCGCGGTCCGAAACGCGACGGGCTGTACGCCCTGTGGCTCGTCGTCCGCGCCGCCGAAGCGCTGCTCGGGCCGAACCACGTGAGCCCCAAGAACCACCGCCGCCGGTTGCAGGCGATCGAGCTGCGCCTGGCCAGTCTCGCGCTGCCGGCACCGCTCAAGCGGGCCCTGGTCGCGGCGCGACAACACCTCGAGGTGGCGACCCCGGAGGCGGCGGCCGGCGTGCTGCGCCAGCTCCTGGCGCCGGCGCGGGAAGTGCTCGGCGCCGACGCCGCGGAGGCCGTGAGCCTGGCGGTGCGAGCCGCCGCATTACATTAGTGGCAGTATGAGCCCCCGCCGCTTCGAGAAACGCCCGTCGCTCGAGGCCCTGGTGCACCGGGTGGACCGGCAGCGCCCGGGCGATCTCGGCGGCGACACGGTGCCGACGGGATTCCCATCCGTCGACAAGCTGCTCGGCGGCGGTCTGCGGCGCCGCGATCTCATCATGCTGGGCGGCGATGTCGGCGCCGGGAAGTCGGCGCTGGCGCTGGGGATCGCGCTGCGCGTCGCGCAGCAGGAGCTGCCGGTGGCGCTGCTGTCGGGGGAGATGGAGGAGGAACGGCTGATGGAGCGCGCGCTGGCGATCGAAGGGCGCGTGGCGGTGGACGAGCTGCGCGCGGCGAAGATGAACGACCAGATGCGCGCCGGCATCGGCGCGGCGGCCGTGCGGCTGCGCGGACTGCCGCTCACGATCCTGCCGCTCGCCGCTCCCGACCTCGAGACGGCGTTCGAGCGGCTGGCGCCGCTGCGCGAGCTCGCGCTCGTCGTGGTCGATTACCTGCAGCTCGTGCCC
>Ga0137396_10001802_pt1 | contig 11486 bp, 13 predicted proteins | sample czc16metaG_FD_108284 | JGI IMG/M metagenome (GOLD analysis project Ga0137396, IMG submission 108284) | Vadose zone soil microbial communities from Angelo Coast Range Reserve, California, USA - czcobulk3.16 metaG | ecosystem: Environmental > Terrestrial > Soil > Vadose zone | place: USA...
CTTTGACCCAATGGCCTCCGCAACCCTCTGGATACCATGCTTGGAAACTCGGCAGAGTCGCGGCCAGCAGCCTCGAATACGTCGCGCGCACGACACCTATTTTGAGTCGTTTGACCCCATCGGCGCTCGGGCGTTGCAGCGCGAAGGTGCGCGCGATGATAGCGGCGATAGAGCTATTCTTGCCGCTCGCGACAGGGCCAGTATTGATGATGATGTCGTCGGGATGGAGCGAAGGCGCCTCGACGAACGCAGCAGCGACAGGGCCAGGGGCGCGCCAGATAACCTCGATTTCCTTTTGCAGGTCACTCATCGGCGTCCTCGTCCTGCTCTTTTTTCTGCTCTGCCGGCGTGACAGGTTCCGGCGTTGCTTCGATCGTTCGGCCCTTTTCCGGCAGCCCTTCGATGCGGAAAGTAAAGCCTCCAAACTGTCGAGACTCGCTGCGCTCGACCAGGGCGCCGGTTAGTTTCGCGCGTGTCTCCGCTGCTTTTACCGCCGCGTTGTATTGCATGCCACCGCGCGCCTCGTCCATGATTTCGCCGAGTTCAACAAATGAGGCTTGCACATCATGCTTTGTCGCTAGTGCGACTTCCCGCGCGACGGACTCGCGCCCGAGTGTGATCGCCATCTTCACGGCAGCGCGGGCAAGAATCCTGCCGCCTTTGCTCGTCGCCTCGGAAGCTTTGGCAGCAGGATTTATCGCTACACGGTATGCCCCGGCAGCACCGCGCGAAGGATTCGAAAGGTGAGCCCGGACAAAATTGCGCTCATCATCTGACAACCGGCCGAGCGCTTCCTCGAAGGTTGCCGGCAGCGGAGCGCCCGGCACGATTTCTCGGTTAGACCGCTTGCGTTTTGGAGCAGCAACAGCAGGCGCCCGCGGCTGTGCTTCGCTAGTGCCGGGTTTTGGAGCAACGCGCTTGCGTGGCTTTCGCTCGGGCTCGGCAGCCGGCGCCGGCGGGTAGCCCATCAAGTCATCGATGGTGGGCTTGGGATCGCTCACGAGAATATCCCGAGTAGAACTTTGAAACGTCCGCCATCGGCTAAGTAGCGCTTGGCCTCTTCTAGATACGCGATGGCCCGCTGGAGTAGATCAACGCTGTCTCTCAGATGACCTAGACCTAAGTTGCACCGATTGCAAAGAAGACCGCGAACAAGGCCAGTTTCGTGATCGTGGTCAACGTGCCAGTAGTGCCTTCCGCCTGGATTATCGGTACGACAGATCGCGCAACGATTCCCTTGAATAGCGAGCATCTCGACAGTCTGTGCATTTGTGAGGCCGTACTGCTTAAGGTCTAACTCGCGGTGTTTCGCCTTACCTTCAGGCGACGCGCGGTACGCGGCTCTCTGCACTTTGACTTCAAGCCTCGCGTTACGCTCGCGATTCTTCTCTTTGACCTCGGGCCTCGCGTTGTACTTCGCGGCGTACGCGCTCCTCCTCGCTTTAATCTCAGGCTTCGCGCTGTGCCTCACGTGGTACTCATGATTCTTCGCCTTGACTTCGGCCCTCGCGCGATACTGCGCGCTCTTTTCGCGGTGGCACTCCATACAATATCTATCCGCCGTCAGTCGCTCCGCGACATGCCCCCACTTGCACGGCTCGCCGCTGAAGTAGCGCTTCAACCCAAGTGCGCGAGCCGAGGCAAGAGAAACGATTTGCAGCGCGTCACTCATCGCGACGGCTCCTCGACAGCGAGGTCGACTGATCGCTTTCTGTGCCAGTCTTGAATTTCTGCACCGCCTGCTCGATCTCACTTTCGCTAGCGGGATCGTTTCGGACGAGGGCGTCCATCTGCGCGATCACTCCTTGATTGCGCTCGTCGCGCTTGGTCAATGAGTGGAGCTTGCGCTTGAGCCGCTGACGGTGAGAATAGAAGGCCATGACTTCACTTTCCGCTGCGCCCGGCGCGCGCCAGAGCGTTCCACAACCAGGGGCTGTAGTTCACGGCAGGAACATTCTCTTTAAGCCATGCGCGAAAGTTCGCAGGGATTCTCGCGGCGGCTGCCAGCGCCGCGGCGTGGTTCTGGTCGTAGGCCGAACCCCACGCGCTACGAAGGCTCTGCTCAAGGATAGTTTCACCTTCCGCCAGATCGGCGGGAGAAAATGAAATCTGTTCCAGTCTGACGATTTCCTCGAACACGAATTTCCCGTCCTGGGGTGAGAGGCCCACGGCGAAGAGTGCCGACCGAATCGCAGCGTTACCCTCAATGCTTGCTTCGCCGACCGGGACGAGGTGGTACTGCTCGGGCCTTTCAGCGGGCCGATACTCTGAAATTTTCTGTAGATCAGCTACGTTATTGCCTTGAGCGTCGTGCGCGGGCGCAGTCAAATCCGCCACCGGCTTCGGTGCCAGCATGTGCTTCGGAGTGCTGCCGCCAGCGTACAGGAAGGCATTCAACTCCTTCAGGCGTGCGTGAGCTTGCAAGTCTGTGGTGCCATCGGGACGAATGACTTGCGCGCGAACTTGAGTCAGTTCGGCATGCGCCGCGAGATGCGACTCGCCCCAGGTGCCAGTCTCGGCCCCGCTCCCCGGCTCGCTGGCGCCGATGATGGGTGCGCTGTTGTTCTCGGTGACGTTGGGGTCGCTCATGACGCGATCACCTTCCGCAGTTGCGCTTCGCGCTCGACGAGGGCTGCTTCACGCTTGGCTAGGTTATCGAGGGCACCGCTGTTGACTTGGACGCCCAACTGTTTCAGCTTCTCGACGCGCGACTCGTAGTCAGCCTTGGCTGCAGCGGCCTCAACTTCGCGTGCCTCGGCTGCCAGCAATTTCGCCTTTGCGGCCGCTTCTACAGTCTGCTCGCGCTCGTCGAGCGCCTTCTCGCGCGTGTCGAGCTTCGCTTTCAAGTCGCTGGCGAGCGACTGGACTTTGGCTGCCTCCGTGGTGGCGTGAGCGGTGATCTTGCCGCGAGCCTTTTCCAATTCCTTGGAGATGACCGTGAGCGCATCCTTGTTGGAAGCGAACGCTGCGACTGCTTCGAGCACGCGCAGCGTGCGTTCGAAGTCCTCGCCGTCGATGGGTTGAGCGGGACCGCTCATGATGCTCATCATGCCTTTCATGTTTGCTGCTCCTTTTGGTGGGTGAGTGATTTGCTACGATTTATGCGACGTCAATCAGAGCCACACGCTGCCCCGGCTTGACTCCGAAGAAGGTGATGCTGTTCGCCGGTAGCCGCAGGCTCGTCGCCAGGGCAGTCGGGTTAGCTCCAAACAGGCACGCGATGCCGGTAGTAGGTGCGCCAGGAATGGAGATGGCGATTACCCGAGTATTAGCGCCGAAAGCGGCTGACTGCGCGCTCGCACCGCTGGTCACGATCTGTTGATCGAGGAGGGCGGGTTCAGCACCAGCTTGTATGACCTTGCTGAATCCGACGGCGATGTCTGCGTATTCCCTCAAAGTTACGTTTGCCATTTCATTTGCTCCTATATGTGAAATTATTTTTTCGCCCGCGCGTGCGATGTTCTGCGGGTGGTCAAAGGCCTCGATACAGCGGCGGGGATCGCACTTTTGCCCCCACCCCCGCCACTCGCCCCCCTCTTCAAAGCGAATGCCGGCACGATATGAAAATGATCGAGGAAGGTTTTGAAAGTCACCGCGCCGCCTGCTCGACCGGAAGTGCAGCAGCGTCGAAGACGATCGACGAGAGCCTTGAACTGTCTTCTACCTTCTCGACGAGGCCAGGCATCCCGAGCACCATCGAAGACGACAGGCGGACCGAGGAAGGAAGCCCATGTTTAGCGAGTTCGACGCCGACGGCTGAATAGACCGTGCCTTCGTCCAGAAGCATTCCGGCAAAGTTGTACGGCTTGCGCGGCATCGCCTCGTAGACAGCATGTCCCGATGCGGCCAGAGCCTTGTAGAGCGCTCCAGCCCGCTCAATCAAGCTGGTCAGTTCGCGAGCCTGTTCGATGCGGGCAGCGTTCGCCTTGGCAACTACCTGCCAGGCTTTGCGCTCGGCTTGCTCGCGTTCCTTGCGCTGGCGCTCTGATTGAAGCTTGCGAGCAGCACGAAGCGCGGCGCCGAGCCGAGCTTCGATCTGCTCGGCAGCAGCGACTTCAGCCTCGGCCTTTTCCAACTGATCCGCGGCGCCAGGCACCTGCTCTTCGAGGGCGATGTGACAGCCTTCCAGAGCTTCCCTGGACTGCTCGATCTTGGCCTGCGCTGTGCGCACGCTCTCTTCAAGCTGACTGATACGATCGAGGCCAGGCTGCGCAGCCGGCACGCCGTACAAGCCGAGCGCCTTCGACAAATTTTTGAGAACTCCCATCTTTCGAGCCTCCCTTGCTTTCTAACCGCGCTGACTAAGCCCGCCCGGACCATCCGGCGCAATCGACGAAGCAGCGCTACCTATTTGTCAGAGCGAGGGAATCGGGAAAGGTTAGGACGGGATCGACCAAGGGATTTAGGATCGCCTGGGCTGTCGGGCAGCGCGGCCACTGAAAAGGGTGTGAGACTCACACCGGTTTTCTGCACCAGGACGGGGTGAGAGGGCTGAAAAGTGTGTGAGTCTCACCCCGGTTCCTTCGAACGTGGACCAGGTCCGCGACGTGCGGCCTCAGCGACGAGCCCGGCGCCACCGGTGTCGAAGGCGGGCGCGCCTTACGCGCGACCGAGCGCGCCGAAATTAACTCTTTCTTGTCGGTAACTGAGGTGCTAAGAGGAGTTAACTCAATTCGCTATTCGGGAGGGAATCGGCCTCTCCCTCCCGAGGCCATCGATTCCCTCCCTCTTTTTGGCCCTGGGAGGGAGCGGGAGGGAGCGGGAGGGAGCCTGATTCCTGAGGCGTAGACGCTACAGACTCCCTCCCTCCCTCCCTGATTCCCTCCCGCGGTACAGTAGGGAGGGAGAGTGAGTACAATCCTTTAGGATGTACGAACTCCCTCCCTGTACTAAAAGCCTGAAGTAAGACGGAACGAGAATTAAATAAAAGACCGCCGATACCGCTGGCGGTCTGAAGGGTACGCCCTGGCATCAGGCCTAGTCTTCGGCCTCCTCCTCGTCGAACCCCTTGAGCGCGCCGCGCTCCAGTAGCGTGATCTGGCCGTCCTTGCATGTAAGGCGGTGCTTCTTTTTCAACTGATCGAGAAAGTCTGCGAGCCTATCACCGCCTTTCTTGCCTTCCGTCACTATCCCGGCCTTCCGGCACTCTTCGAGCACACGGCCGCGAGCTACCCTATTCCGGTCGCCCGCAGAGGTGAGCACGATATCCATCACCGCCTGCTGCTGGTCGGTCAGGTCTAGCTCGTTCTGGAGCGGCCCAGGCATCACGGCGCAGGAGGTAATAACCTCCCCGTCCTGATCTACCCCGAGTCTGACGATCTCCAATTTGAACCCGAGCTTATTTTTTTCAGCGTCGCGCTGCTTCGGAGCCTCGATTCGACCTTCTGAGATTCTAAGATCGACGTCGAGCCCGGCGCCGATGGCGTAGGAGCCTCTGGCGCGTTCGGCGTTCGTATGGCCAGGGTGGTGAATCCTCACCATCATCGTGCCGTAGTCGGCCCTCAGAACCCCCGCCATGACGGCGAAACTGCCCGCCAGGACTTCGTCCGACGCTGAACCCCCGATTGCTCTGCTGTAGGTGTCGACAATAGCCACCGATGGCGGTGTGCCGTATTGCTTCTTGTGGCTCTCCATCGCGGCCCTCAGCCTCACCCACCCCGGCAGCTTCGCTTGATCGCCCTTCTCGGTGACGAGCGGGGCGTTCATCGGGCAGATGCGAAACGGCATATCCTTCCAGGGCAGGCTCGGATACTTGAGCCTCAACGCCGCCATGCGTCGCGGCAAGGCTTGAATGCCTTCGTATGGCAGATAAATCACCCCGCCCTGCTTGGTCCGCTGCTCGAACCACGGCGCGCCTGATGCCACGTGGACCCCGAGATGCAACGCAAGGAAGGTCTTTCCAACGTTGGTCGGGCCGAAAATCTGCGTGTCGTTTTTCTCCCAAAGCCAGTTTTTGACGATGTACGGATCGTGCCAGACTTTCGGCGGCTCGCTGTTCCAGTCGAGCCACAGATTGAGGTCGGCCGGTGGCGCGCTCTTCTCGGCGCCCTCGACTGGCGTAAGCCCAAGCCCTTCAGCCGTGAGCGCGCCGATAGGCTCTTCTCTATTCTTGTACGAGGATCGCACTGTCGTTTCGATCTCGTCCTGATCGACCGGCGGGTCGGCTTTGAAATGCTCTTGCGCCAGATCAACAGCGCGCGACTCTGTCACTCCAAGATCGCCAAGCCTGCGGCCTGCCAGCATGAGGCTATCGTTGCGTGCGCCATCCGGCGCGGCCGGTAGGCTTTTCAGAAAGTCGATTGCGCGAGACTCCGCTGTGTCGGGATTTGTCGAGATGGCCGGCTCGCTCGTAGGCTTTCGCGGCTCGCGTAGAGCAAGAGCCCGTTCCGGTGCGACCGCTGGCACCATTGGCCGGGTCATCGTGTACGCACCATTTTCTAAGGTCGACCCTGGAACAATCACATATCCCCCATCCGTGCGTATATCTAGACCGGGTGCGATCTTGACGGCATTGCGCGCCTTTCGACCCTCTGGCATTTTGAAAATCAAATGTCGGCCACCCGATGGGGTGCGTGTCTCAAGCGTGACAGGTAGCGGATGCTCTTTTTGGAATGCTGCGAGCGAAGCTTCGCCCTTCTCGCCGTCCTTAACGTCGATGTCGAGAATCCACAGACCGCCCGCATAGAGGGCAATGTTGTCCTCGGGATTAGCCTTCCAGTGCGCTTCAACCTGCTTCATGTCATTTGATGGCCAGTCTTTTCCTTCTCCCCAGGTCTTCACTGATGGTTTTTTAGTGAGAGGCTTGCACGGAATGATTCTGTAGCCCGACTTCACCCATCCGCGCGCCCATTCGGGCTTTGACTTATGCGTGTAGAGCATGATCGCCTCCGCCGCTTCTAATGTGCCGCCGAATTGCTTCAGCCGCCGTGCGCTGCACTTCTTCCTCAAACATCGAGCAGAGCATCGCCTGTGCCCATACGCAGCGCTCAATGCGCGCGAATTGCAGGATGGCATTCCGAAGCTCATGGTCATCCACAAAGCCGCTGCTGACCATCGAGCCGAATGTGCCTTCGGGAGTGAAATGAGCAGCGGGATGAAATCCGTCTTTTACGCCTTCTTTCGGATTGAGCCAGTCTGAATAACACGCACCGCCAGAGCACATATATTCTTCGCTGTATTCAGGCACGTAACCGGAAACTCCCGGATGCACGTCGATCAACACATCCCGGACCCTTCCTTTGTCATCCCAATTCCACAGGATGCGGGCCTGCTCTGCGGGAATACTGTCCTCTGCCGTGGCGATGTAAGGACGCCAGGATTCACGTTTTCTAGATAGGCTGTAGGTCATGATGCCCTCGCGGTTTCTGGCGCGATGCTGCGCGTCACAGCCTGCACGATGTTTTGAGGCTTAAGGAGATAAAGGGCAGAATCGATGTAGCTTCCAGCGCCTACCCATTGCCATTGAGTAAAAAGCGAGCATTGCCAGATGCGGCCATTAGAAAAACGAGCGATGAAGTAGTACGCCCTCCGCTGATATTCCATTGTTTTTTCAGTTTTCAATTCATCCTTAGCGGTAACAGCCATCCCGGGCGCAAGCTCACGCGGACTTCCATCTAATGGCGCGCCGGCTACCAGGTCGCACAGAGCTTTGATCTCGACCGGAAATAAGGCACGAGAAGCGAGGGTGCCCTCCTCAGCCGCGCGCCTGGTGGCACGCAAAGCCTTCGGCCATTCAAAACCAATTTCTGCATTCACGATATTTACTCCTTCATTAAGTGAGCGCGTGAACTGACGCGCGGCAGTTGCTCCTTTCACCTAGTAAGAGCCTGGAACTACGAAAGGGTTAGCTCATGCGGCCTCGGCGAGCAGTCCGCGCCTTTCGAGGGATGCCCTGATCGCAGAACGCGCCTCGAACAATCGAACCTTGCTCGCCGCGGTGCTGATCCCAAGACGGGAAGCAATCTCGGAGTGCGGCAGCTTCCCGCCAGCTTTGACAACGAGCTTGATAACGCGCCGGAGTCCTGGAGATAGATCGCGTATCGCCTCGTCCATCCCCTTCGCCATCTGCGCGGCTTCTAACTGCCGCACTGGGCCGGCTATGTCTTCGCCTGGGAAAGCCTGCCCGTTACGCCAAGTCGAACAGATAGAAGGATTCGAGGAAATCTCGTCGATCTCTGGCGCCTCTTCGACAGGAGGCGCAGCCGTGAACTCATCGTTGGCAGAAGGTTGCTTGAGCAACGCGATGGCCGCGCGGATCGTGATCCGAGTCATCCATGTGGAGAAAGAGGAATCCCCGCGGAAATTACGGATGCCTTTCCATGCGGCTTCCATTGCGTCTTGAATGGCATCCTCTGGATTGTTGAGCTTTGGAAAATGGCAGCGAAGGTAGGTACTCAGGCGCCCGTACTGCCGCGCGGCGAGCACATCAAACGCGGTTCGATCGCCGGCCTTGGCGAGGGCAACAATCTCGGCTTCATTCGCGGGCCTCATGACTGCGCCACGGCAGACAACTGACGGCGCTTGCTTGCTGACGCGAGCCCGAGCGTTCGCGCCTTCGCGCTGCGGGCTTCAGTTTCTACAGCTTGCGTCCGGCGGATTTGGTCCAGCGCAGCGTCGAGTTCATGCTGCCACCAGCGCGGCCGTGAACCCTCGCATCGATAGACGGGCGGCGGCAAGGCGCCGCGCTTCACGAGGGCGTAAACGTACTCGCGGGTTACACCGCAAATCTTGGCGACTTGGACCGCGGACAGCAGCCGGCGATCGGTGGCAGCGGTAGGTATAGTGCTTGGCATGGGGCTGGCTCCTGCGCGTGCCGGCCCAAATAGAAAGGGGCATGAGCACGCGATGCTCTGCGTTCCTCATGCCCCTCGATGACCGCCAAGATCGAGTTTGCCCTGGCGGCTGATCCCTTGAAGCCCACCCTGCTTGGTGACGCCGGGACCGTAAGCTTTTGGCTACCTGCTACTGATGCGGCTGCCCTTCCGGGTCTAGCTCGACTGCATCAGCCAGGGCCTTACCGCGCTTGCTGCCTCCGGCGCGGCTCGGTTTTCTTACGTAGCTTTACTCTACTTACAGTTTATCAGAGTCGAAGAACCTCACTTTAACGGGCTCGAAGTGCGCGCCGTAACGTCTTCACTGGCAACCGGAAGAGCGGGCATGACGCAGCCGGCGCCTTCGAGGTAGGCCTGCCAGCGCTCCAAGGCGTCACGATGCAATCGAGGCGAGACTCCTCCGCCTGAATAAGCGCCGAGCGCACCGGAATGGTATCCACCGGTGATGTGCCCGAGCACGGTTCGCGCTGTGTCAGCGGGTAACTCAGCGATCTTGCGAGCCCACGTGCCGAAGGCATGTCGGAAAGCATGTGGCGTCCAGTGGAAATCGAGTGCTGCAGCCTGGCGCACCCGCGCATCAGCCGCCGAATCATCGAACAGGGCTCGATCCAAGCCAAACACGAACGGCCCGCGTCGCGGTGTTGCCTTGAGAATCGCCACCGCCGCCGGCGGCAGCGGAATTTCCCGCAGGAGCTTTTCGCCAGCCTTCGATCGGAAGCCGAGATTCAGACGCGGATCGTTGCCTTCTAGCTCGCGTATCTCATCCCATCGGAGCCCTTGAATCTCGGCTCGCCTGCACCCGAGCAGAATGAGCAAGCGATAGATGCGAGCCCAGTGTTCGCCCGCTGCATCGGCTGCTCGCCAGATCGCGGGAATTTCCGCTGGTTCAATCGGGCGTTCCCGTTTCATCTCGGAGGCCCGCAACGATTTCCAGCCGCGTGCGGGGTTGTATCCATCAAGCCGCGGATCGACATCGGCGCGCTGCTCGCCTGCCCATTTGAACAGGCTACTCAGCGCCGACAGCATTCTGTTCGCCGACACGCCCGCGCCGAGGCGAAGCTCGCCGGGTAGCACAGGGCGCTCCTCTTTCTTGCGCTTGGCGCGCCGGGCAGCGCCGTTCGCCTGAATCGTTTGTGTGACTGCTTCGAAGACGCGGCGCACGTCACCGCGCGTAATCTCCGCAAGCGGCCGATCAGTCCAGGCCGCTAGCTCGACGCGATTCAGCAAGCCGCGGTAAGAGGCGCCAGAGCGTTTCTTACGCTCGAAATCGGCTAGGAAGGCATTCCGCACTTCGGCGAACGTCAGAGCAGCGGAGGGCCGCTCTGTTGCCTCTGCGCGCTTGCGCAGCGGTTGAGGCGCGTTGCCCGCTTCGATCTGCGCGCGAATCTGGCGAGCCTGTTTGCGGGCATCAGAGGGCGTAAGTGCCTCGCTGCCGTCCGCGCGGCCAATGGTGCGCCGTACTGTGCCGCCTCCAGGGCCGCGCGCCTGGACGATCCAGATACGGCCTTTGTGATTGAGGCGAAGTCCGAGCCCGAGGCAGTCCGCATCCCATTCCACGCGCTGTGTTTCCCCTTGGCCGGGGAGTTCAAGACGCTTTATCGCGCTCGCGGTTAGCCCTGGAGATTTTTTATCTTCAAGTCGGCGTTCACTGATTACTAGAGTGCTTTTAGTCATCAAGTTTTGCATTTGCTAGCCCTTTTCAATAAATTCAAGTCGGTTCGCTCCATATTGGAGCCCTGCGAAATGAAAGGGTTAGCTTGCTGCTTAACTCTTGATAACTCGACTACACGATCCGATCACGACTCATAATCCCTTGGTCGTTGGTTCGAATCCAACCCGGCCCACCGGTTCAATCGTCGGCGGAAGCACGCTTGCGGTAAAATGCGCGGCGTCCCACGGGGTGGTAGCTCAGCTGGGAGAGCGTCGCGTTCGCAATGCGAAGGTCGGGAGTTCGATCCTCCTCCACTCCACCAATTTTCCCGAGGAAGACCATAAGCGCGTAAGGCTACGTCGAAAGGCGCGCACGCTCGTTTGATTATGTTGGTTCATAAGTCCGGGCTTATCCGGACCCGAATGCTGTGCCAATTTTTACGCAGCGCTTCACGGACATTTATCCGTAAGTCCTTCGCGACGATGTCTGAGCCTCGCTCGCACAATCGTGAATTTGTTCACATCCGGCTGCAAATAGTCCCGATTTTGTAGAGGGCGCGCTACAGGGGTGAGGTGTTCCCCGACAGACCGACGGCGATGCCAGGGATAGGCTGACCGTGCGAGTCATTGGGGGGCAAAGGTAGAAGCATGAGGCACGACGCGCCGGTAAATCTTCTTTTCGTCGAGGACTCTGCGGAGGATGTTCAGTTGGCGCTACGCGCTCTGAAGCGTGACGGAGTTGAGGCGCTGTGGCGGCAAGTCGACTCGGAGACCACTATGAAGGTCGCTCTCTCCGAGGGTCGACCGGACGCAATCCTGTCCGATTTCTCGATGCCAGGGTTTGATGGTCTGGAGGCGCTGTTGCTGGCTCGCGAGATCGTGCCGCACGTTCCGTTCATTTTCCTGTCGGGGACGATCGGCGAGGAGCGCGCCATCGCGGCAATTCGAATGGGGGCCACGGATTACGTTTTGAAAAGCAGCATGCGCCGGCTTGGCACGGCGGTA
>Ga0137396_10001803_pt1 | contig 11485 bp, 13 predicted proteins | sample czc16metaG_FD_108284 | JGI IMG/M metagenome (GOLD analysis project Ga0137396, IMG submission 108284) | Vadose zone soil microbial communities from Angelo Coast Range Reserve, California, USA - czcobulk3.16 metaG | ecosystem: Environmental > Terrestrial > Soil > Vadose zone | place: USA...
GCCAGACTCGGTGCGCCGAAGGCGATCACCGCGATGGCGCACAAGCTCGCCCGTTTGGTGTATCGCATGCTCAAGTGGGGACACGAGTACGTCGACAAGGGTCTGCAGTATTACGAGGAGCACCACCGCGAACAACAAGTGCAACTGCTCAAGAAACGAGCGGCGAAGCTGGGTCTGCAAATCATCGAACCCGAAGCTGCTTGACCTCTTTCGACAGGGTTTCTGGAGAGCGTAACGCAGGTCTTCGGACTCGCGGGTTCTCAGTGCCGGTAGCTCGGATGGGATCCTGCTGATATGTGGTGTTCGGCAAAGAATTGTCCAGAGATTGTCCAGACGTCATGCAAACGTGGGACGCTTCGCGCTTCTCGACAGACAAGGTGAAGAGCACAGAGTTCGACGTGCCGACAAGCTACAGCAGCCGAAATGTGTCGACGACCTTCAGATCACGATCGAAAGTCATGGTGCGCTCGGCCCCCAACGAACGATTGATCCGGCCGATGAGCGCATCACTGAAATCAGCCTTCGTCGTGCGGAAATCGGCCAGCGCCTGCCGAGCTTCGTCGAGTCGCTCGACCTCGAATTGTGCAGTCGCGAGTATCTGCTCGATCGCGTGAGCAATCTCCTCTCGCGAATAGTTGTACGCGCTTTCGAGCACCCACTCGAGTTCACACAGCACGACCGTGTTGACCAAAAGCTGTTCCCCTCGATCGGTGGCGGCCTCAATGAAGGCGGCCGTCTTCTCGTACTGCACCCGATCGTCCTGTGTCAGGTACCGCACCAGCACATTCGTGTCGAGCCCAATCATCGCCGGCGCCCGAACTTCGAGCGCATCCGCCGCGCAATGCCCTCGTCCATCTCTCGGAGAGAGATAGACCGCTGTTCGGGGCGACGGAGCAATCCGCCAAGCTCTCGGACGTCACGCGTAATCGGCTGGACGATAACCGATCCATCCTCTTGAACCACGAAGCTCAGGCGATCGCCAGTATCGATCTTGAGATGCTCGCGAATCTCCTTTGGAATCGTGACCTGGCCCTTCGTCGTCATGGTGGCCGTCGGCATCCTGCCTCCTTACATTCGCATTATACCTTACATGAGTGTAAGGAGTCATCACGTCGTGTGCGAAACTTCGGCACGGCCAGCGGCCTTTGCGCGTCGTTGATTCGTCTTGATCGCCGGGCCCGGCGAACAGAAAATCTTGGCTGGGTTCGACATCGCGGTCCGATCCGATAGGAGCGTCGCATGCACCGTTTCCTGGTTCTCGGGCTCGCCGTGACATCGCTCTGCTCGATGAGTGCGCAAGCGCCCCTGGCGGGGAAGCCTCTCGACTGGGACAAGTTGCAGGTCGAAATTCTCGAGCGATACCGCGCCCTCGTGATGCTCGACACCACGTCGGGCCACGAAACGCTGGCGGTCGACTACCTGAAGAAGGTGCTTGAAGCCGAAGGCATCCCGACCAAGACCTTCGCGATGAACCCCAATCGCGCCAACCTGGTCGCGCGGCTCAAGGGAAACGGGTCGAAGCGGCCGCTGTTAATCCTGGCTCACACCGACGTGGTCGGCGTGCAGCGTGAGAAGTGGCCGGTCGATCGTTTGGCGCGGTGATCAAGGACGGCTACGTCTGGGGCCGCGGCTGTCGTTCGCCAAAACACTGTCGGCCGTTTACGGGCGAGACAATCGAGTCCAAAGCTCTGAAGCACCCGTTGCATACAGTCGGACCGCTGAATGTGAGGTCAGCTCGCCCGAATGCTCTATCGACTGGCGAAAAGGAGCTGCGTGTGCGATGCGTGCTCACGCCGCACCGATGTCCACCACGGGTGCGGCGGCAGTTCTGAGCGGTTAGGCCGCCTGCCGTTCGTAGCGGTGATGAAGACCGCCGACTTCCGGAATCGCGATGATCGGCCCAGTGGACGTTGCCGCGACGGGTCGGGGATCTGGCGCGTCCTTGTCGAGCCCAAGGTGCGTGCGACTCCGATGATAGTACCAGATGTAGATCGTGAGGACGCGCCGCAAATGCGTCTGATTGAGCACGACACGTGATCCAGGCATTCTCGACGGATTGAGCCGATCACGCGTTCCGCGTACGGATTTTGCCAAGGACTCGCCGGAGCTGAGACAACTTCGGCGATGCTCATACCCGCCACTCGACGCCGGAACGTCTCGCTGTAGGCGCTGTCGCGATCGCGATGCAACCATCTCGGAGCGGTGTCGTTCGGGAATGCGTCGACGACTTGTTGGGCGGTCCACTGGGCTGTTGGATGCTCCGTGACGTTGAAATGCACGATGCGCCGACGCACATGCGACAGCACGATCAACACGAACAGGACGCGACCGGTGAGTGTCGAAACGGTGAAGAAATCCATCGACGCAGCTGACGCGACATGATTCGTGAGAAACGTCTTCCACGTCTGCGGCGACGGACGTGAGTGCAGTTCCAACAGACGCGAGACCGTGCGCTCTGAGCCGTCGACGCCGAGCGTGCGCAGTTCCCCGTGAATCCGCGGCGCGCCCCATAGTGCGTTCGCGGTCGCCATCTCGCGAACGAGGGTGCGGATCTGCTGATCAATCGGCAGACGGCCATCATGTCGCCGTTGCGAGCGTCGCGTCCATCGGCGGCGAAGCCAGTCGCGGTGCCACCGGATGACGGTGTCCGGTTGCACGACAATCAATGCCGTGCGCCAGTTTCGCCAACATCGCGCGAGCGCCATCCAAAAGAGTCGGTCGCGTGCTCGGAGGCGGCATCGCGCCGTTCGGTGGAAGGCCGCCAGTTGTTGCCGCAGCGCGAGGTTTTCCAAGACAATTCCCGATGGCCTCGCAGCGCCAACGTGAGTGCGCGGAGGCGTTGACGCGGAATTCAACTCGGACGGGTTTTGGCGAGGGTCAGGATCGAATTCTTGATAGGGACAACAGGTTTTCGGCAGCGACAGGTGTACAATCCGCGCGAGAGGAACGACCAGTGCTTGCGCCACGCGCAATCCCAGCGTTGAGGGTTGTTATAGCGCTTGGACTCGTCGGCGCACTGACCTCCTGCGGCAGTCAGTCGAGTTCGCCGACGAGTGTGACAAACCCGACCGTCACGGTCTCGTCCGTTTCCGTGAGCGGCACGGCGCCCGTTGTGGGCGCGAGCACACAATTCGCGGCGACTGCAACGCTATCGAATGGCACAACGTCAAGTGTCAGCGCTCAAGCCACGTGGTCCTCGTCGAATACCGCCATCGCGATCGTCAGCAGCAGCGCGATCGTCACCGGCGTGGCCGCCGGAGAGGTAGACATCACGGCGACCTATCAGGGTGTCACCGGTCGTTCGCACCTGACGATCGCAAAGCCTGAGGCGTCAACCTACACGATCACCGGCACCGTGACTGATGAGACCTCTGGGGGCGTCCTGCCGGATATCAATGTCCAGGCCACCGACAGCCGGCAGAACTCCACGTCTACAGTAACAGACAGCTCGGGCTCTTACTCCATCTCGGTGCTGGCTGCCGGTCCCGTTACCATTGTGGCCTCTGCCATCAGTTATCAAACGACGCAACTGACAGCATCTATTTCTGCAGATACTCGCCTCGATATCGTGTTGAAGCGGACCGTGTGCACGTTCACACTGAGCGGGACGAGCTTTTCATTCGGATCGAGCGGCGGCACCGGGACAGTGACCGTCGCGACCCAGTCGACGGGTTGCGCGTGGACGTCCAGGAGTAATGACGCCTTCATTACCGTGAGCGCCGGGAGCTCCGGAATCGACAACGGAACGGTGAGGTTCTCGGTCGCAGCCAACACGGGATCCGCCCGGGCAGGCACGCTGACCATTGCCGGCCAGACGGTCTCCGTGAACCAGGCCGCAGTCGCATGCACATACGCCCTGTCGCCGACCTCGGTCACGTTTGGGGATATTGGAGGGACTGCGACGGTCACCGTGACGGCGTCCAGCGCGTGTGCGTGGACGGCAGTCAGCAACGCATCCTTCATTACAGTGACTAGTGGCGCCAGTGGTAGCGGCAATGGCAGCGTGACGTTCACGGTTCCCGGGTTCGGAGGGCAGGGAACGCGAACGGGGACCCTCACGATTGCCGGCGAAACGGTCACGGTGACCCAGAACGCGCTCTGCGACATCTTCGTGAGTCCGGATGCCATCAGCGTTCCGGCGGGCGGAGGGACCTTTTCGTTCGGCGTCTTGGCGCCGGCCACGTGCTCGTGGACGGCTGTCAGCAACAGTTTCTTCATTACGATCACGGGGGGCGCCAGTGGCCGCGGCAACGGCATCGTGACGTTTACGGTTGGCGCAAACCCAAGTACGACCCCACGCAGCGGAAGAATCAGCGTCCCTGCCGCCATCGGTGGCGGGGTCACAGTGCATCAGGCCGGAGGTTGAAATAGAGGTGGCCTCCGGCCTGTCATTCCCCGAAACAGTGGTGGTGCTTACCGGCGAGACAATCCAGCTCAAGCTGTGAATCGATGCAACGTGACATGAATTGCTTCAGAACGAAGTAGATTTCGCGCAAAAGTGGCTCGCCGCACTGGACGATTTCCGCAACTGGTTGATTCGAGAAGCGGCGTAAACCGTGTAGGGTGCAAAAAACTTCGCTACGCAGCCCGGACGTACTCGTGAACGACACCGCCGAGTCGATCACGGCGCAGAACATGAGCGGTACCGGATGCCGACACCGTTGCAGCGGGCCGCCTTGGCTCGGGTGGCGCGAGCGACAGCGCTCGATGTGGCCGATGCCCATTGTAGTGATCGACGAACACCGCAAGAATCCGCTCGAGGTGATCCTGGTTCAGAACCAAGAGCGAGTCGAGACATTCCGTGCGGGCCGTGCGCACGAACCGCTCGGCAACTCCGTTGGCCTGCGGCGCGCGACACGGTGTCCGAACGATCTCAATCCCGTCACCTCGGAATACGTCATCAAACCGGTCGGTGAATTTCTGATCCCGATCACGAATCAGGAAGCGTATTGGTTCGGCGCGCTCCGCCAACGCCCACGACATTTGCCGGGCCTGCTGGATGACCCATGGCGCAGTCGGATTCGGCGTGCAGCCGGCCAGATGCACGCGGCGGCTACCGAGCTCGATGAAGAAGAGAACGTAGAGCCGCTGCAGCCAGATGGTCTCGACCGTGAAAAAGTCGACGGCCAACAGACTCTGGCGATGTGCCCGGACGAACTCGCGCCACGTCACCTCGCCGCGCGTCCCCGACGGGCCGAGCCCTGCGGCCCGAAGCCATGAGCGCACGGTCGTCGCTGATACCGCGATGCCAAGGCCCTTCAATTCACCGACAATCCGTGGGTAGCCCCATCGCGGGTTCTCTCGCGCGAGTCGCAGCACCAGATCGCGAGTCTCGCGCCGCATCGGCGGACGACCGAGCGGACGCGTCGAAGTCCACCGCTTGGCGACCAGGCGTTGATGCCAGCGCAGCAGCGTCGCCGGCGTGACGATGAACGATCGCCACTGCGAGCGCGGCAGCACGCGGCTGGCAACGGCGAGCAATAGTCGGTCGATGGCGGTGATGGGCGGGCGGCGCGTGGTGCGGCGAAGGATCGCGAGTTCGTGCCGTAGGACGATGATTTCGAGTTCCTTGAACTCCTGCGACCGAGCGCACAGCGCCGCGAATTCGAGAAGCCTGCCCAGCAACACGTAGCACAGCGACACGAGCACGAAGCCTCCCACGTAGCCAGGCTACCGCCCAATTCTACGCACAATGCCCGATCGATTTCGCTGCTTTCCCGGGCCGCCGAAACGAGAATCCAAATTTGTGCACCCTTCAGCCTCGACACCGCACTCATCGACTCGATTGCCCCGCGGCGACTGACGTTGACGTTGCTCGCGGTGTTCGCCGGATCGGCGCTGCTTCTCGGCGTCATCGGCATTTATGGCGTGATGGCGTATTCGGTCGCGCAACGGACGCAGGAGATCGGCGTTCGAATGGCTCTCGGGGCCACGCGACAGGCAGTTCTGATGATGATCATGACACAGGGCATACGATTGACTGCCGCGGGCGTCGCGGTCGGAGCGGTTTCTGCCGCCGGGACGAGTCGAGTGCTGACAAGCCTTTTGTACGACATCCAGCCGACCGACGGCGGCTCGTTCGCTGTCGCGTGTGTCGGCGTCGCAGCGACGGCGATCGCGGCGTGCAGCCTTCCTGCGATCGCGGCTTCTCTGGTGGATCCCGTCGTCGCGCTGCGATGTGAATAATGCGTGTGGCGCGCGATAGTCGTAAACGCCGCACTGTTTTCCGACAACCCTCCGGGTAACAGGCGGAAAAAGCAACGTTAGCCGATCTTTGTTGGACTTTGCCGCGCGTTGCTAGATCGCGAATCAGAGGCCGCCAAATCCGGCGATTTCGTGCTTTCGCCTTGTGCCGCCCTTTGCCGCGGGTTGCCGGTCATGGCTGCATCCAAAGGGCAAGAAAAAGGCAACCAGTCGACTACTACTTCTGACGCCGACCAGGACGCTTGATATCGACGACGTCCAGGCCGGTTGCCTTGGCGACTGCGAGTTGACGATCGTCGGCCGACACGAATCTCACACACATCGTCAACTGCGCGGCTGCGACGTGCAGCAAGTCCAAGCTCCGCGTCAGAAACTTTGCCGTGTATACACGGGAAAGCTCATTCGCGTTCGTGAACACACGATCCAGATCCAAGCCGACCGGCGTAAGCCGGAGCGCTTCGATGTCGTCACGCAACTGGTTTTGGATGGCACGACCCTCTTCCCTGCTGATCAAGCCGCGTCCGACCAGCAGCTCGAACGCATTCGGCACCTCGAGTTCGTGGAGCTGTGTGAACGGCACTTGCGGCGCGGTGCGCACTGCTCGGCGGGCTGCTTTCGAGAACCGCTCAGGGACGTAAACCGCCACCAACGCGCTCGAGTCGACGTACGTCGTCATCGTTCACCGCGGTCTTCACCGATGATCTGAGAGGCGCCTGGCGTCACGAGGCGGTTACCAAATACTGCCCGCGCGCGAGCCTCGAGATCAGGCCAAGGGTTCACGGGACGGACCGAGCGCATTGGCGCTAGCCGAGCGATCGGCCGCCGATGCCGTGTGACCTCGAAGACCTGACCTCGCGCGACGCGGGCCATCACGCGCTTGAGGTTTTGCTGGAGCTCGCGAATCGAAATACTGCTGGTCTTCTTCATGTATAACATTTTGTATGACAATTCGTCCGAGGTCAACTCCTGTCGCCACCGCCGCACGCGTGGGGTGTCGCATCTTGTCGTTGATACAGCACTCCGCGGCAAGTGCCATAGGACGCTACGGGCGCCGACCCCGCCGTCTGAGTCTCTTTCAGCGGGACGGCGTAATGTCCAATAACTCGATCGGAATGCTTCGGCACACTCAGCAACAACATCGACCGCGAGGTTCGGCCGAGACTTACTGAGTGGAACACTTTCGGACGGTTGGCTTGAAGCCGGTTCAAAACATCTTTCTTCGTCTCGCTGTGTTCTGAACGGCTCAACGATCATGCGACTGCTGCGTCCGGGCGGGTCACGCGGCTGGCCGGTGGTAGTACTTCAACAGACCACCCAGCCGCTCACGACACGCGATGGTTCCGTCACGGCGATGGGCGCCCGGGTGGATGATGAGCTGATTCTGGAGTCCTTGATGGTTCCGTTCGCCGTGATAGTGCGCGACGAACTCTCGGATCGCCCGGCGTAATGAGGCTTCGCCGATGAGGATCAGCCGATCGAGGCACGATTCCTGTGTCGTCCGCACGAAGCGCTCGGCGAACGCGTTCGCGTGAGCTGTCGATTGCACCGCCAGCGAGCGGTGAGGCACAAACCTTTCGCGTCACCCATCCCTTCCATCCGCTCCGTGGCCGGACGTTCCAGTTAGTCGATTGCCGTCAGACGTGGGGCGAAAGACGAATGTCAGAGTCCTTGATCGCGAGCAGCTTGAGAATTCCTTGCCGAAGAAGATACTCATCGTCTGCGGCAATTGGCTGGACGCGTCGACGCACCCTCAGTTCAGTCAACTGCGGATTCATCAGCCCGCCTTCGCGCGTTCCGCCCTCGGCCGTCTCTTCTTCAGAACGCCAACCGTAGCGCCAGCTGCATCAGCCGCGGCTGGTTCAACTGCCTAGTCACGCGACCGAACGTCGACTGCGCAGCGGTGGTTGCCTGCGTATCGGGTGGACCGAACTGTGTCCGGTTGAACAGATTGAACGCCTCGGCACGTAGCGTCACATTCACGCGACCCTGAATCGGGGTTGTCTTGGAGACCGCGAGGTTCCAGTTATTGACGGCGTGTCCCCGGAGATCCGGGTCGACACGCGGGGCGTTGCCAAGCTGCCATCGCAATCCTGGATTGGTGGACGGATTGCTGGCTACAAATCCTGCGTTCGGCACGCTGAAGCAGTCGGTGTTGAACCACCGATCCAGACGGTCGACCGCAGAACCGTCGACTTCCTTATTGCAGTTCGGATTCACATTCGGCCGCAAACCGTAACCCGAGCCGATCAGGTTCGGAGTGGCGGTGAAAGCGAGCGGGAATCCGCTCTGGAGCGTGGTGACGCCGTTCAGGGTCCAGCCGCTGATCAGCTTGCCGACAATCCCGCCCGTGCTTGCGCCAAATCGGTGGCCTTCGCCAAACGGAAGGTCCACGACGTAGATGAGGACGAGGCGGTGACGCACATCGAAGCTGCTCAGCGCCCACTCCTCATCGAGATTGTTGGTCTGGTAGCCGGCGGCCGGCGTGCCCGCCCCTGACTCGAGCCACGTCGTCAGCGTCTCAGCGTTCGTCATGTTCTTCGAGAACGTGTAATTGCCGCCCACGAGACCGCCGGCGCCAAAGCGTTTCTCTGCCCGAAGCGCCAGCGCGTGATAGCGGCTCGATCCAAAGTAGCCGGATCGATTTGCCGACGAGTACTCGGGAAACCGGACCAGCAGGAGCGCGCGCTGGACGGTCGGCGTGGACAAGGCTCCCTCGCGAATCAACCCCACGAAGGGACTCGGCACCTGTTGGCGCAGATACGCACCGTAACACGTATCCCGCTGAGTCGAAACGAAACCGGGCTGCCCCTGCCGGATGATCTCGTTGTTCGTCAAGCTGCAGATCGTCGGATCGTTTGCCGCCCGGTCGATCTGCTCTCTCCCCAACTGATTGAAGTTAAGTGTATTGGGCAGGTGATTCCCATCGAGACCCGTATAGGTGACTTCCGTCGACAGGTTATTCCTGAACTGATGCTGAACAGCAACGTTCCATTGATGTGCGTAGCCCGGGTATCCCTCCTCTTCCCTGTAGAACTGGCTGGCGGTTCCGCCCAGTAGCACCTGCTGGAAGCTGGGATCGCGGCCGGGGAAGTTGTTCACGCCCGTAGGGAACGGGTTGCTCATGTCGGTAAAGAACGTGCGGTTGTTGTCGACACTGGTCGCGATGTTGTTCGTGCGGAGGATGATTGGACCGTTAACGCCGTCCTGAAATCTCACAGTGGAGGGCGTGATGAACGTCCCACCGCCGCCGCGCACGACTGTGTTCTGGGTGATCTGATACGCGAAGCCGCCTCGCGGCACGACACGGTTGAACACCTCTTTCCTCAGGCCGCGCTCCGGTTGCTCGGGGCCGTTCACCAGCACGAACGCGCCCTTGTAAGGCTGTCCCGTCACTGGGTTCGTCCGACCAGCAAGGACCGGATTGACGACATCGGGGTTGAAGGTCACGATTCGATCGTTCTTTTCGGTGTAGACACCCGGAATTTCCCATCGCACGCCGAGATTCAACGTCAGCTTCCGATTGACCTGCCACGAATCGTCAACGAAGTACGCCTGATAGTTCGTGCGGGCGTATGTCCAACCGGACGACTGGTACGTTCCTCCGGTCGGGATGCCCAGGAGGAACGATGCGAACGGATCCCCCGTCGCGCCCGGATTGGTGCCGTCGAGCGCCGTCGGCGCGTTGCTGAACGTGAAGGTCCCTCCCGTCGAGTTGTTCTGGAAGTAGTCTTCCGTGGCCGCCAAGATGTTGGCGCCGAACTTGAGCGCGTGGCCGCCGGCAATCTTCGTCAGCGTCGGCGTGACGGCGTACGACCTGTTGTCGGCGTACAGCAGACCGGTGCTGATGAAGCTGTTCGACCCGGCAGCGATCGTCGGGATGGTTTCCATTCCGGGAATTCCGCTTCGCTCTGAAATCTCGCCGTACGGCGTTTTCGGCAGACCGAATGTCTGCGCGAGGTTGATGCCGAGATTACCCGGGATGCGATCGTAGTCCCAGTGCAAGAACCCGAAGCGCACATCCAGGACGGTGCTCGAGTTGAACGTGTACGTGTCAGCAGCCATCACCTGGGTCGTGACGAAGTGCTCCGGCGAGTAGGGGTCCCCTTGCCGCTGGCCATTGCCGTAGACGTCGACGGCAAGATTCGTCGACTCAAACCGCGTGTAGCGGCCGAGCACACGCTGCTTCTGGCTTAGGTTGTAGTCGCCGCGGAAACTGAGCTGATCGTTATCGCCACCCACCGGGGCGTTTCGTTCAAAGTTCTCGGTCCTCCATGGGCCCGACACTGTAGGTTCGGCGAAGACTGGGAAATCCAAATACTTTCGTGCGATCGGGCCGATGCGGTTAGCCGGAATGATGTTGCCGGGGAACTGCACCCGATTGGGCACCGTCCCACAGTCCCCGTTGTAACCGCCCGTTCCGGGATTCACGATGCCGCATTGTGTCCATGGGTCGTAGATTGGCACGACGGCACCTGTAGCCAGGTTCCGATAATCGGAGAAGTCGCCGCGCTTCATCGCCGCGGTCGGCACGGTGCGCCGGAACAGCACGCCTTCGCGATTGCGGTACCCTTCATAGCTGGAGAAGAAGAAGAGCTTGTTCCTGAGCACCGGACCGCCCAGCACGACGCCGAAGTTGTTCTGCACGAACGGTGGTTTGTCGAGGCCGGCGCGCTCTCCGAAGAACGTGTTCGAGTTCAACTCCTTGTTGCGGTGATACTCGAACACGCTGCCGTGAAATGCATTGGTGCCCGAGCGCGACGCCATATTGACGACGCCGCCGGTAAAGCGGCCGAACTCGGCGCTGCTGTTGTTCGTCTGCACGCGAAATTCGTCGACCGCTTCGGGGCTGGGCGTCAGCACGATGATGTTGCCGTACGCCGTGTCCTGCAGAGGAACGCCATCATAGAAAGAAGCGCTCTGGTTGGCGACCCCACCGCCGATCTGGTAGTTGCCGGCAGCAAACACGTTCTTGCCGGTCAAGCTGCCCTCGCTGCCGCCCTGCGGAACGACCGTAGGGGCGACGGCGATCAGATTGAGCACGTTGCGTCCGTTGAGCGGCAGCTCCTTCACCGCTCGACTACCGACGACGGTGCCGACCGACGCGCTTTGTGTTTGTAAGAGCGGCGACTCTCCAACGACGGTCAGCGTTTCGGCCAGGTTCCCGAGCTGCAGTGTCACGTCGACTCGCGGCATGGCTTGGACGTTCACCTCGATCCCGTCGCGCACGAAACGTTGGAAACCGGTCAGCTCGACTTCCAGGCGGTAGGTGCCCGGCACCAGA
>Ga0137396_10001805_pt1 | contig 11480 bp, 9 predicted proteins | sample czc16metaG_FD_108284 | JGI IMG/M metagenome (GOLD analysis project Ga0137396, IMG submission 108284) | Vadose zone soil microbial communities from Angelo Coast Range Reserve, California, USA - czcobulk3.16 metaG | ecosystem: Environmental > Terrestrial > Soil > Vadose zone | place: USA...
AGGACAGGCCGGCCTGGAATCCGTCCAGCATGAGCTTTTCCCACAATGCCCGGCCGTCGCGCTCCGGCACGCCCCATTCTTCGTCGTGGTACTTGCGAAGGAGCGGATCACTTTCCGCCCATGTGCAGCGTTGCGGCATTGGGTAGGCTCTCCTGTGGCGTTTCATGCGATTCAGACCGTGGGGATCGTTCCGCCATCGATGACGTACTCGCTTCCGGTGATGGAAGAAGCTCGGTCCGACGCCAAGAACGCGACCAATTCGGCGACTTCTTCAGGCCGGCTGGGTCGGCCCAGTGGAATCCCACCCAGCGAATTCATCAAACTCTGTCGCGCGGCAGTTGTGTCGGTGCCCGCTTGCGTCGCCAAGCGCTCGATCAGCGCCTCGGCTGCCTTGGTTTCGGTGAATCCGGGCGCAACGGTGTTCACGCGTATGCCCCGCGGGCCTACTTGCTTGGAGAGTCCCTTGCTGTAGTTGGTCAGGGCGGCCTTGGCGGCTGCGTACGCCAGTGTGGCTTCGAAGAGCGGGAGGGTTCGCTGGATGGACGAGATATGGATGATAACGCCGGAACCCTGTTGCAGCATCGATGGAAGAAAGCCGCGGTCCAGGCGCACCGCGGAGAACAGATTTGCGTTGAACGTGCGCTGCCAGTCGTCATCGGTTAAGGCAAGAACGCCACCACTTGGCGCGGAGGAACCGCCAACGTTGTTGATCAGAACGTCCAGGCCGCCGAGACGGTCGAGCGTTGCCTTGATGACCTGATCCACTCCCTCGCGTGTACTGATGTCCGCCTGGACGAACCGTTCGGGCGTGCCGCCGGCGGGGGCGGATCGCGCGGTGGTGATCACTGTCGCGCCTCCGCGGACAAGACGCTTCACAATGGCTTCGCCAATGCCCTTGGTTCCGCCCGTAACCAAGACTCGTTTGCCGTTGAATTCGGTCGCCTCCCGTGTTTGTGGTTCATTTTGGATAAGCACCTCCTGGTCTTATCGAATGCGATTCAAGCCGCCGCTATGGGTCGGAAGAGCCGCAGAGAAACATCGGCTTTTCACAGGTTACGCGATAAGCTGTCGAAATGACAAGAACGCGGGTTTCGGATGAAAGTGTCCTTGTCGCAAGGATGGTGCTGGGGGACAGCAACAGAAGTTCTCACTTGGTTTGACGGTGGCTTGATCCCGCGAGCGACGCGTAGACGGCGCTCTCGAATTCCTCGAGTACGGCTTTGGGCGCGTCGTCCATAAAAGGAAGCATCTGCATCATGATAACTGAACAAGTCTTCCGGACTGGGTCAATCCAGAAGAAGGTGTTGTAGAGTCCCGCCCATGCCAGGCTTCCCGCGGTGCGACCCCTATCGACCGGTCTGGTGTTGATCGCGAAGCCCAAACCGAACTTGTCCAGCAAGCCCGGGATGCGAACTGCATCTTTGACGATTTGAGGCGCTAGGCTCCTGATGTCTCTCAATGTCAAGTCGCCGATCTGGTTCTGCTCCATCAATGTCACCGTCTCGGACTGCAGAATCCGCGTGCGCCCGAGTTGCCCTCCCCCGAGCAACATGCGCGTGAACTTCAAATAGTCGCCGGCCGTCGAATGAAGTCCCCCGCCCCCACTGAAGAATTGCGCGGGCTTCATGGGCTGTGGTGGAGTCTCTACGAGGCTGCCATCGTCCTTGCGCTGGTGAACGGTCACGAGGCGCCCTTGCTTGTCTGCGGGGACATTGAAAAACGTGTCTGCCATGCCGAGAGGTTCGAAGATGTGCTGGCGGAAGTAGTCCTCCAGGGATTGGCCACTGACTACCTCGACCAGTTTCCCCAACCAATCCGTGCTGATTCCGTACTCCCATCTGGACCCGGGATCAAACAGGATCGGCGCCTTCAGAAAACCTGTGCCTCCCTGGGAGATGCTGGGAACCGCACCAGTGGCCACGTAGTCATGGAGTTGCAGATTGAAAAACTCATACCCGAACCCCGAAGTATGCGAGAGCAGATGGCGGACGGTGATAGGAGTTCTCGGGGGTCTCAGTTTCGCCTTTCCGATCTTTGCGTCGGGAACCTCGAGAACCTGAACCCGGGATAGTTCCGGCAAGTATGTACCCGCGGGCTCATCCAGTTTCACCTGTCCGCGCTCCACTAACTGCATCACGGCCACCGAGGTGACCGGCTTAGTCATAGAGGCGATGCGGAAGATCGAGTCATTGGTCATCGGAATGTTCCCACGGACATCCTGCTTTCCGGCCGCACCTTGGTAGACGACCCCATCGGCGGTCGCGACCATCGCAACCACACCGGGGACCTTTTTTCGCTCGACGGCATCTCGTAGGACGTTATCAATCTGGTTGGTAGGAGGTTTCGTCCCGCTATCGGTACAACCTGTCACAAGGGTCCAGGCTGTGAGGGCGGCGATCAGGAACCCCTGAAGAACGCAGTCTCGGCGGAACAATTGAGTCTCTTTAGCCAGGACTTCCATAATTGTTTCTCCTGGGGCGCATAGTATATCCAACGGATCGCTTGGCCGGTGCTTGTTTCGGCCTCCTCAAATATTGAATCTGCTTTTCAACGGCAACCGAAAGGCTTGCCTCTTCACCTCCTCCGCCGTACACGGTCACCGACCAGCTTTTCCATGACTTCTTCTCCTATTCATGGTTTCGAATTTTTAAGGGTTGATTGAAGCGTTGCCCTCGCGTCAAGCGAGGATGCCGCCGATCAGGCGATCGGTAGACATATGTCAGCATGGACAGGGTACTCAGCGACGCTGCTCAACAGGTGCCAGAGTTCAGCACGGGCGTATGCGCCATGTTGGTACTATCTGCTTTAGATAGTACACGGAGTTGTTCTTCGAGTTTTTCCATTTCGAAACACCCTGCAAGTACTCATTTGAGGTCACTTATTGTCGTACACATTGCTTAACAACGCCGGTGATGGCATCTTTCTTGCAGTACACGCGTGCGGAATGGTGCGGAAGAAATCCATTGGAATTTACACGGCGGTTTCTGTGCGCAGGCCTTTGAGCACACTGCGATCCTTCACCTCTAGACTGCTGGCGTTCGTATCAATATTCGGTTCTCTCGGCTGGGCTCAGCAGCCGGCCCCCGACTGGCAGACAGAAGTGCAGAAATACGCGCAGGCGCAGGATTGGTCAGGGGCCATGCGTATCGTAGACCGAGAAATTGCGCGCGCGCCGCACGACATGGATGTGCGGGCCTGGCGTGCACGGGTGCTGGCATGGTCGGGACATCTGGCCGAAGCCGAACGCGAATACCGGGAGATTATTGCCTCTGCCCCGAACGACCCGGACACCTGGATGGGATTGGCGGGAGTGTATTCCGGTGAAGGTCAAACGGAAGAAGCCCTAAGAGCGCTGGACCGGGCGGTAGAACTCGACCCCAGGCGCGCCGACCTCCGTGTCGCGCGTGCACGCGTGTTTCGGGCAACTGGAAACCGAAGAGAAGCAAAGCGCGAGTTTCAAAGGGCGCTTGATCTCGACCCTGGGTGTGCGGAGGCGCGCGCGGGCCTGCCCGCATTGCAGGGCGAGGCAAAGCACGAGCTGCGCTTTGGATGGGATACTGACCTCTTCAGTTTCGCGAATGCAAATCGCGACGAATGGATGACCCTGGTGTCCCGCTGGTCGTCACACTGGACCACAAGTCTGGCGGGCAATTTTTACCAGCGAGGGGGCGCCGACGCCGGGAAATTAGTGGGCAGTGTGACGGGACGCCGGCCCCAATGGGGAGCGTTGACGCTAGGCGGCGCGACGGGCCGTGACAACGGTGTCATTCCGAAGAGCGAAGCGTTTTTCGAATACGGACACGGATGGAGAGTGAGCGAGAGCGCACTCGTGCGCGGCGTGGAAGTCGCCTATGGGCAGCATTGGTATTGGTACACGACGGCGCGAATCCTAACCGTGAATGGAACCACCGTCGTCTACCTTCCGCGCCAGTGGACCTGGTCGTTTGGACTCACTGGGGCGCGGAGCCGTTTTCCTGGAACGCGTGCGGAGTGGCGGCCCTCCGGCGTGACGCGCCTGGGATTTCCGGTCGCAGGCCGGAGCGAGCGGCAGCTTAGGGGAAATGTGTTCTTCGCCGTGGGGACCGAGAATTTCGGACAAGTGGATCAGATTGGTCAGTTTTCTTCACAGATCTATGGCGGTGGTTTGCGCTTCCAATGGACGACGCGCCAGGACGTGACGGGTTACGCAGCGTTTCAGCAGCGAACGCAGGACCGGGCCCAAACGAGCTTTGGATTCACATATGGGATCCGCTTTTGAAGCATTTCGGAGACTAGGTCCGGCAGCATTTGTGCTAGAGGCGATCCTCGCGGCGATCGTCGTCGATGCGTTGCTGTTGGCGTTCATTATGGTGCGGCGAAGCTACCGCAAGCGGTATTTTGCGAAGCGCGACGCTCGAGTGTTCGAATTCCGTCAGAAATGGGATGCCCTAATTTCTGGAGAGATCCCCTACGAGAGTTGGCGAAAGAAGCCGTTTGACCGCCGGATTGTTGAGACCATTGCGCTCGATGCGTTCGAAGCAGCCGGACCGGAAGAATCATCGCGCCTGTTGAAGTTTCTGCGGACCAGCGGGCTGATCGAGAAACGCATTTTCGAGGCACGGCACCATCGCGGGTGGCGGCGGAAGCGTGCGCTCGTGGCGCTCGGGCGCACGCGCGCGCCGGAGGGTATTGCGGCTTTGGCAGAGGGGCTGCGCGACCGCGACGCGGAAACACGACTGGCGGCTTTGCGCGGACTGGGCCGGGTAGCGTGTCCGGAGGCTGGGAGGGAGATTCTGATATGGGTGGGCGAGGTAGGATTGGCAGTGCCCGCGCTTCCACTGCAGAGCGCACTGATCCAATCCTGTGCAGAGCGTCCACAGTTGCTGCTGCCTTATCTGCAACATGCCGAAGGGCCGGTTCGCGAGGTTCTCGCCCGGGTACTCGGCGAGGTGGCGACACCTTCGCTCGGGATGGACCTGCTGCAATTTGCAGAAGATGATCTCGACGAACTGCGAGCCGCAGTTGCTCGAGCGCTGTCGCACGTGCAGCCCGGCCTTGCGCTCGACGTCTTGGCAGAACTGGCGACGGACCCGGTATGGTTCGTGCGCTTGCGCGCCATCGTGAGTCTCGGAAAGATCTTTCACCAAGGTGCAGCCCCTTTGCTGCTGCGCGGGCTGACGGATTCGAACCGCCTGGTCCGTTTGCGCGCCGCCGAAGCGCTCCTGGATCTCAGGGCAGAGATGGTAGCCATCTTCGAACAGGCAGTTGCGTCGCGAGACCGTTACGGGCTGCATGCCTACCTGACCGCGCTCGAGAACGCTGGTTTGCGACCTCAATTGGAAGCCGAGCTCGCAGCCGACAGCCGTTTCAGCAACCAGGCGAGGAATAGTTTGCTTGAGGTGCTGCGCACAGGGACGCTACCTGCGGAACAGCCCACGCCCGCAGACTTTGCCTCCGCCGGGACGGCGTCTAGGTCATGAGTCGCTTTCTGCAGATCTCCAACCACACTCTCTTCTACTACTACCTGGCATCCAATCTGACATACCTGGTGATGCTCATCATCGCGCTGCAGACGAGCGCGGCTCATCAGCGGCAGCTGGAAAGCATCCGTTTCGGCTGGATCAAAGAATCGCCCCTGGCGCCGCCGGTCACGATCCTTGCGCCCGCCCACAACGAAGAGAAATCAATCCGCATCGCCGTCCGGAACCTGCTTGATTTAGACTATCCGGAACTCGAAGTCATCGTGATCAATGACGGCTCGGCGGACCGGACGCTTGAAGAACTGCGGGAAGAGTTCCGTCTCCGTCGCGTAAGGGCGGTGTACATTCAGCAAGCGGCGAGCGCGCCCGTGCGAAGTCTCTATCGAAGCGATGTGGACCCGCGGCTCCTGGTCATCGATAAGGAGCCGGGAGGGAGTAAAGCAGATGCCGTCAACGCTGGTCTGAATGCAGCGACCTCACCTTATGTATGCATTGTGGATGCAGACTCGGTCCTCGAACGAGATGCGCTGCTGCGCATCATGGTCCCTGTGCTGGCTGACCCGGAGCGCGTGGTTGGTGTAGGCGGCATTGTCCGCGTGCTCAACGGATCGGAAATCGAAGGAGGACGCCTGCGGCGCGTGCGTCTGCCCAGAAAAAGCATCGAAGTGATCCAAGTCGTCGAATACCTCCGCGCGTTCTTGATTGGAAGAGAGGCGTGGGCGCGGGGAAATATGCTGATGATCATTTCCGGGGCGTTTGGACTGTTCCGGACGGATCTGGTGCGTGCCATTGGCGGCTATCGCTCACGTGCCATTGGAGAAGATTTCGATCTGGTGGTGCGCCTTCACCGTCACTTGCGGGAGAAAGGCGCGGACTACTGCATCCAGTTTGTCCCTGACCCCGTCTGTTGGACCGAAGTCCCCTCGGACTTACGATCGCTTGCAAGACAGCGGTCGCGTTGGCAAAAGGGTATGCTGGACGTACTGTTGCCGAACCGTGATATGCTCTTCCGGCCCCGCTATGGCCGTATCGGATGCCTTGCGCTCCCCTACCTGTGGCTGTTCGAACTCCTGGCGCCCGTGATCGAGCTGGGCGGCATTGTGACGATCGCGCTGGCGGCGTGGTTCGGTGTGCTCAGCCGGGAATTCTTTTTGCAATTCCTCATCTTTGGGTATGCGTTCGCGACCGTGATTTCCATTGGCTCCGTGCTTCAGGAAGAGCTGACCTACAAACGGTATAGCGACTGGCAAGATGTGGTGCGGCTGGTGAGCTACTGCTTCTTCGAACATTTTCCCTACCGCCAATTGCACATGATCTGGCGGCTGCAAGGCCTCTGGCAATACATGCGCGGCGATGTGGTCTGGAAGCCGATGAAGCGCCGAGGGCTGCAATCGGCAACCCCAGGATAGGCGACGCGCCCGTGCGGCAGTTTCTCTTCTTCATTCCCAAAATCCGTTCCGAGTGTTTCGCGGCGGATGCCGTGAAATGGGCCGCAAATTAGACCCCTCGCTTGTTCAGTGCTTCTGTTTCGCCCGCCGAATGTCGCTCGACATCTTAACGATCCATTCGGGCGGGTCAGGCTCATTCTGCCAATCCGCCTCTTGTCCGAACGCGAGCTTCCAGCGTATGAGCCAGGAGAATCCTTCAGGACCGATAAACAGATCGCGCGTTGCATAAGCCGGATCGGCCAGTGCCTGGTCCAGCGATATGAAACGGTAGCCGCGCCGTTCGAGTCTTGTGAGAAGTTCGTCGAGGCATTCGGCGGTGAGCTCGCTGTCGTGAATCAGAAGGACTTGAGGAATCTCCCGGTGAAAGAGGCTGCGTGAGACGCCTTCGTAGTAGTCGAACGCCGAGTCCACGTAGGCGAGGTAGGCAGCTCTGGTCTTTTCAGCGAGCTGTTTGTCCTGCCTTTCGAGAGCGGCACCGAGCACGTCGTTGAACCTCCAGTCGTCGTTGTCCACCGTGACCGGGGCGACGCGGTAACCGCGCTCTTTCAGAAACGCTTCGAACGCCGCTTTGGCCTCCTGCGTCGGCCCGGTCATGAGAAACGGATGGCGAAAATACTTTTCCTCCTGCCCAGCGGCTTTCATCAGGACTCGCGTCACCACTTCGCCGCGAATCGTTTCATCTTCGTATTGATCGAGTGGCGTGGTTTGAAAGGATGCGTGCGTATAGGTGTGGTTTCCGAGCGTCAATCCAGCGTCGAGCCACCCTTGCAACAGCTCGACGCGCGCATCCCGTTCACCGTTCACTTGCAGCTTCCACTCGTTCACAAATCCGATCGCCGGGGCGTGGTGCGATTTCAGAATTCCGGTAATGGCCCGGTTGATCCTCTGCAAGTCCTTTAAGTCCCCGACCGCTGCCCCGCTTCCCCTCCCCGGCACGGCTCCGGGGAGGTCGTCCACGGTGATGGCAACAGCTTTTGAGTTGGATTCCGGTTTTAGGTTCCCAGCTGCGGCAGAGCCGGTGTGCGCAACGAGTAAGGCGGCACAACAGATTGGCAAGATTCCGCAGATGGCCAGGAAGGAGCGAGCTTGATTCACGGATACCATCCTTTGGGCCGCGAGGACGCAATTGCACCCTCGTGCACAGTGCATTCTGTCTCAGGTCGGAGTCCGGAAAAAGTATCTGCCTTCGAGATTGTGCCTCCCCCAGAAGCCCGTGGGGCCGAGTGGATGTATGCCGCGTATCCGCCCACATAGCCGCAATAATCAAGCGCACCCGCGCTTTCTCGCCAGCCGCCAAGCCGCGAGTGCACCCAAAGGAACGCCATTCGGACTTATAATCACGCCGATGGGCAGCTCTCCTTCGTCCGATTGGATGGACGGGTCCATTTCTCGCGTGGATCGACAGGACCCATATCTTCGAATTCACTGTGTCAACATTTTCGTCCGGGATCAGGATCGAAGCCTGCGATTCTACTTGGATCAGCTTGGGTTCGATCTGGCCTTTGATGCCCGGCTTCAATCCGGTGACCGCTGGGTAGCCGTCGCCCCTCCGGATGGCACCGCGCTCCTTGCGCTTATCACTCCCAAGCCCGACTCTCAAGAATACAAGCTCATCGGCCGGTACACGGAGGTTGTTTTTGTTACGGAAGATGTCACTGCCAAGTTCCGCGAATGATCCAAGCGCGGGGTTCGCTTTCAGCGTACGCCGCGCCTGAAGCGCATCAAGTATGAGCGCCAGGCGCAAGCCCCGGGTTCGACTGCCCCATCGATGCTGCTCGGAGAGCAGACACCGATTTGGGGCGGAGTGTTCGCCCGCTTCAAAGATGTCGACGGGAATTCTTTTGCGCTGGTGAGCTTCGATGAGGTGACCCAGGCCGTCGATGCACAACGTCGCGCGATTGCCGGGAAGCTGGAATCCGAACGCCGCGCCGCCCAGGAACTGGAAATTGCAAAACAGGTGCAGGCAAGGCTCTTCCCCCAAACGCTTCCACCCCTCAGAACACTAGAATACGCAGGTATTTGCATCCAAGCTCGCCAGGTCGGCGGCGATTACTACGATTTCCTCGAACTAGGTCGGGAGCGGCTCGGGCTAGTGATCGGGGACGTTGCAGGAAAAGGAATCGCTGCCGCTCTTTTGATGGCCAATCTGCAGGCGAATCTGCGCAGCCAGTGTGCAATCGCTTTGGACCAGCCGCAACGCTTCTTGCGATCAGTGAACCAGCTCTTTTGCGAGAATACGACAGACGGCGCCTTCGCCACCCTTTTCTTTGCCGAATATGACGGGGAAGCGCAGCGCTTGCGCTACGCGAATTGCGGCCATCTCCCCGCTCTTCTCCTCCGGCGCGATAACAGCCTGGAACGGCTCGGTTCCACCTGCACAGTGCTGGGACCTTTCAAAGAATGGGACTGCTCGATAGAGGAGCGCCGGCTCTTCTCAGGCGACACACTCGCATTCTACACCGACGGCATAACCGAATCATTTAATGATGCGGGGGAGGAATTCGGAGAACGGCGGCTGATCGAAGCTTTACGGCGACATCGCGAACTCTCTTCACAGGCCTTGCTTGCCTCGATTGTCGATGAAGTTCGGCAGTTCAGCCCTCATGAACAGCAGGACGACATCACCCTGATTGTTGCCAAGTGCAAAGGAACTTAGCGCCGATCTCTTCGCGCTGCGATTCAGTGTTGAAAAAAAGCCTGGGGCCTAGTTGCAGCCGCAGGAGCCGCCACAACAGCCGCCTCCGCCGCCCGCAAAGGAGGTGGAGGACTTGGCCGAGGCGCCGTTGGTTGAGCCGTGGGATGTAGCGAAGAGGGAGAGCTGGATCGTAGCCTTTTTGCTGGCACACTTCGGGCAGGAGATTTCCTGCTGCTTGTTCAGGACCAGCTTTTCGAATGGGGTCTTGCAGTCGGCGCAAATGTATTCGTAGATCGGCATGCCCCACATTATAACATTCGAGACAGCAGGCTGAAATATTGATAGGGCCCGAACCCCAAGCGTATAAATGCAAGCGGAGTTCAGACTATGAAAAAAGTTAAGTCGATTTTCATCGTACCAGTGCTGATCGCGGCCGGCTTGTGCACGGGTGAGGTGTGGGCGCAAACAGCGCGGTGGCCGGAGCACAAGGCTAACGCCTGGTACGCGCAGCAGCCATGGTTAGTTGGAAGTAATTACGTTCCGAAGTCGGCCATCAACCAGTTGGAGATGTGGCAGGAGGCGACGTTCGATCCCGTTGAGGTCGATAACGAATTGACCTGGGCAGAAGCCATGGGCATGAACACCATGCGCGTCTTTCTACACGATCTGCTCTGGCAGCAGGATGCAGCCGGTTTTCAGAAGCGCATCGACCGCTTCTTGACGATTGCGTCGCGGCATCACATCCGTCCGATGTTTGTGCTCTTCGATTCATGCTGGGACCCGTTACCTCGTCTGGGCCCGCAGCATCCACCGATTCCGGGAGTTCACAACTCAGGCTGGGTGCAGAGTCCCGGCGCGACGGCGCTAGCGGACGCAAATCAATATCCGCGGCTGAAGGCGTACGCGCACGGCGTGGTGGGAGCCTTCGCGAAGGACGACCGCATTCTTGCATGGGACGTGTGGAACGAGCCCGGCGCCGATAACGCCGGAAGCTATCCGAAAGAGGAGCTGAAAGATAAGGCCGCCCGGGTGACGAAGCTTTTGCCACAGGCGTTCCAGTGGGCGCGAGAGGCGAATCCCGTACAGCCTCTCACCAGCGGAGTCTGGGCCGTCGACACCTCGCCGGACGGAGCAAACCTTGGTGAACTGCAGCAGATTCAACTGCGCGAGTCCGACGTTGTCACCTTTCATAACTACAGCTGGCCGGAGTACTTCAAGAGCCAAGTAACGTGGCTGAAGAAGTACAACCGGCCGGTGATCTGCACGGAATACATGGCGCGTTCGGTGGGCAGCACGTTTGACACGGTGCTGCCGATTGCGAAGCAGGAGCGGGTCGGGGCGATCAATTGGGGATTCGTCGCTGGCAAGACGCAGACATATTTGCCGTGGGAGTCGTGGCAGCATCCGTACGTTCTCGAACAGCCGCCCGTGTGGTTTCACGAGGTGCTGCGTCCCGACGGAACACCGTACCGACAGGCGGAGGTGAATTTGATCCGGCAGCTCACGGGAAAGCAGTAGGAATCACCGTCAGTGGGTGCGGATGCGTAACAGGCCAAACGCAAACTTAAACGACTGCCCGCTTAGGAGAGATTACTTCGACTTGTTCTTCGGGCTGTGCTGGTTCAGCGTCGAGACCAGCAGCTTGGCCGACGGCGGGACGGGCACCACGCCGTGGAGGACAATGTCCTTTGCGGGAATCTTTTTTCCGTAGATCCGCTCGTTCGCCTCGTTGTCCGGACGCACGGTCGAGCCCGCGAGCGAAATTCCCGCGAACAGCCCGCGCGCCCGAGAGTACGACAGAATTTCGGCGCGAAGCGCCACGTCGGACTCCGCCGACGCGGTGCGCCCCACCGGCCCAGCTGCGGCAGAGGCGTCGGCGCCGAGTTTGACCTTGCTGCTGAGAATGGAGCTCGCGCCCCGTTCGTTCATCACCAGCAG
>Ga0137396_10001809_pt1 | contig 11473 bp, 9 predicted proteins | sample czc16metaG_FD_108284 | JGI IMG/M metagenome (GOLD analysis project Ga0137396, IMG submission 108284) | Vadose zone soil microbial communities from Angelo Coast Range Reserve, California, USA - czcobulk3.16 metaG | ecosystem: Environmental > Terrestrial > Soil > Vadose zone | place: USA...
CATAGTCTACACCGCAGCCGCCGCGGCGGTGTACGCCATCGCGCTGCGCGCGCTTGCCCGCCGAAGTGCGAAGCGCGAAGGTGGGACCGGCCGGCCCGCTTACGGCTTGTACGGCTTCTGCGCCTCGGTGAGAATCTGGCCGAACACGGGGATCTGGTCGGCGGGCGGCGCGTGGCTCGTGAACGTCTTGACGTAGGCGTACAGGTCCTTCGCCTGCGCGTCGGGCAGCGTCGCCACCGAGTAGTTCGGCATGCTCGTCGACGGCTGCGGCGGCGCCACGTTCGCCCGCGCCCGCAGGAACGTGACGAACGCCGACTCGGTCGCGAGGGTGGTGCTCCGGCTCCCCGCGAGCACCCGGGCGCCGGTCTCGCCGGTGAAGCCGTGGCACGCGTAGCAGGTGAACGATTCGTACAGCTGCTTCCCCTTCACGGGGTCGCCGGTTGGCGGAGCGGCCGGCGCCTGGGCGCGAATCGGGACGATCTGGAACGCGAGCGTCGCGATCGCAGCCACGAGCGCAATCCGGGTTCTGTTTCGCACGTCGACCCTCCACGGCTCCAAGGCGCACCTGAAGGTGCGCCTCTACGTTCGACTACCCTTCAACGTCAACGTGGCTGCGTGATCACGTCGATCAAGTACGGCTGACCGCGCTTCACGGACGCGAGGCCGCGCTTCAACGCCGCATTCAGCTTCGCCGGATCGGTAATCGGGCCCTCGCCTTCCATGCCGTACGCGGTCGCCATCGCGCGGTAGTCGATGTGGGGCTCCCGGAGCGTGGTGCCGATGTGGCCGCGATCGCCGCCGCGGCCGCGCACGCCGCACATGTACTCGACGAACATCAGCTCCTGGTGCCACGCGCGGTTGTTGTGCATGACGGTCAGCATCGGCAGCTGATGATGCGCCGCGGTCCACAGCACCCCCGGCGCGTAATTCAGGTCGCCGTCGGTCTGGACGTTGATCACGATGCGCCCGCGGCTCTTTGCGGCGAGCGCGGCGCCGACCGACGCCGGCGCGCCGTACCCCATGCCGCCGGCCCCCTGCCCGCCCAGGTAGCTGTACGGCCTGTTGTGATCCCACAGCTGCGTGTTGTGCCCGCCGGAGAAGCCGCTCGGCGACGCCAGGATCCAGTCCTCGTTGACGATCAGCGGCCACAGCTCGGCGTAGATCCGCGCGGTGCTGATGGGACTGGCATCCCATCCGGCGCGCTTCTGCTCGAGCGCGCGCCGCAATTCCTCCATGCGCGCCTGGCGGTTGGCGGCCGCGTGCTGGCCGGCGCGCTCCTCGATCAGCCGTTGCCGGTCGGGCGTCATCTGTCGGCGTGCTTCCTCGATGATGAGGGGCAGGCTCGCTTCGGCGTCGATCGCAATCGTGCGGCCGCTTGCCGCGCCGCCCCCCGCGCCCGCGCGGCTCACGCCCGGCGCGATGCCGCCGAACCCGATGTTGGTGGTGTCACGACTCAAGAGCGTGGACAGGGCAGGGCCCGTCAGCGACACGTTCGCGGCGGGCGCTTCGAGGCCGAGGACGTAGTCGTACGTCGTGCTCGCGCCGGGCCCGCACAGCGGATGCCGCTGCGGGAAGCTCATGGGTCCCTGCGTCGCGCTCGTGCTCGTGCACGCGCCGACGAGCTCGGCAAGCTGCACCGCGGCCTTCACGCCGTCGGGCGTCCGCAGGCGGCCGACGGCAATCCGCGGATTCTGCGCGTCGAGAAGGCCCTTGGCGATCTCCCGCGCCTGGCTCGCGTCGATGCCCGTCATCCTCGGTGCGGTGTACGCCGGGACCTTCAGGTCGCGAGCCTCTTCCTTCTGCAGCTCGATGTCGAGCACGACGAGCGTCGGACCGCACGGCGGCGTGATCGCCTCGTTGTACGCCCGCTGGATGGCGGCGAGCGACTCGGCGAGCGTCCGGGGCTGCGCGTCCCATTTCGTGAAGCTGCGCACCATGCCGGCCATGTCGTTCGCACTGTGCGCCGCGATGAAGCCGAGATCGCGTCCGGCGAGAAGCAGCGCGGGCGTGCGGTCGTAGTAGGCCTGGTAGATCGACATCGCCGCGTGCTGCACGCCGATGGTTCCGTGGAGCACGGCGCACATCGGCTTCCCCGTCGCCTTCCCGTATCCGTGCGCCATCGTCACCGCCGACTCCTCGTGCAGCGCGGTGATGAATTCGGGCATCCGGTTGGGCGGGTTGCCGTAGTTGATGATCGATTCCTGCAGCCCTTCGAAGCTCGACCCGGGATTGCCGGCGGCGTATTCGATCCCGAGGTCGCGGAGGACCTGCACCATGAGGTCGGAGCCAGGCAGGACGACGGCGCGCTGGCCGGGCCGAACCGGCGGACGCACGTTGCCGGCATCGCGCTCGACCTGCGCGGGTGAGGGCGGCGGAGCCGCCTCTGGTGAGCCGTTCGTACCCTGCGCGGCGACCGCGCCGGCGAGCGGACCGTTGGTCAGCGCGGCGGCACCGGCGGCCGCCGTCGCCGCTCCCTTCAGAAACCCACGGCGCGTCACCGGACGCTGCGTCTTCTTCGACCTCGCCATATTCGAGCCTCTCCAGAAAACACGTCAGGCCGAGCCACGGTGCGACGAGATGATGCGCCGGATCGACCGTCTGCCACAACCGGAACGTTGATGACGTCGCCCGCGGCCGCGCAGAAAACAACCACCCTCGATGGGAAGCGCGTCGGCCACGTTGTGGCACCGTCAAGGGAATCGATGCAGCTCGAGTGAAACGGCGCGCGGCCGCTGGCGTGCGGGTCGTCGAGCGCGTACGGCTGAACCAGCCTGGGGCGCGGGGAACCCTCGGTGTCTACAACGTGTTGAATAAAAGGGGGCGTGCAGGTCAGGCGTGCTGATCCGTTTCGGAACGCCCAAAGGTCGTTCCATATTTATTCCGCCTCGTCAGTAGATTCGCGTTCGTTCCGTCATGAATCTTGCTCAATTCCAGGACATATGCGCGTACGCATCGTCCGGAAGCTTGCGGACCGCGTCGATGGGATAGATCTCACCCACTATGGTGTCGGCGAGGTGATCGATTTGCCCGAAACGGACGGGCGGTTGATCGTCGCCGAAGAGTGGGGTGTCCCCGCTCGGCGGGAGGGGGACGTGAACGGGCACGACGGGACCTCCGAATCGAACGACCGCCGTCAGACCTCGAGCGACCTCTACCAGCGGCTGAGGCACAAGCAGGAAGAGTTCGAGCGGCGAGACCGTCGCCACTGGCACCGGCGCGACTCGGATGCTTCGGACGTCCACCACGACAGCGCGCCCTGAACGGAACGGCTCGAGCGCCGCGCAGTTCTGCACGCACCGGCACGGCCCCCTCGCGGGCGCGTGGACCCTCTGGTATCGTGAAGAACACATGTCCAAATCAGGTCTCGTACTGCTCGGCATTCCCGCTGGATTGCTTCTCATCGTCGGAACGGTAGGCGTTCTGTTCCTGTTCGTGCATTGACCCTTTTCAGAACCTGTAGCCGAACCCGAACGAAATAACCGGGATGATTTTCAGGACCTCGAGATCGTTGTTGAGGTTCGCTTCCTGTTGCCGCACGTCCGCCTGGAGCAGCGGTTCGGTGGCCACGTTGCGACAGTTGGTGCCGTTGGGCAGGCAGGCGCTTCCACCCAGGTTCAACGCCCCCGTCGGCGCCCTCGAAAAGACGACGCCGAGCTCGACGGGAATGCTCCACCGCCGGTCCCCCCGTGTGGCGATGTTTCCCCATCCGATCGTGATCTGTGGCGCCACCTTCTCGAATGACACCTTCGCGTCGCCGTTGACCGGGTTCGACGGGTTGCTCAGCAGCCTGTCGCCGCCGAGCGTGAACTGCTGCCCCGCGGGCACGAACGCCGTCGCCTCGACGCGGTTGCCGTTGTAGATCATCAGCCCCGGGCTGACGTGGAAGCTGCCGCCGGTCGGGAAGAAGTCGAACTGTGCGGTTACCGATCGCAGCTTCAGGTGCGCGGCGAGCGTGATGCCGTCGTTGTCGAAGTCGTGGTTGAAGTTGAAGAAGTTGAAGCCGACGCGCACGTTCGACCGATCGGTTGCGGCGACCGCGCCGTCGAACCCGATGCCCAGCGTGCCCAGCTTCACCGCCGCCCCGCCGTAGGTCTGGCTCTGCCCCGGGCGTGCGTGAAGCAGCACCAGGGCCACCGCAAGAACAGACACCACCGACAGTCTCATCGCGTCTCTCCTCTGTGCCGGGAAGCGTTGTCCATTATGAGGCCGCGGAACGAAAAAAGGGGCTGCCCCGGGAGAGGCAGCCCCTGCACACACACACACAACCCAACGTCAGGAGTTAGTTGATGACTTGCGCCTCCCACACCGCCTTCGCCTGGTACCAATCCCTGGCCACGATGGACCACATGGTCTGATCGAGGTACTTTCCGTTCTTCAGCAGCGAACCACGGAGGATGCCCTCCTGCACGGCGCCGAGCTTGCGCAGCGCGCCGTTGCCGCGGCCGTTCTGCACGACCGCGCGCGCCTCGAGACGGTTCACGTCGGTGTGCTGGAAGGCGAAGTCGACGGCCGTTTTCGCGCTCGCGAGGAACAGCCCCGTTCCCCAGAACGGAGAGCCAATCGCGAATCCCCACTCGGCGACCGAGAACCTCGGGGCGATCGCGCGGACCTGCACGAGGCCGACCGCCTGGTCACACCCTTCCGGCACGACGCCGAAGGTCATCTGGTTGCCCGCTTCGCGTTCGCGGATCGCCCAGCCGATGAACTTCTCGAAGCCTTCCGGAGTCGTCGGCGGCGGCGAGATGAACTTCGCGACCTCCTCGGTCCGGAGCATCGAGAGCAGCGACGTCGCGTCGGCCTTCACGAGCTCGCGCAGCATCATGCGGCGGCCCTTGAAGATCGGCAGACCCTTGGTCCAGTCCGCGACGACTTCCATTTTCGGCGCCGCGTCGGGGGCGTCGAAACGAATCGGTTCGAGGTTCGGAATCATCGCCGTCGCAACGTTCGTCATCGATGTCGTCTGGGAGTTCATCATTTGAGACCCCCCTTCAGAGCACCGGTGGCAGGTACGCCCCCGAGGACACTTTCACCCCAGACGATGTTCTCGCCCCACACGATGTTCTCGCCCCACACGATGTTCTCGCCCCAGACGATGTTCTCGCCCCAGACCAGGTTCTCGCCCCAGACGACGTTCGCGCCCCAGACCAGGTTCTCGCCCCAGACCGAGCCAGCCAGGTTCTCGCCCCAGACGGTGCCCGCATCCCACGCGGCGTTGTTCGCGCTGATGATGTTCTCGCCCCAGACCAGGTGCTCGCCCCAGACCAGGTGCTGCGACCACGGAATCTCGACGCCGCCGTAGATGCTGGACGGCACGATCTGGTTGATGATCCACGTCGAACCCGCCGGCGCGCTCGGATCGACCGAACGCACGAGGCTCAGGAGGCCCGCACCGTTGACGCGGCCCGCGCCCTGCGACAGCTGATCGTAGGTCACGCCCTGCGCGTTGTGCATCGTGAACGCGCTGTACTCCGAGAACGCCTTGATCGCGTTGCCGCTCAGCGTCTGCGTGATCCCCAGCTGCGCCGAGGTTTCGCGGCTCGCCTGCAGCAGGACCGCCACCAGCCCGCTCTCCACGCCGGCCGCCATGCTCGTGCCGGTCAGTGAGATGTAGGTCTTCTGATTGTTCGCGTCGTTGACCAGCAGCGACGGATAGGTCACCCCGAGGTAGCTACCCGGGGCAAACGGTGCCACGAGGTTGTGGCCCGGCACCGTGAAGTCCGGCTTCGCGAAGCCGTCGATCCACGTCGGCCCGCGCGAGCTGTAGTTGGCGACCAGGTCGTCGTTGGGATCGACCGTGCCCTGCGTCTTGGCCGAGGCGATGGTAAAGGCCGACGGCGCGTTGCCCGGTGTGAGGACGCCGCCGTAGCCCACCAGGCCGGTCGACGGGTTGATGCCCGCGTTGCCGGAGGAGACGACGACGATGATCCCGGCGCGCGACGCGGCTTCCACCGCCTGCACCATCGGGTCCGTGGCGGCGGTTTCGAACGGCGGATGCCCCAGCGACATGTTGATCACGCTGATGCCGAGCGCGTCCTTGTTGGCCGTGGCGAACTCGACGGCCGCGATGACGTCGCTCGTCGATCCGGCGCCCGAGTTATCGAGGACCCGGAGGCCGATCAGGTGCGCATCCGGCGCGACGCCCGCGAACTGGCCGTTCGACAGCGTGCCGTCGCCCGCCGCGAGACCCGCGACGTGCGTCCCGTGGCCGTAGCCGTCGACGGGGGCCGAGGCCACCGCGTTCTGACCATTCGTGAAGTCGTAACGCCGTGATGCGGCTCACCAGATCCGGTACCGGCGCGATCCCCGAGTCGATGATCGCGATGCCGATGCCGTTGCCCATTGGATCCGTGTCGGAGAGGCCCAGCTGCGCGCGAAGCTCGCTCGACTTCTTCGCGAGCTGTTGGACGCTGCCGTTCCCGTCGAGCAGCGATTCCGCCATGACGCCCGCCAGCGGAGCGGAGCTGACCGCGGCGTCAACGGAAATGGAACCGACGCCGGGCAGGGTCTCGAGCCACGCGAGGTCGGCGCTCGACAACTTCAACGAGATCGCGTTGGCCCGGCGCGCCTGCCGGCCCACGAAGATGCCCCTGCTGCGCAATGTCTTCAACAGCGAGACCCAGTCGGTGGTCCCATCGGCGCGCACGATCACGCTGATGGTCCTCGTCGTCCCGGCAGACAGTTCGATTTGCTCGATCTGCCGGTCGACCCGGGCCTTCTTTTTCAGTGGTCCGCCTTTGACGGCGAACATCACCGGGGCCTGCACGGTCACCAGCGCGGCGACCACGGCCCAGGTACAGACTCTAGGTAGATTCATGACGTTCCACCGTTGAGCAACATCGGGTCCACAACCTCGACAATAGCGACATTCAAGCTAAGTCGTTTTGTTGCAAATCATTACGTGGTGAAAACGCTATCTGTGACCGCAGCGCACATGCGCCGTCACGGAACACGTCCGAAGCGCGCTGCTGGATGAGTTATCGGCACAATTCATCGTTAAAACATTGGCAGGTGGAAGGTTAGTGAGATGGTTCCGAAACGGAACACGGGGTTTGTGAAGACGGCACACAAGCCAACGACCGATTACGACTTCAGCAGACAAATTACGACAATGAGCGCGACTTGCGAGTGCCGCAATCAGCCGTTTGATATAGGGGTCGACGAAAAACCATTGCACCCGAATCGCTGAACATTCGCGGCGCGCGGCGGAGCATAATGCGCGCGTCCGCGATGCCAGCACCTCTTCTTTCCCGCAGGGACCTCCTCAAGTCGGGTGCGCTCATCATCGGGTTCAACCTGTTCGAACCGGTCGCGCGCGTGTTCGCCCAGGGGCTGCAGGGGGGAACGCCGCTGTCGAACGCCGGCGGCCTCCCGGCCGACCAGCTCGACTCGTGGCTGGCCGTCGCGCCCGACGGCACCGTGAGCGTGTTCACCAGCAAGGTCGATCTCGGAACCGGCACCGGCACGTCGCTCGGACAGATCGTCGCCGAGGAGCTCGATGTTCCCGTGCTCAGGATCCGGATGGAAATCGGCGACACGACAAGGAGCGTCGATCAGGGACGCACGTCGGCCAGCCGCACGCTCGAGCGCGCGGGCCCGCAACTGCGCCAGGCTGCAGCAGCCGCGCGACAGGAGCTGCTGAAGCGTGCATCGGTGCAGCTTGGTGCGCCGGTCAATCAATTGACGGTCACCGACGGCGTCGTGAGCGTATCGGGCGATTCTGTGAAGAACGTGTCGTACGCCGCGCTGGTCGGCGGCAAGCGCTTCGACACGAAGATCCAGGCCAGCGGCGAGCAGTGGGACCTGAACCTGGCTGCCGACATCAAGCCGAAGGACCCGACGGATTACAAGGTCGTTGGCACGTCGGTCGCGCGATTCGACCTGCCGCCGAAGTTCACCGGTCAATTCCTGTACGCGCACGACGTGCGCGTCCCCGGCATGCTGCACGGGCGCGTCGTGCGACCGCCGGTCGTCAATTCGCGGCCCGCGTCAATCGATCAGTCGTCGATCGGAGAGGTCCCCGGCGTCGTGCAGGTCGTGCAGAAGGGGAACTTCGTCGGGGTCGTGGCGCAAACCGAGTGGGCGGCCATACGCGCGGCTCGCGCGCTGAAGGTGACGTGGTCGGATCCGCCGATGCAGTATCCGACCGGTCCCGACGCCATCTACGACTATCTGCGGACGACGAAGCCGGCCGCCGAACGCGTGGCCACCAACACGGGCAACGTCGCGTCCGCATTCGGCGAGGCATCGAAGACGTTCGAGGCGACCTATCGCTGGCCCTTCCAGATGCACGGCATGATCGGCCCGTCGTGCGCGGTCGCCGACGTCCAGGGCGGCAAGGCGACCATCTGGTCCGGTTCGCAGGCGCCGTTCATCACGCGGAACGGGGTTGCACGGCTGCTCGGCCTCCGCGAGCAGGACGTGCACTTCATCTACTGCGAGGGGTCGGGCTGCTTCGGCCGCCTCGAGCCGGACGATGCGCCGGAAGACGCGGCGCTGATGTCGCAGGCGGTCGGCAGGCCGGTGCGCGTGCAGTGGATGCGCGAGGACGAGCACGGCTGGGAGCCGAAGGGTCCTCCGCAGCTGATCACGATTCGATCGGGGCTCGACGCGCAGGGCCACGTCACGACGTGGGACTACGCGGAGCAGACGCTCCCGTGGACCGATGCGCGCCTGACGCCGATGCTCGCCTCGAGGCAGACGGGAATCAAGCCGGACGAGAACGGCATCGCGCTCGGCGGCGCCGACGGCGCGCCCTACGTGTTCACGAATCGCAAATCGTTGACAGCCACGATTCCGTGGCTGATGACGCCGAACCCGCTGCGCACGGCGAACCTGCGCGCGCCCTACTCGCAGGCGCGCTGCTTTGCGGCGGAGTCACAGATGGACGACATGGCGGCCGCCGCCGGCGTCGATCCCGTGGAGTTCCGCCTGCGTTATCTGACGGGCACCGGCAACCAGCGCGTCGCGGCGGTTCTGCGCGCGGCGGCGATGAGGGCGGGGTGGCGTCCCCGCGGCGCGGACCTTACAAGATCCGCGGCCGCACGAGGTCGAAATATCGTCGCCGGGCGCGGCGTGGCCATCTCCGGCATGGCCGGCACCGTCGTCGCGCAGATCGCCGACGTCGACGTCGAGCGATCGACGGGCAAGGTCACGGTCAGGAAGGTGACCGTCGCGCACGACTGCGGGATCATCGTCAACCCGGACGGCCTGAAGAACCAGATCGAGGGCAACGTCATCCAGGGCACGAGCCGCGCGCTGATGGAGGAAGTGATCTTCGACGCCGCCGGCGTGCGGAACCTGAACTGGAACACCTATCCGATCATCCGGTGCCGCGACGTCCCGGAGGTCGACATCGTGCTGATCGATCAGCGGGCCATGCAGCCGCTCGGCGGCGGCGAGGCGTCGTCCACGGCAACGGCCGCGGCGATCGGCAACGCAATTTTCGACGCCATCGGCGTGCGCCTGCGGCAGGCGCCGTTCACGCCGGAGCGCGTGCTGCGCGCGGTGCGCGCGTAGAGGGGGAGGGCAGGACATGCAGCGGCGCGAGTTCATCGCGGGTCTCGCGGCCATCGGCGCACGCGCGCTCGTGCCCGACGTGCTCGACGGCGCACAGAGGGGCCCGGCGGCCTCCGCGCGGCCTGCGCCGGGCGGAGTCGAGGCGGCGTTCCGGATCGACGTCCACTATCACGGCAACTCGCCCGGCTTCATCGCCGCCATCAAGGCGCACAACACGGGCCAGATGCCGCTCATGAACTGGACGCCGGCCAAGGCGCTCGAGGACATGGATCGTGACGGCGTCGCGACCTCCATCATGTCCACGAGCGAGCCGAGCGTCTATTTCGGCGACGCCGCGGCCGCCCGCGCGCTCGCGCGCGAGTGCAACGACTACTTCGCGAAGCTGGTATCCGATCATCCGGCGCGCTTCGGCATGTTCGCCACGCTGCCGCTGCCCGACGTCGAGGGCGCGCTGAGGGAGATCGAATACGCCTACGACACGCTGAAGGCCGACGGCGTCTGCTTCATGAGCAGCTACGAGGGGAAGTACCTCGGCGACCCGGCGTTCGCGCCGGTGATGGACGAGCTGAACCGCCGGAAGGCGGTCGCCTACACCCACCCGTTCCGCGGCGCGATGGCCAACATGCTGCCGGAAGGGCGCAACCTGGGCATCACGCTCTCGACCGAAACGACGGTCACGATCCAGAGCATTCTCTACACGAACACCGCCACGCGCTGTCCGGATATCCGTTTCATCTGGTCGCACGGCGGCGGCACGGCCCCCTACATCACCGGCCGGCTCGGCGCCGCCGTCGGCCCTGACGGAAAGCCGAACGCCAACCTGGCCGCGCTGCAGAAGTTCTACTACGATACCGCGCAGGCGTTTAATCCGTACACGCTGGCGACGTTCACCAGGGTCGTGCCGAACTCGCACATCCTGTTCGGCACTGACTATCCATTCGCCCAGGCAGGCACCGTGGCGAAGGGGCTCGCCGAGGCCGGTTTCACGGCGGCGAACCTGCGCGCAATCGAGCGCGACAACGCGCTCGAGTTGTTCCCCAGGTTGAGGAGAACGTAGGCGGGTCCGAAAGGACCCGCCCTACACATCACGGGCCGATTTCATAGCGGAGGGGTTATGTTGCGAGGGGTTTCCATCGCGGCACTGCTGTTCGCACTGATCGTCATGGCCGCGCCCTCGATGGCGCAGACGACCAACGGCGTCATCTCGGGCATCATCAGCGACGCGCAGGGAGGCGTGCTCCCCGGCGTGACCGTCACCGGGCGCAACGCGGAGACAGGGCTCATGCGAACCGTTGTCACGGAGGGTGACGGTCGCTTCCGCCTGGCGGCGCTCCCACCCGGACGCTACGAGTTGAAAGCGGAGCTCGCCGGGTTTGGATCGGTTGACGTGCCGCCGATGACGCTGACGACGGGGACCGAGATCACGCGCAACGTCACCATGCAGGTGCAGGGGCTGAACGAGTCGGTGACCGTCACCGGTGAGGCACCCATCGTCGAGGTCACCAAGACCGAAGTCTCGGGCGTCATCACGCAGGACCAGATGCAGATGCTGCCGCTGGCGACGCGGCAGCCGATGGACCTCGCGCTGCTGATGCCCGGCACGAGCCAGGATGCCGTGCGCGCGCGAAAAGCGAACTCGAACATCGGCGCCGGCGCGTTCACCAACGGAGCCGCGCTGCTGGTCGACGGCGTCTGGAACAAGGAAGGGAACACCGGCGAGCCGCGTCAGGATTTCCCGGCCTCCGCGATCCAGGAATTCAAGGTGATGCTGAGCCAGTCACCGGCGGAATTCGGGTGGACGGCCGGCGGCGCCGTTTCGATGGCGACCAAGAGCGGCACGAACCAGATTCACGGCGAGGGCTTCGAGTTCTATCGCAACAAGGCGCTGAACACGATGGATCCGTTCGCGAAGGCCGCGGGACAGGCGAAACCGAACTTCAGCCGCCACCAGTACGGC
>Ga0137396_10001810_pt1 | contig 11468 bp, 7 predicted proteins | sample czc16metaG_FD_108284 | JGI IMG/M metagenome (GOLD analysis project Ga0137396, IMG submission 108284) | Vadose zone soil microbial communities from Angelo Coast Range Reserve, California, USA - czcobulk3.16 metaG | ecosystem: Environmental > Terrestrial > Soil > Vadose zone | place: USA...
CGAAGTAGAGATCCTTCGTCACCGGATGCCAGTCGAAACCCACGCTGTTGCGCACGCCGTGCGCGACATATTCGAAGCCGGTGCCGTCCGGGTTCACGCGCGAGATGTTGGCGTGGGTGTCGGTCGGGATGCAGATGTTGCACGGCGCGCCGATGTTGAAGTAGAGCTTGCCGTCGGGTCCGAACGCCAGGTACTTCCAGCCGTGCGGCAGATCGCGCGGCAGGATGTCGTAGACGACTTCCATCGCGGGAGGACTATCGAGCTTGTCCTCGATCCCCACCATCTTGGTGATCCGCGAGACCTCGGCGATGTAGAGCGTGCCGTTCTTGAACGCGACGCCGTTGGGCAGGTTGAGCCCCTTGGCGATCACCTTGACCTCACGGGTCGCACCCTTGTCGAGCACGGCGTAGACGTTGCCGGCGACACGGCTCGAGACGAACAAGGTGCCCTTGTCGCCCCAGGTCATCACGCGCGCGTTATTGATGCCGTGCGCCCAGAGCGAGACTCTGAATCCGGCCGGGACCTTGATCTTGTCGATGGGGATCTCGCCGGGCGCCTTCGGCGCGGGCGGCTGCGCGATGGGCGCCAGCGGGGAGTCCGCCATCGACGACGGCTGGCCTTGCTTCCAGGTCGGCGGCGGCTGCGCGGGCTGCTGAGCCTGGACGAGCGGCCCGAACGCGAGCATGAGGGCCACGGCGACCACGAGCAACGTCAGAGTGTTGCGCAGCATGACGGGCCTCCCCTTGGTCGGTGAACGGTCGGGAACGGATTCGACTTCGCGGCCGGACGATACGTCCCGCGCCGTGCCTTGTCAAGACCGCGCGGCGTGTGTAGCATGCTCGCCCGACGATGTCGACGACGCTTTCGACGCTCGTTCTCGGAGCCCGGTGACGCGGCGGGTCGCGGCGCTGCTCCTCGGCCTCGTTGCCGTCTCGCCGGCGGCGGCGCAGGCGCCCGATGACGCGACCCGACTCGAGCCGGTCGTGGTCACGGTGACCCGCATGGAACAGAAGGCGGACGAGGCGCCAGCGAGCGTGACGGTCCTCACGCGCGACGACATCCAGCATTCGGCCAGCCAGACCGTCGACGATCTCCTCCGGCAGGTTCCAGGCTTCAGCCTGTTCCGACGGTCCTCGAGCCTCGTCACGCACCCGACCACGCAAGGCCTCTCGCTCCGCGGCATCGGGCCGAGCGGCACCAGCCGCGCGCTCGTGCTCGTCGACGGCGTGCCGGCCAACGATTCGTTCGGGGGCTGGGTCTACTGGGGCCGCATTCCGATGCTGGGCATCGAGCAGATCGAGATCGTCCGGGGCGGCGGGTCGAGCGCCTGGGGCAACTACGCCCTCGGCGGCGTCGTGCAGATCCTCACGCGCCGGCCCACGGAGCGCGCGCTGTTCTTCGACGCGAGCTACGGTACCCGCGAGACGATGAACTTCGACCTCCTGCTGCACGATGTCGAGGGACCCTTCCGGATCTCGCTCGAGGGCAACTACTTCAGCACCGGCGGCTACGACGTCGTCAAGAGATCGCGCCGCGGCTCGATCGACATCGAAGCCGATTCGAACCATTCGACGTTCAACGGACGGGTGGAGCTCCTCGCCACGCCCGAGGCATCGGTGTTCGTCTCGGGCAGCTACTTCTACGAGGCGCGCAACAACGGCACGCCGCTCCAGATCAATCACACCGAATCCGGCTCGGGGGCGATCGGGGGCCGGCTCGGGACGCCGGACGAGGGCGAGTGGCGGCTCGTGGTCTTTGCCGACTCGCAGCAATTCCGCAGCACCTTCTCCAGCCAGGCGGTGAACCGCAATTCGGAGACGCTGGCGCTCGATCAGCGCGTGCCGACGACCTCGGCGGGCGGCTGGCTGCAGTGGAGCCATCGCTTCGGCGCTCACCTCCTCTCCGCCGGCGGCGATGCGCGCTGGGTGCAGGGCGAGACCGACGAGCGCGTGTACAACGCGGGCGTGTTCCTCCGCACCCGCGACGCCGGAGGCCAGCAGTTCATCGGCGGCGTCTTCCTCCAGGATGTGTACACGCCGATCCCGTCCCTGGAGATCGTTGGCGGACTCCGCGGCGACTACTGGTACAGCTACGACGCCACGCGGCACGACATCCCGCCGGCCGCCGGCGTCCCCCGCGATCAGACCTTCAACGACATCGAGCGCATCATCCCCAGCGGCCGCGTGGCGTTGCTCTACCACGCGACGCCCACGACCGACCTGCGCGCCTCCGCCTACCAGAGCTTTCGCGTGCCGACACTCAACGAGCAGTATCGGGTCTTCCGTGTCCGCAACGACGTGACCGTCGCCAACGAGTCGCTTCGTCCCGAGCAGCTCACGGGCGGCGAGCTCGGCGTGCAGCAGCGGTGGGGACCGCTGCTGGGACGGATCACCGGCTACTGGAACGAGGTGCACGACCTGGTCGCGAACGTGACGCTCACCTCGCGCCTCCCGGACTGCCCGGCCGGGACGACCTGCCGGCAGCGCCAGAACCTCGACCTCGCGCGCATCCGCGGCTTTGAAACCGAGCTCGAGCTGCGCCCGGCCCGGGACTGGCGATTCCTGGTGAGCTACCTCTTCGCGGACGCGCGCGTGGTGAACGCTCCACAGCAGCCGGGTCTCGAGGGCAAGCGGCTGGCGCAGGTCCCCGAGCACGGCGCCACCGCCACCGTGCGCTTCTCGCGCCCCTCCTGGTTCGACGCGTCGGTGACGGCCCGCTATGTCGGACCTCAGTACGAGGACGACCTGAACACGTTGCCGCTCGGCGGCTACATCGTCGTCGACGTCGCCGTGTCGCGCGCGATCACCAAGAACGTCGAGCTCTACGCCGCCGCCGAGAACATCTTCGATCGAACCTACTCGACCGGACGGACGACCGACGGTGTCATCTCGATCGGCGAGCCGTTCATGGCCCGCGGCGGCCTGCGGCTGCGCTTCTGACGGAGGAGGCCGTCAGGAGACCAGGTCGAGCTCGAGCAGCGCTCCGAGGTCGCGGAGCGCCTGATCCGGATCGTCGACCTTGATCGTCGCCATCCCGAGCGCGCGCGCCGGCTTGAGGTTGCGGCCGATGTCGTCGAGGAACGCGACGCGCGGCGGCGGCACCCCGAGCTCCTCGCAGACCAGCGCGTAAATCCGTGGGTCGGGCTTGCGGAGTCCGACCACCGCGGACTCCACGAACACGTCGAAATGAGCGGCCAGGCGGGGTTTCGTCGTCTCGTCACGGGGCGCCGACGCACCCGGCGTCTCGGTCACCCAGTTGTTCGTGAGGGCGGCGACCCGAAGTCCGCCCGCGCGGATTCGCCGGATCGCCTCGAGCATGCGCGGTCGTGGAAGGCTCGCCTCGGCGATCCTCGCCATGAGGTGCCGCCCGTCCACCGAGAGGCCGTGCGCGCGGCAGTCGTCCTCGAAGGGCGCGTAGAAGGTTTGCACCGTCAGCTCGCCCCGCTCGAGACGCGCCCACGCGCCCTGTTCGCCCGCCGCGACCACGACCCGGTTGATCGCGTTGACCTCGAGGCCCCGCTCGCGCTCGTATCGCGCGATCGCGTGCAGAGGCGAATCCTGCACGACGCCTCCGATGTCGAAGACCACTGCCGCGATCACGCTCATGGTCGAGCCCCTTGGAACATAGCAAATAGGCGGCTACGCTACCGCACCATGGACAACGTGCGACCGTTCGCCGGCATCGAGGTCGTCGAGTTCGGCCAGTTCATCGCCGTCCCCTTCTGCGCGCAGCTCCTCTCGGAGGGCGGGGCTCACGTCATCAAGATCGAGTCCGTCGAGGGCGATCCGGTGCGCCAGCTGGCGCCGCTGGCCCCGGGCGAGACCCGTCACTTCCTCTCACGCAACCGCGGCAAGCATTCGCTGCCGCTCGACCTCCGTCATCCTGCGGCGGCGCGCGTCGTCGAGCGGCTCCTGGCCCGCGCCGACGTGGTGCTGACGAACTTTCGACCCGGGCTGGCCGCCGAGCTCGGCCTCGACTGGACGAGCCTCGCGCCGCGCTTTCCGCGCCTCGTGGTCGGTAACGTCAGCGCGTTCGGCCGCCGCGGGCCGGCCGCTCGGCTGGCGGGCATGGACCTGGTCGTGCAGGCGCGCAGCGGGCTCCTGGCCGCCGGCGGGAGCGTCAACGACGGCGTGCCGACCGGCGGCGAGAATCCGGTCGTCGACTACATGTGCGCGATGACGCTCGCGTTCGGCATCGCCTCGGCGCTGCTCCGCCGCGCGAACACCGGACGCGGCGGCGAGGTCGATGCCTCCCTCCTGATGTCATCGCTCCTGCTCCAGAACAACAACATGGTGCGCATCGACTCGGCGGACGCGGCGACTCACGCGGCCCTCCGATCCCGCCTCGGAGCGCTGCGTGCCGCTGGACGGCCCTACGCGGAGCAGGCGGCGCTCACGCCCCAGATCCGTCCGCCGGCGACGGTCAACGTCTACTACCGCACCTACGCGACGCGAGATGCCGCGCTCGCGATCGCGTGCGGGAGCCCGGCGCTCCGGCGCGCCTTCATCCGCGCGGTGGGGCTCACCGACGACGCCCTGGATCTGCCGATCACCGACCGCGCGAAGGAGATCGAGCACTACGTGGCGCTTCGCCGTCGCGTCGAGGGAATCGTGGCCACACGCACCACGACCGAATGGCAGGCGACGTTGGACGCCGCCGGCGTCCCGGCCGCCGGCGTCAAGCTGCCGCTCGAGCTCCTCGACGACGAGCAGCCGCTCGCCAACGGCATGCTGCACGACCTTGTCCATCCGGTGCTCGGTCCCGTGCGCGTCCTGGCGCCACCGGTCTCGATGGACGGCGGCGGGTTCGTCCCGGCGCCGGCGACGCCGCCGTTCGGGTCGGAGACGCGGGCGATACTCGGCGCGCTTGGCTTCGCGGACGCAGACGTCGAGAGGTTGCTGTCCGAAGGCGTGACGCGCGACCGGCTGGCGCCGCGCCGCGCTCGCTGACCGGCCTCAGTTGCGGGCGGACTCGGTCGCGATGCGGGCGGGCTCGGCCGCGGCGGTCTGGAGATCGGTGATCGCCACGCGCCGCTCGATCTTCGGATTGCGCAGATCGATGGCGATCCGGAGCGCCCGCAGCCCGTGCACACCCTGCAGCTCTTCGAGCTCGACGTCCTCGACCTCACCGGTGAAGTAGCCGAGCGAGCGGAGGTAGTCGATGTAGGCGCGGTACTCGTTCGCCTCGCCCGAGTGCGAGTAGATGATCGCGATCTTCCCGGGCTGGGTAATCCGCTCCTCGGAGCCCTTGATGACGGCCTTGTCGATCCGCTTCTTGACGATCTCGTACCGGATGTCGTACGCGCCGTCCACGTCGAATCGCTTCTCGTCGAAGCGGAAGCGGATCGAGAGCGGGGCGTGCTGGACCAGCACCAGGTGCGTCACCTCGAGCGGGACCGGGAGCTTCTCCTTGAGCCGGTTGACCCGCAGCGCGACGCCGCACGTGACCATGAGCTGCCAGAGCCGGAGGCTCTTCAGATAGAGCGGGTCGAAGCGTCCGTCCTCGAGCAGCGCGGCACCGACGTAGATCTGATGGTCGACCCCGTCGGTCTTCTGCTTCTCGAAGTAGTGCGGGAAGATCGTCTGGGCCGTCTGCTCCTCGAGTTCGAGGTAGGACGAGATGCCGTCGGCGATCCGCGTCACGCTTTCCTCGAACAACCGCCGCCGGTCGTACACCGTCCCGATCCGGGGATCGAGCGCGGTCCGGTACGCCTCGATGCGCTCGCGCACGCCGGGGCCGAACGTCTGCAGGTGGTCGAAGAGCCCCTCGACGTTGGACCGGAGGAACGCGATGATCGACACCTCGTCGCCCGAGTGCAGATGCGTCTGGATCTTGGCGGTGTGCTTGTCCACGCGATAGAGCAGCTCGTGCAGACCGGGTAGCGGCCGGGCGTCGTGCGCGAAGCGGATCACGTCGCGGGCGAGCCGGAGCTGCGTCAAGAGATCCGTCTGGATCGCGAGGCTTCGCTGGGTCGAGGAGCCGCGGATGTCGGACAGCGCGTAGAGCGGGTAGATCCGCTCGAAGACGATCGGCTCGAGCTCCATCCCGCGGTCGTCGGAGTCCTCGGCGTGCTGCTCGATGCCCTTGAGGACGGCCTTGCGGAAGCGCCATTCGACGACGGGGTGGATCGCCGTGCACTTCTCCTTGATGAAGGCCTGGATCCGCGAGTTCAGCTCCTCCATGCTGCGCTGCACGGCCATGGAGAAGAGCGGCAGGATCTGGTGGAGCTTCGGCAGGTGCGTGGCGTCCAGGTCACCGGGGGTCGGCGAGCCGAGCTCGAGCGTGCCGATGACGCGGTCCTGATAGAGGAGCGGCGCCACGATGATGTTGCGGAGGCCCCACTCGATGATCTCGTCGTCCGCCGGGGTACGGTCGGGCATCTCGGCCAGATCCTCGACGATGAGCGGGCTCCCCTGGACCACCGCGCGCTCGTAGACCGAGCCGCGGAATTCCTCGACCGTGTGGTGCCGGGAGTCAGCGAAGATGCACGCGTGCTCGCACTCGGCGCCGTAGTTGAGGACGAGGACCTGATCGCCGTCGAGCGCGGCGAGACCGAAGCGCAGGTCCGGCCGCCGGAAGAGCGTCCGCAGCTTGTCCTGGAGCGCCTGGAAGCGCGTATGGGAGACGATCGACTCTTTGTCGATCAGGTCGCGCTCGAGCGAGGACAGCACTTCCTGGTCGGTGACCTCGATGGCCTTGAAGATCGTGAAGCCGCGGAAGACGAACCGGTCCGGCGGCAACACGTCACGGAGCTGCTCGGGATCGAGGAAGTCGCGGCGCAACCGCTTGCGGACCTCGTCGCTGAGCGGCGGCACGGGGCCAACGGTCTCGACTTCCACGAACCGCCAGTCGAAGTCCATCCGGAAGTGGCGGTCGAGGCCGGTGTCGGGATCGGAGACCGTGAGGATCAGTGGGTAGTCCACGACGAGCTTGATCCCGTAGATTCGGTCCAGGATCAGCGCGTACGCGAAGAAGAGCCGCATCTCGCTCACCATCGGCGCGTCGAGGTTCACCCGACCGTGAATGGTGCCGTCCTCGGCGCGCAGATACCGCTCGAAGGGCGGGGTGGCGTAGAAACTCTTGAGCTGGAACGGAACCAGGACGGCTGAGAACTCCTGCTCGAAGAAGGCCGGGGCGAAGATACCGGACATGAGCACCTGGATCAGGTTGCGATGGCGCTCGACCACGCTCAGGTCGGTGATGGGGCCCATGAGTTCCGGCACCTGCCGGACCTGCTCGCGGACGGTCCGCATGAACACCCCTTTGGCGGAGGTGTCGTCGCCGTACTTTTTCTGCCAGAACTCGAACAGAATCGCCAGGCTCAGCTCGCTCTTGAACGGAAAGCCGGCCGGCCCGGACTCGATCGCCAGGTGGAGATCGGCCGAACGCGGTGTCTGACTCATACGGAACATGGCGCTATTGTAGCAGGGCGCGCCAGCCGGGCCGGCCGGCCCGTAGTGTAGAATTCCGCGAGATGCGACAGGGAGGCGTCAATGGAACACCGCCAGCTCGGCCATAGCTCGCTCTCGGTGCCGGCGCTCGGCCTGGGATGCATGTCGATGTCGGGGACGTACGGCAAGCACGACGACGCGCAGTCGATCGACGTCGTCCACCGAGCGCTCGACCTGGGTGTGAATCTCCTCGATTCCTCGGACATGTACGGCTTTGGCCACAACGAGGAGCTCCTCGGCCGCGCCATCCGCGGACGGCGGAATCAAGTCGTGATGGCAACCAAGTTCGGTCAGGTGCGAACGCCGGAGGGCCGGGCGACGGTCAATGGCCGGCCCGACTACGTCAGCCAGGCCTGCGACGCGAGCTTGAAGCGCCTCGGGATCGACGTGATCGACCTCTACTATCAGCACCGCGTCGACCCGACGGTGCCGATCGAGGACACGGTGGGCGCCATGAAACGGCTCATCGAGCAGGGCAAAGTCCGGTACATCGGCCTCTGCGAAGCCGCACCCGAGACCGTGCGGCGCGCGCACCGGATCCATCCGCTCAGCGCGCTGCAGAGCGAGTTCTCGCTGCTCTATCGGGTGCAGGCCGAGGAGATGCTCCCGACCCTGCGCGAGCTGGGTATCTCGTTCGTGGCCTATTCCCCGCTCGGGCGCAGCTGGCTCACCGGACGCGTCGGGAGCCTCGGCGACATCCCCGCGGACGATCGGCGGCGCGATCATCCCCGCTTCCAGGACGCTCACTTCGCCAAGAACCTCGAGCTCGTGCGGCAGATCGAGCCGATCGCGAAGGAGAAGAACTGCACGCCGGGCCAGCTGGCCCTCGCGTGGCTCCTGGCGCAGGGTCCGGACATCGTTCCGATTCCGGGCACGAAGCGGACGGAGCGGCTCGAGGAGAACGTGAAGGCCGCCTCCGTACGGCTGGACGCGCGCGATGCCGAGCGGATCGCGGCGGCGATCCCGTCCGGGGCCGCGGCCGGAACCCGCTACCCGGAGGCGCAGATGAAGGGCGTGCACATCTAGAGCGCTCGATCCCGCTCCGGGTCGTCGGCCGGCGGCTCCGGGCGCCCGCTCGACTTCTCGAGGTCGAGCATGTCCGGAAGGTGCCGCTGCCGCTCCGCGGGCTCGAGCCGGGTGATCTGGTTCATGCGCGAGACGACCTCCCGGATGCGATCGAGCGCTTCGAGCATCGACGTGATCCGCCCGCCCCATCGGGCTTCGGCCTCACGGGCGAGCAGTTGAAGCTCACCCGACACGACCGTCAGCGGGTTGTTGATCTCGTGGGCCGCCGCCACCGCCAGGCTCGCGACCGACCGGAGGGTCGCCGCCTCCCGCAGCGCCGCGTCGACGCGCTTCTTCTCGGTGACGTCGCGACCGATCGCGGACGCGCCGATGATGGTACCCGACGAGCTCCGGAGCGGAGACACCGTGACCGACACCTGGACGCGCGTGCCGTCCTTCCGGATCCGCGTGGTCTCGTAGGGTTGGATGTGCTCGCCGCGCTTGAGCCGAGCCAGGATGCGGAGCAGCTCGTTGGGATGATCGGGCGGAATGATGATCGAGATCGGGCGGCCGACGGCCTCCGCGGCCGAGTAGCCGAAGAGCCGCTCGGCGCCGGCGTTCCAGCTCGTGACGACGCCTTCGAGTGTCTTGCCGATGATGGCGTCGTCCGAGAACTCCACGATGGACGCCAGATGGGCCAGTGCCGCCTCGTCCCGTTTCCGCTCCGCCACGACGGCGGCGATCATGATGCTCATCACCGCCATCGTGCCGAGAAACGCCTGCAGGAGCAACAACGACTCGTTGCGCGGGCCGTCGGCGAAGGGACCGAGGCCGCGGAGGGTTCCCCCGATCGCCAGCCCTGACAGGATGGCGATCGCCGCCGCAGTCTCACGCTGACCGAAGCGAAACGCCGCCCAGACCAGGGGCGGTAGGCAGAGGAACGTGAGCGGCTGACCGATGAATCCGTAGAACACCAGCGTGCCGACGGCGCTCACCGTCGCGAACAGGCCCACGCCCTCCAGCCGGCGCATTCGACTGAGTGCAACGCCGATGCGCGTGCTCCACAGCACCAGGACCGGCCCGACGACCAGCGCGCCCACGGCGTCCCCCAGCCACCACGTGAACCAGACCGCGGGGTATTCGCGCCACTGGGCGTTTCCTCCGAGCATCAGGCTGCTCACGCCGATCGTCGCGCCCACGGTCGTGCTGAACAGCCCGGCCAGCACGACGAACTTGAAGACGTCCCGCGAGCGGTTGAAGACGTCGCGGCCGTTCGCGAAGAGCCGGACGAGGTCGGCGCCCAGACGGCCCTCGAAGGTGTTGCCGATCGCGATGCCGAGCGAGGTGGCGATCGATCCGGTGGTCGTGACGTTCACGAGGAACGCGCCGAGGAGAATGGCGGGCCAGACCCGCGGGCCCAGCACCAAGAACGAGGCGAACGCGATCCCGGTGGGCGGCCAGACCGGTGAGACGCTCGCGTTGACGACAGCCAGGCTGAGGCCGAACTTGCCCGCGACGAAGTAGGCCAGCGTCAGGAGCGCCAGCCACCCGAGGGATACCGGTCTTCGAGATTCGATCATCGCCCGAACCGCTCCGACGCCGCTGTCGGGCCCCCGCAGCCCGGGTCGTTCACTCGACTCCGATACAACCAGCTTAACACCCGGCGCCCGAGCCGGGCCGACTCGTGTAGGCTTGCTCGGATCACGGACCCTATGCCCCGTCGAATCGAGGAGGAGGTCACGGTGAACGGCTGGCTCGAGACGTATCGCGGGATCGTCTATCGCTGGGAGGTCGATCACAACGACCACCTGACGGTCGCGTTTTATTTCGCTCATCTCGGCGACGCCGCGCTCTGCCTGCTGGACGCGCTCGGGCTCGGCCCGGCGTACACGCGGCGCCGCGGGAACATCTGCGTGACCGCCGACTGCTATGTCCGGTACATCCGCGAGCTACGCGTCGGCGACATCTTGCACGTGATCAGCGGGGTGATCGGCGTCGAGCGCGACGCTCTCGTGCTCGGCCACAAGCTGTTGAACTCCGAGACGGGCGAGGTCTGCACGACGGTCGAGCAGCGCCTCCGTCACGTGGACACGCGGCGCCGTGCCGCCCGGCCCGTGGCGGCGGCGCAGCGGCGGGCGGCGGAGCAGCGGCGCGTCGAGTGGGACGTGCCGGCGCGCGAGCGCCGCCCTCGGCCGAGTGGGCTCGAGGGCTTTCACGAAAGCTCGCGGGACACGGTCAAGCCGGACGAGGTGGACGTCCTCGGTCAGGTCGCGCTCGAGCACTACGTCCACCGCTTCTCGGCCGCCAACGTCCACGCGACCGCGGTGTTCGGGGTCACGCCCGGCTACATGCGCGCCGAGCGACGGGGCTTCTCGACGTTCGAGTTCCAGCTGGAGTTCGCCGGCGTGCTCCGGCCTGGCGATCCGGTGCGCATCCGCTCGGCCCTCGTCCACGTCGGTAACTCCTCGATGCGGCTCTTCCACGTCATGACGAACGAGCGCACCGGCGAGCGCGTGGCTACGCTCGAGCAGCTGGGCGTGCATCTCGATATGGACGCGCGTCGACCGACACCGCTCCCCGACGCGATCCGCGACCGGGCGAAGGCGATCCTGGTGTCCTGAAACGACGCGGCGCTACGAGCCGACGGCGGGGCTGGCGCGCCGGCGGCCGCGACCGCCGCGCCGGGAGCGCCGGCGACCTCGTCTCGGAGCCGGCGCCGGAGCCGCCGCACCCCCGGCCACCTCCTCGAAAGGTTGCTCGGGCGGCGGCATCGTCTCGACGGGAATCGACGCCAGCGGCGAGGCCGCGCCGTGACCCGTCGTTCCGTGGACCAGCGAGATCACGCCCGTCGGGCTCACCGACAGCTCCTTGATGCGACGCAGACGGGTAACGAGCCGCGGTGAACCCGGCGGTCGGCTGAAGCCGCGCGCCTTGAGCGTTCGCGCCACGTTGTCGATGAGGACGGCACCGTTCGGCGAGCTTTCGGCGAGCTCACGGACAACGAGCACGAGC
>Ga0137396_10001812_pt1 | contig 11465 bp, 8 predicted proteins | sample czc16metaG_FD_108284 | JGI IMG/M metagenome (GOLD analysis project Ga0137396, IMG submission 108284) | Vadose zone soil microbial communities from Angelo Coast Range Reserve, California, USA - czcobulk3.16 metaG | ecosystem: Environmental > Terrestrial > Soil > Vadose zone | place: USA...
CGTTTGATCTGTTTTTCTCGGCGGACATCGACTATGCGCGGAGGCTGGAGACGGCGGGCCTCGCTGAACCGGGAACGCTCTATCCGTATGCAATCGGTCGGATCGTGATCTGGGCGCCAGCGGATTCCAAGGTAGACGTGACAAAGCTAGGTTGGAAAGCGTTACTGAGTGGGAGCGTGCAGAAAATTGCGATCGCAAATCCAGAACATGCCCCATACGGGCGAGCGGCTGTCGCCGCAATGCAGAAAGCCGGAATTTACGATCAGGTGAAAGCCAAACTGGTCTACGGCGACAATATTTCCCAGGCAGCGCAGTTCGTGCAGTCCGGCAATGCGCAGGTGGGAATCGTGGCCCTTTCCTTGGCGGTATCGTCAGCGATGCAGGGTGGCAGACGCTGGGAGATTCCGGCGGACATGCATCCACCGATCGAGCAGGCGGCAATCGTACTGAAGAATAGTAGAAATAAGGATGCAGCTCGGTCGTTTCTAGATTTCGTAAAGACGGAGTCTGCCCGCGCGACCCTGGCTAAATACGGGTTCTCGTTCCCCTTGGAGAAGTCCAACGCAAGGAAGTGAAAGAATCTAATGAGGCGAGAACACTAAAACTCCGCACGCGCCTGAATGCCATGAGTTATTGCTTTAAGGGCGAACCACCGTAATTGACTTGAGCATTCTGACCCAACGTGCGGGCCGCTTCTCATGCGGCGCTACAAGCCGAAATGGGCCTTCTTTCGCCCCCAGTGGTGCGCCGTCCATGGTATCCGCAACAATTACTTCGGATTCGAGAATCCCCGAATCAAGTTCCGCCAGGGAAAAAACCACGCGATAGCCATCCTGCGCTCCGGCGATAACATAAGTCGTCATCGAGGGGCCACGAAGTTGTTCGCCTTGAGGAACCCCGGCTCTACGGAGGAATTCTTCAAGAAGTACACCTTCATACGTTTCCGTCTTCTTGTTGTGCGGGTTCAAAACCGAAAGCGTTTTCCGCGACATTTTTTTCAGATCAACAACGGTCAGAACGAGAGGAGTGGAGACAGCACCGCTGATTCGGAGTTCCGTGCTGGTAGCGGTAGCTTGCGCACACGTCTTCGGCGTCAACGAAAGAAGTTCCGAAAGAACGGCAAACAATAGTAGGGGAATACACGCTCGGATGTTGCGATCCACTATTGAGCCTCTTCTTTTGGCTATGGGGCTGAAGTAACTCTCAAACCTTTTCCAACATCACTTCAGTGGATTTGATTATGGCCGAAACCACGTCTCCCACTTTGAGCTTCATCTCATCCGCGCTGCGCTTGGTAATGACGCTTTCAATTAGATTCTCACCTATACGGACGACAACATGGGCCATAACGCCACCGAGTTGAAGTTCTACGATCTTTCCTTCGAGACGATTCCTGGCTGATAGAGTCATGGGCCAAAGAATACGCCTCCTCATTCGACGAGTCCAGCGGGACTGAATTCTTTCGAGAATTGACCCAGAGCCGATCCGTGGGTAGTATTCGCAGGCGCGCTTTCGAACACCAATGTTAAGAGCGAAACTGCTGACTCCTCGGGAAGCCGCAGAAATCCTAAACCTCAGCTACCCGACTATCAAGAGCTGCTTTTACAAAGGGAAGCTGCGAACGGTGAAAACTCCTGGCGGGCATCATCGCATTCCGGAAGAGGACATCGAGAAACACCTGCGAGCGACACTTGGTTCTGGCAGTCCTGACAAATGGCGAGTTGGTTCTGACAAGATTAGTGAGAGCAATCAGCTAGTTGGGCGGATCTTAGAGCTTAAGGTCGACGGGCTGATTGCCCAAGTGGCAATCGCCATCGAGGACTACCGCCTGACATCAATCATTACGGCGGAGGCAGCCTCCGAGCTCCGTCTAAAGGTCGGCGATACCGTGGTAGCGCTACTTAAGTCCACCCAGGTGCTGATCCTGCGAAATCAAATGTAGGATCTCTCCCCCTTTGCCTCTTGTAGACGATTCTTGAAGCATAGATTCGCCTAAATTCGCCTACATTTTAGCCGGATTAAGTCGATTTGACTTAACGGTACGATCCGTATTGAATTATCACCGCTCTCAACTAGTTGGAGGATGTATGAATTTCCGTGGTGTGAGACTCGCGGTGTTCCTGCTTGCCATTCGGCTGGTTCCTTGCGCTATCGCGCAGTCCGGGAGTGCTGAGCTGACTGGAGAAGTGTATGACTCCAGCTCCGCCACCGTCGCCAAGGCCACGGTCACCCTTCACGAACAGGCAACCGGTCAGGATTTCTCGACTGAAACCTCATCCGAAGGGATCTTTTTCATCGCGCACCTCCGACCGGGCCTCTACGATTTGTCCGTCTCGGCCTCGGGATTCAAACGGTTTGTCCAATCCGGCGTTCTGCTCAAGACCGGCGAGCGCGTGCGCGTCGACGCCAATCTCGTGGTTGGGACATCCTCAGAAAGCATCACCGTCACTGGAGACGCTCCGCTTCTCCGCACAGAATCCTCTTCCCTGGCGCAAGTCATACCCAATCAAGCCATAGTCAATCTCCCTCTCAACGGCCGCACTTTTGTCGGCCTCGTCGGCCTGTCCACGGGCGTGGCACTTCCGCCCGCGTCCCAATTGCCTCGGTTGAATGGTGGTCGACCTCGCGTGAATGAATACCTCTACGATGCGGTCTCCGTATTGCAGCCGGAGCCGGGTCAGGTTGCATACTTTCCGATCATTGATGGCATCCAGGAATTCAATGTCACTACCAATACACCATCGGCGGAGTTTGGTTATTTCAGCGGCGGAGTGATCAACCTGACGACGAAATCCGGATCCGACCAATTTCATGGATCGCTATTTGAATTCCTGCGCAATGAAGTTCTGAACGCACGAAATCTCTTCACACCCGTAACGGCGGCGAAGCCGGTCTTTCGGCGTAATCAATTCGGAGGCACTTTCGGCGGACCCATCGTGCACAACAAGACTTTCTTCTTCCTCGACTACCAGGGCACGCGCCAGCTGCTCGGCCGTATCCGCACCTCCACGGTGCCCAGCCTTCTCCAGCGGCAAGGCATTTTCACCGAACCCATCGGCGGCAAGCCAGCTCCCATCATCTACGATCCCGCCACCACGGTTGCTCTTCCCGGCGGCGGTTTCACTCGCCAGCCCTTTCCGAACAACACGATCCCTTCGTCGGGTCCGGGCACACGCATTGATCCTGTAGCACAGTCGCTTCTCGATGAGTATCCTCTTCCCACCGCGTCCGGCACTGCCAACAATTTCACCCAAATCGCTAACGAACCCGATAATCAGGACCAGTTCGACGTCCGGATCGATCATCGATTCTCCACGAGCAATCAGTTCTTTGCTCGGTATTCCTATTTCAAAGACTTCGATAGCCCGGTGCCCTTTCTTCCGAAGGGTAGTGGCGCGCTCTCCACAACGAACTCAACCGTTCTCGCTCCACAAGACATCCTTGGCCAATCCTTCGTGGCCAGCTTCGTGCATTTGTTCCGTCCCACACTGACCAACGAAGTCCGCTTCGGATACACGCGGCGCGCCGTAACTCGCCTGGCTCTCTTGCTCGATCAGCTCCCTTCCCAAACCCTCGGTCTTCCCGGAATTCCTTCCAACGCCGCATTCAACAGTGAGCTTCCCACGTTTCTCATTTCCGGCTATCAGCAGGTCGGTCCTCCTCCAAACACGGACTCACTTTTTCGCACCGATGTCACCGAATGGATTGACACCGTGGGATGGCAGCGCGGCCGCCATTCCTTGAAATTTGGCGCGGACATCCGATTCTTCCGCCTGGACGTTGTACAGCCGCCTTCGCCCACCGGCCAATTCACGTTTTCCAACCTCTTCACTAACAATTTCAATGCGCCCAACACAGGATTTTCGCTTGCGAGTTTCTTGCTGGGACAGGTGCAGAACTTTCAGATCGACCTCCAGCAGAAAAAGATGCGGCCGCGCGCCTGGGCGAACGAATACTTCATTCAGGACGACTATAAAATTACCTCAAAGCTCACGCTCAACGCTGGCCTGCGCTACACGCTCAATTACCCGTCGACGGAAGTCGATAACCAGGGCTCTATTTTCAATATGCAGACGCAAGAGCTGCAGTATCTCGGCCGGGATGGCTTTCCCAACACCGGCCGTCGTCTCCATTGGCTCGATTTTGGCCCGCGCGTCGGCCTTGCCTGGCTCCTCAGCCCAAAGACTGTCGTTCGCAGTGGGTACGGACTCATCTGGTTTGACCAGGCGGGCATCACGACTCCGTTCACTCTTCCTCAATTCCCATTTCTACAGACGGTTTCTCAGAATACGCTGAACAACGTTAGCCCCGCCTTTGTTCTCGCGAACGGTCCCAGTGTTCAACCGATTCCATTGACTCCTGACGCGGGACTCGGCCAGGGGGTCTTTTCAGTCGATCGCTCGCAAACTTCTGGCTTCCAGCAACATTGGAATCTAGCCATTCAGCGTGAGCTTAGTCGCGATCTCTACTTCGAAGTTTCCTGCGCTGGTTCCAAGGGCACACACATTGGAGTTCCTGATACCAACGCGAATCAACTGCCGGTCATTGACCTGGCACAAGGAGCGGCGCTTCTCGTCAAAGTGCCCAATCCTTACTTTGGGCAAATTCCTGCTTCGTCCTCGATTGGTGGAAAGACCATTACGGCCGCGCAACTAATGAAGCCCTTTCCACGCTTCACCGTCGTGACCTTGTTTCGCAACAATGTTGGCAACACGGACTACCATGCCTTCCAGGCCAAACTCGAGAAGCGCTTTTCCCGCGGGCTCTGGCTCTTGGTTTCCTACACGCGCTCTAAACTGATAGACGATGCCTCGTCTGTATTCGACGCTTCCATCCTTACGGGTCCAATCGCCAATTTTCCGGTCGCCGATAGCTATGACCGGCGCCGGGAGCAGGACGTTTCGAACGGCGATATCCCGAATGCGTTTGCCGCGACCTGGACCTATGATCTTCCCGTTGGCAAAGGTCATGTGCTCCATCCATCAGGTATCGTCGGAGCGATAGTTGCTGGCTGGCAGGTTTCCGGCATCGTAGCGATCCAATCGGGCCTTCCACTTGCCGTCACACAAGGCACTAACAACCTCAGTTACGCGGGTTTTGGCACGCAGCGGCCGAACTGTTCGGGCAACACCGCGCTTCCCAGCGATCAGCGCACTCTCTCCAAGTGGCTCAACACCGGCGCAATCACCGTCAACAGCAGTCAGTTTGCGCTCGGCACCTGCTCCCGGAATCCGGTCCGAGGCCCCTCTTACCGCAACGCCGATCTCGCGCTGCTGAAGACTTTTCCCATACACGAGTCGATGAGGCTCGACTTCCGCGCCGAGGCTTTTAACCTGACGAACACGCCCCCTCTCGGTGCCCCTAATACGGTTGCCGGAACTGCTGCTTTCGGCACGATCAGCGCCGCTGGCGATCCGCGTGTCCTGCAGTATGCCCTTAAGCTCTCCTTTTGAAGGCGGTCACGGGGTGCACCAGTTCCAGCGAAAAACTGAGGCGGGTACATGCTCACGCGTGCTGAAACACGTGGGCATGAGGAGTCGCTCCCGGCGTTTACCTGGTAGGCCAAGTAGGCCATCTAAGGACCCTGTTGCGAAAGCTAAGTGATTGCGGCACCGCGTCTTAGCTTAGAATTTACATCGTTCGCAACGAGGAGGCCTGTGCCTCTCGAAATGTTTGAGCGCATGGGAGTTAGTTTTCCTACGTAATTCCAGCCGATGCTCATTTTTCTCACGACACTCCTCGCAACTCTGTGGTCGATCTTCCGTTCGCGTGCTTCCCTCGGGCTCAAGCGGCAAGGGATGACCACCGGCCGCGAAAGTTTTGAAAAGTCCGATCGCAATTGCCGCGAAAAGGCTTCCGACAAACAGACATGTAGGAGCCATGAAGATCAGGCCAGTTTCCCGCACGCCGCGGAGATTGACGAGAGTGATGAGCACCAGAATTCCGAGGCACAACGCAAGCGTATGCGCTTGCAGGCTGGGCACTGCGGAAACAAGAGCGCCGACGCCGGCGGAAATGCCCACCGCAACCACCAAAACATAGTCGATCATCAGAGCAGCGGCAGCCAGGAGTCCCGCAGAGACACCGAGATTCTGCCGGGCGACGGTGTACGATCCACCGCCACCGGGGTATGTCTGGATCGTCTGACGGTAGGAAAAATAAACGATGGTGAGCAACACGATGATGCTGGCACTGATCGGAACCATGTACGCAATTCCCGCCGCGCCGAGAGGAATAAGCAGCGTCAGGGCGGCCTCCGGGCCGTAGGCGGCGGAACTGAGGGCATCCAGGCCAAAGATTGGAATCCCGGCGGCTGGACCAACGCACTCGGCTCGTGCTTCGTCCGAGGCGAGAGGCCGCCCGAGAAGTAGATCCAGAACAGTCATACCTTTATGAACTCCTTAGGATTCCTTCAGGCGTTTCTTACCGCTCGTGCTTTACGCTTGCGAACGCTATGCCCAACGCAAACTGTTCTGCGGTTACCTCATTGCGGCGCGTACTCAGAGACGCGCCAGACCGATGAACAACGCAACCATTCTCGTGGTCGACGACGAGCCGCAAATCCGACGCGTGCTGCGAGCAACTCTTTCCAGTAATGGCTACGACGTCGTAGAGGCAAAGGACGGCCAAGAGGCCATCGAGAGGGTCATCCGGGAGCGTCCCGATCTGATTCTTCTGGATGTGAACATGCCGGGTATGAGTGGGCTTGAGGCTTGCAGCAAGATTCGATTGTCCTTTGAAGGGCCCATTATCATGGTGACAGTCCGCAACTCGGAACATGACAAGGTTGTCGCCCTGGACTCGGGGGCGGACGATTACGTCGTAAAACCTTTCGCGATCGGAGAACTGCTGGCGCGCATTCGAGCGGCGCTGAGACGTTCCACTTCTGAAGAGCCGCTTCCCAAAATCGAGACTCCGGAATTGAGCGTGGATCTTGAGAAAAGAATCGTCGATGTCCGCGGCGAGAGAGTCCACCTGAGCCCCAAAGAATTCGACGTATTGCGTCTTCTTGTGATTCAACAAGGAAAGCCGCTTACACATAAGAGAGTCTTACAGGTTGTTTGGGGACCGGACCACACCGAGCAAACGGAGAACCTTCGCGTAGTGATAAACCAACTGCGCAAGAAAATTGAGAAAGACCCAGCGCATCCCCGCTACATCCTGACCGAACCTTGGCTGGGGTACCGGTTTCAGTTTCCAAGCATGACCTCCGAAAAACGACCACGGCGTAAGTCGTGACCGTTATCGTGTCGAATGAAGACTGTCGAGATCCAGATTTAGCTCCAAAACATTCACGCGGGGTTCGCCAAGGAACCCCAGGTCGCGGCCCTTCGTATGTCTCTCGACAAGCGCGCGCACGTCTTCTTCTTTCATGCCGCGCGAATGAGCAACGCGGTGAATTTGAAATTCCGCAGCGGCAGGAGAGATATCCGGATCTAGACCAGACCCCGAGGCTGTCACTAAGTCGACCGGGATCGGAGCATTTGGATTCTCTGCTTGAAGCTTTTGCACATCACCTTTTACCCGCTCGAGCAGATTCTTGTTGGTGGGAGCTAGGTTTGAGCCACCGCTCGACGTTGGATCATATCCAGTTCCTGCCGCAGACGGCCGCGAGTGAAAATAGCCAGGGCCGGTGAATGCCTGCCCAATGATTCTCGAGCCTACGAACTTTCCATCTCTCTCGATGAGTTGTCCGTTCGCGCGGTCCTGGAAGAAGAGCTGTGCCAGTCCCGTGATTCCGAGAGGGTAGATGAAGCCGAACATCAGGGTTGTCACCAGGGTGAACCACACGGCAATGAGGAGATTCTTTTTCATGAAAGCCTCTCAGACGAATCGAAGATACGTCAGCACCACGTCGATCAGCTTGATTCCTATGAAGGGAGCAACAACTCCGCCGACGCCGTAGAGCAACAGGTTGCGGCGAAGCAGTACTGCCGCTCCCACCGGCCGGTACCGTACGCCTCGGAGAGCTAATGGAATCAGCGCAATGATAATCAGCGCGTTGAAAATAACAGCGGACAAGATCGCTGACTCTGGAGTACGGAGCCGCATAATGTTCAGAACTTCGAGTTGAGGAAACGCCGCGGCAAACATTGCAGGAATAATGGCGAAGTACTTGGCTACGTCGTTCGCGACCGAAAACGTAGTCAGCGCACCGCGAGTGATCAGCAGCTGCTTGCCGATTTCGACGATTTCGATGAGTTTCGTCGGGTTGGAATCGAGGTCGACCATGTTTCCAGCTTCTTTCGCAGCCTGGGTACCGGTGTTCATGGCCACGCCCACGTCAGCCTGAGCAAGTGCCGGAGCGTCGTTGGTGCCATCGCCGGTCATGGCCACCAGCTTCCCCTTCGCTTGCTCCCGCTTAATGAGCGCCATCTTGTCTTCGGGCTTGGCTTCAGCAAGGAAATCGTCGACTCCCGCTTGGCGAGCAATCGCAGCTGCGGTCAGCGGGTTGTCCCCCGTGATCATCATGGTGCGAATGCCCATGGCCCGAAGATGGTCGAAGCGCTCTTTCATGCCGCCCTTGACGATATCTGTGAGTGCGATCGCGCCCAACACGCGGCCGTTCTCTGCGACCAGTAGCGGCGTTCCACCCGCATTCGAAATATCACGAACACGAACCTGCAGCTCGGCTGGGATGCCGTGACCACGGTTTTCGCACAAGCGCGTAATTGCCTCCAGTGCCCCCTTGCGAACTTCACGGCCGTCGAGGTCAACACCTGACATCCTGGTTTGGGCCGAGAATGGGACGAAAGTTGCAGCGTGCGTAGAAAGGTCGCGACCACGAAGGTTGTACCGCTCCTTAGCGAGCACGACGATGGACCGGCCTTCAGGAGTCTCGTCAGCCAGCGAAGAAAGCTGGGCGGCATCCGCAAGGTGATGCTCTTCGATGCCGGGCGCCGGAAAGAATTGTGTTGCGGCGCGGTTTCCCAGGGTTATCGTTCCCGTTTTGTCCAGCAACAGCACATCCACGTCGCCCGAGGCTTCGACAGCACGCCCCGACATGGCGATGACGTTCCGCTGAATCATGCGGTCCATGCCGGCAATGCCGATAGCGGACAGAAGACCTCCAATGGTCGTGGGAATCAGGCAAACGAGAAGTGAGACCAAGACGAAGATGCTCTGGGGTGCACCAGAATAGATGGCAAATGGTTGGAGCGTCACGACTGCCAGCAAGAAGATAATGGTCAGCCCGGCCAACAGAATGTTGAGGGCAATTTCGTTCGGAGTTTTTTGACGCGAGGCTCCCTCCACAAGCTTGATCATTCTGTCCAGAAAGGTTTCGCCGGGATTCGAGGTGATCCGAATTTTAATCTCATCGGAGAGAACACGCGTTCCCCCGGTAACTGCCGAGCGATCGCCGCCCGACTCACGGATGACTGGCGCAGACTCGCCGGTGATTGCCGATTCATCGACAGAAGCTACACCTTCGATTACCTCGCCATCACCGGGAACAAAGTCTCCGGCCGTGACAACTACGATGTCCCCTGAGCGCAATTTTGAGCTGGGTACGCTCTCGATCTTGTTATCGCACGTCAGCAGGTGAGCTTGAGTCTCCGCCCTTGATTTACGCAGGGTGTCTGCTTGTGCCTTGCCCCGTCCTTCGGCCATGGCTTCGGCGAAATTCGCAAACAGCACGGTGAACCACAGCCAAAGTGTGATCTGCAGACCGAAGCTAATCTGGCCCGCGTGATGAAAGGCGTTCCAAACGAGTTGGACGGTCGTCAGGCCAGCGCCCACTTCGACCACGAACATAACGGGGTTCTTGATCATCGTGCGGGGGGCCAACTTGCGAAATGAATCCGTCACGGCCCGAGCGAGAATCTTCGTGTCAGTGAAGGACTGTTTCCTAGATTGGGCGATTGGATCCATTGGAACCTCAGAAGGATTTCCCTGCAGACATCAGCAGGTGTTCGAGAATCGGCCCGAGACTCAGAGCCGGGAAGAACGTGAGAGCACCTACGATCAAAATCGTAGACACTAGCAAACCAGCGAACAGCCCGCCTGTGACTGGGAATGTGCCGGCCGATTCGGGAACGGCTTTCTTTCTCGCCAGACTTCCTGCAATGGCGAGCACCGGAATGATCATGAAGAAGCGGCCGAGTAGTTGGGCTACTGCTGTGCTCGTGTTGTACCACATGGTGTTCGCGTTCAGGCCGGCGAACGCTGAGCCGTTGTTGCCGGTCGAAGAGACGTAGGCATAGAGCACTTGGGACAACCCGTGCGGCCCCGGGTTCGAGATGCTTGATGTACCGAATGGCTTCACAATGGCAACGGCCGAAAAGCCAAGAATGGTGAACGTCAGAACGAGAATCGCCAGCATGGCCATCTTGACATCGTACGATTCGATTTTCTTGCCGAGGTACTCGGGAGTCCGACCAACCATAAGCCCGGCAATGAAGACTGCAAGGATGACGAACACCACGATGCCGTAGAGGCCAGCGCCAACGCCGCCGAAAACAACTTCCCCTAACATGATGTTGATCAATGGGACCATACCGCCAAGCGGCGTGTACGAGTCGTGTTGACTGTTCACCGCACCGCAACTGGCATCCGTAGTAACAGTCGCGAAGAGAGCGGAATTCGCAATTCCGAACCGCACTTCCTTCCCTTCCATGTTGCCGCCGGAATGCAGGTCGCTCGCGTTCTGATTCACGCCAGCAAAGAGCGGATTTCCACGTCCTTCAGCCCAATACGCCGTCGCAACTCCGACGAAAAAGAGAAACGCCATCGCCACCCATACTGCCCAGCCATGCCGCTGGGACCCAGTCATACGGCCGAGCGTGTAAGTGAGACCAGAGGGAATCGCGAAAATCAACACCAACTGGAAGAAGTTCGAAAAGGGAGTGGGGTTCTCGAAAGGATGAGCGCTATTGGCACCAAAAAATCCACCGCCATTGGTACCGAATTCCTTGATGACTTCCTGCGATGCCACGGGGCCCTGTGCGATGACCTGCTGGGTCACAGCCTGCGTGGTGAACTTGCCATCTGCTCCGGTCACCTGCACGGTCTGGGGTTCAATCAACTGCACCGTGGTGTATGGCTTCAGGTTCTGGACGACACCCTGAGACACAAACACCAGCGAGCCTACCACGCAAATTGGCAGCAAAACCCACAGCAGGCATCGCGTCGTGTCCACCCAGAAGTTTCCGAGCTTGTCCGTTTCCTTTCGCGCGATGCCGCGAATCACCACGATCGCGAGGACGATACCGACCGCAGCGGATGCGAAGTTGTGGTATGCCAGCCCCGCCATCTGCGTGAGATAACTCATCGTGGATTCGCCGCTATAGGCCTGCCAGTTCGTGTTCGTGGTAAACGATGCGGCCGTACCAAAAGCCAGGCCAGGCTCCACGTTCGGAAATTTCTGCGGGTTGAATGGCAGCCACTTCTGCGTGCGCTCGATCAGATACAGGAGTGCCATCGAGACGCCGCTGAACAGGAGCATGGCGATGGCGTATTCTGTC
>Ga0137396_10001813_pt1 | contig 11463 bp, 10 predicted proteins | sample czc16metaG_FD_108284 | JGI IMG/M metagenome (GOLD analysis project Ga0137396, IMG submission 108284) | Vadose zone soil microbial communities from Angelo Coast Range Reserve, California, USA - czcobulk3.16 metaG | ecosystem: Environmental > Terrestrial > Soil > Vadose zone | place: USA...
CCGCGACCACGCGCGCGTGAAGCGCTTCTTGGCGGCCATCGACTCGGTGATGCGCCCGCGGGCATTCAGCGCCTCGGCGAGTCCGTGGAGCGACCACGCGTTTCCGGGGTAGCGTTTGAGGTCCTCGCGGTACGCCGTCTCCGCTTCCGCCGGCTTCCCCGCCCTGAGCAGCGCTGCTCCGAGCGATTGGCGCACCGGGTAATACCAGGGCGGCGGCTCGTCGTAGTGCAGCGAGTCTTCCTCGGCCGCCGCGGTCTGGAAATTCCGAACGGCGTCCTCGATGCGCCCCGCCCGAATCGCGCATTCCCCGTTCAGGACGTCGGTCGCCAGCTTGAGGAGAGCGGCGGAGGAGTTGAGCCCCACCATCGCGTCGCGCGGAGTCGCCGCGGCGATCGCGGCGACGCTGTCGCGCTCCAGGGACGCCTCTTCCGGCTTTCCGGTCGCGGCAAAGGCGACGCCGCGCGCGTAGCGCCACATGCCGGTCGTGTAGCGGAGGTCGGGAGGCGGCGCCGGCTCGCGCAGGATCTCATCCCACTTCCCGAACCGCGCCAGCGCGAAGTAGGGAACCGGGAGCCAGAACTCCATCGGGGGCATCTGCCGCACCGCATCGGGGGAGACGTGGTCGGCGACGGTCCGCGCCATCCGGATCGCCTCCTTGCTCCGCCCCTCGAAGCTCATCGCCGCCCAGGCCATGTGCATGTTGTGGCCGTAGTACATCATGGGATAGATGCCTTTCGGCTTCTCCGCCTCGATATAGGCCCGATCCACGGCGATCGCCTTGCGGTTCAGCTCGGCGGCGTCGTGATACCGGCCGATCCGCATGTAGATATGCGAAGGCATGTGGACGAGGTGCCCCGCGTTCGGCGCCAGACCCGCGAGCCGGCTCGCCGCCAGAAGCGCGCGCCCCGGCGCGGGCGATTCCTCGACCGCATGGATGTAGAGGTGGATCGCCCCGGTGTGGGACGGGTTCTTGCGGAGGACCCGGGTCAGGGTCGCGATCGCATCCTGCGTTCCCGGCTGCGGCCTGCCGTCGTGCGTCCACCAGTCCCAAGGGGTCACGTCGAGGAGCGCCTCGGCATAGATCGTCGCCGCGTCGAGGTCCTCGGGATATTTCGCGGAGAGCCCGCGCATCGCCTCGGCGAACGCGGCGTCGAGCGCCTTGAGATCGGCCTTGGGATCGTCGGAGTAGCGCTTCGCGAGCGCCTCGAGCCATGCCCGCTCGCGCGGGTTCGCCCTGGACATGAGGCGCGCCTTCGCCACCTCGGCGAACGCCTCCTTTTCGCGGTCGGCGTCGACCGGGAAGTTCACGTTCGGCCCGAGCGCGTAAGCGATTCCCCAGTGCGCCATGGCGCAGGAAGGGTCGAGACGCGCGGCCTCCCGGAACGCCCGGATCGCCTCGTCGTGATTGAACGCATAGCAGAGCTTGAGACCCTGGTCGAAGTACCGCTGCGCGGCGGCCGAGCGTGTGGTCACGGCGTGGCGCAGCGTTCCAAGACCGCTGTAGAGGGGGACGGCGCCCGAGGCGACGCAAGCAGCCGAAAGAATCCAGACGAGTGAACCCCAGAACACCGTGAGCCGTCGCGTCACATCCACCTCCCCGGGAGCTTGGGCGCTCCGAGCGGCCGAGGCGCGCGATCGCGCCGCGCCCGCGTGTGTTTTCGATTCCGATCCAGTAAGATAGCGGCTTCGCCGGCATTTCGCAAAGCTCGGAGGCCCTTCGCCTCGTGGACCGCCTGTACCAGCTCCTCCAGAACCGGATCGAAGGCGTCGTGTCGACGCCGGATGAATTCCATCCGGGTCTCTTGACGAACTTTGGAAATCTCTACCACGGGACACCGCGTTTCGTCGTCGCGCCGGCCACCGCCCGCGACGTCGCGGCGACGGTGGCGTTCGCTCGCGAGCACGGGCTCCCGGTGTCGGTCCGCGGATCCGCGCACAGCCAGAGCCGGCTCGCCATCAGCGAGGGCGGGATTCTGCTCGCGATGTCCTCGATGCGGCGCATCCTTTCCACGGACGATTCGGGAGGCCCGACCGTGGACGTGGAGGGAGGCGTCCTCTGGCGCGATCTCGTGCGCCATCTGGCTCCCGGTCAGCTCGTGCCTCCCGTGCTCACGAACAATCTGAGCGTGACGGTGGGCGGCACCCTCGCGATCGCGGGGATTGGGCTTTCTTCGTTCAAGTACGGCACCCAGGGGGACAACGTCCGGGAGCTGGACGTCGTGACCGGGACGGGGGAGAAGGTGACGTGCGACCCGAAGCGGAACGCGGATCTCTTCTGGGGCACGCTCGCGGGATTGGGCCAGACCGGGATCATCACGCGCGCGCGCCTCGATCTCAGGAAGTCGAAGCCGATGACCCGCACGTACTACCTGCTCTACGGCGATCTTCGCCGGTTTCTGGATGACGCGAAGCTCGCGATGGACCAGGACCGCTGGGACCACATCGAGAGCTGGGCCTCGCCGTGTCCCCAGGGAACCAAGCCCGTGGCGGGCCGGCGGCAGGTATTCGCGCGCTGGTTCTATCCGTTCCATCTGACCGTCGAATTCCATCCGGACCATCCGCCGAACGACGCCGAGATGCTCCGGGGTCTAAAGCCTACCGAGCTTCTCTACACCGACGACGTCCCGACGGTCGATTTTCTGGAGCGGATGATCCCGGTCTTCGATCTGTGGAAGCAGGGAGGGACTTGGAAGCACGTCCACGCCTGGGTCGAGACCGTTCTTCCGTGGGAGCGGGCCGCGGACTGCATCGAATCCGTTCTTCCCGATCTTCCGCCTTCCATCCTGGTCGGCGGACACGTGCTCCTCTGGGCCGCGAAGGGGAAGTCCTCGAAATCGCGCTTCTTCATGCGCCCGCCCGGAGAGGATCTCGTTGGATTCGGCGTGCTCCCCGCGATCCCGCCGCGTTTCTGGGAACAGGCGCGCCCCATGCTCGACAACCTGGGGCGCCTCACCGAGCTCATGGGGGGAAAACGGTACCTTTCCGGCTACATCGACTGGAGCGAAGACCGGTGGCGCGCGCACTTCGGGGACCAATGGGAGCCGTTCTGCGCGCTCAAGCGGAAGTACGATCCGGATTCGATCCTGAATCCCGGATTCGTCCCGTTTCCGGCCCCGCGGAGCGCCGGGAAGGCGAAGCACCCCGCCGGGGCTCCGGCCGGCGACTGATGCCGCTCGAGTTCGGAACCTCCGAATGGGCGCGGTCCCTCGAGGGAGCGGTCAACGCTTCGAGCGAATATCGAAACGCCGCCGCGGCGTGGGGAGTCGGGTTCAACGGCAACATCCTTTTCGCCTTCGACGCGGGCGGCCCGCTCGAGCGAAGCGCTCATCTCTTGCTGAAGCTGGAAGGCGGACGCTGCCTCGGCGCCGGGTTCGTCCCGGGCCCTTCGCATCCCGACGCGGGCTTCACGTTGCGGGCTCCGTTTCCGCTCTGGCGCGAGGTCCTGACGGGAAAGACACTCGCCGCGACCGCGATACTCACCGGGAGGATGCGGGTGGAAGGGAACACGATCGCGTTGCTCAAGCACGCGGGCGCGCACCGGTCGCTGATCCACTGCGTCGCGTCCCTCGACACGCATTTCCCCGGAGCCTAGGAGCCACTCCATGCCAAAACCGCCTCACACCGTGATCAAACGCCGGCGCTTCGTCACCTTGGTCGCGTTGAGCGGCGCCGCCCTGGTCGTGGAACCCTTGTCGCGCGCGGCCGCGGCGGTGTCCCGCGGCGCCGGGACGGGGGCCTCCCGGCGCACGCCCTCGCCTGCCGTCCGGCGCGAGATCGCGAACCAGCAGAAGTCGCTCGCGGAGCAGCTCGCGACGATCCGGCGCTACGAGCTTCCGCCGGGAAGCCCGATGGCCTTCGCCTTCACGCCGCTCCGCGCGCCGCGAGGGCGCTGACCGTGCTCGGCGAGGACGTCCTCTACCTCTCCGTCTCGGAGCTCGGCGCGCGAATACGATCGCGAAGGCTGAGCCCGGTGGAATTGACGGAACGCTATCTCGATCGCATCCACCGGCACGCGCCGAAGCTGAACGCGTTCGCGACCGTGACCCCGGCGCTCGCGCTCGATCAGGCACGCGCCGCGGAGCGCGAGATCGGGAAGGGGCATTACCGCGGACCGCTCCACGGGATTCCCTATGGCGCGAAGGACCTCCTCGCGACCGCGGGGATCAAGACGACCTGGGGCGCCGTTCCGACGCGGGACCAGATGTTCGACAAGGACGCGACCGTCGTCCGCAAGCTGCGCGAAGCGGGAGCGGTCCTGCTCGGGAAGCTTTCCATGGTCGAGCTCGCGGGATGTCTGGGGTACCGCTTCGCCGACGCGTCGCTGCAGGGACCGGGGCGGAATCCCTGGGACCCCGAGCGGTGGACCGGCGGATCTTCATCCGGCTCGGGGGCCGCGGTTGCCGCGGCGCTGGTGGGCTTCGCGATCGGGACCGAAACGTGGGGATCGATTCTCTGCCCCTCGGCCTTCTGCGGCGTGACGGGGCTTCGCCCGACGTACGGACGCGTGAGCCGCGCCGGCGGAATGGTGGGCTCCTACACCTTCGACAAGATCGGTCCGATCGCGCGCTCCGCCGAGGACTGCCGTCTCGTGCTCCAGGCGATCGCGGGCCCGGATCCCGACGACGCGAGCGCCTCGGAGGAGCCCGTCCGCCTCGACCGGACCCGGGTCGACATCGGCCGCCTGAGGGGTGCTTTGATCCCGCTTGATTTCGCCAAGGCCAAGGGAGCCGAGCCCGAGGTGAAGACCGCGTTCGAGGGAGCGGTCGCGGAGCTTGAGGCCGCGGGGCTCAAGTTGGAGAAGGTTGCGCTTCCGGACTTTCCGGCGTCGGAGGTGGCGAGTCTCATCATCAACGCCGAAGCGCTCTCCACGTTCGAGAACTTCTACACGAGCGGCGGCGTCTGGCAGCTCAAAGATCCCTATGCTCCCTACCAGGGCGAGATCACGCGCGCGCTGACCGGCGCCGACCTCGTCAAGGCGTGGCGGATGCGGGAAGTGCTGCGAGAGAAGATGGCGGATTTCTTCTCCCGCTACGACGTCATCGTGACCCCGAACTTCATGTCGGTCGCCCCCTCGATCCACGGCGATCTGAACAAGGCGCTCCCCTACAGCGATCCGGTCGGGGCGGTCGGGAATTCCTGTGGTCTTCCCTCGATCGCGCTTCCGTGCGGGTTCGGGAGGGACCACATGCCGGCCGGATTCCAGATCATGGGATCGGCGTTCGAGGAGGCGACGCTCCTCGGGCTGGCGCAGCTCTATCAATCGCGGACCCGATTCCACCGCGAGCGCCCGCCGCTTTTCCCCTAGAGCGGGGACCACCGCGGGGCCTAGCCGTGAAAGCGGGTCTCCACCAGGAAGCAGCTTCCGTCCGCGATGACCTCGAGCCCGCGCCCGCGGGCGATCCGGATCGCCTCCTTGCTCTCCGCCCCCGGCTGCATCCACACGAATCGGGCGCCCGCGTCGGCCGCCTCGGCCACGATCCTCTCGGTGACGGCGGGGGGCGTGATGATCGACACGCCGCGCGGCGTCTCGGGCAGGGACTTGAGATCCGGGTAGGCCTTGAGCCCCTCGATCTCGGGCTCGCGTGGATTGACGGGATACACCTTCATGCCCTTGCTCTGGTACGCGCGGAGCACCCTGTTTCCGTACTTCGCGCGGTCGTTCGACGCGCCGGCGACGGCGTAGGGTCCCGCCGCCAGGAAATCCGCGATGATCTCCCGGACCGGACGTTCCGCGCGCTGCGCGTCCCGGGGGCCTGGGTCGTGGCTCATTCCGGTGTCTGTGCGGCGCGGCAGAGGCTCATTCGAGAGCCCGCCAGAGATACCAGCTCGCCACCGTGCGGAACGGCCGCCAGCGCTCCCCGCGCCGCGCGACCGACTTGGGCTCCGGGATCGCGCGCGTGCGGAACGCGCGCTGGAAGCCCTTGCGCACGCCGTAGTCGTCGATCGGAAGCACGTCGGGCCTGCCGAGCCTGAAAATGAGAAACATCTCGGCGGTCCAGCGCCCGATGCCCCGCACCACGGTGAGCCGCTCCACGATCTCCTCGTCCTCCATCGCGCGGAGCCGGGCCATCGCGGGGACGGTCCCGTCGAGCGACTTCGCCGCGAGGTCCCGCAGGGCGGCGACCTTTCCTCGAGAGAGGCCCGCCTCGCGGAGCAACGCGTCGGACGTCTCGAGCACCCGCTCCGGGGGAGGGAACCGCCCGTCCCCGACCCGGTCCCGGAAGCGCCCCGCGATCGTCTCGCCGGCGCGGCCGGTGATCTGCTGGTAGATGATGCTCTCGCTGAGCGCCTCGAAGGGGGAGGGGGTGGGGTTCAGCTTGAGGCGAAACTCCCCGACCCGGTCGATGAGCGATGCGAGCTTCAGGTCGCGCTCGCGGAGGTGCGTGATCGCCTCGTCCGGATCGAACCGGACCTTGACGCCGTGGGTTCTGGAGGATCGTCCCGCCATGGGAACGCCATTGTACGTGTCCCGGCGCCCCCCGCATACTCGCCGAATGAAGACACTCGCGGACCTCCGCGTGAAGCCGGGGCGGAAGGTCTCGCTCAAGGATTACGCTCCCGACGCCACGCCGGGGTTCAAACGGAAGCCCGACGTCGACGTGGTGTTGCTGGAATGCACCACGCGGCTCGCCGAGCTCCAGTATCTCCTCTACGCCGAGAACAAGAGATCCATCTTGATCGTGCTCCAGGCGATGGACACGGGCGGGAAGGACGGGACGATCCGGCACGTCATGGCGGGGCTCAATCCCTCCGGGTGTCGTGTCAAAGCGTTCAAGGTCCCCACGGAGGAGGAACGGGAGCACGACTTCCTGTGGCGGATCCACCAACCCGTGCCGCCCAAGGGCGAATTCGGCATCTTCAACCGCTCCCATTACGAGGACGTGATCGTGGTGCGGGTGCACAAGCTCGTGCCGCGCACCGTCTGGGAGAAGCGCTACGATCAGATCAATGCCTTCGAGCGGCACCTGGTCGAGAACGACGTGATCCTTCTCAAGTTCTTCCTGCACATCAGCAGGGACGAGCAGAGGAAGCGGATCCAGGCCCGCATCGACGACCCCACGAAGAACTGGAAGCTCGCGCCGGCCGATTTCGAGGAGCGCAAGCACTGGGACGACTACCAGCGCGCCTATGAAGACGCGATCACGAAATGCTCCACGAAGTGGGCTCCCTGGCACATCATTCCAGCCGACAAGAAGTGGTTCCGGAATCTTGCCGTGTCGCGGATCATGATCGAGACGCTCGAAGCCATGAACATGAAGTTCCCCAAGCCCTCGTTCGATCCCTCCAAGCTGAAGCTTCGTTGACGCCCGCGGGGCCGGCCGGCCCCGGACGCGTAAGTCTATTGATTTCATGCTCCCGGGGTGGTATACTTCCTTCTTCCCTGGGCTTTTTCCCCGCGATGACATTCCGGCGGCGCGCGGAGACGGCCCGCTCCAGTTAGCGTGGCTCCTACGGTAGGAGGTAACTCCCCATGCCAAGGCATCGCAAACCCCCCGTATTGCTCGTGGTCGCTTCGATCATGCTGCTCGCGGCCCTCGCCCTGGTCGTCTCGAGCTGTAGCAGGGACCAGGGATCCTTGAGCCCGACCAGCTCCAACGGGTCGTCCACGGCAATGGGCGCGCTCTCGGCCCGCAACCCCGCCGACGTCGCGCTGGCCATGCGTGCGCAGAACGCGCACACACCTGAGCTGCTCAAGATCCCTGATGTGATCGGCACCGGAACCGGTGTGGGCGCCAACGGCCGCCTCGCGGTGCTCGTCCTGACGCGGCGTGCCGGCGTCGGCAACATTCCCGGAAACGTCGACGGCGTCCCGACCGAAGTCCGCGTCGTGGGCAACGTCGTACCGTACGCCAAGCCGGGCGGCACGCTTCAGTGCGGCACCTCGACCGGCAACGACCTCGAATGCGCGGCCGGGACGATCGGCGCCGTGGTCTTGAGAGGCGGGACGAAGTATCTGCTCTCGAACAACCACGTCTATGCGCGCGAGAACGCGGCGAGCATCGGCGAGCGCGAGGACGCGCCCGGGCGTTATGACGGCAAGCCGAGATGCGCCGTGACGCCTGCCTGCGGCACCCTCGCGGATTTCCAGCCGATCAACTTCAGCGGCGGGAGCAACACCATCGACTGCGCGATCGCCCTGATGGACACGGGCCGGCCCACCGCGGTGACCCAGTCGGGCGGCTACACCGCCTCCTCGACCGTCGTGGCTCCGGCCGTGGGGTTGGCCGTGAAGAAGTCCGGACGCACCTCGGGCCTCACGCACGATGCGATCCAGGCGATCAACGTGACGATCCAGGTTCAGTACACTGCGGGAATCGCGACCTTCAACGGCCAGATCATGACGTCGGCGAGCTTCATCCGTGCCGGCGATTCCGGGTCGCTGATGGTGACGGAGACCGGGAACAACCCGGTCGGGCTCTGCTTCGCCGGTGGCTCGGGCGGCGCGTTCGCGAATGAAATCGGGCCGATACTTTCGCGGTTCAACGCCACGGTCGCGACGCAGTAGTCGCAGGCGTTTCGAGACATGGGTGTTCCGGGGGGCCAGCCGCCGGGTGGCCCCCCCTCTTTTTGTGATTCCGTTTCGTTCGTGGGCTCAGGAATAGGAGGCGGTATAAGGTGAACGTCGCAGAGTCGATCCGCAACATCGCGATCATCGCGCACGTGGATCACGGCAAGACCACGCTCGTCGACGCGATGCTGAAGCAGAGCGGCACCTATCGCGTGAACGAGCGGATCATCGAGCGCGTCATGGACAGCATGGATTTGGAGCGCGAGCGCGGGATCACGATCATGGCGAAGAACACCTCGATCCGCTACGGAGGGGTCAAGATCAACATCGTGGACACCCCCGGGCACTCCGATTTCGGCGGCGAGGTGGAGCGGGTGCTCAAGATGGTGGACGGGGTGATGCTCCTCGTCGACGCCTCGGAGGGCCCGCTGCCCCAGACGCGGTTCGTGCTGCGGAAGGCGCTCGAGCAGTCGCTCCCCGCGATCGTCGTTGTGAACAAGATCGACCGCCAGGACGCGCGGCCGGAGGAAGTCGTCAACGAGATCTACGACCTCTTCATCGATCTGGACGCGAACGAGCGGCAGATCGAGTTCCCGATCCTCTACGCGGTGAGCCGCGACGGCATCGCCAAGCGGTCGCTCGCCGATTGCGGGACCGACTTGAGGCCGCTCTTCGACGAGATCGTGCGGAGCATCCCGCCGCCACGGGCGCGGATCCTGGACAAGCTCCAGCTCCTCGTGGCCAATCTGGACTACGACGACTACGTCGGACGGATCGCGATCGGGCGCGTCTTCTCGGGGAAGATCTCGGTCGGGGACCAGGTCTCGGTCTGCAAGCTGGACCTTAGCGAGACCAAGACGAAGATCACGCAGCTCTACACCTTCGAGGGACTGAAGCGCGTGCCGGTTGAGGAGGCGGGCGTCGGGGAAATCGTCGCCCTCGCGGGCATCGAGGGGATCTACATCGGGGAGACCGTCTCCTCCCTCGAGGATCCGGTGCGGCTCCCGCCGATCACGGTGGACGAGCCGACCATCTCGATGATCTTCACCGTGAACAACTCCCCCTTCGCAGGAAGGGAAGGGCGCTACGTGACGTCGCGCCAGGTCCGGGAGCGACTCTTCAAGGAGACGCTCGGGAACGTCTCGATCCGGGTCGAGGACGCGGAGGGCCAGGACGGCTGCAAGGTCTCGGGCCGCGGCGAATTGCAGCTCGCGATCCTGATCGAGATGATGCGCCGGGAAGGCTTCGAGGTGCAGGTGTCGAAGCCCGAGGTGATCACCCGCGAGGTGGACGGACGGCGGCTGGAGCCGATCGAGCTGGTGGTCGTCGATGCCCCGGAGATGTTCATCGGCGTGATCACCGAGGCCCTCGGCAGGCGCAAGGGGCAGATGACCAAGATGGTGAACCACGGGCGCGGAGGCGGGCAACACCGCGTGCGGATGGAGTTCGAGGTGCCGACGCGCGGGCTGATCGGGTTCCGCTCGGAATTCCTCACCGATACGAAGGGCACCGGGCTCTTGAACACGATCTTTCTCCGCTGGGGAGAGTGGCAGGGCACCATCACGAACCGCCTCACGGGAGCCCTGGTGGCCGACCGTGTAGGCCAGGCGACCCCCTACGCGCTCTACAACTTACAAGAGAGAGGCGAGCTCTTCATCCGGCCGGGCACCGCCGTCTACGAGGGGATGGTCGTGGGCGAGAACGCGCGCGAGGCCGACATGGACGTGAACGTGATCCGGGAAAAGAAGCTCACGAACATGCGCGCGTCGGGCTCGGATGAGGCGGTGCGGCTCATTCCGTTCCGCGAGCTTTCCCTCGAGCAGGCCCTCGAATTCATCAACGCGGACGAGCTGGTGGAGGTGACTCCCGCCGCGATCCGTCTCCGGAAGCGGACCCTCGCCGCCAACGTGAGACCGAAGCGCAGAGAAGCGTAGTCGGGCGCCCCGGAGGCGCGGGGCTCTCGTTCCACGAGTCCTACCACGAAAGTCGCAGGGCGTTCCCACTCTAAGGAGGAGATCATGAAGCGAATCGCCGTCTTTGCGCTCGTCGTCGCCATGTCCGCCGGCTGCGCCGCGGTGCCGCCGCAGCACGTCGGAGTTCTGGAGACGTTCGGAAAGGTGAGCGAGCAGACGTGGGGACCGGGCCTCCACGGCTGGGCGCCGTGGCTGGGAGTCCACCGGATCAACTGTCAGACGGTCCAAGAGGAGGAGCAGACGACCACTCCGACGGGAGAGGGACTCCTGGTGGGACTCGACGTGAGCGTCGTCTATCACGCGAATCCCGACAAGGCGGCCGAGATCTTCTCGCGCTACGGCGGGCTCTCCGGGATCGAGACGAACGTGCTCCAGCCCGAGTTCCGCTCCACGATCCGTGACGTCACGGCGGGCTTCAACGCGGTCGATCTCTATTCGAGCCGGCGTCAGGAGGTGAGCGCGACCATGCTGAACGAGCTGCGGAAGCGCCTCGACGGCCGCGGCATCACGGTCGAAGCGGTGCTCCTCCGGAACGTCCAGATGCCGAAGCAGGTCTCCGACGCCGTGGAGATGAAGCTCGCGGCGGACCAGAAGGCGCAGCAGATGGAGTTCGTGCTCCGGAAGGAGCGGAGCGAGGCCGACCGGAAGCGGATCGAGGCCCAGGGCATCGCCGATTTCCAGAAGATCGTGACGGCGGGCATCACGCCCGGGCTCCTCACCTGGAAAGGGATCGAGGCGACGGAGAAGCTCGCCGAGTCCTCCACTTCCAAGTTCGTCGTGATCGGAGGGAAAAACGGCTTGCCGCTCATCCTGAATCCCTAGCCGTTCCGGGGTTTGACCAAGAGCGCGCTCAGGAGGAGCGCCACCCCGACTCCCATGGGGATCAATCCGACCGACCATGCGTTCTTTTCCGTCTCCATGATCATGAGAAAGGCAGCGATCGAGACGCCCACGACGGCGCAGACGATCCCCCCGATCAAG
>Ga0137396_10001814_pt1 | contig 11461 bp, 7 predicted proteins | sample czc16metaG_FD_108284 | JGI IMG/M metagenome (GOLD analysis project Ga0137396, IMG submission 108284) | Vadose zone soil microbial communities from Angelo Coast Range Reserve, California, USA - czcobulk3.16 metaG | ecosystem: Environmental > Terrestrial > Soil > Vadose zone | place: USA...
CGGCCCGCCCCGGGACGGCCGCACTGCGTCAGGACGAGCTTCACAGGCTGCGGGCGCTCTCGTCTCCCCGGGTTCAAGACGCTCCGGGCATCTGTGCGTTGGTCGGCATCTGGTTCAGCCGGCTGAACCAGATGGACCGAGAATGGGCGTCCGAACCCTCGACGTCGTGGCGCTCGTCACTCCCTGAAAAGCAAGCGAGACACATCGTCACCTGTGCTCGGAATGCACGATCTCTCGAACCGCACCGCCGCGACGCGGATCGCCCTTGCATCCGCTCGCGCGGCGCGGCTAGGTTGCGCCCCCTCGCCGGGAGATCTCGATGGCGCGCCCCGTGCTCCAGATCGGCTATCACGACCACTGCTTCGACGGAGTCGCGTCCTCGGCGACCTTCCTGCGGTTCTATCGGGAGAAGGTCCGGCCGGGGCTCGCCCTCGATCGCGTCGCGTTGCGCGGCCTGGCGCACCGCGCCGGTCAGCTCTTCGGCGAGGACGCCTTCGCCGGCGAGGAGAACGCGGTGGTCGACTTCCGCTACACGCGGGACCCGCGCCTCACCTGGTGGTTCGACCACCACCAGAGCGCGTTCGAGTCGCCGGAGGACGAAGCGCATTTCCGCGCCGATCCCACCGGCCGCAAGTTCTGGGATCCGACCGCGAAGAGCTGCACCCGTTTCCTCGCGCGCGTCTGCCGGGAGCGGTTCGGCTGGGATTTCTCCGCGCTCGAGGAGCTCGTCGACTGGGCCGAGGTGATCGACGGAGCGCAGTTCCCCGATGCGAAGACGGCGGTCGAGCTGACGCAGCCGGCGATGCAGCTCATGCTCCTCATCGAGGCGAGCAAGGACCCCGAGTTGCGCCCGCGGCTCATCCGCGAGCTCTCGGAGCGGCCACTCTCCGAAGTGTTGCGCGAGCCTTGGGTGCTGCAGCCGCTCGCGCCGCTGCTCGCCAGGCACCGCGAGGTGGTGCGGATGGTGACGGAGCGCCTGCGCGTCGACCGCGCGGTGGCCGAGTACGACCTCGCCGACCTGGGCGTCGACAACGTGAACAAGTTCATCGCCTACGCGGCCGATCCGTCCACCGTCTACACGGTGGCGGTCACGCGCGGGACGAACCGCAGCAAGGTCTCGCTCGGCTCCAATCCCTGGAAGCAGGACCTGCGCCGCCACAACCTGGCCCGCATCGCCGAGCGCTACGGCGGCGGCGGCCACCCGGCCGTGGCCGCGATCAGCTTCAAGCCCGAGCAGCTCGAGGAGGCGCGTTCGGCCGCCCGCACCATCGCTGCCGAGCTGCGCACCGGCTGAACCCCGCCGGGGCCGCGATTCAGCCCGTCGCGACCACGGGCCAGCGCGCCAGGGCGGGGAGCCGCACCCGTCCGTCGGGCGGCCGCGCCGCCGGCACGGGGCGCACCTCGCGCTCCTTGAACGCGCGCTTCCAGGCGGCGAACGAGCCTCCCGCTCGCCAGGCTTGCTCGGCGGCGAGACCGGCCTCGGGACCGCCTTGCGCGAGCATGTACTCGACCCACGCCCAGCGCGCGCTGGTCGGCCGGATCTCCGCCCTCCCGCGCAGGCGCGAGCGCAGGAAGGCGAGCTTCGCCTCCACCTCGGCCACGCCCGCGTAGGGCGCTCCGTCCATGGGGGTGTTGCGCTTGGACACGAACGGCGCGCAGCCGAAGGAGAGCGGCAGGATACGCGAGATCTCCGCGGCGAGCCCGGCCAGCTCGGCGAGATCGTCCTCCGTCTCGCCGGGAAGGCCGACCATCAGATACAGCTTGAGCTGGCGCAGCCCCGCCTCGCGCGCCAGCTGCGCCACGCGCACGAGCTGCGCCGCCGTGGTGCGCCGGTCGAGCGCCTTGCGCAGCCGCTCGCTGGCCCCGTCCGCCGCCGTCGTCAGCGTCCGCGCTCCGGCGCGGGCGAGCAGCGAGACGAGCTCCGGGCGCGCGCAGAGCCGGTCCGCCCGCAGGCTGGAGATGCCCACCTGGCGCCCGTCGTCGACCAGCGTGCGCACCAGCTCGACGATGCGCGTGTGGTCGGTCACCGCCGCGCCGACGAGGCCCACGCGCCGGGCGCCTTCGGGGCTCAGCTCGAGCACCCGCTCGGGCGGCACGGTCCGCATGCCGCCGTTGGTGGTCCGGCGCATCACGCAGTAGGTGCATCCCCGGGAGCACCCGCGCTCCGGCTCGATGAGGAACATGTTCCGCAATTCGGTGTGCGGAGTGACGATCTGCGAGCGCGCGGGCAGCCGGTCGTCGTCCGCTTTCACCACCGGCGGAGGCGAACGCTGAAGACCGGGTGCCCAGAATCCCGGCCGGCGGGCGAGGCGCTCGATCAGCTCGCGCTTCCCGGCCCCTTCGCGGAGCGCGTCGCAAAGCTCGTGGACCAGGTCCTCCGACTCGCCCATCACCACCAGGTCGGCGAAGGGCGCGAGCGGGATGGGGTTCGAGAACGTGAGCGGTCCGCCGCACACCACGAGCGGATGGGAGGGATCCCGCTCCGACGCGCGCACCGGCAAGCCGGACAGCTCGAGCATCTCGAAGAGGCCGGGCAGCTCCAGCTCGTAGCTGATGGAGAACGCCAGCGCGGAGAACTCGCCGATCGGACGCTGCGTCTCGACCGTGCAGACCGGGACCCGCGCGGCCCGATGCCCCTCCACGTCCTCGGGGAGGAAGGCCCGCTCCGCGGCGCAGCCCTCGTGCTCGTTGAGCTCCCGATAGATCGTCTGGAACCCGAGCGAGCTCATCCCGACGTGGTACGGGCTGGGATAGCAGAGCGCCACCCGCGTCGCTCCCGGCCTGGAAAGGGTCCCCTGCTCGTCGGCGAGGCGGGCCCGCAGTGGATCGAGGAGGGCCCAGCGGCTCTGCATGCGCGGTGGAGGTAACACGCGAGAGGCGGCGAAGCCATCCGCGGTCCGCTTTGGCGGTCCCGGGGTGGTACATCTCGGCCGTGCGCCCGAGCCTGCCCTGCTGCGTTCTCTTCCTGGCCGCCGCGTGCGCCGACTGGCAGCGGCCGCCCCTCTGGGCGCCGTATCGCGCCGGGGAGCCCTTGCTGCAGGAGCAGGCGCTCGTCGGCCTGGCTCCCGACGGCAGCGCCGCGGCGGTGCAGCTCATCGACGCGGAAGGCGCGCCTCCCCGCATGGAGCTGCTCGTTTTCGACGCCGGCGGAGGCGAGACGCGCCGCCTCGCCGCGGCGCGCGACAGCGTGGCCCGCGCCGCCGCGCGCAGGCTGCGCGCCGACGGCAAGCGGCCCATGCCGCTCCTGGCCAGCATCGCCGCCGAGGAGTGGCCGGAGGCAAAGTCCGTCGCCGCCGCCGCGGGATTTGCCCCGCGCGCGCCGGCCACCCCCGAACCCGGCACGCGGCGCTGGCCCATCACTGGCGCTCCAGACGCGGGGTCCTTGCCTCTCCTGGTGCGCACCGCCCTGACCTCGGGCGAGCCGCGCGCGTTCGCGCTGCTCCTCGGCGATCGCCCCGGAGGGGAGGCGGGTGGGGACGAGGTGGAGCTCGCCCGGCAGCCCATCGCGGGAACCCCCGTCGAGGGAGATCTGTGGCTCTGGCAGGGCACGGCATGGCTCCTGTCCGGCTCGGTGGCCGATGGCGAGCCGCTGCGCCGCGCGGTGGGCCTGCGGCGCGGGTCGCTCGCGCGCGGCGAGGCCGAAATCCACAACGCGCACGGGCACTCGGACTACTCGGCGGGCGAGCTCGATGCCGCGCGCCGCGAGTTCGACCGCGCCATCGCGGCCGATCCGCGCTTCGTCGACGCGCTCTACAACGCCGCCTCGACGGCCGCGCTGGCCGATCGGACCGCGGTGGCGATCGCCTACCTGCGCCGCGCCGTGGAAGTGGACCCGTTGCGGGTGCAGGTGCTGGGGCGCGACGACGACGACCTCGAGGTCCTGCGGCGCCGCCCGGACGTGCGGGCGCTGCTGGGAATGAAGCGGGCGCCTCCTCAAACGTCTGAGGCAGGAAAGGACCGCTGACGCGACCCGACCTCCGCCGGTTATGGTAGCGTCCGCCACCCTCGACGAAGGAACGAAACCCGCGATGCGTACTCCCACCGACCCGCAGTTCCGCCGCTCGCGCCCGCTGCGCGTGACCGCCGCCGCCCTCGCCGCGTTCGCCTGCCTGGGCGGCCCCGCCGGGTCGCGTCCCGGCCTGCCGGCCGAGGCGCAGGCCGCCCCGCAAGCGCCGCCCGCGTCGTCCGGGACGCGCGGCCTCTCCGAAGATCAGGCGCGCCGCATCCTCCCCCGCGCCGACCTGTCGGGGCTGAACGACGAGCAGCGCGCGCAGTTCCTCGAAGTCGCCGGCGACGTCTTCGACTATGCCGGCTGCAAGGACACGCTCGCGAAGTGCCTGGGCGCCAACGTGCAGGACGTGCACGCCCTGCGCATGGCCGAGCTGATCAAGGCGCTGCTCCTCGAGGGAGGCACGCCGTCGCGAGTGATCGAGACGGTGGAGACCTACTACAACTCGTTCGACGCCTCGAAGCGGCAGGCTCTGAAGACGACCGACTGTCCGCTGCTCGGCGACCCGAAGGCGTCCGTGGCGCTGGTCGAGTTCAGCGACTACCAGTGCCCGCACTGCGCGGTGGCCAACAAACCGCTGCACGAGGTGGTCACCGGGCCCGAGAAGGGCAAGGCGCGGCTGTGCTCGAAGTTCTATCCCCTCCCCGGACACGCGCGCGCCCGCATCGCGGCCGCTTGCGCCGAGTACGCCCGCCGCCAGGGCAAGTTCTGGCCGATGAACGACCTGCTCTTCGCCCACCAGGACGAGCTGGACGACGACAACCTCAAGGCGTACGCGAAGGAGGTCGGGCTGGACGGCGCGCAGATGCTCAAGGAGGTCTACGCCGGCAAGTTCGACGGCGTGATCGAGGCCCACTTGCAGGAGGGCCGCGCCGCGCGTGTGCAGGCGACGCCGACGATCTTCGTCAACGGGCGCCAGCATCTGCTGCCCGTCAAGCTGCAGTTCCTGCAGCGGTCGGTCGAGGACGAGCTGGAGTGGCAGCAGAACAAGGCCTTCGTGTACGAGAGCCGCGACGCGAAGGAGAAGAAGGGTTGATCGCGGCCGGCACCGGAAGAGGCTCTGCGGGGCGCGCGGGGTGACCCGCAAGAAGCCGCCTGCCGGCCCCGCTCCGTTCGTCGAGCGCGGGGCCGCGCGGTTCGCGGTGCTCGACTCCGCGCCCGACCTCCTCATCGCGCTGCAGGAAGCCACCTCCGGCTTGCTCCCCGAGATGGCTTCGTTGGGAACCTCCGGCGCGGTCCTGGCCGGGGATCTGGCCACGTTCCCTCCCGCCGACCTGCTCAACTTCCTGCACAACGGCCGGCGCGACGGCGTGCTGCTCGCGCGGAGCGGCGGAACCGAGCGCGCGGTGGTGCTGATCGAGGGCAACGTGGCCTGGGCGTGCTCCTCCACTCCCGCCGAGCGGCTAGGCGAGGTGGCCTGCCGCATGGGGCTCGCTGACCGCGCGCGCGTGCACCAGCTGCTCGAGACGCAGCGCGGGGCCGCCGACCGGCTGCGCATCGGGGAGCTCCTCGTCCGGTCCGGGTCGATGACGGCGGAGGATCTGCCACGCGCGATGCGGCACCAGGTGGTCGAGATCTTCCTCGGTCTGCTCGTCGCGCAGAGCGGCGCCTTCCTCTTCCTCCGAGGCGTCGATCCCCGCCGGCTGCCGAGCACCTTCGCGCTCGACACCGAAGCGCTGCTCCTCGACGGGCTGCGCCGCCTCGACGAGATGGAGCTGTTCCGCGCCCGCGTGCCGGGGCTGCACGTGCGCCCGCGGCGCACCGGCAAGCCGGCGCTGGACGACCTCCCCGCGGACGCGCAGCTGGTGCTCGGCATGGCGGAAGGCGCGCTCACGCTGGGGCAGATCGCCGCCGCCAGCGCGCTCGGCGAATTCGAGACGATGCGCGTGGTGTACCGCCTGGTCGTGGGCGGCCTGGTAGTACTCGACGCGTGACCGATCCGCTGGCGCCGCGCGAGGTGCCGCTCGTAACGCAGGATCTGCCGGGGACCTCGGGGGCGGTGCGCGTCTCCGAGCAGGACTTCCGCGTCGAGGAGCTGCCGCTCTACGAGCCTTCCGGCGAGGGCGGCCATCTCTACCTCCTGGTCGAGAAGGTGGGCCGGACGACGCCCGAGGTGGCGCGCGAGCTGGGCGAGGCGCTCTCCGTCCGCGAACGGGACGTCGGCTACGCGGGTCTCAAGGACAAGCGCGCCGTGACCGTCCAGCGGTTCAGCGTCCCTTTGCCGCCGCGCAGCCCGGACTTCGCCCGCCGGGGCGCCGCGCTCGCGGGGAGCGGCTGGCGCGTGCTCTCCGCCGCGCTGCACGGCAACAAGCTGCGGCCCGGGCATCTGCGCGGGAACCGCTTCCGCGTGGTCGTGCGCGGAACGGCCGCGGGCGCGCTCGAGCGGGCGGAGCGGATCTGCGCGGAGCTGCGCGCGCGCGGCGCGCCCAACCTCTACGGCCCGCAGAGGTTCGGACAGCGGGGCGACAACGCCGCGCTCGGCGCGGCCATCCTCCGGCGCGAGGCGGCGCCGCGGGATCGGTTCCTGCGCCGGCTGGCGCTCTCCGCGCTGCAGGCGGAGCTGTTCAACCGCTGCCTTTCGGGTCGGCTGCGCGACGGGCTGTTCGAGCGCGCCATTCCCGGCGACGTGCTGCGCAAGCGCCAGACCGGCGGGCTGTTCGTGTCCGAGGATCCCGCCGCGGACACGGCGCGCGTGCGGGCCGGCGAGGTGGATCCCGCCGGGCCACTCCCGGGGCACTCCTTGTTCGCGGCGCGCGCCGACGCGCTCGCGCGCGAGGAGGCCGTGCTGGCGCAGGCGGGCGTGGATCCGCGGTCCTTCGCCGTCGGGGGCGGTGAGATGGAAGGGGCACGCCGTCCCTATCGCATCCCGGTCGAGGACCTGCGCGTCGCGGCCGGGGAGCCGGGCGCGCTGCTCCTGGAATTCGCGCTCCCCCGGGGCAGCTACGCCGCGTGCGTGCTGCGCGAGGTCGTGAAAGAGGGGGCGCCGGAGGAGGAGGACTGACAGGCCAGTCGAGGACTTCCTTTGACCCCTCGCCCGCGGCGCGGTAGCACACCGCGCATGCGCTTCCTCTTCGCTCTTCTCGTCGCCGCGGTCCTGGCGGCGAACCTGGCGCTGGTCTCGGCGCGGTTCGCGCAGACCTCGGAGGAGGCCCTGGGCTCGCGTCTGACGGTCGCGTCCGGCGGGGTGCGCACGCAGCTCGAGCTGGTCGATCTGCGCGGCTCGCCGCGCATCGCCGCCTTCAATCCCGAGCTCATCGAGGCGACCAAGCCCGAGGGCCCGCAGCAGCCCGCCCGCCCCGACGAGCGCGCCCTGCGCGCCGCGGCGGCGGCGCTGCAGCCCGAGCCCGATCTGCTGGTGGTCGCCACCGCGCACTCCGCCGCCGTCTCGCGGCGGGGCAAGGCAGCCTCGCTCGGCGAGGATCCGGCGCGGCTGCCGCTGATCCGCATCGCGCTGGAGAGCGGCGCCTCGCCCCAGTTCATCACCTTCGAAGGGAAGCTGTACCGGGCCGCCGCGGCGCGCATCCCGGGGAACGCCGCGGTGGTGCTGACCGGAACCGCGATCGACGACCGCTTCGCGGCGCAGCTGCGCAGCCTGGTCGACGTCGACGTGTCCTTCCTGCAGCAAGGCGCGATCGTCGCCGGCACGCTCGCCGCGGAGGACCGCGCCGCCCTCTCCACCTGGGCGAAAGCGCCGGCGGGCACGGGGTTCGGAGCGCTGCGCATCGTGCTGCCGGCCGTCGGCACGCGCTTCTCGGAGCACCTCCCTCTCGGCGCCCCGCGCGCGGCGACGCGCGCCGCCGTGGTGCCGCTCTCGCAAGGCGTACAGGCCGCCGTTTCGGTCCCCGCGGCGCCGTACCTCGCCTGGCTCGCGCGGTACCAGGCGTTCTACGCGGCCGGATGGATCCTGTTCCTCCTGGTGTCGTTCATCTGGAGCCTCGTGGCCGGGCGCGCGCCTCGCGCGCAGGCCACCTCCCGGCCGGCGCCGGTGCCGACGCCTCCGCGCGCGATGCCGGAGGAGACCGCGGTGCGGCGCGTGGCCCGGCCGGCTGCGGTGCAACTGCCGGCTGCCGGCGACGGACCCAGCGCCGCTCCGGAGGACGCGCCGTGGAGCGACGAGCCGGTCTCCCCACCGGTGCGGGCCGCCCGAGGAGGGCACGAGCCGCTCGACCCGGAGCTGCCGCCGCTCTCCGCCAAGGACGAGGAGCCACAGCTGGGAGAGCTCCCGGCAAACGCGGGAGCCGACCCGGTGTGGAGCGGGTCCGGCGAGCTGGAGCTGGGGCGCGAGCCGTTCCCGGCCAGCGCGGCGGTGGGGCAGGACCAGGAACCGGGCAGCGAGGAGCCGGCGGCGCTCGGCGCGGGCTGGTCGAATGCGCCGGCCGATGGCGCGCCCGCTCCAGGCGCCTGGGGCCCGGCCGATCCGGGCGCCGCGGAGCCGTGGCCGCCGCCGCCCGAGCCCGAAGCGCAGCCCGCGCCCGAAGCGGCCGCCCCGGCCAGGCCCGCAGCCGAGGACGAGGACCCGGACGAGGCGCACTTCCGCGAGACCTTCGACAAGTTCATGGCGCTGCGCGCGGAGACGGGCGAGTCGGCGGGGCTCTCGTACGAGAAGTTCGCCGCCAAGCTGCGGCAGAACCGCGAGCAGCTTCTCTCCCGCGGCACGGCGCGGACGGTGCGGTTCACCGTCTACAAGAAGGACGGCCGCGCGGCGATCAAGGCCAGCGCGCTGCGGTGAAGCCGCCGCCTTGATCGGCGGCGCTTTGCGTGGAAGCGCGTCGCGGCAGACGTGCCGAGGTCGCCTTACCTCGGCTCCTGGTAGAAGTCGTCGGGCGTCGGCGGTGGAGCGTCCAGCTGCTGCTGGGTGGGCTCGGTGCCGGCCAGGAAGCATTCCCGGATCGCGAACGGGTCGTTCTCGCCTGCCAGGGCGCCGGAGGTGCGGTTGATCTTGAGACAGCTCACGCCGGGGGCGGGCTGCGGCCACTCCTCCACCTCGGTCCCGGAGGTGGCCGCCCGCATCCAGGACAGCCAGATGGGGCCGGCGCAATGGCCGCCCGTCTCGTAGCTGCCCATCATCCGGTGATCGTCGAATCCTACCCACGCTCCGGCGATGATCGACGGCGTGAACCCGATGAACCACCCGTCGCGATGCTCGTTCGCCGTGCCCGTCTTGCCCGCGATGGGCCGTCCCAGGGCGGTGAGCGAATGCGCGGTGCCCTCCGGGTCCTCGACGACCGACCGCATCAGGTCGGCGGTGAGGTAGGCGACGTCCGCGCGCATGCTCTGCTGCGGCTCCGCCTGCGCCGCCTGCAGCGTGGCGCCGTCACGCGAGACGATCCGCCGGACCAGGATCGGGGGCGCCCTGCGTCCCTGCGAGCCGATGGTCGCGTACGCGTTGATCAGCTCGAGCACCCCGACCTCGCCGGTTCCCAGCGCAGCCGTGTAGCTCTGCGGGACCTCGCTGGACAGCCCGGCGGCGATCGCTTCCGAGCGGACCTTGTCCAGCCCGACGCTGAGCAGCAGCTTGACCGCCACGGTGTTCTTCGACTCCGCCAGCGCCTTGCGCAAGGGGAGAGGCCCGGCGAACTCGTCCTTCTCGAAGTTCTGCGGCTTCCAGGGCTTGCCGGTCCAGGGATCGACGATCACCTCCGGCGAATCGTCCACCTTGGTGACCGGGGTGTACTTCCCGCTCTCCAGCGCGGCGGCGTAGAGGAACGGCTTGAACCCCGAGCCCGGTTGCCTGCGCGCCTGGGTGGCGCGGTTGAACGAGCTGAGCGCGTCGTCGTAGCCGCCCACCAGTGCCAGGACCTGGCGGGTGCGCAGATCCATGCCGATGAACGCGCCCTGCACCGCCGGCGTCTGCTCCAGCGCCAGGTCGAGGCGCGTCACCCGCAGCCGGTTGGGCGCGTCGCGCGTGGCGGAGAACCGCAGCACGCGCACCGGCACCACGTCGCCCACGGCGAGCACGTCGAGCGCGCTGCGCGGTGGCGCGGTCACGTGCTCGGGCCGGAACTCGCGCGCCCAGGACATGGTCGAGAAGGGGACGGTCCCCTCCGCCGAAGGAGCGAGCTCGACGCGCGCCTCGCGCGCGCTCACCGCCACCACGATGCCGGCGTAGACGTCGTTCTGCTCGAGCGGCCGGGTGCGCGCCGCGCGCGCGACCGAGTCGGGCCGCAGCGCTTCCTTCTCGGAGACACCCTCCAGGTCGAACACTTCCACCGACTCGGGACTGGTGGCGATCTGCGCGTACCTTCGCGCCAGCGCGCCGCGGAAGTCGTCGAGGCGCGTGGCGTCGAGCTTGATGGGCGCGCCCCGCCAGCCCTGCCGCTTGTCCACCGCGCGCAGCCCCTCGCGGACGGCCTGCTCGGCCGCGGCCTGCAGGCGCGGATCCATCGACACTTCCACGGTCATGCCGCTCGTCTCGACGGCCACGTCGCCGTACTGCGCCACGAGCTGGCGCCGCACCTCTTCCAGGTACCACCCGCCGGGCGGATCGGGAGGGATGGCCGGCAGCGCGATGGGCTTCTCCATCTCCGCGTCGCGGTCGGCGCGCGAGATGTAGTGGTTCGCGAGCATGCGATCGAGGACGTACTGCTGCCGCCGCTTGGCGCGGTCGGGGTGACGGCGCGGATTGATGCGGGCGGGGTTCTGCGGAAGCCCCGCCAGGATGGCGGCCTCGCCCAGGTCGATGTCCCAGACGTGCTTGTTGAAGTAGTAGAGCGACGCTTCCTCGACGCCGTAGTGCGCCCGGCCGAAATTGATCTGGTTGAGGTAGAGGAAGAGGATGTCGTCCTTGGAGAGGTTCTTCTCCAGGCGCATCGAGAGCAGGATCTCCTTCAGCTTGCGCCGCCAGCGCTTCTCGCTGCCGAGGAAGAAGTTCTTCACCACCTGCTGGGTGATGGTCGAGGCGCCCAGGCGCTTCTGCCCGCTGAGCGCGTCGACGATGGCAGCGCGGACCAGGGAGAACGGGTTGAAGCCCGGGTGCTTGTAGAAGTCCTTGTCCTCGGCCGAGATCACCGCCTGCACCAGCACGCGCGGGATCTTGTCGATCGACACGACGGTGCGGCGCTCGCGGTAGAACTGCCCCACCACCGTCCCGTCCTGCGCCACCACCTTGGTGGACATCATCGGGTGGTAGTCCTTCACGCTGTCGAAGGTGGGGACCTCGCGCGCGAGATAGAGGTATCCGGCGACGAGTCCCAACAGGACGAGCGCCGCGGCGGCGCCGCACGCCCAGGCGGCGCGGCGCATCCAGATCTTCCAGCGGGGAGGTCCCGCCGGGACGTGCCCCGCATAGTCGTCCGCCGGGACCGGGCGATAGGGCTCCACCTCCGGCTCGGCCGGTTCGGCGGGGGGCGGAGGCTTCGGGGCGCGCGGCGCGCGGAAGAACGCGGTTGCGCCGGACGAGTCGTCCGCTGGCGGCGGCGGCTGCTCGGGCGCGGCGGGTTCCGGCTCCTTCGC
>Ga0137396_10001816_pt1 | contig 11452 bp, 8 predicted proteins | sample czc16metaG_FD_108284 | JGI IMG/M metagenome (GOLD analysis project Ga0137396, IMG submission 108284) | Vadose zone soil microbial communities from Angelo Coast Range Reserve, California, USA - czcobulk3.16 metaG | ecosystem: Environmental > Terrestrial > Soil > Vadose zone | place: USA...
ACGTGCGGCGGCTCTCGAAGGGGCGGAGCCTGCTGTTGGCGGGCGTCGGCGCCGGCGGGTTGGTCGCCACGACACTGGCGTTCTCACTGCTGGGCGGCGGCACGCCGCTCGGCTCCGGCGGCGGCCGTCCACCGAAACAGTAGCGCCGCTCAGTACACCCCGACGCTCGAGCGGCGCAGGTCCGTCTCGAGCGTCCACTCGATGTACTGGCCGCGCTGCACGACGAGAATGTCCGTGCGCGCGTACGCATCGCTCCCGATGGCATCTCCATAGAGTCGGATCTCTCGCGCCTGGCCGAGCAACCGCGCCGGGAGGAAAAACACCGCGGACGACGAACCCGTGACCGTCCCGACCCGCGTCTGCAGACCGTCATGTAGGACATAGACGACCACGTCCAGATAGTTGTGGTTGGTGACGCTGAGGGCGATTTCGCCCTCGGGGGCCGCGATCGCGGGCGCGGAAGCGGCCTGGGTCCCCCGATTGAAGATGAAGCAGGCGGGCGCGGCGAGGAGCAGCACAACGAGCGCTGCCGGGAGGCGCAGGGCGCGGACACGGTTCGAAGCCATGGCGTTCGCGATCCTAGCACCGGCCCGGGACCCACGAAAGGACGCCGCCGGCCATGACAAATCCCGGACAGCGAGCGCGGTGTCGACAGCACGCAACGTTCCCGTTTGGAACTGTCGTTCACCTTGCGGGTCTCTAACGCGAGCCGCAGCTTAGCCAAGCCGTTCCACTTACTCCCTTCACCGTCATAGGAGGGTGGTCTATGCGCCACACCTGGTGCGCAGCTCGCCGATCTTCCCCGCCCCCGGCCGTCGTCTCTTCCCGAGTGCGATGCAGATGTAGTCGCCGGTAGGCCGTCGGAGCTGGCCTACCGGATTTCTGCTCAACTGCCTCACCGCGCCGCTACGCGGGCGCCGCAACGTGTGTCCGCGCCGGCCGGATCCCGTTCAAAGACCCTTTGGATGAGGACACGCTCCATGAACGTATTCCGCATTCGCCCATTGCTCGGCAGCGCGGCAGCGATCCTGTTGCTGGCCGCAGTTGTCGCCGAGCCGGTGCAGGCCCAGCAGGGTACGGTGGCTGGGCAAGTGACTGACAAATCCAGCCAACAGCCGGTTTCCGGCGCGCAGGTCATGATCGTCGGTACGAGTCTCCAGACTCGGACGGGGCGCGAGGGCCGCTACTCGATCGCGAAGATACCCGCCGGGCAATACCGGGTGCAGGTGCGGCTCATCGGGTACGCGACCGCGACGCAGCCGGTTACGGTCGCCGCCGGAGAGACCGCGACGCTCGACTTCGCCCTCACGCCGGCCGCGGTGCCACTCGACGTGGTCATCGTCTCGGCCACCGGGCAAGAGCAGTTGAAGCGTGAGCTCGGGAATACGGTGGGCACGATCGACGCCGCGAAAGTCACGCAGGAGGCCTCGCCGGTCAACACTGCGGACCTCTTGAATTCCCGGGTCCCGGGCGTCGAGGTGCTCCAGAGCGGCGGAACCACGGGCTCGGGCTCGCGCATCCGGATCCGCGGAGCCACCAGCCTGTCGCTTCGCAACGAGCCGATCGTGGTGGTGGACGGGGTGCGGATCGACAACACACCCAACGCCGACGGTGGCCTTGGGGTGGGCGGCCAGGCTCCATCTCGCCTCAACGACCTTAACGCGGAGGACATCGAGTCCATCGAGGTCGTGAAGGGGCCCTCAGCCGCGGCCCTGTACGGCACCGACGCCGCCAACGGCGTGATCCAGATCCGTACCAAGCAGGGGAAGCCCGGGCCGACGAAGTGGACCGCCTTTACGGAGGGCGGCACGTTGAACGAGGAGACGCAGTGGCCGGCCAACTACGCCGCTCTGGACGGCGCCGGCAACCTCTGCCTGGTCTCCGATCAGGCTCAAGGGCTCTGTACGATCGCTCGGGTGGACAGCTTCAACCCCCTGATGCAGAACTCGCCCTTCCGCCAGGGGGTCCGCCAGCACTACGGGTTGAGCGCCTCCGGGGGCAACGAGGTAACCACGTTCTATCTCTCGGGCGACTACCAGCGTGAGAAGGGCATCTACGAGTCGAACGATCTCAAGAAGACGAGCCTGCGGGCCAATATGCACAATACCGTCAGCCGGCTGCTCGACCTTTCGGCGAACGTGGGCTACGTCTCGAGTCAGCTGGCGCTGCCGCAGAACGACAACAACGACCAGGGCCTCTTGCCGAGTGGGCTGCTTGGTCTCCCCGCCTCCTTCTTCACGGACACCACCAACGGGGGATACCTCTTTCTCACCCCGCAACAGGCGAACCTCATCTCGACCACGCAGCGCGTCGAACGCTTCACCGGCGGCCTGACACTCAATTTCCGCCCAGCGAGCTTCCTCACGATGCGCGGGACTGCGGGCTATGACGTCACCAATCAGAGCGACAACGAGTTGACGCCGCCCAATGTCATTCCGCTCGATCAGTCGCGGTTGGACGGGAATGCGTTCCAGTTCCGCGCGCAGATCTACTCCTATACTGCGAACTTCTCGACGCAGGCGTCGCTTCGCCTCTCGTCGATCGTGACCTCAAACACGACAGTGGGTCTGCAGTACTACAAAAACGTGTTTGCGCAGACACGCGCGTCTGGGCGAAAGGTCGTCGCGGGCTGCAGCGCGCTCGCCTGTGTCGTCACACCGTCCGTGGGCGATACGACGGCACCGTTCGTGACGCTGGGCGGCTTCGTCGAGGAGCAGGTCGGGGTCCGGGACCGGTTGTACGTCACCGCAGCGGTGCGCGCCGATAAGAACTCGGCGTTCGGTACGAACTTCGGCAACATCCTATACCCGAAGTTGTCTGGCTCCTGGGTGGTCTCCGAAGAGCCGTTCTTCCCGCGCATCGGCTGGCTCTCGAGCCTGCGCTTGCGCGCGGCATGGGGCAAATCCGGTCGGGCGCCGGGGGTGCTCGACGCACTGCAATTCTACCAACCCGTAGCCGTCGCGGCGAGCGGCAGCGACGTGCCTGGCGTGACGATCGGTGGGGCGGGGAACACGAACCTCAAGCCGGAACAGACTCGGGAGATCGAGACCGGGTTCGACGCCGACTTCATCCAACAGCGGCTCCACCTCGAGGCCACGTATTACAACAAGGACTCGAAAGACGCGTTGGTCGCCGTTCCGGTCGCGGGCTCGCTCGGCTCGAGCTTCACTCGCCTCGACAACCTCGGGCAAGTCAGCAACAAGGGCCTCGAGCTCGTGCTGACGGCGCAGCTGGTCAACAGACCGAACGTGACGTGGAGCGTCACGACGAGCGCGTGGGGCAACAAGAACCGGGTCTTGAAGACGGACTCCATCAACACGCCGATCATCTTCGGGCTCGGCGGTGCCTCGCAGCGCCACCAGGCGGGATACGCCGCCGGCGGCTACTGGGGCACGCCGTACACGTTTCGCGACGTGAACGGAGATGGGATGATCAATCCCGACACGGCGAGCGGCGAGATCACGGTCGGTAGCGCGGACGTGTTCCAGGGATCATCCGTTCCGACGCGCGGCGCCACCATTTCCACTGAGCTGAATCTCCTGAGCCACTTCCGCCTGTACGGCTTGCTGGACGGCCGGTGGGGCAACAAGCTCGATAACTCCACCGAGTCATTCCGCTGCATCAACCCGTTCCTGCATTGCGCCGGATTGAACCTGAACACGGCGTCCCTCAGCGACCAGGCGGCGGCCATCGCGAGCGCGTTTTACAACCTCGAGACCGGCTACTTCCAGGACGCCGGCTTCGTGAAGCTGCGGGAGGTATCGCTGACGTATTTCGCGCCGGCGGCGTGGGCATCGCGCATCGGCGCCAGCTCGTTGAACCTGACGCTCACGGGTCGCAACCTCGCGACCTGGACCAAATACAAGGGCGCCGACCCCGAGCTCAATACCATCGGGCAGTTCAACTTCAGCGTCGCCGATTTCCTGACGCAACCACCGGTGCGCTATTTCCTGGCGCGCGTCAACGTGACCTTCTGAGCGAGGAGACTGCCATGAAGCCCATGACCAAGCTGTTCGCGCTCGTAGGGGTCGCGCTGCTCGTGCCGGCGGCAGGCTGCAACGACCCGCTGCAAGTCACCATTCCGGACATCGTCACTCCAGGTCAGTTGAACGATCCCTCGGCCCTGGCGACCCTGCGCGCCGGCGCAATTGGTGACTTCGCCATTGCCTATACCGGCGATCACCCGGATGGATCGGGCGGCACCGGCGCGTCGGAGGGCGTGATCATGTACGGCGGCCTGCTCGCCGACGAGTGGATCAACTCCGAGACGTTCCCCACGCGCATCGAGGTGGACGGGCGCGCTATCCATACCACGAACGCGGACGTGGACCTCTGGTTTCGCAAGCTGCACCAATCCCGTCGCTCCTCGGAGATCGCCGCAGGGCGCTACGCCGTTGGCGCGCCGACCGACGCTGCGTATCCTGAGCTGCTGACCTTGGCGGGGCTCACGTACGTGTTTTTCGGCGAGACGTATTGCTCCGGTGTGCCGATGAGCAAGTTGAACGACGATGGGAGCTTTTCCTACGGCACGCCCCTGACGACGCGGCAAATATACGACACGGCAATCGCGCGCTTCGATTCGGCGCTCGCCGTGTCGACCAGTACGGATCGCACCAACTTCGCCGACGTCGGCAAGGCCCGCGCGCTGATCGATCGGGACACTGCGGACTTCGCGGCGGCGGCCGCGTTGGCCGCAACCGTGCCGACGACCTTCGTGTACATCAACCAGCACTCCGAGAACACCGATCGGCAAAATAACGGTGTGTTCAATGGCAACACCGTTGACAAACGCTATTCCGTTGCGGACGCAGAGGGAACGAACGGATTCCCGTGGCTATCGGTGGCCGACCCGAGGACGCCGTCTGTGCGGCCGCTCGTGGGGTCGCCTCCCGCACCGGCCGTCGGTTTCGACCGCACGACACCGCAGTGGAACAACTTGCGCTACGGCAGTCGGGCCGCGCCGATAACGGTCGCGACCGGGGTCGAGGCGCGGCTCATCCAGGCGGAAGCGGCGCTGTACGCGCATGATACGGTCACGTTCTTGGCGCAGCTCAACGAGCCACGCGCCAACGTTGCGGCGCGAGCGTATTTCGACCCGACGGGCGCAGCGCCACCGATTGGCGTATTGGCACCGCTCGATACGGCAAGCATTCGGATTGCCGGAGGAGCGGTCAATTTGCTCTTCACCGAGCGGGCCCGCTGGCTGTGGTTGACGGCGCACCGGTTGAGCGATATGCGGCGGTTGATTCGCCAGTACGGCCGCCTCGCGAACACGGTGTTTCCAGTCGGTACCTACTTCAAGGCCAGCTTCACGTACGGTTCTGACGTGAACATTCCGGTCCCGATCACGGAGCAAAACAACCCAAACTTCACGGCGTGTTTAGATCGGAATCCCTAGGGACGCGCGGCGCGCTGAAGGATGCGCGGGGGAGGGAGCGACGCTGCTCCCTCCCCCTTTTGCTTACGACTGCCCGTCCTTGGTCTTGATCACGATGACGCCGCTCACGGCGTCCGTGCCGTAGTACGTCGTGCCCTCCACACCATCGTAGATGAGGATCGTGAGGATAGACTGGGCCTCAATGGTGTCGAGCGCGTGGAAATCCGGGACGCGAACGCCGTCGAGCAGAATCATCGGAGCCTCGTTGAGCATGAGGCTCGACCGGCCACGCCGCCCCATGCCCGTAGGATGCCCGTTGCGGTCCTCCTGCAGCGTGAGCATCGGGGCGCCCTGCTTCAACACCTGCCAGGCGGTTTGGGCGCCCCACTTCTCGATTTGTTCGGCGGTAATCAACAACGTGCCCGGGGCCGGCGACCTGGCGGCGCTATGGGCCGCGGGGCCGCATCCGACCAACACAAGCAGCAATGATGCGGTGAGCGCCTTCATGGAGGCCTCCCGTTCGATCCTATACTCGTGCCGCCTCCCGCGACCGTCAAGATATCCATCCCCAACCTGGTCGAAACGGTCAAGGCCTACGCGAAGCAGGAGCGGACGGTCTTTACCCGAGTGGCGGAGGCCCGGGCCAAGCTGGCCATCGCCGAGAACTACCCGCAGCTCAAGTCCAACGAGAACTTCCGCGCGTTGTGATTGTCAGAAACGTGTGAACAGGGCTGGGCGAGGCTGAATTTATTCAAAGGGCGCTGGTTTTACGCCTCTTGCGACGTTGTGATACAAGCTGCACAATAATCCCTACGTGGAACGTGCGTAGGAATTCGTAGGGCGCGTCCCATCTCGCACCGAACGTGTCCTGTCTGCCGTTGGGGACGGGTGCGCATTTACTCTTCGAGAAGGCTGAACCACCTCCGTTCAGACACACCGGGCGGGGGGCCTTTGTCGCTGTGCTGCGGGTTCCGCAGCTACCTCGAAGGAGGTTTAGTATGGGCTTCTTCCGTCGTCAGACGTTGCAGGCGTTCCTGGCGCTGGGCGCGCTGCTGGTCGGCATCGCGCGCGCCGCGAACGCGCAGAACGGCACGATCACGGGGACCGTGGTCGACCAAGCCGGTGGCCCTGTGTCACCGGCTCGCGTGTTGTTGGGGGCGACAAATAAAGGCGCCGTCACCAACCAGCAGGGCAAGTACGTCATCGCCGGCGTGGCGCCGGGAACGTATGAAGTGCGTGTAGCCATCATCGGGTACGCGGGGGAAACGCAGCGGGTCACCGTGGGACCCGGTGAGAGCCGCACGGCCGACTTCACGGTCAAGCGGGTCGCTCTGTCGCTCGACGCCGTGACGGTGACGACGAGCGGCGAGTCGCGCGCGCGCGAGAACGGGAACGCGGTCACGACGATTCGCGCGTCCGAGATCGTCGAGACGCAGCCCATTACGAGCGTTACCGACTTGCTGTCCGGCCGCGCCGCGGGCGTGAACATCCTGCCGTCGACGGGCACCGTCGGAGGGGGCGCGCGCATCCGCATCCGGGGTGCGAACAGCGTGTCGCTCCCCAACGATCCGTTGTTCGTTGTGGACGGCATCCGGATCGAGAGCAAGGCGGGAAATTCGATCGGCGTGGGGGGTCAGGAGCCGGGCCGACTCAACGACTTGAACCCGGACGAGATTGCGTCGATCGAGATCGTCAAGGGGCCATCGGCGGCGGCTCTATACGGCACCCAGGCTGCAAACGGGGTCGTCCTGATCACCACCAAGCGGGGGACACCGGGGCGCACGACCTGGAACTTCCACACCGAGCAGGGCGTGCAGACCGACGTTGCCAACTATCCAGCCAACTACGACGCTGTCACCACCGCGGGCGTTCGGTGTCAGTTGATCCAGGTTGTGCATACCCCCCCCTGCACCCAAGACCGGATCGTGTCGTTCAACCCACTCATGGACCCCAACACCTCACCGTTCAAAGCCGGCTACCAGCAGCAGTACGGCGCGCAGGTGTCGGGCGGGAACGATCAGACGACGTATTTCGTGTCGGGACAACTCGACGGTCAGACCGGCGTGTATAGCATGCCGGACAAGCAACAGCAGCTCCTGCTCAACGAGACGAGCCGCACCGCGCTGCGTCCGGAAGAGATCCATCCCAACTACCTAAAGAAGGTCAGCCTGCGGGCCAACCTCACGTCCAAGCTCTCTGACAAGGCGAACGTGGCGATCTCGACGGGCTATGTATCGAGCCGGCTGCGGCTGCCCCAGAACGACAACGACGTGCTGGGCATCATCACGAACGGATACACGGGGGGTGGGCTCGGGACCGATTCGACCGACATCCCCACTTACGGCTTCAACTCTGCGCCACGTCGGACGTTCCAGGTGCTCGCCAGGCAGGACGTGGAGCGGTTCACGGGGAGCATTACGGCGGACTGGCGCCCGTTGCCGTGGCTTTCCGGCCGGGCGACGGCCGGCACCGACGTCACGCAGCGCGTGGAGGGCGACATCCAGCGGTTCGGCGAAGGGCCCGATTTCGCCAACTTGCGGCAGGGGTTCGCGGACGACAACCGGTTCCGCATCTTTAGCTGGACCGCGAACGCGACGGGCACCGCCTCGTTCCAGCTCACGCCGACGGTCAGCTCCAAGACCTCGGTGGGCGTGCAGTACTTCCACGACCTCCTGAACGGGAACACGACGTTTGGCCAGTTCCTGCCCCCCGGTGGACTGACCGTCGGGAGCGCATCGCTGCGGAACGCGTTCGACACGACGAGTGAGACCGTCACACTCGGCTCCTACGTCGAGGAGGTGGTCGGCCTGAACGACAGGTTGTTCCTTACCGGCGCGGTGCGCATCGACAAGAACAGTGCGCTCGGTAAGAACCTGGGTTCCGTGACGTACCCGAAGGGTGCCCTGTCTTGGCTCATTTCGGACGAGCCGTTCTTTCCCCAGTCGAACGCGGTGAACCGGTTGCGGCTCAGGGTGGCGTATGGGGCGTCGGGCCTCCAGCCCGGAGTCACGGACGCGCTCCGGTACTTTTCCGGGGTCGCCGTCGCCGCTGACGGTGCCGAGCAGGCCGGCGTGACTCTCGCAGGGCTTGGGAATGTGGACTTGAAGCCCGAGCGGTCCACTGAGGTGGAGGCCGGGTTCGATGTCGGCCTCTTGAACGACCGGGTGGGACTCGAGCTGACCTACTATCACAAGAAGACGAAGGACGCCATCATCTCCGTGACCACGCCGACCACCACGGGGTTCCCGACGGGGGTCTTCCGGAACGTGGGCTCGGTGCGCAACCAGGGCTTCGAGGGCGTCTTGAATATCCGGCCGGTGCAGACGCCGGCAATCTCGTGGGACATCACCCTGAGCGGCTCGACCAACAACAACAAGCTGCTCGAAAAGATCGTGGACGGGAAACCGGACACGAACCCCATCATCTTCAACTCCTCAAATCAGCGCCATGCCGTTGGTTACCCGCTGGGCGGCTACTGGGTGCGACCAATCACGGGCATCAACGATATCAACGGCGACGGCATCATCGACACCAACGAGGTGACGCTGGGTCCGGCCCCGGTGTTCATCGGGCCTTCCCAGCCAACCAAAGAGCTGGCCCTCAACACGGGGCTGACCCTGTTCCATAACCGCATCCGGATCGGGGGACAGTTCGATTATCGCGGCGGGCACAAGCTCTGGAATCTGACCGAGGAGTTCCGCTGCCGCTCGGGACGCCAAGGCTGCCAGGAGAACTACGACAAGTCGGTGGGACTGGAGAGGCAGGGCGACGTGGTCGCGCTGCGGTTCGTCAATCCGGCCACCCGGCGCACCTCGTTCGGGTTCATCGAGCCGGGCTGGTTCGTGAAGCTGCGCGAGCTGTCGGTGACGTACAATCTCCCTGAGACGGTGGCTCGGCAGTTCCATGCCACGCGCGCCAGCATCACGCTCACCGGTCGCAACCTGCACACGTGGACGGACTACACCGGTGTGGACCCCGAAGTGAACGGCCAAGGACAGTCGAGCCAGTCTCAGGGGTTCAACCGGAACGACTTCTTCGTGCGCGACTTCGTCACACAGCCACCGGTCCGATACTGGCTCGTGCGCGTCAACCTGGGCTTTTGAGGGGAGCGAACTGCCATGAAGACTCTAAGGCATATCGGTCTCGCCCTGGCGGCCGCTCTGTGGATTCCGCTGGTGGCGTGCAACGACCTCGTCAAGGTCGATAACCCGAACGTCATCGACCCGGGCAATCTCAGCGACGCCAACGGCGCCACGGCGCTGCGTGTCGGTGCCCTGGGTGATTTCGCCTTCGCCGTGGATGGTGATGGCGGCGCCACGGAAGGACAAACACTCGTGAGCGGGCTCTTGTCCGACGAGTACCGCAACTCCGACACCTTTGGGACCCGCCAGGAGCCGGACCAACGCGCCGTCCAACCCGCCAACACGACGTTGACCGGCGTGTTCCGGCTGATTCATCGCGCACGCCTGTCGGCCGAGCGCGCAGCCCACGCGCTCGCGGCGACCGACCAGGACTCCCTGGCCGATCCGCGGATTGCCGAGATGTGGAGCGTCGCCGGATTCACCTACGTCATCATCGGAGAGAACTACTGCTCGGGGGTGCCGTTTCCGGAGGAGGGGCAAACGAGTGCACCACCCATCGCGACCTCCGAGATTTTCAATCAGGCCGTCGTGCGGTTCGACAGGGCCATTGCGAACTTCGGGGGCGATAACAGCCGGCTGTGGCTGGCCCTGGTCGGCAAGGCGCGCGCGCTCCTCGACCTGAACCAACCGGCCGCGGCCGCCGCGCTGCTCGCGCCGGTGCCGGATACCTTCAAGTACGTGGTCCAGCATTCGGCTGCCAGCCAACGCGAGCAGAATGGTACTTACGAGTTCAACACCATCGCGAAGCGCTGGTCCATGTCCGATCTCGAAGGCGGCAATGGCCTCCCGTTTCTCTCGGCGAACGATCCTCGAGTGCCGTACACGTCGCACGCCACAGACCCGACGGTGAGCATATTCGGCTTCGATGCGGTCACGCCGCTCTTCGTCCTGCTAAAGTACACCAGCACGGCCAGTCCCACGCGCCTTGCAGACGGAGTTGAAGCTCGCCTCATCGAGGCGGAGGCGGCGTTGGCGGCGAGTGACAATACCACCTGGCTCAACAAGCTCAACGCGTTACGGGCGACGGTGCCCGGACTCGCCCCACTTTCCGATCCGGGGACCCCGGCCGCGCGGGTCGATATGACGTTCAGCGAGCGCGCCTTCTGGCTGTACGCGACGGGCCATCGGCTGGGCGACCTCCGGCGGCTCATGAGAGACTACGGGCGGACTGCGGCGATGGTGTTCCCGACGGGCAGCTTCCCCAAGGGGGGAACATTCGGGACTGACGTGAATCTCCCTGTCCCGACGGATGAGCAGAACAATCCGGCCTACACGCCAGGATCGTGCCATCAGGACGCGGCGTAACGGCCTGGCGGCGAGTTCACCCAGCCAAGGAAGAGGGGAGGAGCCGGACGGCTCCTCCCTTTTTCGTTATGAGTGTTCTTCGCTCTCTTCGGGCTGCGGGGGTGTCTTCGCGTGCGTGAAGATCAGTACGACGCCGTTGCCGGCGCTGGTGCCGTAGTACGTCGTGCCGTCCAATCCGCTCAACACCACGATGGCGGCAATATCTCCCGCTGGCATTCCCTCGAGCACGGAGATATCCGCGATGCGAACCTGATCGATGAAGACTCGCGGGTCGTCATTCAGGTACAGACTGGATCGACCACGCCGCTTGATTCGGAGCTCCCTGTTCGAGCCTGACTCGCTCGTACCACGGAACGAGACGACCGGGACCGTGAACTGCAGGGCTTCCCATGCCGTGGTCGCGCCCGATTTCTCGATCGCTTCCGCCGTCACCACGAACGACGTCCCTGGCTCGGCCGCGGTGCGAGGCTTGGCGCCGTGGCACGCCGGCAGGGCGGTCACGAGGAGCAGCGGGAGCGAGAGGGCGCGGGTAGAGCAGAAGTGCACACTGCCTCCTCGAGTCGAGGCCGATGGCGCGTCAGGTTTCAATAGTCACGTTCTCCCGCGCGAGCGTCAAGGTAACGCCCGC
>Ga0137396_10001819_pt1 | contig 11449 bp, 9 predicted proteins | sample czc16metaG_FD_108284 | JGI IMG/M metagenome (GOLD analysis project Ga0137396, IMG submission 108284) | Vadose zone soil microbial communities from Angelo Coast Range Reserve, California, USA - czcobulk3.16 metaG | ecosystem: Environmental > Terrestrial > Soil > Vadose zone | place: USA...
CGGTGCAGACTCTCACGCGCAGAGGATGAAGTTCAGTACCATGACGGAGAGAGAGTTGAGAGACGCCTACAAACAACTAGCCCCACGTCTCGATCTTGGATTGGCGGAAGCTGGAAAATGCCGGCATGAACTCGACTGGCTCTACGGGATCAATCTGTCCCGGCTATTGACGGAATCGGTTGTTAAGAATAGAGCTGGCTACGCAACATTGAGCACTGGACGGGTCCAAGGCCCAACCCTCAGATTTGTGGTTGAAAGGGAGGACGAGATAGGAGGACACGTTCCGATTCCATTCTGGATGATCGAGGCATCGATCAAGCATGATGGCAGGTCGTACTTGCTCGAGTATGAAAAGGAGAAAGTGGAGACGTTTGCGGAGGCGGATCGAATTGTGCACGATTGCACGAAAAGCATCTTGGAGATTACCAAGATCGAATCTAGCGAAACTCGACAGAATCCGCCAGTCCCCTTCGACTTGTCAACCTTACAATCAGAAGCCTATCGCCACTTCGGATATACTCCGTCTCGCACTCTGAGTATTGCCGAGCATCTCTATCTCGACGCTTTGATATCTTATCCACGTACGTCCAGTCAGAAACTTCCACCTGATATTGGGTACGAGACTATTCTCCAAGGATTATCTCGTCGAACCGACTATTCCCGTCTTGTCAAGAAATTGTTGAAGAATAATCTTGGGCCCAACCAGGGCTGGAAAGACGATCCCGCCCACCCCGCCATCTATCCGACCGGAGAACTTCCGAACAAGGCGTCGTTGGGCTACCAAGAGGAGAAGATCTTCGATCTCATCTCTCGTAGGTTCATGTCCACATTCGCCGGACCGAGCACTCGGCTAAGCTCAAGAATGATTCTTGAGAATGGTTCTTATCGATTCTTCCTTCATGGTTCACGAATAGTCGACCCAGGCTGGACAGAATATTATCGACCTTACGTGAAGGACGTGGAGCAGAAGCTGCCAAGTCTGGAGCAAGGCCGGAAAGTGCCCATGGAATCCATACGATCCTTGGAGAGGTATAGCCAGCCGTTGCCGAGGTATAATCCTAGCAGTCTGCTTCGGAAGATGGAGGATGAGAATCTGGGGACGAAGGCGACTAGGGCTGATATTATCGAGATATTGTATCGGCGTGGATACGTTAAGGATCAGAGGATGCAGGCGACCACTCTTGCGATCAAGGTGATTGGTCTTCTAGACAAGTATTGCCGGTTGATCATCGAGCCAGGATTTACGGGACGACTGGAGGATCTGATGGATCAGATACAGGTTGGGAAGACATCTAGGCGACGCGTGTTGCTAGAAGCACTGGATCACTTGCGACCGGTGATGTTGGATCTTGTGGAGAGAGAAGAGGAGTTTGGGGAGTCTCTTGGAAAGACTGTGACGGCTCAACGTGTGATGGAGGTCACTTTCGAGACTCCTTGTCCGGAGTGTGGATCAAAGCTCAAGATCGTGCGAAGTAGAAAGACTGGCAAGCGGTTCATTGGCCATGCTGGGGTGTGGGATGGGACGAAGAAATGTGGTTTCAGTGCTCCTCTTCCACAGTTTGGTTCGATATCAATCCTGTCGAAGCGCTGTCCGGAGTGTGGTTTCCAGATGGTCCAAGCCAAATCACTTGGACGACGACCCTTAGTGTCTTGTCCGCGTTGCTATGCGGAGAAGGCTCGAGCTATGAAGGTACCGGATATAGGATCCAAAGTTCCAGTGAGAATTGGGCAGAAAAATACTCGTGCTACTTCTTCGCCGACTTCGCCTCAGATGGCGTGAAATTCCTTCTCTGATCAAGTATTACCAGGAAAGTTACCGACGCGAAGAAGATAAGGACGATCAGTGAGCCTAGGAAGATAACGTCGAGCGGGCTCGTCAGGGCGCCCGCAACATTGAACTCGGCTTGGAATCCGAAGGCGGGTGTGACGATTTGCACGGGGAATAGCAATAGACCAAGCCAAAGGCCCCCTTTGTGAATTTTGATTAGCAAGTATCCAGTTATTATCGAGAGTGCTCCTATTGCCAACAAGTGGATCTGTGTGAGGTCCTGGGTTAGTATTGGGAATGCGAGGTAGTAGATGCCTGATGCGAAGTAGAATATTGAGGCGAACGCGATGCCCGTCGTTCGCTTGAGCGGTTCTGTCTCTGTGTCGGGTGTTTGTTTGGACTTTGCTTCCGGCTTTGACAACATGGAGTTCAGTTGCGACTTCGTAATTGTCCGTTACAAGATAAGTCTTAGTGTGTTTCAACGGTTTAGGGATGGAAAGATGTAATGAATAAGGGGAGCAGTCTCTTGAGAGCGAAGCTCGATCTAAAGCTTTAGAACGTTAGACGTTCGACTCTACACTATGAGTAGAGCACAGCTCTACATGTCTCCACGAACACCCTTCACGGGAGTATCCGCGCCCCTTGAAAAGTCTCGTTTCGTATTTCTCGGAGTCCCGTATGATCGGACCAGCACTTACAAGTCCGGGTCTCACTTTGCACCGGGCGCAGTCCGGGATGTCTCTGCGAATCTAGAATTGTACAGTATCAGGTCGAAGGTCGATCTGGAGAAGGTTCCCGTTCACGACCTGGGAGACGTTGACGTTCTGGAGGATCTGGGGGAAACCCTCGATCGAGTTAGCGCGGTATGGTCTGAGATGATCGGTCAGAAGAAGATTCCGATAATGTGTGGTGGAGAGCACACTATCACGAAAGCCTCAGTGGATGCTTTGCCACAGGATGTAGGATTGATCAACTTTGATGCCCACCTCGATCTGCGAGATGAGTTTCTGGGTAAGAAGCTTTCACACGCGACCTTCATGCGTCGTATTGCAGAACGTTTAGGCCCCGGCCATATTATGGAAGTAGGGATCAGGGCTTTTTCTGCTTCCGAGTGGGAGTTTTGCAGGGGACTGGGAAAGGTGGCGACGATAACGCCTCTGGAGATCCATGGGGCTCCGTTGAAAGATAGCGTGTCCAAGATCAAAGCGTTCTCGGGACGATTCACACGCCTCTATGTGACGGTGGATATTGACGTGTTGGACCCTGGAGTCGCTCCTGGAGTAGGGAATCCTGAGCCGGATGGATTGTCGAATGGAGAGTTGTTGACATTGGTTACGGCGGCGATGGATACGAATACTATCGGGTTTGATATGGTGGAGGTATCGCCGGAGTATGATTCTGGTCAGACGGCCGCGGCGGGTGCAAAGGTCATATTCGAATCAATAGCAGCGTTAGAAGCCGCTCGGGCAGAACAATAAGCTACGGGTAGAATGATATGCTGGACAATTACGTTACTGCCTCAACATCCCGTGTAAAGAGCGACAAGAACGTTCCGCGGGGTAAATTCGAGGAACTGAAGAAGACTGCGAAGAAGAAGTTGAGCTCGAAGGCCTTTCATTCTAAAGCAAATCTGAATGGCGTTACGATAGAGTTCAACGGGAACAGTCATCACCAGTACGAGTTCTGGAAGATGAACTGGTTCGAGGGCATGAAACCCTCGGTCGATGGAAGGATCTTTTCCGCATTTGGTGTAGAGGGTGTTGAGCCTTCTGCTTACTATTGTCCGGAAACGAATGAGTCGGTCTTCTTCAACACCGAATACTATGGACAGTGCAAGAGCTGGGCATTGGGAATGGCCGCGGCGGTCTTAGAGCGGGACTTCAATACGCATTCGATACACGGCGCCTGTGCACAGGTTGAAGGAAAGGGAGTGATCATAGTTGCACCAACAGGGACAGGCAAGACGACTCAGGCGTTCAAGTTGATGGAGCTTCCGGGAGGTCGTGTTGTCGGCGATGATTGGGTCTACATCAACCATGACGAAGGTGAAAACCAGGGCTACTTGGTTGGACGACAGCCTGAGAAGAGCTTGTACATGCGGACGGAGACCCAGAAGGACAAGCCTTGGCTACGCAATACTTTCGATGAGAGCAAGTGTGAGAACATTGTGGTGAATAAGACGGATTGTGAGTTTACAGATGGAGATTATGGCTGCAAAATGACGGGGAACACTTGCGTATTCGACGATGGAAATCGATGGTGCTACTATGCTTTCGGCAACAGTCGCGCTCTCGTCCGTAGGGAGGACCTTCTCGGAGCGGACAAGATCGCGGACGACGCACGTGTGGATCTTCTTGTGCTTCTAAGAAGAGATACTACAAGCCCAGCAGCGGTCCGTCTGGACGCCGATAAGGCTGTGGAGGTTTTGAAGAAAGGTGAGTTTATGGTGCGTCCAGGGGCTGGTCCGAAGGATATGTGGGGGAAGCTTGGATCCGAGCCCTGGTATAATCCGTACCTGTTGAGGTTGGATAATGCACGTCAGGAGCAGTTCTTCCGGGACATGATCTCCAAGTTCGGGGTGAAGTGTCTCTTGCTTAACACTGGCGTAGAGTCGATTGAAAGTACTCACAAACGTATTTTGAAGGCTCTAGCATCTTCTTGAGCACGACTCTTTGTCGGGACCGATTCCGTGCTAAATAGATTCAATCATTTTCGTCGTGTTCCAATGTACAGTCCTCGACCGATCAATCCTTTCGCATCGTAGTGTGGGCTGAGACCTCCTTTACGAAACGACTCTAGATACTCGCTTTTTGTGAAGAGCCCCATCTCCAAGTCTTCGATGAAGTATTCTATTTCTTTAGGCGTGCCAACGAGATGGTGCATCTTGTTTAGCGATTTCTTCCCATGAACCGCGGAGGTGGCTATGCGAGCGATCTTCAAATTAGGCTTGTCTACGAAAGTGGCGTGTATTGTTCCCTTGTTCCACATTCTTGGCGAGAACCATGGTTCCACAATGACGACACCGCCGGGGCGGAGGTGCTTTCTGATCGACAGCATGGTACTCCTGAGCTTTGGAACGTTCTGTGCGAATCCTATCGCGCTGAACAGACAGACGATCACGTCGTACTGTCGTCCAAGATTGAAATTAGTCATGTCCGCCTTATGAAAGACTATGTCAGGATGTTTTCTTCGGGCGATGGCGAGCATCTCTTGGTTAATGTCCAGTCCTTCGACGTGATAGTAGGGTTTGAGATACTGGATGTGGTTGCCCGTTCCGCATGCTACATCGAGCAGGGAATTACCGAGATTGGTTTTGTATTTCCGGATTATGCGATGGATCTTCTCGGCTTCTTTCTTGTAGTCCTTGTAAGAGTAGATCTCGTCGTAGTATCGTGCGGACTCTCGATACATGGGCGCTAATCCTCGATAAATGATGCTTTCAGAGGGTCTTAAGATAGCCCTCTCTGTATTGGCTAATCGTACACTCTGTTGATGAAGAATCTCCTAGGAGGCTTCTGTCTTCATGTACGAGAGCTTTAGTTGCATTATTCCATTGAGGTTTCGGAGTTTCTTCTCGAAATTGGTTATTTCGCCTGCCTGGCCCCTTACAACTAGTACTTTCAGGCAGTGAGAAACGCCCAGGTGCATATGTGTCGACGAGGCAATCATCTTCCGATTTCGATGCTCTAGGCTGGTGAGCTTGGTGTCAATATCTGCGGTGTCGTGATCGTAGATCATGAGCAGTGCTCCGGTGATGAATCCGGATCGGTCGAGCTTCTGCTCCTCTTCAGTGATGAAATTTCTCATAGAAGCTTGGACGCTCTTAGAACGATCCTTGAATCCAGCTCTATCTGATGCTTCGTCGAATTTCTCAAGCAGCTTCGGGGGTAGGGAGAGACTGACTCGCGTCACGGATTCAACTGACCGTTTCAGTGACATGATAAGAGTAATACTGATTTGTCCCTGTTTATTAAAGTAGTAATACTTGCGGAAAGGTATTTAATACCAGTCACGGGTTTCGAGTTTCGATTTGCTTAAACTGGGGGAGATCAATCTCACACGAAGTGAGAAGCTCCAGATTCTCGTGATGTATGCCATCATTGGCGCGGGGACCGGTCTCTCTGTTTATCTCTCAGTAATAATTGCTCGGGACTATGCGCCGATTCTGGCTGGATTGGGCATAGTTACGTATGTTTTGGGTCTCCGTCATGGAGTGGATGCGGATCACATTGTAGCAATTGACAACACTATTCGGAAATTGTTGCAGGATGACCAGAAGCCGTTCTCAGTAGGCTTGTGGTTCTCGCTTGGACATTCGACAGTTGTAATGGGGTTGATTGTTGCATTGGTCTTTGCTACCCAGAGTGTTGTACGTGTTTTGCCGGTTCTTCGGAGCGGCGGAGCAATAATCGGAACCATGGTCTCGGGAGTGTTCCTCTGGCTGATGGCTCTCGTCAACGTGGTGATCGTCCTGGGGATCTTCAGGATCTGGAAGGGTATGAAGAAAGGCGATCTTGATCAAGATGAACTCGACAACCTTCTAGAGAACCGTGGCTTCTTGAATCGGTATTTCCGGCCATTATTTCGGATCGTGAAAAGACCCTGGCAGATCTACCCAATTGGTTGTTTGTTTGGTCTCGGTTTCGATACGGCAAGCGAGATCGCGTTGCTGGGAATAAGCGTTGGAGTTGGTCTATCTTCTGCCGTGCCATTGTGGACAATTATCATACTTCCTTTGACCTTTACCTGTGGAATGGTTCTAGTGGATGCCAGCGATGGAGTGTTGATGAGGGTCGCTTATGGCTGGGCGTTTCTTAACCCTCTTCGAAAGATCTACTATAACTTGACCGTCACTTTGATCTCGATCCTCGTTGCTATTGTCATCGGAACTCTTGAACTCCTCAGCGTATTGGCGAACGAACTCAGGCTAGCAGGACCGCTCTGGACCGCGCTTGGCAATCTGAACTTTGAATCAATTGGCTACAGCATCATCGGTATTTTCCTCTCCGCTTGGATAGTTTCCCTAGCGTACTGGAAGTACAAACGGTTCGACGAGTTGAAACCTATTCGGCTGCGTGAGCCCCTAATTGCTGAGTAAGAGATGAGGACCCGAACGTCTCATAAGAGAAGGATTAATGGCGGATGTCTATGAGAGGCATTTGGTTAGCTGCCCTACTGGCCATGTTGCTTGTGACCCTTGCGATGCCCTTGCCGGTGAATGCACATGAAACAAAATCATCTGGACCCTACCTGATCAAAGTGGGCTGGCAGTTCGAGCCGGCCTACACGGGAACCTATAACGGGGTAGAGGTTTCCGTTACCGACACAAGGACGAGCCAGCCAGTGGGCAACCTCGCAGGCAATCTCACAGTCACCCTGAATATAGGCCCAAGCAGTACGAATCCGCCGGTCGACCCGTCGGATACGATCGGAGTCTATGACGCTCATGTTATTCTGACCCAGCCCGGAACATACAACGCAACAGTCAAAGGGACGATCGGAAGCACTCCGGTTAACCTGAATTTCGGACTGGATACGGTCGCCGATTCAAGTGATATACAATTCCCTGTCAAACAACCATCGCCAACAACTCTGCAAGGCTCCATCAACGATACCAATAATCGAGCTATGCTTATGGACTGGATTGGAATCGGCTTAGGAATTGCAGGTGTCGCACTCGGCGCCTTTGCTTTGGTCAAAACACGGAAGCGATGAGAAAAGCGACTGTGCCCGGATTATTGTGAAAACCAAAGTACTACGTATCCTCGCACTCCTCATCCTCATCCTAGTCGTCACTCACGCTGGTCAAGTGCATGCTCATTCATTACTTGTCAAGACCGACCCTGCTCAAAACGCATCCTTAGATCATAGCCCATCACAGGTCACGCTCACATTCAGTGAACCAGTCAACCCGTTGTCCAGCTCGGTCAAAGTTCTGGACAGTGGTGGAAACAGAGTCGATGACAGGAACGTTGCTTTCTCGACCGATCGTCTCAGTATGTCCGTCGGTCTTCCTAACCTAGCGAAGGGTGTCTACACGGTCTCGTGGGCGGTAGTCTCCGGCATCGACGGTCATCCCACGAGTGGGACATATCCATTCGGCGTTCAGGAAGTCGTCCCTCCCCCACCCTCTACTCCAACAAACGTTCAGCCCTCTATCGTCTCGCTTATCCCAGAAGCACTGGCACGCTGGACCTTCTACATTGGTCAGACGGTCCTCGTAGGAGGACCATTCTTCTACCTCCTGGTTCTGATGCCATGGCTTAGGCGCCGTGCCACGGCTCCTAACCCGCTCCCCCCCTCGCAGACTCCCAATCTCGCCTCCGAGACGACAACGCGAGTATTGACCGTGACGTTGCTGGGAGCGTTAGTGGCGGGGGTTGGTGCTGGAGGATTGATCTTGAGCCAGACTATAGCCGGACAGCCAACTTCCATCGATGTTTTCCTCTTCAGCACCCAGATTGGATTGATCGGAACCTCAAGGCTCTTGCTTGCTGCCGCTTCCGCGGTCCTTCTACTGGTTGCACTTCGGATCGGAAAGTCTGGCACGTTTCTGACTTTGTTGTTGATACCCGGATTTGGTCTCCTTCTCACATCAAGTCTTTCTGGTCACAATGCTGCTGTTCCAACGCTTACCTTCGTTTCAATCTTGGCGGATTGGCTCCATCTTCTCGGAGTCTCGGTATGGATAGGTGGACTGATTAACCTCACTCTATTGATTCCGATTCTTCACGAGCTCGGCCTAGTCCACCAGGGACTGGCTAGACTTGTTCCGAGATTCTCTCGATCGGCGATCCCGAGCGTCGGAATAATTGCGATTACTGGCCTTTACAGCGCGCTGTTCCAGGTGGGCAGCTTCTCTGCGCTCTTTGGCACGGAGTACGGTCAGACCTTGATTGTCAAGATGGGATTGACTGTTGTCCTCGTGGTTTTCGGAGCACTAAATCAGTTGGTATGGTATCCAAGAATTGCCCGAGCATTGAAGATAGTAGGCAACACGGCAGACGTTCTTGTGAACCTGAGTAGGCGATTGTCAAGGTCCGTTAGGATCGAATCGATTCTGGCTTTTGGTTTGATCCTCATCGTTGGTTTGCTTACTGCTCTACCCCCAGCCTATCAGGTATCTCTAACCCAGAATCGTCCTGCTCTTCAAGCCACAACCTTGAGCGAAACCTCCGGAAATGTTCGAGTCGACCTGTCCATCTATCCACTCCGCGTGGGTACCAACTCGTTCGCAATCACACTTACAAATACGACAGACGGGCAATCATTGACGCATGTCATACAGGTCAACCTGAAGTTCACCTACCAAGACTCCCCTCTTCCACCCAGCAACACATCGATTAATCAGTCGTCAACGGGAGGACAATATCTAGCGCAAGGCGGGTTTCTAAATCAACCAGGAAACTGGGTCATTCAGGTACAAGTGAGACAATCCACCGCCCTCGATACCTTTGCGAAATTCAATCTGAACTTGCAGGCTTACCCCGGCATTGACTCAGCGAAGGTTTGGGAAGTTCCATACACCGACTCTAAGAGCATAATCGGATACCAAGCCCTAGTGGACGGATCTGGGAACGTCTGGTTCTCCGCGCCATTCCCGGGCGTACTTTGGAAGTTTGTTCCGGGGTCGAACAGCTACACAAGGTTCAGCCCACCTGATGCTTCTTCGCAACCAGGGCCGATAGCCTTCGACGCTAGTGGCAAGTTATGGTACGCTGACCAGGCGAGTGGTTCGATCGGCTTCCTCAATACTACGGATTCTGCGTTCTCGAAGATCTTCTCGTTTCCGTACACTGGCGGTATCCCGGGAGGGATCACTGTAGATTCCAATAATACTGTCTGGGTGACTGACTCAGCGAAAAGTCGCGTATTGGCATTCAATCAAACAAGCCAAATTTGGACGTACATGATGACTCCAACAAACTCCTCGGATCTAGGACCGATCGCGACCGATCAGCGAGGAAACGTCTGGTTCGTCGGCGATAGTGTGCCTCCTCCGAACGCCCCTCAAACGGGCCATGGTGGTGGAGGAATCGGAAAAATAGAGATGTTGAGTGTGGCCTCTCATACAATCCTGAACTTAGTGCCGACCTCGCCGAATTCAACATTCCTAACAGGGATAGCTATCGGATCAAGCGGAGATGTTTGGTTCGCAGAACACGGATCCAATCGTATCGGGAGGATTACAGCGCCTTACAGCAACGCTAGTATTACACAGATTTCATTAGACTCCATCAATCCGAATGCTTTTCCGTGGGGATTGACAATTGACCAGAGAGGCAACTTATGGTTTACCGAGCACATCGGGAACAAAGTGGCCTTCTATGATACTGCGAAGAATCAATTCCAGGAATGGCCGATTCCAACCGCGCAATCTGATTCCAAATTCATTGCACTAGATCAGTTCGGCAACGCTTGGTTTGCAGAAGGATCTACTCCAACGGTCTCAAACCTTGGAGTGCTGGCGCTACAACCATCTGCGATTGGACTGGTCACTAGCGGGCCGGATTATTACTATCAGTTCGCGACATTCGGGGCTATAGTTGCCATAGGCGTCGGGACGGTCGTGTTTTTCATACGTCATCGCAGACAATCCAAAGAACTGGCGGCGCCAGTGGTCAAGACTCAACAGAAGAAGGTCCGGTAGAAACAAGGAAATGTTGCCGGTTCCATACCACATTGTTTCAACGGCCAACGGGACTGCAAACCCAGACCCACTGGATCTCGGATTATTGGTTATCCTCCTGATTGGCATTTCATATTTGACCTACGAGCTTGTTGAGAGGAAGACGACAACACGACGGAGGCTTATGCCTCCGCTAACTATCATAGCAGCGGCATTGATTGGATTGACCATAAGCTTCGCAATTTTACCAATGCTGAACGCTGTGCCTACGTCGCCCCAGATCGCGGTTGTTTCGATTCCGCCAGGTGCATCTACGACTAATTTTCCCAACGGATTCCAACCTGCAACAATAACCGTGGTCTTGGGTGTCAACAATACTGTAGGTTGGCAGAACTTGGAACAGACGACTTGCGTTAAGACGTGTGATCACAATGCCCACGGTGACACTGGGCTGTTCTATTCTGGAAATGTTCCACCGGGATTCACGAACAAATTTACATTCACAGTCGTTGGAACTTACCCGTATCATTGTGATTATCACTTGTGGATGAAGGGAACGGTAATCGTGAAGAATCGGTAACCATAGGGAAATAGCCTATTGCGAAGGGGTGCGGCTTCGCGAAGGTCTTTATGTCGCGTACCGGCTTTTATTGTGATTACGAGTGTCAGTAAAGTTTGACGAATTAGGCTTGGAGTCCGGCCTATTGGACTCTTTGCGGGGAGCTGGCTTCAGCCAGGCGTTCCCGATACAAGCTCGTGCTATACCCGTTCTTCTTGCAGGTAGAGACGTGATTGGCCAGGCTCATACGGGAGCCGGCAAAACATTAGCGTTCGCACTTCCGATGCTTCAACGGATCGATCGATCCGACGGGGTTCAAGGACTAGTAGTAGTGCCGACCCGTGAATTAGCGTTGCAAGTTGCGAAGGAGTTTCAGAAACTCGCACGATCAATGCGAGTAAATGTCATTCCGTTGTACGGTGGTGAGGGAATCAATAACCAGATCAGAAACCTGGAAGACGGTGGACCCCAGATTGTCATCGCTACTCCAGGA
>Ga0137396_10001820_pt1 | contig 11448 bp, 16 predicted proteins | sample czc16metaG_FD_108284 | JGI IMG/M metagenome (GOLD analysis project Ga0137396, IMG submission 108284) | Vadose zone soil microbial communities from Angelo Coast Range Reserve, California, USA - czcobulk3.16 metaG | ecosystem: Environmental > Terrestrial > Soil > Vadose zone | place: USA...
GGACGCCATTGATGCAAATGCCGTCGCAGCGGCGGTCGAAAAGACCGTGGCGACTTTCGGCAGGTTGGACGTCCTTGTGAACAATGCCGGTACGGCCATTCCGAAAGCGTTCGTGGAGACGACGCTGGAAGAGATGGATCGCGTGCTTGACATCAACGTCCGCGGCGTATTCGCAGCGACGCAGGCGGCGCTGAAGCACATGAATGAGGGTGGTCGCATCATCATGATCGGCTCGGCAGTGGGCGAGCGTGCCGTTGCGCCCGGGCTTGTGCCCTACGCGGCCACGAAGGGAGCCGTCAAGATGTTCACTCAGGCATTATCCAGAGAAGTCGGGAACCGGGGCATCACGGTCAACAACATCCAGCCGGGTCCGATCGACACGGATTTGAATCCCGCTTCGGGTGATTGGGCGGTACCGCAGAAGGCCGCCACCGCGCTCGACCGCTATGGGCATGTTGAGGAGATCGCCGCAATGGCGGCGTTTGTCGCGGGTCCGGAGTCTTCATACATCACGGGAGCGAATCTTACCGTGGATGGCGGAATGAATGCCTGAACAAACGCATTCATTACTGGTAAACAACGTCGATTGCGCGAGAGCTGCCCTGGCGCTCCTATCCGATGGGTGCTTGTGGGCTGAACTGGTAAGCCGAGTCGGCGATACCTGGCTGGAAGGAGCCGCGTGAGAGAAGTTCATGCTGCGGTTGGAGGGGAGAATGGATCAGCACAAGAAAACGGCGCTTGTAACAGGCGCATCAAGAGGAATTGGCCGCGCGACGGCAGCGGTGCTTGCCAGGGCCGGTGCGCACGTCCTGGTTCACTACGGTCGCTCCGCGCGGGAAGCGGAATCCCTAGTCTCCGAGATCCAGACGGAAGGCGGACTCGCAAATGCAATCTCAGCGGATCTAGGAACTCCGAACGGCGCTGCACTGCTGGCCAAACAAGTGCGCTCCATCGTCGGGGATCGATTGGATGTGCTTGTGCTCAACGCCGGAATCAGCAAATCGGCTCGCCTCGCGGATTACACGGTGGAGGATTTCGACAACCTCTTCGCGACAAACGTCCGAAGTCCGTTCTTGCTGGTGCAGCAACTGCTGCCCATACTTGGTGAGGGCTCGAACGTCATCGCGATCTCTTCGATAGGGTCCCACGCCGTGGTTGGCAAGCCCGGCGTGGATAACCCCTCGCTCCTTGCCTACGCCTCTACCAAAGGAGCATTAGAGACTCTCGTCAAGAACTGGGCCGCCATTCTCGGGCCGCAAGGCATTCGCGTCAATGCAGTCGCGCCCGGTGTGATCGATACGGACATGTCGAATTTTACGAAGACTGAAGCAGGCCGCCAGGCCGCTCTGGGAATGCAAGCACTCAAGCGAATCGGCAAGCCAGAGGACGTGGCAGATGTAGTCGCGTTCTTAGCCTCGGACAAGGCGCGCTGGATCACCGGTGCCAGTATTCCGGTCGATGGCGGCTCGAGGCTGTAACTAATAGCGTAAGGGGACCAATGGAGACTAACGCAGTGGAGACTAAGACGAGCAAAGGCAAAGAGGTCAGAATTCCTGGGCCTGACCATCCCATCACAATTTCTCCGGCTGAGGGCAGAGTGCGTGTAACGGTCGCCGGCAGGATAGTTGCTGAATCGACTCGAGCGCTTCGGTTGGAGGAGAAGGGATATCCGCCGGTTTACTACTTGCCGCGCGACGATGCGGACATGTCGTTGCTCGTTCGGGCCAAGCATTACACCTATTGTCCGTACAAAGGTGATTGTGCGTACTACAGCATTCCCATCGGCGGATCGAAATCGGAATACGCCGTTTGGACGTACGAACAACCTTACGAGGCAGTCGCCGAGATTAAAGAACACCTGGCGTTTTATCCCTCGCGGGTCGATGCAGTCGAAGTGATCTCCTAAGCAGGTTGCGCGTTGCTCGGCAGGTCGCCTTGGTCGCGCTCAAACAGCATGAATGTACCGTCGTGAGTTCGGTCAAAAACTCCGAGGGACAGAAAGGAATCAACATGCCGAAGACTACGCCCGAACAAAACAAGGCCCTCGTCTTGGAAGCGTTCGACACGCTCTTCAACAAACGTGACTATGCGGCCGCAGGACGATTCTGGTCGCCGGACTACATTCAACACAGTGCTCATATCGCACCTGGTCGTGAGGGTCTGTTCAATCTCATCAAGAGCATCCCGCCAACATTGAAGTATGAAGCGGGAACGATCGTGGCTGCGGGAGACTTCGTGATCGTGCAGGGGCGGTTTAGCGATTTCGGTGCTCCTGTCAATTGGATTGGCGCTGATATCGTGCGTATCGAAGCCGGGAAACTCGCGGAACATTGGGCAGGATGAGGCCACGAAAGAGCAGTCGAAAAGCGGCGCGCCCATGCTTGGAACTACATTCCCGACCTACGCTGGAAAAAGAACAAGTCTCGACGAGTAGGTTTACGAATGCCTGTCTCCCATAATCAAGGCGGCCCTTGCCTCGAACTGGAACGCTCTTTGCCAAGCGAAGTCGTTGCGATTTCTCCCTTCGTGGATAAACTCATGCTCTTGATCAGGAAGTGCGGCCGTGCTGCTGAGGGCGAGAGCGACGTTGAGATCGCACTGCGCGAAGCTCTCGCAAACGCGATCATTCACGGAAATCATGAGAATCCCCGAAAACACGTCTATGTCCGTGTCCGCTGTGAGCCTGATGAAGTCTCGTTCGCCGTAAAGGACGAGGGACGAGGATTTGACCTGACTAAGATAGCGGATCCTACCGCTCCAGGAAATACCGGAGCCGTTCATGGCCGTGGGATTTACCTAATGAAAGCGCTGATGGATGAAGTACGCTTCGAAGAAGGTGGAGTTGTCGTTCATATGCGAAAGAAGAACTCGGCGAAATAGGCCAGCTTCCGATTACGATTCAAATCGATATTGAGAGTATCTACTAGAGAGAAAACTTATGTCTGCGATTATCCAAGCCAGCCCCGTCGAAAAATTAGCGCAAGAACCACTGCCCACCGGAGATTCGTATCTTCCGAATAACGGCAGTAGTAGTAGAGATCGTAAGCGTCCTTGGATTCTTCGCGAAAGTGACCCACAGCGGTTTTCAGCAGAAGGAACCCGGTGGCATCGGGCACGGTGATTTCAAAAGATTCAACTTTGTCACCGTCTCGTAAATTGATGCGCAGGGTCTCCACGTGGTCCTTCAAATCTTTGGCGCCGTCCACCAGACACAGGTCGAGAGTGCTATTCGCGCCGTAGACTTTGAGAATGGATTCATCTTCCTTGATACGGGGCAGATCGGTCAGCAGGTCGAGCTGCACGATGTTGCCATCGACCGTTTTCTGGTAGCGGAAGGAGGCGTCCTTGTTTGGCGTATAAGCGAGTGACTTCGACAGCAGGTCCTTGATGCGGTCCACCGCTTCGCGCTCACGCGCTTTGGCGCGCAGAAGACGTCGATATCGAAACTCATGGAATGACTGGTTTGCGAATCGCGGGCGAGCTCTTTGAGAAATGGGACCCAGCCGCCGCAAATGACAGCGTCGATGTTTTCCTGTTGGAGTGCCCGCATGATGTTGAGCAGTTCCAGCAGGACCGCTTTTTCGCGCGCGGGTGGAAAATCTTTCGTGATGTGAATTTCGCCGGCCATTTATTCTCGAAAAGCCAGAGCGTGTTCGATCAAGAAGTCGGCTTGCTCCTGGCCCCTGCCCCCGTGCAGGGTAAAGTCAATATAGAGTTGTACCGGATTTACGCCCGTGAGTCCGTTGGTCAATTGCCTGGTCCGGTAGAAAACCCCGCCCGCATCGCTGTTGTCGGCATCGGGAGGCGTCATGAGGAGCACGTTGGCCCCTTTTCCCACGGCCTCCAATTGCAGATCGTCCCGCAACCGTTCCGGCGACACACTGATATAGGCGGCGGTCAGCTGTTCGCGTAGGTTGCGCTCGCTGGACTCAAGACCACTTCCCAGGGTGAACGCATGCCGGATATCTCTTCGTTCACAAAGGTCACGAAGCTGTTGCGCGATGTGGAAGGGCTCCTTTTCCGAGAATCCGCTGAACACGGTCCGGTTCTGGGTGTAGTCACTCTTGAGTTTCTGTGCAAAGAGTCGAAGCAGTCTGCGAGGTTTGGTCAGAAGGCAGCCATCCGACTTGCGCTCGACCAGGTCATCATCCTGGAGCCTCCGGATCACTTGCGAGACCTGACCGACGCTGAGTTTGGTTTCCGCAGCCAGGGGTTCGAGGCGGAAGGGCTGATAAGGATTGACCAGGAGCACGCGAATGATTCGCCGCGATCGGCCGGAAAAGATGTTTTTGACTCCCTGCGGATTCTTGAAGGCGGTAGCGGGCCGGACAATGTCCACATACACGCCATGATGGATGAGAGCAAGTGTTCCGTTGAGATCGATGTACCCGACGCCCAGCTCCTTGCATCTGGCCTGCACGGAATCAGAAATATAGGGAGCGGCCACCATGGGGTAGAGGTCGTCGTAGCGGCCCGACCGGTGAAGCTCATTGCGGTAGAGCAGCAGCTGGTGAACGACTCCTTCGAGCTCCATCGGAGTCAATCGCGATTTAAGTTCGATCACCGCTTGGATCGGTTTATGGCCGGAGTTGGCGACAGTGAATTCCACGAGCGCGTCGGGTTCAATGCGCCGTCCAGCCACTTCCAAGGAAGGGTGGGTGGCGAGCATAGTCGCCCGAACGTTGGGCGGAAGCAGGGTTCCCGAGGCGAGCCCAGTCAGCAACAACTCCAATGTCTTATATTCCCTCATATAAAATACACTAATAATTAAAATTTATATTAACACGTTAGCGAGAATATTGGCCTATTGTTAGTATAAAGGTTTATTTATAAATATGTTATAAAATATGCACAGAGAATTGTATATACAACACCATGAAATCCATTTTCTGACCTGGGGAGGATCAGAAGAGGCGCGCCTGTTCTGGTAGTTCGAGGGTAAGGGGCACTGCGCACTCGGCGTCGTCGTTCTGCACGGAATTGACTCTCGGGTTTACGGGACAATGCCGCATCAAACCTGGATCGTAGGGTTTGAGAATCTCCCGCACAGCGTCGAAGTCTTCGACCTCTGGGTTCAGCCAGAGACCGTATTGGTCGGGGGTGACGATGACGGGCATGCGGTCATGAATGTCGTGCAGAAGAGTGTTGGGAGTGGTGGTGAGGATGGTACAACTTTCGATGATTTTTCCTTCCGGATTTTTCCATTGGTCCCAGAGTCCGGCAAAGGCAAATAATTCTCCATTGCCTACTTCAAACAGATAGGGTTGACGGACTTTGCCCGATTTTTTCCACTCATAGAAACCATCGGCGGGAATCAGACAACGCCGGTAACGGATCGCGTCACTGAACGAAAGCTTGGTGGTCACGGTTTCCGCGCGCGCGTTGACGGTTTGATTGCCGTAGCTCATGTCTTTGGCCCAGCTGGGAATCAGCCCCCAGCGCATCGTCGAGAGGCGGCGCGCGGCCTTACCCTGTTCTTGCCGTACGGTAACGACAGGCTGGGTGGGCGCGATGTTGAAGCGGGGAACGACCTCGACTTCACCCTCCGCTTGAAAGCGGTCCTCTAATTGTTTCTGGGAGCGCGTCTGCCTGAATCTGCCACACATGAGAAATTCCGTCCGCAACCCGGTGCTTCGACCTCATCATAGCCCTCTTTGAGGGCGGGAAAACAATGTGATCCGAGCGACAAGGGCAGAGTCAGAACTTCCACTTCAACCGGCCCGAATGGTAGAAGTTGGGGCCCACGCCACGCTTGAGCAGTTGCCCCTCGGGACGAACCATTATGCCGATCGTCTGTTGGCTTCGCTTTGGCTCACGGAAGTGTTGAGTTCTTTACGGATGATGGGTGCCACACGGGTTCCCAACAGTTCAATTGACTGCACCATCTTCTGGTGCGGTAGGGCGGAAACTCCCATCTGAAACGTGATTCGAGCAAGCCCTCCGAGCACCTCGTTCACATAGCGGATCTTGTCCGCGACTGTTTTGGCGTCGCCAATCAGGAGCGCTCCCGTTGGACCACGTAGGGCGTCAAACTGGGCCCGAGTCGCAGGCGGCCATCCCCGCTCCTTACCGATTTCGGTGAATGTGTGAGCATATCCCGGGTAGAACTCGTCCGCGGCACTCTCAGTTGTGTTTCCTATAAAACCGATGGCATGAAGGCCGACAATGAGTTTGTCCGCGGGATGGCCTGCACGACGTCCGGCCTCGCGGTAAAGGTCGATCAAGGGCCGAAATCTCTTCGGCTCACCTCCTATGATGGCGACCATCAGTGGAAGCCCGAGGGTGCCGGCACGGACGAACGATGCGGGCGTTCCGCCGACTCCGACCCAAATCGGCAAAGGATTTTGCAGCGGACGCGGATACACCGCCTGTCCGGTCAGAGCTGGACGGTGCTTACCACTCCAGTTAACGTGCGTGTTGTCGCGAATCTTCAGGAGGAGATCCAGCTTTTCAGAGAAAAGCGAGTCATAGTCATTCAAATCAAACCCGAAGAGCGGGAATGCTTCCACGGACGAACCACGCCCGGCAACGATTTCAGCACGACCATGGGAGATTAAGTCTAGAGTCGCAAACTCCTGGAAGATGCGGACCGGGTCAGCAGCGCTGAGAACGGTTACGGCGCTGGTCAGGCGAATGTTGTTTGTGCGCGTAGCGGCTGCGCCCAGGATGACAGATGGGGCGGAGTCGACGAACTCGCTGCGGTGGTGTTCCCCGATACCAAAAACATCAAGGCCAACCTGGTCGGCTAGGACAATTTCATGCAGCAGATTGTCCATGCGCTGGATTGGGCTGACCGTTAGCCCCTTAGCCGGGTCAGAAATGACTGCTCCGAAGCTGTCTACACCGATCTCCATCTTTGTAACTCCTGATATTCGAGACCCACACAGGTTTGGTTGCGGACCGCGGACTGTGCTGAAATGTTTTTCAGTGAGCCGCTCTTAACCCCTTCAGTGCTTCGCCCCAAGCAATAACCTCGTCCGCCATTAAATGCACAGCTTTGTCGTGCTGCTCGTGCGGCTTGAAGGTCGTAAAATTCTCGAAGTCTGTCCACATCGAGAGCGCCACCTGGGCTCGAACGTCTGCAATCTTGATTTCACCCATGACTAGCCTCAAGTTTTCGACCGCTCGGACACCGCCCGCACCGCCATATCCGACGAAACCAGCCGCTTTGTTATTCCATTCGTGATAGAGAAAATCGATAGCGTTCTTTAACGCCGCCGAGGTGGCATGGTTGTATTCGGGGGTGACGAAAACATAGGCGTCAAGCGAAGCAATTTTGTCACTCCAGCTCTTCGTGTGTGCTTTCCCGTACTGATGCATTATGGGGGGCACAGGCTCATCGAGGAGTGGCAGTTTGTAATCCTCGATGTCGACAATTTCAAACTCCGCGTCGTTGCGGCTTTTCAGGAGGTTGTGCACCCACTCTGCGACGGCCGCGGCTTTCCGTCCCGGTCGCGTACTTCCAACGATGATTCCAACCTTCAGCATTTCATTCCTCTCCCTTCTGGCGTGGTCCTCAGCTGATCTGTGGTTCTGAAGTACGTAATCATTTCCTAGCTTGTTCTTTGCTGCTCTTGACCTTGGCTCCTTGTTGGTCGAGTTTTTCCGCTGCCAGCAGTCCGAGTTTCTTGAGCGAGCCGTACAGCTGCGTCTTCTCTTTGTCGGAGAGGACAGATACAAGGCTTTCGAGATCGTCGGCATGCTTTTCGAAGGACGCCGTTGCTACAAGTTGGCCCTCCGGTGTGAGTTGCACAACCCGTGCGCGCCGGTCCTTAGCGGTTGATTTCCGCACCACTAGCCCCATCTTCTCTAGGCGGTCGATGGCTGCCGTCATGGAGCCACTGGCCAGCATCACCTTGTCCTGGATCTCCGTGATTGTGAGCGGGCCCTTATGAAACAGAGCCTCCAGGGCTGCGAAATCGGTAAGGCACAAACCGGTGTTTGCAATGCTCCGTTCGGCGAGGAGCCTCAGAGCATGATGGCTCCTCGCTATTACCCACCACAGCTTGGGCGCAGTGATCGGATTAGACATAGTCCTCATCCTTTCCAGTCAGGCAGTTTGCAGTTGGGCCGACCTCTTGGCAGGCGACGAGAGTAACCGGTCAAGGGATACTGCTCCCGCGCCGCGAATGATTAACAACACGGTGACCGCCAGCGCCAGCAGATGGTACTCATAGCCTTCACCTTTCTGTGCTCCGGTCCAGTTCATAAAAAAGCCGAATTGGCTGTGAACCATAGCAATCGCGACAATCATATTGGAGAGAACTCCGACGGCTGCAACGCGCGTCATGAATCCGAAAATCAGTCCCAGCCCGCCAAAGAATTCGGCGACGATCGCCAGGAATGCGAATATCACCGGTATATGCATGACACCAGTAAAGAAGCCCATTGTGCCGGTAAACCCGTAGCCTCCGAACCAGCCCAGCAATTTCTGGGCGCCATGTGCGAAGAAAACTACTCCTAAGACCAGACGCACAATCGCCGTGGCAATGTCGTTGTCGGTACGAAACAATTTGTTAAGCACAAGAAGCCCCTTCCTGAGGCTTCGCTCAATCCGCCCCATACCCGATCAGATGAACTATCCTCATATAAGGATTCTTTGTATCGAGGTAATATTGCCGTGTCGGCGGGTAGAAGAACGACTTCGAAGCGGCAGGGGAGAAGTTGCGGGCTGAGAAGATTGAGCCAGTGATCTGCTTGATGGGCAGCGAACCCCTAATAGTAAGGATATCCACCAATCTCCTCGCGCTTGTCGGTGAACCTCCAGCGATCTTGCCAATCACTTGGAGGCCGCGAAAATCAGCCAATACCACACAACGCAGGCCACTACTATCGCAACCACGCACGCCACCTCGCTGGCATTACGTCGTTGATCAGGATCGAGATCGCGAATTGCCCGCCATATTTCCTCGGCCGTCATTTCTATGGCCGTCATATTGAGCTGTGGATTCTCCACACAATGCTCCTAACCTTCTGATCTTCAATGCCAAAGCCTTTGGTTGGTCGAAACTCGCTAAGGGCCTCGGTCCGCTAGTCGACTCTCGACGGCTCGTGCGGTACACGCCCTGAGGCATACGCGATCGTGGTTCGAGCGCGCGTTGCATGTGCCGCGCAAGGTTTGTTCGCGCGCGTGCCAACTGAGCGGCGAAGACCGCTCCAGCACTTGCAATCATCGCCCAGAGCACACCATACATTGCGCAGCGTTTGAAGGAAACCTAGGAGCGCTCTTTGTCGCGAGGCAGTCACTCGCGTTATTAGCGTTGGGATTATTTCTTATCTCACGGCTCAGCGGAGACATTCTCGCTCACCAGTTTTCCGCAGCACTCAGGTCGATCAGGCAGACTCGATCGCTCCCAGCCTCCACCGAGCGCTTCGATCAGCAGTACGGCACCTGCCATGCGCCGTCCCAGAATGTTGACCGCGGTCACCTCATCGGACAGCGCAGCATTCTGTGCCGTGATCACTTCAAGATAGCTCGTGACGCCGCCTTCGTATCTGGTATTGGAAAGATCAAGTGACCGCTGGGCGGATTGGACTGCGGTTGCCTGCACCCCGGCCTCTTGCTCTAGCACCCGCAGGGCCGCCAGGTTATCTTCGACCTGTTGAAAGGCGGTGAGGACTGTCTGCCGATAAGAAGCGACCGAGGCATCGTAGGCCGCCTTGGCTTCGTCGTTCAACGCATGCCGTCGACCTCCATCGACGATCGTGGCGAAAGCGGATGCTCCGACTGCCCAAAGAGCGCCTGGTCCTTGGAACAGCGTCGTAATGGTTCCGCTCTCGAATCCGCCCGAACCTACAATGTTGACTAGCGGATAGTACGCCGTGTTGGCAAGACCAACCTGCGCGTTTGCCGATGCGACACGGCGTTCGGCGGCGGCAATGTCGGGGCGCCGTTCCAGCAACTCCGAGGGCACGCCTACTGGGATCGGCGGAGGCGGAGTAGTTAGCGGCAATCAGGGAAGACTGAAATCGGCCGGGGCCTTGCCGACCAACACTGCGGCTGCATGCTCGTAGTGTGCGCGAGCGACTCCCACGTCAACCAGCTGCGCACGTGTGGTTTCAAGTATGGTTCGCGCCTGCTCGACTTCAACTTCCGATGCTAGTCCACCCTTATACCGCTCTTCGTTCAGTTGCAGCGCTTGCTCGTACTGTGCAACGGTGTTCTGAAGCAGCTTCTCTTCGGCATCCAGTGTTCGTGCTGCGAAGTAATCAATTGCAAGGTCCGCGTGCAGGGTCAGATTCACCACAGCCAGATCGGCGGCGCTGGCTTGCGCTTGCTCTCGATAAGACTCGACGTTCCGGCTAACGCGGCCCCACGCATTGACCTGATAAGAAAGATCAACCGGGAACACGAAATCATTAAAGGTCGTCCCGCGAGCGATACTCCCTGGTCGATTCGCTGAGAACTTCTGTCGCGTTGCCGAAGGAGCCGTGGTGATCGTCGGATAGTAGTCAGCCCGAGCATGGCGGAGAGCAGCCCGCGCTTCCTGGTATTGCGCGACGGTGGCTTTCAGATTCTGGCTGGAGACATTGATTTGTTGCTCTAGCACGTTCAGTTGAGGATCCTGAAAAATCTCCCACCAGTTTCCGCCCAGGTTCTGATCGCTCGGCTGCGCCGTTTTCCAGTTACCGATTTCCTTATATGCAGGCGGAGCCGGTACCGGAGGAGTCTTGTACCTGGGTCCCACTGCACAACCGGCGAGTGACAGAAGTGCTGCGGTGAACAGAAACAGGCGTCCAGCCCTTCCAGCAAGAGCCGAAATCGTTGTGAGTGAGCTTATCATTGCGAGTCGCCCGGCAAGGTTGCCTGCACGACATTGACTTGCTGTCCCGACACGAGCGAATCGGGTGGATTCACAACCACCCGATCCTCAGGTTTCAGCCCGGCCGAAACGTCGATCTCGCTCCCGAAGTCATGACCGGGAGTGAGATCTGCAAGCTCTACCTTGCCGTTTCTCACCACGCCTGCCTGCAAGTGTTGCGACCGGAAAATCAATGTGTTAACAGGAATGAGCAGCGTGGGGCTCTGGGAAGGAATATGCAAGTGCACATCTGCATAGGAGCCCATCAGGAGAGTATGCCCTGGATTGGGAAGGTCGATTTCTGTCAGGAGCGTGCGGGTAGTCCCATTGATAGCCTCGGCGGTTCGCACGACCCTTCCCGCGAACTTCTGGCCCGGGAACTCAGCAAGAACGATGTCAGCCGTAGTCTCTCCGAGTTTAACGCCTCGAGAATACTCCTCGGGAACATTCACGTACACGCGCACTGTATCTGTCTGAGCGATGTTAAACAGATTATTTATCTCTGCATAAAGAATGCAATAGTCTAGCGCAAAAAAGAAGGCAGGCCGGATTGCAGTATGCAGCCCCGTAGTTTCTGAGTTGAGATACGAATACGGTTGATGGAGCCGATGACGTCCTCGACCAACTCCTCCACATCATTGGGGCA
>Ga0137396_10001821_pt1 | contig 11446 bp, 9 predicted proteins | sample czc16metaG_FD_108284 | JGI IMG/M metagenome (GOLD analysis project Ga0137396, IMG submission 108284) | Vadose zone soil microbial communities from Angelo Coast Range Reserve, California, USA - czcobulk3.16 metaG | ecosystem: Environmental > Terrestrial > Soil > Vadose zone | place: USA...
CAGGGGCTTGGGCATGAACGTCGCGGTCTTGCCCCACTTCCGCGCGGTGTTCTTCGCGCAGTACTTGTACCAGAGAACCTTGTCGGCCATCTTGGTCAGCGTGTCGAAGCGCATGTCGATCTCGGTCTGGCCGCCGGTCGCCACCTCGTGGTGGTGCACCTCGACGCGGACGCCGACCGACTCGAGCGCCAGCACCATGTCCGATCGGATGTCCTGGAACTTGTCCATCGGCGGCACCGGGAAGTAGCCCTGCTTGTACCGCGGCTTGTAGCCGAGGTTCGGTTGCTCGGGCGTCCCCTCTTTGCCGGTGTTCCAGGCGCCGGCCTCGGAGTCGATGAAGTAGTACCCGGAGTTGTAGTTCTGGTCGAAGCGGACCGAGTCGAAGAAGAAGAACTCCAGCTCGGGACCGATGTAGACGGTGTCGGCCAGCCCGGTCTTCTTCAGATGCGCCTCGGCCTTCTGGGCGATGTAGCGCGGGTCGCGCGTGTAGGCCTTCCCGGTCACCGGGTCCTTGACGTTGCAGATCAGCACGAGCGTCGGGACCGCGGTGAACGGATCCATGACGGCTGTGTTCGGATCGGGGATCAACAACATGTCGGATTCATCGATCGTCTGGAAGCCGCGGATCGACGACCCATCGAAGCCCAGACCGTCCTCGAAGATCTCTTCGTTCAGCTCGGACATCGGGATCGAGAAGTGCTGCCAGAGACCCGGCAGGTCGATGAACCGGAGGTCGATGATCTTGGCGCCCTTCTCCTTGGCTAGCTTCAGTACGTCCTTCGCCGTCATGCGCGACTCCTTCTGTGCTGAGTGATGTGAAGCCCGCTTACCTTACGGTCAACCGAGAGGTGAATCAAGCCCCGCCGGGCGCGCGGGCTCAATGCGCCACCCGGGGCTTGCCCTCGGCGGCGCGCACGGCCTCGCCCATGCCGCCGGATGCCGCCCCGAACTCGCCGAACCCGCCTCCGGCGGAATAGGCGGTCTCGGAATGCTGGGAAAGATCCAGCCCGGCCATCTCGTCCTCGTCGCTGACGCGCAGACCGACGAGCGCGTCGACGATCTTGAGAATGATGATCGTACCAACGATCGCCAGGACGTAGGTCGACGCCACCGCGACGATCTGGATCCAGAGCTGGCCGGGGTTTCCGTAAAAAAGCCCGTTGCCGCCGCCGTCGTTGACGGCCTTGGTCGCGAAGAGCCCGGTCGCCAGGGCGCCCCACGTCCCGCCGACGCCGTGCACGCCGACGACGTCGAGCGAGTCGTCGTAGCCGAGCTTCGTCTTGATGTTGCACGCTGCGTAACACAAGGCGCCGGCCACGGCGCCGATGATCACCGAGGCCATCGGCGTGACGTAGCCGGAGGCCGGAGTGATCGCGACGAGGCCCGCGACGGCGCCGGACGCGGCGCCAAGAACAGTCGGCTTCCCGCGGCTCATCCACTCCGTGAACATCCAGCCGAGCGCGGCGGCCGCCGCGCCGGTGTTGGTCGCCGTGAAGGCGCTCACGGCGAGGCCGTTGGCCTCGAGCGCGCTGCCCGCGTTGAACCCGAACCAGCCGACCCAGAGCAGCGACGCGCCCATGACCGTCATCGGCAGGTTGTGCGGCTGCATCGGCTGGTGCCCGAAGCCCCGCCGCTTGCCGATCATGATCGCGCAGACCAGCGCCGACATCCCGGACGAGATGTGCACGACGGTGCCGCCCGCGAAGTCCAGGGCGCCCTTCGCCTTGAGCCAGCCTCCATCACCCCACACCCAGTGAGCCAGCGGATCGTAGACGAACGTCGCCCACAGCAGCGTGAAGAGCAGGAAGGCCGAGAACTTCTTGCGCTCGGCGAAGGTGCCGGTGATGAGCGCGGGCGTGATGATCGCGAACATCATCTGGAAGAGCATAAACGCCTGGTGCGGGATGGTCTTGGAGTACGCATCGAACGGCTCGAGCCCGACACCCCGCAGCCCGACCCAGTCCAGGCTGCCGATGATCCCGCCCTTGTCGGGCCCGAAGGCGAGGCTGTAGCCCCAGAGCACCCATTGCACCGAGATGAGCGCGGCGATGATGAAGCTGTGCATCAGGGTCCCCAGCGCGTTCTTCTGCCGCACCATGCCGCCGTAGAAGAGCGCGAGCCCCGGTGCCGTCATCATGAGGACGAGAAGCGACGAGGTGAGCATCCACGCGGTATCGCCCTTGTCGATCTTCGACGCCGGGGCTGGAGCCGGCGCCGCTGCCGAAGCCGCCGCCGGCTGAGCGTCGGCGGCAGGCGCCGGGGCCGCGGTGGTCTCGGCCGCCGGAGGGGTCGGCTGCTGAGCAATCGCCACAGACGCTGTGGCACTCAGCACTAGCAGCGCTGCCAGTGCGAGAGTCATTCGCTTCACGGTAAGTCCTCCCTTTTCAATCGATCTCAGTGACGTTCGCTGTTACAGGGCGCTCTCGTCGCGCTCGCCTGTGCGGATGCGTACCGCCGATTCGACCGGGTGAACGAAGATCTTGCCGTCGCCGATGTTGCCGGTCTTGGCGGCTGCCGACATGATCTCGGAAACCTTGTCCACGATGCGGTCGGGCACTACGACCTCGATCTTGATCTTGGGGAGGAAGTCCACCGTGTACTCACCACCGCGATAGAGCTCGGTATGGCCCTTCTGCCGACCAAACCCGCGCACCTCCGAGACGGTCATGCCGATGACCCCGATGGAAGTGAGCGCCTCCTTGACGTCGTCGAGCTTGAAAGGCTTGATGATGGCCTCGATTTTTTTCATCTGGGATCCTCCCGGCGGGTTCGGTCTAGCAACCCCCATGCCCGGGAATCCCACCGGCCAAGCCTCAGAAAATCAGCCGCTTCGAGCGAGCCCTCGCCGAGCCGGCGGCCCGGGCTTGCCCAACGATTAGGCAGGCCCGCCTCGATTGCTCGCGATTCAGGCGCAGAGACGGGGTGGGGCTAAGCGCGTCGCTGAGGGATGCCGTGCTTGCGCATCTTCGAGTAGAGCGTCGGCCGGCGTAGCCCCAAGAGGGCGGCGGCGGCCTGCTTGTTCCAGCGCGTGGTCTCGAGCGCCTTGAGGATCGACGCACGCTCGATCTCCTCGAGCGAGCCGGCGGGCACCTGCGAGGGCGCCACCGCCGAGGTGCCGAGCCCGCCTTCGCGAGCCGTGTGCTGCAGCTGCTCGGGGAGGTCTTCCAGAATGATCATCGGGCCTCGCGTCACGAGCACTGCGCGCTCGATCGCGTGCTGGAGCTCGCGGACGTTGCCCGGCCACGACCAGGAGAGGAGCCGCCGATAGGCTTCCGGGTCGATGCCCTCCACCGCGCGCGCGTGCTTGGTGCGATAGCGATCGAGGAAGGCGCGGACGAGGATCGGAATGTCGTCGCGCCGCTCGCGCAGGGGCGGCACCTCGATCGACACGGTGTTGATCCGGAAATAAAGATCCTGGCGCAGATGACCGTCGCGCAGGGCGACGTCCGGGCTCTGGTTGGTCGAGCTGATCAGCCGGAAGTCGACGGGTACCGCCTTCGCGGCTCCGAGGCGGCGCACCATCCGCTCCTCGAGCACGCGCAAGAGCTTCGCCTGAAGATCCATCGGCATCTCGGTGATCTCGTCGAGAAGGAGCGAGCCGCCGTCGGCCTCCTCGAGCAGTCCCAGCTTGTCGGTGGTCGCGCCCGTGAACGCGCCGCGCGTGTGCCCGAAGAGCTCCGACTCGATCAGATCCTTGGGAAGCGCCGCGCAGTTGATCTTGATCCACGGGCCGCCGCGCCGGCTGCTTTGCTCGTGCAGCGCGTTGGCCAGGAGCTCCTTGCCGGTACCGCTCTCGCCGACGATGAGCACGTTGGCGTCGGCGTCCGCCACCGCCGCGACCGTCTCGAGCACGCGCTGGATGCCCGGCGCGCTTCCGAGGATCTCGGTGTCGGTGACCTGATCGACGAGCCGGCGCTTGAGGTCCGCGTTCTCACCGAGCAGCTTCCTGTGCTCGAGCGCGTTTTCGAGGAGGCCGAGGAGTTCGTCCGGCTCGAACGGCTTCTCGAGGACATGAAACGCGCCGGCGCCCTTCGTGGCTTCCATCGCCTTGCGTACGGAGCCATAGGCGGTGATGACGAGCACCTCGAGGGCCGGATCGCGCCGCTTGAGCTCCCGGGTGAGCTGCAGCCCATCGCCGTCGGGGAGCATCAGGTCCACGATGGCCGCGTGCGGATCGCCCTGGACGACCGCGCCCAGCGCCTCCCGCACGCTTCCGGCCGTGCGCACGCCGTAGCCCTCGCTCTCGAGTGTCAGGCGGAGCCCGTCGGCGATCGTCTTCTCGTCGTCGACGACGAGGATCGTGTGATTACGCTTCATTGTAGCGATGGCCTTGAGGCCGGCTTGGACCGAGGGTGGCCTGAGAGAGGTGCGAGCCGGCGCCGCACGGCGTGATCATCGGCTGCGGTTCCACGAGCCCAGCTTGTGGTTCGCGGGCCCCCGTGGTGCCCCGAGGGTGGCCTGAGAGAGGTGCGAGCCGGCGCCGCACGGCCGTGATCATCGGCTGCGGTTCCACAAGCCCAGCTTGTGGTTCGCGGGCCCCCGTGGTGCCCCGGGGGTGGTCTGAGAGAGGTGCGAGCCGGCCCCGCGCGGCGTGATCATCGGGCTGCGGTTCCACGAGCCCGGCTTGTGGTTCGCGGGTCTGCGCACTTCTTGCAGGTCATTCGTGCCGTTCATCCGTTTCATGGTAACGAAGCATGCAAGAGCGGCACGTGGCGACGGTCCGAAAGCAAGATGTGCCCACTCTCCGGTGCGAGGCGCGTCAACGCGAGTTGTTCCCGTGCCGTCACGCGCCGGCGCTCGGCGCGCGCGCGGGATCGGGTGCGGGCTCGAGCGGAAGACGAGCCTGGACGCGGGTGCCTTCCCCCACGCGGCTCGAAACCGTGAGCTCGCCGGCGTGCAGATTGACGACCGAGCGCGCGATCGACATGCCGAGCCCGGTGCCGTCCGGCTTGGTCGTGAAAAACAGATCGAAAGCGCGCGAGAGCGTCTCCTCCGTCATGCCCGGACCCGTGTCCTCGATGGTCACCGTCACCGTCCCGGTCGCTGCCGAGTACGCGGTGGAGACCGTCAGCCGGCCCGCGCCTTCGAGCGCCTCCAGCGCGTTCAGGATCAGGTTCAGGAAGGCCTTCTTCAGCTCGCGCGCGTCGAGACGCCCCTCGGGACACGACGGGTCATAGGCCTTGACGATGTCGACACCCTCGGTCGGCCGGCGGGCTCGAGCCAGCTCCAGACACTCGTCGAGCAGCGGGTGCAGCGCCGTCGGCACGCGATGGAGCTCTGGCGGACGGCCGAACGCGGTGATCTCGGCGACGACGCTCGTGAGGTGGTCGACCGTGACCGCGATCTTGCCGGCCAGTTCCTTCCCCGCGAGATCCTCGACCTTCGAGAGGTGTTGCTCGAGGTGGCGCACGTAGAGCCGAAGGCCGGCCAGGGGATTTTTCACCTCGTGAGCGACCTGCGTCGCCATGCGCCCGAGCGCCGCGACGGCGCCGCTCTTGAGGTTCTCGAGGTCGTGCGTGTTGCGGATGGCGATCGCCGCCTGCGAGGAGAACAGCGCGAGGAGCTCGAGGTCGTCTTCGCCCGGCTCGAGGCGCGCCGCGGTCTCGATCACGAGCGCGCCGGCCGGGCCACGCTGGACGACGAGCGGCGCGGCGACGATCGTCCCGCTGTCGGCGCCCTCGGCGGCACCCGACGTGGTGATCGGGATCCCCTTGTCCATCGCCGCCGAGGCCGCCGCCTCGAGTCGAGTCCACGCCGGAGGCGGCGACCCGGCGCTCGCCATCGGCACGAGACGGCCCTGCTCGAGCTGGAACACCACGCAGCGGTCCGCGTCGGTCGCCTCGACGGTGGCCTGAGCGACGGAGTCGAGCACGCGGGCCATGACGCCGGATGAAGCCAGCGCCTGCCCCACCGTCAGGAGCCGCTCGCGGTCGCGCGCCCAGCGGCGAGTCGCCAGCGTGCGCGCGATCTTCGAGCGGAGCTCGTCGCGCACGAACGGCTTGGTGAGGTAGTCGAAGGCGCCGCGCCGCACCGCCTCGACGGCGGTCTGGATGGTGCCGTGCGCGGTCATGATCAGCACGGGGAGGCGCGGCTGGCGCTCGTGGAGCCCCTCCATGAGGCGCATGCCGTCCGTCGGCTCCATGCGCAGGTCGATCAACGCGAGATCGAAGCGGGACGCCTCGGTCGCTTCGAAGGCTTTGCGCGGGTCGCTAGTGGCGATGACGTCGAACCCCATCGCGGTGAGGCGCATCTCCAGCACCTCAAGGATCGCCGCATCGTCGTCGACCACGAGGACCTTCTGCTTCACTGGCGAATTATTTCCTCTTCTCCAGCTGCAGGTCGATCTGCTTGAGCCGCTCGAGGTCGGCGCGAAGCTTGTCGGCCTCCTGGCGCGCCTTCGCCAGGTCACCCTCGCGCTTGGCGAGCTCCTCGCGCACGCGCGCGAGCTCCTGGTTGAGTCGCGTGATCTCGTCACGGGTCGTCACGATCGAGGCGACCGCGTCGCGGCGCGCCCGCACCGCCTGCGAGTCGTCGGAGTTCTGCGCGAGGAACGCGTCGTAGGCGGCGACGGCCGACCGATAGTCACCATCGGCGGTCAGCCGATCGGCCTTCGCGAGCATCGTCGAGGGGCCGCCGAAGGGATTCGAGAAGAACCCGGAGCCGCAGCCCCCGAGGATCACGCCGATCGCGACGGCCGCCAGACCACGCTTCATGAGCGCGGGAGGAGCACGGTGAACCGGCTCCCCTTGCCTTCCTGCGATTCGACGGTGACACGCCCGCCGTGAGCCTGCGCGACGCCACGGACGATGGCGAGACCCAGACCCGTTCCGCCGCGATCGCCGTGCGCCTGCCGGTACGGCTCGAACACGTGCGGCAGCTCGGCCGGCGGGATCCCGATCCCGGTGTCCTCGACCTGGATCTCGAGCTCGGGGCCGGTCGACACCAGCCGTGCGACGACGCGGCCGCCGCGCTTGGTGAAGCGGACCGCGTTGCCGACGAGATTGATGACCACCTGCAGGAGCCGCGTCTCGTCACCCATGAGCACGAAATCCTCGCCCACGCGCTCCCGCTCGAGCGCGACGCCCGCCTGATCGGCGCTCGGCTTGAGCTCCTCCACGGCGCGGGTGACGACCTTGTCGAGATCGAGGCGCACCCGCTGGATCGGCAGCACGCCTGCCCGCAGCCGCGAGACTTCGAGGATCTGGTTGACGAGCCCCAAGAGCCGGTCGGAGCCCGCGGCGATGATCTCGACGAGCCTCCGCTGCTTGTCGTTGAGCGGCCCCGAGACCCGGTCGCGTAGGAGGTGCGCGCCTTCCCGGATCGACGTGAGCGGCGAGCGCAGCTCGTGGGACACCGAGGCGAAGAATTCCTCCTTGGTGTCCTCCATCCGCCGGAGATCCCGGGCCATTGCGCTGAACGAGCGCGCGAGCTGACCGACCTCGTCCCGCCCCTCGACGGCGATGGGCTCCTCGAACGAGCCTGCGGCGACGGCCGCGGTGGCGGCCGACAGCTTCTGGAGTGACTGGGTGAGGCGGTGCGCGATGAGCCCGCTGCCGAGCAGTGCCAGCCCGACGGCGGCGCCGAGCGCAACGAGGACGCCGGACCAGGTGCGCGCCTCCAGACGTGCGACCTCGGCCTGCGCCTGCAGGACGTCCGCGTGCATCGATTCGGCCAGCGCCTCCAGGTTCGCCTCGACGCGCTCGGCGAGCGACCGCGACGCGCCTTCGGACAGGGCCGCCGCGCGCGCGCGCTGACCGCGGCCGAGGAGTGCCTGGATCTGTCCGACCGTGCCGTAGTAGCGCTCGAACGATTCAGTGGCCTCGTCGAGAAGGCGCGCCTCCTGCGCGCTCGTCGCGTATTCCCGTAAGCGGATGAGACTCACGCGCAGACGCTCGGCGCGTTCGTTCCAGGCACCTATGAAGCGTGTGTCATTGAGGACGAGGAACCGCGCTTCGAGACGAACCAGCGCGGGCATGGCATCGCGAGTCGATGCGGCCAGGCGCAGCGCGGGGACGGTACGGGTGGTGATCTCGCGGTTGACGGAGGCGAGACGGCCGACGGCGCGGAGGCTCAGGACGCCGACCACGCCGAGCACCACGACGACCACCGCCGACGTCAGAAATATCTTCGAGGCGAGCCGCATTCCGCTTCTCACCCTGCGTGAGATCGAGTCTCTGCCGGCGAAGCCGCCGGAGCGAGTTGAGTCGCCGCGAGCTTGGCGATGAGCCGCCGCTGATCGTCAAAGACTTCGACGTCGACGACGAGGGTCGTACGACCACGATGGACGATCTTGGCCTCGGCTGTCAAGGTCCCGTGATCGGCATTTCGGATAAGATTAACTGATAGTTGGAGCGTCAAGGGGAACAGCTCGGGACGCAGCTCGCCCGACGGGTTCGTCTCCCACATGGAAGCGCACGTCGCCGTCTCGTCCGCGAGCGCGATGATGGCGCCGGCGTGGAAGCGGCCGGTGAGCTGCGCGAGCGCTGGCTTGAAGTCGAGCTGGGCCACCGCGCGGCCCGGGCCCACCGACACGAAACGCGTTCCGTGGCTCTCGATCATCGTGCCCCGGGCCCAGCCGGCGAGCATCTTCAGGAACTCCTCGGGCGCCACGGCCGGCGATGGCATCCGGCTCATCGCGATGTGGAGTCGCGCGCCGCCTCCGCCGGTCGCGCTCGGTGACACCACACCGTCAGGATCGAGATGGCGGCCGGAGTCACCCCGGGAATGCGGGCAGCCTGGCCCAGCGAGCGCGGACGGACCTCGGTGAGCCGTTCGCGGATCTCGGTCGAGAGGCCGGGCACGGTGCGGTAATCGAGACCGTCGGGGATCAGCCGCTGCTCGAGGCGCTTGAAACGCGCCACATCGCTCAGCATGCGGCGGATGTACCCCTCGTACTTCGCCGAGACTTCGACCTGGCGTGCTACCGCGACGTCGGTGAGCGCGTCCGGATCCAGTCGCCGGACATCGGCGTAGGTCACCTCGGGTCGGCGAAGCAGTTGGAGCAACGGGGTGCCGGCCACGCGCGTGCCCTCGAGGCGCCGAATCTCCGCTTCGGTCTGGGCGCGCCGACGCTCGACGGCCTCGTGCCGCTCGCGCGAGACCAAGCCCAGGCGATAGCCCGCCTGCGTGAGACGGAGATCCGCGTTGTCCTCCCGGAGCAGGAGGCGGTACTCCGCACGCGAGGTGAACATCCGGTAGGGCTCGAGCGTTCCCTTCGTCACGAGATCGTCGACCAGCACCGCCATGTAGCACTCGGAGCGATCCGGGAGAAACGGCTCGCGCCCGCGCAGGGCCGAGGCCGCGTTCGCTCCCGCCCAGAGCCCGAGCGCGGCAGCCTCCTCGTAGCCGGTGGTGCCGTTGATCTGGCCGGCGAGATAGAGGCCCGGCGCCGCGCGGCACTCGAGCGTCGGCGCCAGCTGCGTGGGATGAACGAAATCGTATTCGATCGCGTAACCCGGGCGCATGATCTCGGCGTGCTCGAGGCCCGGGATCGAGTGCACCAGCGCTTCCTGGGCGTCGGGGGGCAGACTCGTCGAGATCCCGTTCGCGTACACCTCGTCGGTGTCGAGGCCATCGGGTTCGAGGATCACCTGGTGGCGATCGCGATCGGCGAACCGTTTGACCTTGTCCTCGATCGAGGGGCAGTAGCGCACGCCGGTCGCGTCGATGATCCCGGAGTAGAGCGGCGAGCGATCGAGGTTCGCGCGCACGATCTGGTGCGTGCCCGGCGTCGTGTACGTGATGTGGCACGCCACCTGTTGGAGCTCGAGCCGCTCGGTCGCCCAGTGAAACGGCCACGGCTCCGTGTCGCCGTGCTGCGCCTCGAGCGCCGTGTAGTCGATCGTCGAGCCGCGGAGGCGTGGCGAGGTGCCGGTTTTCAGCCGTCCGAGCGTGAGCCCGAGCTCGCGCAACGCGTTCGACAGGTCGACCGACGCGAACTCGCCGGCTCGGCCCGCGCTCTGCCGGGCGAGCCCGACGTGGATCAGCCCACGGAGGAACGTGCCGGTCGTGACGATCACGGCGCGGGCGCCGTAGCGCACGCCGGTCCGGTCCTCGACGCCCGCGACTCGTTCGCCATCGAGGACGAAGCGCGCCGCCTGCCCCTGCCTGACCTCGAGATTGGGCTCGCGCTCGACGGTCCGCTTCATCGCGCCGCGGTAGCGGGCGCGATCGCACTGGGCGCGCGAGGCCCGCACCGCGGGCCCGCGCGAGGCATTGAGCGTCTTGAACTGGATCGCGGCGCGGTCGGTGTTGCGTCCCATCTCCCCGCCGAGCGCGTCGATCTCGCGGACCAGATGTCCCTTCGCGGTACCGCCGACGGCGGGGTTACACGACATCTGGCCGATCGCGTCGAGATTCATGGTGAGGAGCAACGTCCGGCATCCCATGCGGGCGGAGGCCAGCGCCGCCTCGCAACCCGCATGGCCAGCGCCGATTACGACGACCTCAAAGAATTGCATTCCGCTTAGTGATACCATATCGGCCGTCGCGTTCGAGGAACCCCTTTTTCTCGGAGGAAGGTCGTGGAGTTCGGGTTCTCGCTTCCGGGTCGCGGGCCGCTGGCCAGTCTCGACGTCGTCCTCAAGCTCGCCGAGAAAGCCGACGCGCTGCGGTTCGACTCGCTGTTCGTGACCGATCACGTCGTGATGCCGGTCTCGTCGGCGAAGTCTGTGTACCCCTACACCACGAGCGGGCAGTTTCCCGGCGGCCTCGCGCAGGACTATCTCGAGCCGCTGGCGCTGCTGAGCCACCTCGCGCACGCGACGAGCCGGACGCGGCTGGGCATCAGCGTCCTCGTCGTCCCGTACCGCAACCCGCTCCTCGCCGCGAAGATGCTGGCGACGACCGACGTGCTCTCGAAAGGGCGCGTGATCCTCGGCGCGGGGGTGGGCTGGCTGCGCGAGGAGTTCGAGGCGCTCGGGGCTCCGCCGTTCGAGGAGCGCGGGCGCGTCACCGAGGACTACATCCGGCTCATGCGCACAGCGTGGACGACGGACCCGGTCAGCTTCGAGGGCAAGTACTACTCGATCCGCGACGTCCACGTGCTCCCGAAGCCGGTCCAGCAAGGCGGCATCCCGGTGTGGATCGGCGGCCACACCGGCGCGGCGCTGCGACGCGCCGCCACCATCGGCGACGGCTGGCATCCGATCGCGATGCGGCCGCCGGCACTCCTGGGCCCCGACGAGTATGCGGCCAAGGTCGAGGAAATCCACGGCTGGGCGCGGCGAGCCGGACGCGATCCGAAGTCGATCACGCTGACCATCCGTGTTCCGATGGAGGTGCGCGGGAAGAGTGCCAAGGCCGCCGCGGGCGACCGGCCGCCGTTCCAGGGCACCGCGGACGAGGTCGCCGCCGATATTCGCCGATACCAGGCGCTCGGCGTCTCCCATTTCGTCTTCGACCACACGGTGCAGGAGCTGCGCGCGGTCCTCGCGAACATGGAGCG
>Ga0137396_10001823_pt1 | contig 11445 bp, 5 predicted proteins | sample czc16metaG_FD_108284 | JGI IMG/M metagenome (GOLD analysis project Ga0137396, IMG submission 108284) | Vadose zone soil microbial communities from Angelo Coast Range Reserve, California, USA - czcobulk3.16 metaG | ecosystem: Environmental > Terrestrial > Soil > Vadose zone | place: USA...
AAGTACGGCAATTGCACCGCCATCATCGACGAGTTGGGACACCGGAAAGATTATACCTACGATTCCTACCGGCGTTGCACTTCGCTGGTCGAGCAGGTCAATGGCCCGGGCCCGGATTGCAACAACGTCGCCTCGCGCCGGTGGGACTGGATTTACGATCGCTGGATCGACGGAGTTCCGCACGTCGCCTCGAGCCACACTTCAAAGGAATGGCGCGTCCAGGTGGAGCCCGCGTTTAACGCCGACGGCGACCGGCGGTTGAGCGCGCATAAGTTCGACTGCAACAACCGGATCATCGAAGAAGTCACCGGAATGATAGAATTCGCGAACGGCAATTGGGATACAGGCCCCGACACAGAACTCCACTCTTTTACCTATGATGAGAACGGCCAAAAGAGTAGCTACACCGACCCGCGGCAGCGCCTGACGACCTACGAGTACGACAATCGCAACCGGCTCTGGAAAACCAACGAGACCGTCAACACCATTCCGCGCACAACTGAAACGCTCTACGACCCAACCGGGAACAAGCTCTCCGTAAAATTCCCGGATCAAAAAATGCAGCGGTGGGAAAGCTACGATGCGTTTGGCCAGCCGGGGCGGTTCTACGATGAGCGCAACAACTTCACCGACCTGACTTATAAATGGGGTCCGATGAAGAAGCTCGATACGGTCAGGACCTACCGGCAGATGGATAATAACACGGGAACCGAAACGCAATTGACCGACTTCGAATACGATGGGATGGGCCGACCGAGGCAAACTCTTTTCCCCGATGGAAGCGACGAATTCAGCCTTTACGTGTTTGGGCAATTGAGCGACTTCAAGACGCGAAAGAACCAGACGAAACGGCTCCACTACGACGCGCGAGGGCGGGAAGATTATCACACTTGGGATGGTGGGGCGGCGCCGGGAATCAACCGCGTGTGGGACGATGCAAACCGGCTGATTAGGATCGCGAACGTTTTTTCCACGATCGATTTCGGATACGACGACGCCGGGCAGGTGAAGTGGGAAGGCAATGACGTCAACGGCGCCAACGGGCGAACGCAGATCAGCTACTGCCGTTACCCCAGCGGAGAAGTGTCGCGGACGACTTATCCCAATCAGACGAGCGTGCAGCGATTCTGCACGGCGCGCGGGCAATTGAAGGACGTGGGCTGGGGGGCCGGGGCCACGAGTTATGTTTACCTCCGGGATGGGAAAGTGGATCATCAAACCCGAACCAATGGAGTCACAACCAGTTATGGATATGATGGGCGTGGAATGATTAGCTCGCTGCGGCATAGCAATGATGGGACTGGCCGCGATCTGGCGAAGCGCGACTATTGGCGGGATGACCGGGACCGGATCGTAGCCTGGAAACGAGGAACAGATCCGTTGTACAACCAAATGGAGGACGGGCGCGGGAACCGTTACGGCTACGATCCCGAAGGGCAACTGACGGCCGCTTCTTATCGGGCGGTAATAGCGTCGGACGGCACAGCCAGTGACGCGAAGCGCACGGACAGCTTCTCCTATGACCAGCTCGGCAACCGCCAGGGGATGAACCACGTGGCCAACCGCGGCCAATGGATGAACATCGCACGCCGGGACAACGGATTAAATCAATATCACAGCTGGGAGAACGACCATCCCGTGCCCGATCCGCTGCACTGGGGCAGCGGGATGTTCTACGACGACAACTTCGGCTCACCGGGAGTTCCGCCCGGGAACGGAGTGATGACGGCCGAGGGTTATATCTCGGCGAGCTACAACGCGCTGAATCAGCCGGTGGGGATGTGGGTCTCGACCTACGGTAGTAATTACATGTGGTTCGGGTACGACCCGCTGGGGCGGTGCGTGAAGCGGTGGAAAGGGCCCGCTGCGGCCGGGACGCCCGGGTATAACCCGGCCACATACTTCTACTATGACGGCTGGAACGTAGTGCAGGAGGGGCCCGGCGGTTCAGGCGTCGACCGTACCTACGTGCATGGCGGCCGGATTGACGAGATCGTGGCGAGCCAGGTGAGTGGCGTGTGGTATAACCATCATTACGACGCCCAAGGGAATTGCATCCTGCTGAGCACGGGGACCGGTGAGATATCGGAGCAGTATGATTACGATGCGTTTGGGTGGCCGTATTTCTACACGGCGAGCGGGTGGAAACTCGGCATGGCGAACCTGCACACGCGCTTTCTGTTCACGGGTCGCGAATGGATCAACGACCTGCGGATCTACGATTACCGCGCTCGGCACTATCAGCCGGAACTAGGCCGTTTCCTCCAGCCCGATCCAAAAGAGTTCGAGGCGGGTGATTACAATCTTTACCGTTATTGCCACAATGATCCAGTCAACAAAAGCGATCCGACCGGTCTATTTGACACAGGAATGTTCTTCGAAGGTCTTGCGTATACGGCTGGAGGCACCATAGGCATTGTGGGCCTCGCAACGGCTGAGGTTGGCAGCGGCGGCTTGGCCACTGCCGGTGTAATAATAGGCGGTACCGTGTCCGTAGGCGCAGTCACTAAAGGATTCCCTATGATGATCCAATCCATTGTAGGGGGAACTGGAGCTCGGAATATGCCGAACAGCGTCCTTTCCGGAACTGCCAGGGCGTTGGGAGGGGCGACATCTGAAAAAGTAGTCGACGCTGCTACTGATGCGGCGTCCTTAGGAAGCGGTCTTGCCGCTGGGTACAACGACGCGTCAACTGTATCAAGTTTTGTAGACGTAGCTAGTGGACTAGCCGGCCTAGGCGAGGCGGCCGTTGATACTCAGACTCAGACTCCCCTCGCTGCGGACAAACCGCTTGTGGTACCACTGGATAAATAGCCCGACAGATTGCACGGCGATAAGAATAAGTGATCGAAGTGAAGTCTTTACTTGGAATGACTTGGAATGTAGTTGGGTGTCTCATTTGGAGAGACAACGGGTGCCGTGCCGAAGACTGCAAGTCGAACCGGCGACAATGTGGTCACGTCCTAGCTATTCTAGGAAACGGAGGTTCAAAGTGTCGTAACTCGTGAATAAAACAAACTTAGCTGTTTCTGTGATTATACTGTCAGGGGTGGTGTCCGTTGTATTAGCGATAATACTTTTGGTAGCCTCGTTTGTTTTTCGAAGTAATGAGAATGTTAATAAGTGGATCTTGATCTACTGTGCAGCGTTATTTATTATTTCGGCAATCCTGGCCGTTGTATTGGGGTGAAAGGTTAGGTAGAAATACACCATGACCTTGTTTGACGCATTCGTAACGATTGGCGGCTCAATAACATTTTGTGCACTGGCGTTTGTGCAGTATCGCAGGCACCCTGAAACTAAAACGTGGCTTTTGTTGTTGATTTCGGGAGCAATCTTTGGCGGTTTAGCGATATTTCATATTTTCTTCAGAGGATAGGAAGAATCAGGCGCAGCGTAACTGCGATTAGGAGGGCGCGGATTAGGGGACAGCAAAGCTGTGGGAGGGGCCCAGTCCCACAGCCGCCTCCTCCTCGGCGCGGAAATGGGGTGATGGTGGCCGAAGGTTACATTACGGCGAGCTTCAACGCGTTGAACCAGCCGATGGCAATGTGGAGTCAGATATATGGGAGCGCGAACTACATGTGGTTTGGGTACGATCCGTTGGGGCGGTGTGTGAAACGCTGGGTGGGTCCGATGATGAACGGGCACGCGCCGCCGCCCAGCACGAACCCGGCGACCTACTTTTATTATGATGGCTGGAACCTGGTGCAGGAAGGGAGCAGCGCGAACGCGTCGGACCGGGTGTATGTGCACGGGGGTCGAGTGGACGAGATTGTGGCAAGTCAGGTTGGAGGAGGCCAGTGGCGCCACCATCATTACGACGCGCGTGGCCACTGTATCATGCTGACCGATCCGGACGGTCTGGTCCGGGAGCAATACGATTACGATGCGTTCGGCTTCCCCTATTTCTACGACATAAATGGAAACAAACTCGCCAGCTCACAGCAGTGGGGGAACCGGTTCTTGTTTACGGGACGGGAATGGTTGAAGGAGCTGCGGATCTACGATTACCGGGCTCGGCAATATCAGCCGGAGCTGGGCCGCTTCCTCCAGCCCGATCCGAAGGAGTTCGCCGCCGGCGATTACAATATCTATCGCTATTGCCACAACGATCCAGTTAATAAGAGCGATCCCTTTGGACTATTAGAAGCCGACCATGAAGATAAGGAGCTCGCGAAGCCGACGCTTGTGGAGGATAGATATCGCCCTGTTACAGGGAGCAATATTCCGATTCATATCCGGGTGTTCCATTCAGGAAACTGGAATGATAGAAAAGTTGCGAACCACGCTACCACGGGCCTGAAAGCCCAGACCGGGAAAGGTGGGCTAACAAAACCTTCTGGGTCGTCGAACGTTAGCGGCTCGAATGTCGATATTAATATGCACGTCGACTGGTACTACGACGCGAAGTATTCCGGCACCAATGTAGTGACCCGGGAACTGCAACATGTTCAAGACGCGCGCAGTCTCTCGAGAGGATATGGGGATGGGAGTAGGTCCGCCAGCCTCGGTGATTTTCGTCAGTTCGGAAATATCGTAAAGGGTTTCAACATCATGCAGAAACTTAATTATGATCAAAGTGGAGGCCCTCATGATTTAAATGCGCATCCTGCGATGCCAGCGGTAGTGCCCGAATATGATGAGACGCGCTGATATCATTATTGCACTCCTCGCCATCCGAGGATCGGAGCCGAGCTTTCACGGAAAGCGCGTCGGCGAGATATCTACTCCATTTCATTAGATGCTACTCGTGCGAATAATGGCGACCTTTTGTGCGGTGCTTCTGCTGGTGACATGCCAGAATCGATTATCGCCAACGGAACAGAAGATCGTCGGAGCGTGGTCGTGGACCTATATCGAGGGCGTGGGGCGGATTGTTTTTACTGCTGACCACAAAGTCTGGACAGGTTTCCCGCCGGACGAAAAGGACGGACGAAAAATCGGCAATGATGAGTTCGATATTGTCTGGAATGGGATGTGGCGACTCGAAGGCACCATGCTTATCACAGAGATGGACAACCGACCGCTTATACAGACTATTGAGCGTCTCGATCCGAGTAACCGCCCTGCACTTGAGAAGAAAGTCGAACGAAGGAAGATCGTAAAGATCGATGGCAACAAAATGGTCTTCGACAACGGATATTCGTTCGACCGCGTAAAGCTATGAAGGGCGGGAAAGGAAAGGAAAGGGGTCAGCAACTGGGGGAGAAGGGAGAAGGGGGGAGAAGGGGTCAGTCTGTGAATCTCGGCAATTGTGGCTCGACTGGCTGGCGAGCGGAGGCCTAGGATCGTCGCGTTCATGCCCCGGAAAGTCCGCCTGGAATTTGCAGGTGCCGTGTATCATCTCCTCGATCGGGGTGACCGGCGGGAAGCCATTTTTCGCGATGATGGCGACCGAGAAACCTTTCTGGCTACGCTTGGTCAGGTGTGTGAGCGCACCGGATGGCGAGTTCACGCCTGTGTCCTGATGACCAATCATTACCATCTGCTGGTGGAGACGCCGCAACCGAACCTGGTCGCGGGCATGCGCTGGTTTCAGACGACCTACACGGTGCGCTTTAACCGGCGGCATCGTCTTAGCGGCCACCTCTTTCAGGGGCGCTACAAGGCCGTGGTCGTGGACCCGGAGCAAGAGGGATACTTTGCCGCCCTGAGCGATTACATCCATCTCAACCCAGTGCGGGCGCGGATGGTGTCGCTGCAAGAGCGGCTCTTCGACTTCCGGTGGAGCAGTTATCGCTGGTATGCGGCTCAGAAAGGTCGCCCCGAGTGGTTCGATCCGGCGCGCGTTCTGGGCGAGCTGGGTTTTGAGGATACGGCTGAGTGTCGCAGACGCTATGCCGAGCGGATGCGCGGGCGGGCGCTGGAGGAATTAGCCAATGGTAATGCTGCAGAGAACACCCAACTGCGGCGCGGCTGGTGCCTGGGCGGCGCTGGTTTCCGGGAAAGGATGCTGCGACTGCTCGAAACAGCAGGGGAAAAGTTCAGTCAAGCAAAGGAGGTGGATGGCGCGGTCAGGCGCAGTCACGGTGAAGACGAAGCACGTCACCTCCTGCAAAGCGCGATGGCTTACTTTGAAATTCACCAGCGCGACCTCGTGAAGCTAAAGCGAAATGATCCACGAAAGCTGGCCATCGCCCGGCTAATCCGCCGGCGAACCAGCGTCCCAAATAAATGGATTGCGGAGGAGTTATCGCTCGGACATGTCAGTAGCGTCAGCCGCTATTGCTCGAGGAAAGGTGCGGGCGCAGAATTACCACGGGAACTAATTGCTTGGGTTGAAACAAGGAAAGAGTGATGAAAAAATGCCGAGATTCACAGACTGACCCCTTATTCCCTTCTCCGTCACTTATGCGTGGAACGCGGATTCAAACCGCGAGAGCATTCTTTATCCTTCAGGGAAAAAGTACCGGTACAATTATACAGGAGGGGACCAGCTCAGTCAGGTGCAAGATAACAATTCCTATTATTATCAGGCGGAATACGTTTACGATGTGAATGGAACCTTATCGACACGAAAGGTTGGGGTGAACGTGGGGAGTTTTTCAGTCACCACCAGTGCGACGCCACCCGATGCGCTGGGACGATTCACCCATCTGGAGCACCAGTTCACAGGTGGTATGACTGGCGCGACCCGCACGTTCGATTACGTTTATGACACAATGGGCAATCGGACCTCGATCCAGCGGGACGGTAATACGCCCGAAACCTACGGGTACGACTTCGGACAGGCGGTCACAACCGGGATGGATGGGGGAAATGCGCATACCTACGGCTATGATGCCAATGGGAACCGGACGGCGATGAATGGCAGCGGCAGTTATGTGACGAACTTCTTGAACCAGCAAACCACCTTCAACGGGCAGACGGTGAGCTACGCCAACGCAAATGGAAACGTGACCTCGATCGGAGGTGCCGCGAGCTACGTCTATGACGCGCAGAACCGGCTAACAAGCGTGAGCAATGGCACCACCACAACATTCAACTATGACGGATTGAATCGGAAGATCAGCCAGACGGTGGGCGGGGCGACGACGTATAATGTGTGGGACGGCTGGAGCCTGATCGAGGAACGCGGGGCGGGTAATGCGCTGCTCAATAGCTATGTGTATGGAGCTGGAGAGATTTTGGAGCGCATTACTGGGACGACCGCGTATTTCTATTATCAGGACGGCCTGGGAAGCACGTCACACGTCAGCGATTCGGCCGGGAATCTCCTCGAATCTTACCAGTACGGCACGTTTGGGCAGTTCAGCGTGTATGATCCCGACGGGGGTTTACTCAAGAACGGAAGCGCCTACGATATCCGGCATTTGTTTACGGGTCAGCTTTGGATGCCACAGAGCGGATTGTACGATTATCGCAATCGAGTTTTTTCTCCGACTCTGACTCGATTCCTCCAGCCTGACCCCATCGGTTTTGGCGGCGATCCGAGCAATCTCTATCGCTACTGTGGCAATGATTCGGTCAATCGGGATGATCCGATGGGATTACTTGACAGGGGGGGCGGCCACGGAAAGCATCCTCCTGTTTTAATTAAACCACGAAATGGCATTACGGATCCAGTAGTCGTGACGGGTAGTTGGGTTCCCGGCGCAGACGACAGCTGGAGGGATTTGGGCCGGGGTATGCCTGATAATTTCGGCACTTTCTCTTCGTTTGGAGGGATCAGTCACGGCGGCACTGGCGGTATCAGATACACCGCAACATTTTCCCGCGATTCGAACCAGCTGAGAACAACCCCATCACAAACTTTCGCCAGCAGCACGCAAGGCTGGTGGACAACACTAGAAGGCTTATCTACGGGCAGCTCGTGGGTGATTAACTTGCAAGTGCAGACGGCAATCGAGGGGGCATTCGAAGGCGGAGTAAAGAGTTTTCAATCCCTTACGTTCAACATGTGGGGACAGATTATTTCGCATTGGGCTACAGTGGGAAGCACCAGCTTCGGTCTTTTCAATGTTCATGGGTCTGGCAGCTTTTCCGCGAGCGTTTGGTCTGCTGGCGGGCGCTACCTTGCAAATATGACCGGCTCTGCGCAAACGATCCTTAAATTTCCGCCGATCGACTACAGCTTTAACTTTTCTGGGAGCTTCGGCGGTGGCACGCCTACCCTGAGCGGGACACACGATGGTTATCCCTCCTACACAGTTTGGGCTAACGGCCAGCAGCTTTACTATCGGCACGAAACAGGATGGCCGAGCGCATTGGGTGAACCGATGGAAATCATCGTTGGACACTAAGCGATGTTGTACTTTTTACCTTTCTGGCTTCAGGCTGTGTTAAACAGTCTTTCCTTCGTTTTGGTGGGAGCGTTAGTGGGCTGGATTCTTCGTGGCCACATCGTGCTTGCTGCGCTTGTAGCGAGCTTGCTCTCCCTTTTTATTCCGCTTGCCTACGAGTACGCCGTTGGCAGGTTGCAACTGCCCATCAGCTTGCACGATTTGTTGAGTGGCTTAATTATGGTCTCACCGCTATTAATCCTGTTTTGCTGGCTTCCCGCCGTCGCGGGTGCCCTTTTGAGCGGGCTTGGCTTGCGGTTCATTCAGAAATGAGAGACGAGGCGCAGATGGGAGATCGCGGCTAAAGCGGATCTACTTTTCTGCCAGCGCGGCCTGGGCCGCGGCGAGGCGCGCGATCGGGACGCGGAAGGGGCTGCAACTGACGTAGTGCAGCCCGAGCCGGTGGCAAAACTTCACGCTTTCGGGTTCACCTCCGTGTTCGCCGCAGATTCCAAGCTTGATATCTGGCCGCGTTTTGCGGCCCAACTCGCAGCTGATTTCCATCAGTCGCCCCACGCCTTTCTGGTCGATCGACGCGAAGGGATTCGTCGGAACAATATCCAGCTCCGCGTAAGCCGGTAGGAACGTCCCGGAGTCGTCCCGGCTCATGCCGAGCGTCGTCTGGGTGAGATCGTTCGTGCCGAAGCTGAAGAACTCCGCGTCGCGCGCGATGTCATCGGCCACGAGCGCGGCCCGCGGGATCTCGATCATGGTGCCGACCAGATAGTTGAATTTCGTTTTCTTCGTTTTCGCCACTTCGGCGGCGATGCGATGGACGATCTCGATCTGGAGCTTTAGTTCGCGCGGAAAACCGACGAGCGGAATCATGATCTCCGGCCGGACTTTGATTCCCTTTTTCTGGACCTCCGCCGCTGCCTCGAAAACGGCGCGCGCCTGCATCTCAGAAATTTCGGGGTAGACGATGCCGAGGCGGCAGCCCCGGTGGCCGAGCATCGGATTGAATTCGTGGAGCTCGCGCACGCGCCGCGCAATGTTCTCCGCCTTCACGCCAAGTTTTTCGGCCAGCTCGACCTGTTGGGCGTGATCGTGCGGCAGAAATTCGTGCAGCGGCGGATCGAGAAACCGGATCGTGGCCGGCAATCCCTTGAGCGCTTTGAAGATCCCGGCGAAATCGCCCCGCTGATACGGCAGCAGTTTCGCCAGCGCTTTCGCCCGGTCTTCCTTGCTCTCGGCCAGGATCATTTCGCGCATGGCATCGATCCGGTCGCCTTCGAAGAACATGTGCTCTGTCCGGCAGAGGCCAATGCCCTGGGCGCCGAACGCGACCGCGTTTTCGACCTGCTCGGGTGTGTCGGCATTTGTCCGGACATCGAGTTTGCGCAACCGGTCCACCCAACTCATCAACTTCTCGTATTGGCGATAGGTCGCGCTCTTCCCGCCATCGAGCGAGCGATCGACGAGCACCTGCACGATTTCCGAGGGTGCCGTCGTGACTTCGCCGGCGAAGACTTCGCCCGAAGTCCCATCGATGGAAATGTAATCGCCCTCCTTCAGGGTCGTGCCGTCAGCCTTCAGGATGCGCTTGCCATAATCGATCTCGATGCCGGACGCGCCGCAGACACAAACCTTCCCCATTTGCCGCGCGACGAGAGCCGCATGCGAAGAGACGCCGCCGCGTGACGTAAGGATGCCTTCCGCTGCGATCATCCCGCGGAGGTCTTCCGGGGAAGTTTCGACTCGCGCCAGGACGACTTTGTCCCCTCTATCCGCGCGTCGAACCGCTTCTTCGGCGCTGAAAACGACATGCCCCGACGCCGCGCCCGGTCCCGCAGCCAGGCCGCTCCCAATCTTTTTCGCGGCGCGGATCGATTTCCGGTCGAAGATCGGCGCGAGCAGGTGCGCGAGCGAATCCGCCGGGATGCGTTTCACCGCGTCTTCCCGCGAGATCAATTTCTCGCCGACCATTTCCACGGCAATGCGCACCGCTGCGAGGCCGGTCCGTTTCCCGTTCCGCGTTTGCAGGATGTAGAGTCGGTTGTCTTCGACGGTGAACTCGAGGTCCTGCATGTCCTTGAAGTGGCTCTCGAGCAACGCGCGGACCTTCATGAGGGCTTTGTGCGCGGCCGGCATTTCCGTCGCCAGATGCGCGATTGGATGAGGCGTGCGGACGCCGGCCACCACGTCTTCCCCTTGCGCATTGATCAGATACTCGCCGTAAAAAACCTTCTCGCCGCTGGCCGGATCGCGCGTGAAGGCAACGCCGGTGGCGCTCGTCCCCCCCATGTTACCGAAGACCATTGTCTGCACGTTGACCGCCGTTCCCCATTCGTGAGGGATCCCGTATTTCCGGCGGTAAACATTCGCGCGATCGTTATTCCACGAGCCAAAGACCGCGCCAATCGCTCCCCAAAGCTGTTCTCTCGGATCCTGGGGAAATTGTTTTCCGGTCCGCTCCCGGATCAGCTTCTTGAAGCGACCCACGAGGGTCCGGAGATCGCCCGCGCTAAGTTTCGTGTCGGCGAATTGATGGTTGCCGTAACGCTCATCCTTCAAATGCTCGATCACGCTCTCGAACGGCTCGTGATCTTCGCCGGGCCGTTTTTGCACGCCCATAACCACGTCGCCGTACATCTGCAAAAAGCGCCGGTAAGAGTCCCAGGCGAACCGCGCGTTCTTCGATTTCTCCGCGACGATTTCGACAACCTCGTCGTTCATCCCGAGATTGAGGATGGTGTCCATCATTCCCGGCATGGAATCGCGCGCGCCGGAACGGACCGAAACAAGGAGCGGCCGCTCCTTGTCGCCGAGTTTCTTGCCGACCGATTTTTCGATCCCGGCCAGCGCGGTCTCCACCTGCGCGTCGAGTGCAGCCGGATAGGTGCGCTTGTGCTCGTAAAAGTGAGTGCAGACTTCAGTCGTGATCGTGAATCCCGGCGGGACGGGAAGGCCGATGCGGGTCATCTCCGCCAGGTTTGCGCCTTTGCCGCCGAGGAGCGGCTTCATGCTTCCGTTGCCGTCCGCCCGTCCATCGCCGAAGTAGTAAACAAAGCGGGGAGTCTTCGTTTTCCTGGAGCCTGTTTTGGATTTCGCGCGTCGCGCTGAACTGCGCGCTTCTTTTTTGTTGGCCATGGCAGATTGAAAAAGAGGAACGGCGGAGCCGAACGGACGCAAGGCTAAGTGTCCGCTCCCCAGGGTGTCA
>Ga0137396_10001824_pt1 | contig 11445 bp, 10 predicted proteins | sample czc16metaG_FD_108284 | JGI IMG/M metagenome (GOLD analysis project Ga0137396, IMG submission 108284) | Vadose zone soil microbial communities from Angelo Coast Range Reserve, California, USA - czcobulk3.16 metaG | ecosystem: Environmental > Terrestrial > Soil > Vadose zone | place: USA...
CACCTTCGTCGATCGTTGTGAGCGAGATGCAGTCGTCCGTCAATTCCTCGGAGGCGAATCCTCACACGTCGACGTGATCTGCCGCGCGAGCTCGGTCTCACCGATCTCGCGCTCACGCAAATCCTTTCATCGTCGGGCTGCCGTGGGTCGGCGTCGCCGCGAAGCTCGGTCCCGCGCACGTCGTGTTCTCAGGAACGCGGCCGACTCCGGCACGAGTTGATAGGCGGTGCCGGACTTGTTGAGGAGCCCGAGCACGGCGAGATAGTCGCACAGAATGCGGATGCCGCGTTCGGACGCGCTGCACCGTGTCGCGATCGCCGCGGCTGTCGGGGCGCCGTCGTCGATGACCGTGAACACTTCGAGATCTATGGCGCTCTTGAGCGCCGCCGACTGCTGATAAGCAAAGAGTGTGTCAAACACGACTGCCGCAGAGGGCATCGTCTGGGCCGACATCGGTTCCTCCCCGACCTGCTTCGTTGTCAGGCTGTCAAGAACGGCAAAAGCTCGGCGAGCATGGCGTCGGGAACTTCTTCAGGCAGGAAATGACCGCCCGGCAATGCCTTGCCGCGAACGTCGGCCGCGTGTTCGCGCCAGATCTTCATCACGTCGTACAACCGGCCGACCGTCCCGCGTTCACCCCACAACACGAGCAGCGGACATTTGACCTTCCGATCGCGCGTCTCGTCCGCGTGCGTGAGATCGATGGTCGCGCCGGCGCGGTAGTCCTCGCATGTCGCGTGGATCGTCGCCGGGTCCTTGAAGCACCGGACGTATTCCGCGATGGCTTCGGGCGTCATCGCACCGGTGCCGCCAGTGGGGCGCAGGAAACGCGACCGCAGGTAGAACTCGGCGCTGTTGCCGATGAGCGTCTCGGGAAACGGCGCCGGCTGGATCAGAAAAAACCAATGGAAGTACTGGGTTGCGAACTCGCGCGTGACCATCGAATAGGGCAGCGGCACGATGTCGATGACGGCGGCGCGCGAGACGCGATGGGGATGCTCGACGGCGAGGCGCCACGTGACGCGCGCGCCGCGATCGTGGCCGACGACGGCGAACCGGTCGAAGCCGAGCGCGCGCATCACCTCCACTTGATCGAGCGCCATCGCGCGCTTCGAGTAGTTCGCATGATTCTCGCCGTCCGGCGGTTTGCTGCTGTCGCCGTAGCCGCGCAGGTCGACGAGCACGACGGTGAATCGCTTCGCCAGCTCGGGGACGATCTTGTGCCACTCGACCTGCGTCTGCGGATAGCCGTGAATGAGCAGCAGCGGTGGACCGCTCCCGCCGCGCCGCACGTTGATCGTGGCGCCTGTCGTCGGAATCTTCCGCGTCTCGAATCCGGGGAAGAGCGACGACGCCTGCGGTGTGAGGGCAGGCGTTGTTTCAGGGCCTTGCGGTGGGGCGCCTTGCAGGCAGGGCACCGCGTCAGCGGTGCCGCGGCTGCCCAGCGCGCCCGCGGCCAGCGTCGTCATCAGAAAATCTCGTCGCTTCATTTCGTGCTCGACGTCGTCCTGCGGACGCCGTTGAGCGGCGCCTCGGTGACGCACATGAAATTCGCCGCTTCGTCCATGCTGCCCGTTCCTTTCCAGCGCGCAACCTGCGGATACAAACACAGCGGACGCGTGCGATCGACTTTGCCGTTCGTGCTGTGCGTGGCGACGAGCTTTTCCGGCGCGACGCCCTTTTCCACCCACTGCTCGAGCGCGGCCACCGTGTCGAACTGGTTGGGTCCCGGTCCGCCGCTGCAGTGGCCCATGCCCGGCGCGAGGAAGAAGCGGTAGAACTCGCGCGTCTTCTCCAGTCCGCCCATCGTCTTCACGACGCCGTCGTAGTAGGCGACCGTGTCCTGCGGCGGCACCACCGGATCGGCCCAGCCGGTGTACATCAGCAGCTTGCCGCCGCGCTTCTTGAACGCGCTCATGTCGCGATCGACCGCGGCCATGAACGGCAGCTTCTGCTCCGCGTACGCGAGATCGCGATCCCAGTCGATGGTCCGCCAGTCCCAGTTCGGATCGTGGAACAGGAAGTAGCGGAAGAAGCCGACGCGCATCGGCTCGACGGGATCCATCACGTACTGACGCCAGCTCTGGATGGCGGCGTCGCCGAAGGCCTCGCTGCCGCGCGGCCAGCCGGTGAAGATCTGCTCACCAGACCGCGGATTCTTCAGGCCTTCGTACATCTTCCGCGCGGCGTCGACCTGCGCCGCCGTCAAACACGAGGCGTCGTCGCTGCCGTTGCGGCACAGCAGGCGGCCGGGATCGAAGTGGCAGCGGCGCGGGTCGTCGATGATGCCGTCTCGCAGCCCATCGAGGCCGTCGCACGCCTCGACGACCGCCCGGGTCAGCGTCGGCAGTTTTGCCGCCGGCACGATCGGGGAGCCGTCCTTGTGGTGCGTGATGATCCACGAGTGGAGGAATCCGAACGTCTGACGGATGCGGTTGTTCGCGGGATCGCCGGCGATGATGCCGTCGTAATCCTCGGGGAAGCGCTGCGCTTCGGAGAGCGCCTGATGGCCGCCGCTCGAGCAGCCGTTGAAGTAGGCGCGCTCGGGGAAGCGGCCGGTGTGATCGCGGACGATGAGCTTCGCCGCGTCGGTCATCACGTGAACCGCGCGATACGCCCAGTCGATCACTTTCTCCGGATGGCCCTGTCCGAATTTCATGTCATCCCCGGCGTGGCCCGTGTCGGTGCTCGCGGTGGCATAGCCGCGGCGCAGTGCGGTTGCCATCGCGGCATACCCGATCGCGCCCGAGTAGCCGCCGTTGCCCACGCCTTCGAGCTTCCCGTTCCACGCCTCGGCGGGCGGAATCCAGACTTCGAACTTGATCTCGGAATCGCTCGTCGGCCGCGCGACCGCTTCGACGCGGCAGAACGCGGGGAGCGTCATCTCCTGGCGCGCGCCCGGCGGCGTGAAGGCGCCCGCCGCGACCGCCGCGGCCGACCGCACGCTGATGCCCGGCATCGTCAGCGCCGCAAGGTTCGCGCACGCCGTGCCGGCCGACTGGGCCGGCGCTCGCGCGTCGATGAGCGTCGGGCTGATCGCAAGAGCGAGGGCCAGAAGAAAACGACGGGTCATGGGCGGGGCCTCCGGTGGCGTGATTATACGCAGCCAGGGAACGTCCGGCGACGCTACTTTCAGCTGACGGTGAGTACGACTTTGCCTTTCACTTGGCGATCCGCCATCAGCGTCAGCGCGTCGGACGCGCGCTCGAGCGGGAAGGTCGCGGAGATGTGCGGCTTGATCTTGCCTTCGGTGAACCAGCGGCCGAGCCGACGCATGGTCTCCGCGAAGCGTTCGGGCTCGCGGCGCGCGAACTCGCCCCAGAAGACGCCGACGATCGAGCATCCTTTCAACAGGGTGAGATTCAGCGGGATTTTCGGAATCTCGCCGGCCGCGAAGCCGACGACGAGCAGGCGGCCGCGCCAGGCGAGCGACCGCAGTGCCGGCTCGGTGTACGGACCGCCGACCGGGTCGTACACGACGTCGACGCCTTTCCCGTCGGTCAATTGCTTGATTCGCTCGCGGAGATCCTCTGTGGCGTAATTGATCGTCTCGTCGGCGCCGTGCTCGCGGCAGACGGCGAGCTTGTCGTCGGTCGACGCGCAGGCGATCACGCGCGAGCCGAGTGCCTTCCCGATTTCAATCGCCGCGATGCCGACCCCGCCGGCGGCGCCGAGCACGAGCAGCGTCTCGCCGGCTTTCAGCTCGCCGCGATCGCGCAGGGCGAAATCCGACGTCGCATAGGTGAGCCCGAACGCCGCAGCTTGTGTGAAGTCCATCCCTGCCGGCAGCGGCAGCAGCCGCTGCGCGTCGGTTTTCACTTCTTCCGCGAAGGCGCCGTACGTCGTGATCGCCATCACGCGATCGCCCGGCTTGAATCCATTCACATGGTCGCCCGTCGCTTTGACGACGCCTGCGACTTCGCTGCCGGGCGAGAAGGGAAGCGGCGGCTTGACCTGATACTTGTTCTGGATGATCAGGACGTCGGGGAAATTCACGCTCGCGGCCTTCACCGAAATCACGACTTCGCCGGGACCAGGCGTCGGCGACTCGACGTCTTCGACGACGAGCGACTCGGGCGGTCCGTACGCTTTGCAGAGAACGGCTTTCATTTCGTCGGGGCCATCGCTTTGAGTTTCCAGAGCTCCCACGCGCGCAGGTAGCCGCCATTCTCGCCGCCCGCGACGATCTGACGGGCCTCTGCCGGATCCAGATACGTGATGTCGCCACCCAAGGCGATCGCCTGCGTCTGGAGCGTCGCGTTCCTCTCGAGATAAATGCTGCGACCGACGGCGATCGGGATTGTGGAACCGACGACGGTGACACCGTGGCCGCGCATCAGCACGGCGGCCCGGGTGCCGAGCACGGTGGCCAGAGAGCGCGCGCGATCCGCGTTGCTCACCAGCATGTCGGTCATACCCGCAGACGTGCGGATGTCAAAGACCGGAACGCGGTCTTCGATGAACCCGGCCGTGTGCGACACCGGTCGCAGCGGAACAGCGCTCACGCTGAACGGAATCAGCGCCGGCGAATGATTGTGAACGATGGCCTTCACATCAGGCCGCGCCTTGTAGATTTCGCCGTGAATGAAGCGCTCGGAGTACACAGCGATCCCCTTCGCGTTCACGGCATTGCTGTCGAGATCGAATTCGAGGATGTCGCCGGCGGCGACGAGACCAGGCGCGAGTGAACGGGCGAGATAGTAGCGATTCGGATTGCGGCCGTCGCGCGCGCTGACGTGCCCGAAGCCGTCGAAGATGTTTTCCTGAGCCAGAATGCGGTTGGCCGCCACGAGATCCGCAATCAGCGCCGCATCGGGGCGCGCATCGGACGACGCCGTCTGCGGCGGCGCGCCCATGACGCTCAGCGATGCACAGATGACCACGACGAGGGCTGCGCCGTTCACTGCGGCTGCTCCATTTCCTCCGCCTTCTTCCGCAGACTGACTGGCCGCATGTCGGTCCACACTTCCTGGATGTAGCGAAGGCACTCCTCTTTCGAACCGCTTTTGCTGACGCTCCTCCAGCCAGGCGGATTGTCCTTGTCCGCCGGGCAGACGGAGTACTGCCCCTCGGCATTCATGACGACCCTGTAGGGTGTGTTGTCCTCTTCGTCGTTCCGGCCCACAGCGCACCTTCTTTTATTCTTTCGCGGGGCCCCACCGCCCGCAGGGCTTTCTGCGACGTGGAGCTTATCATTGCCGCCATGACCGACATCATTCGAGAGACCGGCGTGCGGTGCCGCAACTGGGGCAGGTGGGGCGCCGACGACGAGCGCGGCACGCTGAACTACATCACGCCGGCGGACGTCGTGCGAGCGGCGGGGCTGGTGAAGCGCGGCGCGGTGTTCTCGCTCGCCATTCCGTTCGACGCGAAGGGACCGCAAATCAATCAGCCGCGCCGCTTCAATCCGATTCACCGGATGATGATCACCGGGCCCGACTGCACGACCGGCGCGATCAAATTTCCCGGCGGCGTCGGCTTCAGCGACGACATGGTCATCATGCCGCTGCAGTGCGGCACCCAGTGGGACGCGCTCAGCCACTGCTTCGAAGACGGCAGGATGTACAACGGCCGCGACGCCAACGAGGTGTCGAGCCGCGGCGCGAAGCGCAACGGCATCGACAAGGTCGCGCGGGGTATCGTCGCGCGCGGCGTGCTGCTCGACATCCCGCGCATCAAGGGCGTGCCGTGGCTGGAGCCGGGCTACGCGATCACCGCCAACGATCTCGAGATTGCGATGGCGACCGAGCGCGTGGAAGTCGGTGCAGGCGATGCGTTGCTCGTGCGCACCGGTCACATGACGCTTTGCAGGGAGCGCGGAGGTTGGGGCGACTACGCCGGCGGCGACGCGCCGGGACTCTCCTTTCACACGGCGGACTGGGTGCACGCGCACGAAATCGCGGCGGTTGCAACCGACACATGGGGGATGGAAGTGCGGCCCAACGAGATCCCCGAGTCGTTTCAGCCGCTGCATCAGGTGTTCATCCCGAACATGGGGCTGACAATCGGCGAGATCTTTTTTCTCGACGAGCTCGCGGAGGACTGCGCGCGCGACGGTGTCTACGAGTTCTTCTTCGTGGCGCCGCCGCTGCCGATCACGGGGGCGGTGGGATCGCCGATCAATCCGTTGGCGATCAAGTAGGTGACGAACCACGACCAAGCTGTCACCCACGAGAGCACGAAACCACGAGCGCACGAAACCACGAAACCACGAAACCACGAAACAGACCTTTAGCGCGCGTTGCAGAATTAAGCTCTCCACCACGGAGGACACAGGGACGCGGAGGAAAAATCCCGTTTTGAACGGGTTTGAACCTCCTATCCTCCATGTCCCCCGTGGTGGCGAGGTATTTTGAAACGCACTCTTAGCTTCCGTTTCGTGTTTTCGACGTTTCGTGATTAGGCTGGCTCTCCTGCCGTCACCGGTATGCACTGCCCCGAAATATTCCGTGCGTGGTCGCTGCACAGGAACGCGGCGAGCGACGCGATGTCCTCGGCCGTCGACATGCGGCGCAGCGGCGAGCGCTCGACGAAGGTCTGGCGCATGCGCTCGACGTCGACGCCGCGCACCTCGGCCTGACCCTTGATCACACGATCGATCCGATCCCCCTCGACCGCGCCTGGCGCGATCGCATTGACGGTGATGTTGTGGCGCCCGAGCTCCAGCGCGAGACCGTACGTCATCCCGATCTGGCCAGCCTTCGCCGAGCAGTAACCGACGCGATACGCGAGCCCGCGGCGTCCCGCCATCGAGGCGATGTTGACGATGGCGCCGCGGCCGGCGGCGATCATCGCCGGCACGGCGAAGCGCGAGCAGAGGTACGCGCTCGTCAGACACGAGTTGACGGTGTAGAACCAGTCGTCGGTCGTGTAGTCCTGCACCGCCTTGGTCGGACCGCCGTCGCCCGCGTTGTTGACCAGGGTATCGACGCGCCGGAACGCGTGCATCCCGGCGTCGACGACCGAGCGCGCGCCGTCTTCGGTGCCTGCGTCCGCGACCACCGCAATCGCTTCGCCGCCGGCGTCGCGAATCAGCGCCGCCGTTTCGTTGACGAGCGCCTCCGACCGCGCGGCGCAGACCAGCCTCGCGCCCTCGCGCGCGAACGTCTGGCTCATCACGCGGCCGATCCCTTTGCTCGCGCCGGTGATGATCGCGACGCGGTCGTTCAGCAAGCCCACGAATCCTCCAAGGCAGGCCTGAACGCCCGCGCGACAGCTGCTGTGGTTTTGATCGGTCGCGCCATTCGTGACTCCCGTCGCGCAGGCCTTCAGGCCCGCCACGAGCGCCGCATCCAGCAGCCCTAACGGGCTGCGCTACGAGAGCGGCGCTCTCCGAGTGCGCCGACCTCGCGCAATCGCGCGATCTCCTCGTCGTCCAGGGCGAGGCGCTCGCGTAAGACTTCGTCCGTGTGCTCGCCGAGGAGCGGCGCCGGCAGGCGGACCGATCCCGGCGTCTCCGACATCCGCACCGGCGGTGCCACCATCCGAATCGTGCCGGCGACTGGATGCGTGCACTCGACCAGCGCGCCGCGCGCGGCGACCTGCGCGTGCTCGACCACTGTGTCGATCGTGTTGATCGCGCCCATCGGAATGCCGGCCGGCAGCAGACTCGCCTCCCACTCTTCGTACGTCCTGGTCAGAAATGCGTCCTGCAGCGTCGCGATGAGCGACGGGCGATTCGCATTGCGCGCGGCGTTGGTCGCGTACCGCGGATCGTCGGCGATCTGCGGCAGTCCGATGAGTGGACAGAACACGCGCCACAACTTGTCGCTTCCGATGCCGATCGCGATATCGCGTGTCTGGGTCCGAAACGTCTGATAGGGCAGGAGCGCGCCGTACGCGGTGCCAAGCGGCCGCGGCACGATGCCGTCCGCGAGATAGGCGCCGACCATGCCTGAGAGGATCCCGAGCTGCCCTTCGAGCATCGAGACGTCGAGGAACTGCCCGCGACCCGTCGTCTCGCGCGCGTGCAACGCGGCGAGGATGCCGAACGCGGCGTACATGCCCGCGGTGATGTCGGCGATCGAGACGCCGCAACGCACGCCGCGACCGCCGGGCTCGCCCGTGATGCTCATCATCCCGCTCTCGGCCTGCACGACGAGGTCGAGCGCGGCGCGATCGCGATAGGGCCCATCCTGGCCGAATCCGGAAATCGAACAATAGACGATGCGAGGCTGGCGCTCGCGTGCCCGCGCGTAGTCGATGCCGAGCCTCGCGACGGTCCCTACACGCAGGTTTTCGACGACGACGTCGGCGGTGTCGAGGAGACGGAAGAACAGCGCCTTGCCGTCGGGGTGTTTCAGATCGATCGTGACGCTCTTCTTGTTGCGATTGAGGTTGACGAAGTACGCGGTCTCGCGTCCGTAGAACGGCGGGCCCCACGCGCGCGCCATCTCCCCTTCGGGCGGCTCGATCTTGATCACGCTCGCCCCGTAGTCGGCGAGCATCGTCGTCGCAAACGGACCGGCGAGCGCGTGCGAGAGATCGAGGACCGTGACGTCCTCGAGCGCGAGCGTCACCCGACGCCTTCCTCGACGAGCCCGAACAGCCGCTGCTGGTCGATCGGTTTGGAAATGTAGTCGTCCATGCCGGCCGCGAGGCAGCGCTCACGATCGCCGTGCATGGCGTGCGCGGTCATCGCGACGATGCGGACGTGCGCGCCGGTCGTCTGCTCGCGGGCGCGGATGGCGGCGGTCGCCTCGAACCCGTCCATGTCGGGCATCTGCACGTCCATCAGCACCACGTCGAACGACTGGCGCGCCAGCGCGTCGAGCGCTTCGCGGCCGGTGTTGACGACGGTCACGGTGTGGCCGCGCTTGGTCAACAGGCTTTCCGCGATGCGCTGATTGATGATGTTGTCCTCGGCGACCAGCACGCGCGCCGTCACCGACGCCGGCGCGACCCCGGGCCGCGGCTCGCGCCGCCGCTCGCCCGCATCGCGCGCCGGCGCGATCGGGAAGGGCGCGGTGAAGTGAAACGTGCTGCCGGCTCCCGGCTCGCTGTGAACCCAGATGCGGCCGCCCATCAGCTGAACGAGCGTCGCTGAAATCGTCAGGCCGAGTCCCGTGCCCCCGAATCGGCGCGTGGTCGATCCGTCCGCCTGGCGGAATGGCTGAAAAATCGCGACGAGCTTGTCGGCCGGAATGCCGATGCCCGTATCCGCCACCTTGAAGTGCAACCTGGTCGCGCCCGCGTCCGCTGCGTCCACGAGAACATCGAGGCTCACCATGCCGCGCCCGGTGAACTTGATGGCGTTCGCGATCAGATTGGTGAGCACCTGCTTCAGCCGACCGGCGTCGCCGACCATGCGTGCCGGCACGGTGCCGGCGATGCGGCTGGTGAGGTCGAGGCCTTTCTCGCGCGCCGCGATCTCCAGCGGCTTCACGACGTCGTCGACGACTTCCGACAGCGTGAACGGGACGGAGTCGAGCTCGATTTTGCGCGACTCGATCTTCGAGAAGTCGAGGACGTCGTTGACGATGCGCAACAGCGCATCGGCCTGATCCTTGATGGTCGCGAGGCAGTCGGCCTGGTACGGCGTCGGCGAGCTGTCGAGCGCGAGGTCGGTCATGCCGATGATGCCGTTCATCGGCGTGCGGATTTCATGGCTCATGTTGGCGAGGAACTCGCTCTTGGCGCGGTTCGCGGCCTCGGCCGCTTCCTTCGCCTGCTCGAGCTCGTGCTCGGCCAGCTTGCGCGCGGTGGAGTCGCGGATGATGCCCAGAAACCCGATCGGCCGGCGCTGCGCGTCTCGTTCGAGCGAGACCGATTGCTCGACGAACTGGACGGCCCGATTCTTCAGCTCGACGGCGTACTCGTACGACTTGACCGGGCGTCCGGTGCGGAGGACGTCGGCGTAGAGCGCGAGCGTTTCCCTCTGGCGCGCGCGGTTGGTCGTCGTGATGCTGAAGTGTGCGCCGAGGACGTCGGTGCGCTCCACGCCGAACATGCGGCAGAACGCGTCGTTGACGAACAGATAATGGCCGCGCAGGTCGACGACAAAGCAGCCGTCTTCGATTTGATCGAGAATGGCGCGGAAGCGGTCGGCGTCCCAGCCGACGGCGTCCAGGGCGCGCTGGCGCGGCGACATCTCGCGGGCGAACGCGACGAACGACTGATGGCCGTCGCGGTTCTGTGACGCAAGGGTGATCTCGATCTTGAACTCACGGCCGTCGCGGTGGACGGCGGTGATCTCGCGCTTGTCGGTCCGTGCCGTGGCGGCGAGCGTAACGAGTCCGCGATCGTAGGCGTCGCGGTTGCGGGGCGGCACGAGGCGGTTGGACGGCATGCCGACCGCCTCGGCCGGCGTCCACCCGAACATCTGCTCAGCCTCCGCGTTCCAGTCGGCAATCGCCCGCGCGGCGTCGATCTCGAACAGCGCTTCCATGCAGGTCTGATAAATTATCACTCATGACCGAAGCTGTGATTGTGTCCACTGCGCGCACGCCGCTGGCCAAGAGCTGGCGCGGCGCGTTCAACATGACCCATGGCGCGACGATGGGCGGCCGCGCGCTGTGTGCCGCCATCGAGCGCGCGCATCTCGATCCCGCCGAGATTGAAGACGTCATCATCGGCTGCGCGAATCCCGAAGGGGCAACCGGCCGCAACATCGCGCGGCAAATCGCGCTGCGCGCCGGCTGTCCGGTGACGACGTCCGGCATGACGATCAATCGCTTCTGCTCATCGGGCCTGCAGACGATCGCGATGGCCGCGCAGCGCGTGCTGAGCGGCGAGGGCGACGTGTTCGCCGCCGGCGGCGTCGAGTCGATCTCGTGCGTGCAGAACGAGATGAACAAGCACATGCTCAACGAGGAGTGGATCCTCGAGCACAAGCCGGAGCTCTACTGGCCGATGCTGCAGACGGCGGAGTACGTGTCGAAGAAATACGGCATCTCACGCGAGCAGCAGGACCGCTACGGCGTCGAGAGTCAGCGGCGCGCGGCCGCGGCCCGCGACGCCGGCAAGTTCGGCGACGAGATCGTGCCGGTCACGACGAAGATGAAGGTGGTCGACAAGGCGACCGGGGCGGAGTCGGTCAAAGACGTTACGGTCGAGGCGGACGAAGGCATCCGCGCCGACACCACCTACGAGGGCGTGGCGAAAATCAAGCCGGCGATCGAAGGCGGCGTCGTCGCCGCCGGTAATGCGAGTCAGTTCTCGGACGGCGCATCGGTGGCGGTCGTCATGAGCGACAAGGCCGCGTCACGGAAAGGTCTCAAACCGCTGGGCATCTTCCGGGGATTCGCGGTCGCGGGTTGTGAGCCGAACGAGATGGGCATTGGTCCGGTGTTCGCCGTGCCGAAGCTCCTCAAGCAGACGGGCAAGACGATCGCCGACATCGATCTGTGGGAGCTGAACGAAGCCTTCGCCGTACAAGTGATCTACTGCCGCGACCGTCTTGGCATTCCTGAGGACCGGCTCAACGTGAACGGCGGCGCGATTGCG
>Ga0137396_10001825_pt1 | contig 11442 bp, 13 predicted proteins | sample czc16metaG_FD_108284 | JGI IMG/M metagenome (GOLD analysis project Ga0137396, IMG submission 108284) | Vadose zone soil microbial communities from Angelo Coast Range Reserve, California, USA - czcobulk3.16 metaG | ecosystem: Environmental > Terrestrial > Soil > Vadose zone | place: USA...
ATCGCCGTCGGCCGTTTCGGAGAAGACGATCGTGCGGCGCCCCGTGATCCGGCGGCGCAGGTCGGCAACGGGGAGCAGCCGCTTGGGAAGCGTGAGCGGCGGGACCGCGGCACCCTCCACCCGCACGGTCGCAAGCACCGCGCCCGGGTACCGGTTGCCTTGAGGCCCGGTGTCGAAGCCGGCGGTCCGGAGCTGGTAGGTTCCGGGGCCGGCCGCCTGCACGAGGACTTCCTCTCTCGCCCCCGGCTCGAGCAGCAACTGCCGCTTCGGCACGAGCCGGGCGAGGCGGTGGCCGTCGCGCGCTACTTCGTAAAAGCGGTGCCCGTCGAGCGTGAGCAGGTAGTACAGGTTCGCTCCGACATTCCCGATGCGCCACAACTGGGTCTCGCCCGGTTGGAGCGTGATCGTGGGGTCAAGCTGGCCGTTCACGGTGCGCACGGCGTCGTCGCCGATTCCGCGACGCACGATTTTCCCGTCCCCGATCTGCGCGTCCTTGAGCAGCAGTACGTGCTCGCGTAATCCCCCCAGCTTCGGAAACGGGTCGAGCAGGCCCTCCACGACGAGCGCGCCGGACATGCCGTTTCTCACCTGCTCATCGGAGTGGCCGTGGGCGTGCGGATGATACCAGTACATTCCCGGTGGCTGAGTGGCAGGGATGCGGATCTCGTAGTCCTGCGCGCGGCCGGGCGCGATGTGCAGGAACACGTTGTCGGAGGTGCCGAGCGGCGAGACGGCCAACCCGTGCAGGTGGAGGTTCGTGGTCTCGTCGAGCGCGTTGACGAGCCGCAGCCTGACCACGTCGCCCGGGTACACGCGCAGGGTCGGCGGGACATAGCTGCCGTTGTACGCCTGCGCGCTGACCCGCCGTCCAGCGAGCTCCACTGGAGCTCGCGCGGCGTCGAGCGTCAGCTCGAGCGTGCCGTCGCGGCTGGCGACGACGGTGGGGTCGCGAAACGTCTCCGGCCCGGCGGGGCGCGCCTCGCGCACGCCGTCGGCAGCGAGCGGCAGCGCCAGCAGGACCGCCGCTCGCAGGTTCACGGCGCTTGGACCGCGCTGCCGGTGGCTCCGAACACCGAGAACGGTGCGCTGGTCACGCTCGCCATTCCCGATGCGGACGCGACGAGCATATAGCCACTGCCCGCCTGATTGATCACCAGGGTGTCGAAGATCGCGAGCCCAGACGCGGCGGCGGCGCTGGTGGCGCCGCGGAGGCTCCCGCCCGACGGGTTCGAGGCGAGCGTCACGAACACCCTGCCGCTGAACTGGCTCAGCACGCTGCCGAGGGTGTCCAACGCTACGATTTTCACTTCGGGGGAGATGGGGCCGCCGGCGACGGCATTGTTCGGCTGAACGAGGAACGCCAGACGGCCCGATATGGCGCCGCCGCCGCCGCCCGACGCCGTGGCCAGGCCGGTCAGGGCGTCCGAACCGGGGCTCATACACGCGCTCGCGGCGCACAGGACGACGATCGACAGAAACGTTCCGGCGCGCATAGGGGCGGTCATTCTCCCCGCGCCGCCAGGGTCCCCGTGTGCACACGGTTCCCGGGTTGGTGGTCCAAGGTCATCACAGCCGGCCCGTCCGCGAGCCGCAGTTGCCGTTGGGCCCGATCGCGGCCGATCCACACGATGCTGTCGCCGCACATGATCGCGTCCACCGGGTACGGCTGACGCGCGTACGACTCCGCGTCCGAGCTGGCGACTTGTGTGCCGGGGAAGTAATAGAAGCAGCGCTCGCCTCCCGGGTGGCTGTGGATCATTCCCACCGTTCCCGTCCATCCTGCCTCCTCGCACGTCTGCCGCGGCAGCACGTGAGTCCGAGTCGAGTGAACGGGATCCACGTCGGCGGGTGCGATGCGCTGCACGAACACCACGGGACCGTGGACCTGGCCGATCATGCACCCCATGAACTCGGTGGGCGAGCCGTATGCCAGCGTGAGGTAGCGCCGCGCCTGATCGGACACGACCAGCGCCCGCGCCGGCATGGACACCGCGTCCGCCGCGCCGGCGGCGCCGAGGTGCAGCACGAGCAGGGCCATGACGCCAGCCGTCGCGACCGCGGCGCGGAAGTGCAGGGCCTTCACGGACGCACCTCGTACCGCATCAGCACCTGCGGCTGCACCGCGCTCGAGCCGAGGCACCACCACGCCGCCAGGACACGCAGGCAGCGCAGGTATGCCGGCTCGGGCAAGGTCAACGTCATGGCGGTCGTCATGGCTCGGTTCCCTTTGCACTCCGCATGCCACACGACAAGCGACTGCTCCAGTCGCGCCAAGTGACGAGGCTGCCGCGCGTTCGCTCACCGGAGGTCGAAACAGCCCTCGGGCATCTGGTGCGGAAGGTCGAGCAGAATTGCGCGGAAGCCGACAGCGACACACGTGAAGACCCAGCGTGAGCAAGGTCGCTCCTACTGGCACGCTGCCTGCCGTTGCTCGTCTACGGGTAGTCTCGCCTACGCTGATTACGGGAGGTCGGCTCGGCGGTTTACGAGAAACACCGGCCGCCACCCGAGCCCCCACAGGTCGGCGCTGAGCCGATCGCAAAGGGCAGGAAGCGCAGGCCCGCAGCGCGCGGGGTCAGGTCCAACCCGCTCTGGAGGCTTTCTGTCGGCCTCGTTCGGTTCGGCGCGACTGGCTCCGCGCCTCGGTCGCGCGATTCTGCAGCTCGGCGCCGGGCTCCAGCGCGGCGGACACGAGCACGACACCGCCCGGATCGAGCTTCAGGCCGGCCGGTGCGCGCGATTCCCGGACGAGCAACCAGGCGAGGGCCCAATCCTGGCTCCACTGCGTACGGGCGGGCTTTGGATCATGCGTTGGCGTGGAGCATCGGGCTTCTGACCGTCACCTTCGTCGCGGCGTTCGCGCTGCCGCGGCGAGTACGAGTGCGGGTCAAGGACGCGGCGGCGAGCGCGTAATTAGGCGACACCCGCCAGCCGTTCCATCGCTCGCACGATAACCGAGAAATCTTCATCGCTGTGCGCGGCCAACTGCCGGGCGTGCTCCGCGGCGGCCACCTGCACGGCCGCGGCGGTCGCAGGCATCGGGACCGACAGCTCCATGGCGGTCTCCACGATCAGCCCGAAGTCCTTGAACATCAGCCGCAGCGCGAACGCCGGCGGGTACTCCTCTTTGCGCGCGTTCTCGAGCTTGGCCTTCTGACTGGGCGAGACTACCGCGGTTTCGCCCAGCACCTGCAGGAACCGCTCGCGCGGCAGCCCCGCTTTCACGCCGAGCGCGATGGCCTCGGCGAGCGCCTGGACCCCTAGTCCCAGCAGCGTGTTGACACACAGCTTCATCGTCGCGCCGGCGCCGCTGGGCCCGAGATAGAACGTCTTGCTGCCCAGCACGGCGAGGATCGGCTGGCACATCTGATACACGTCCTCCTCGCCCCCCACGAAGATCACGAGCTGCCCCTGCTCCGCTTGCGCCGTGCTCCCGGAGACGGGCGCGTCGAGCACGGATACGCCGTTGCTCCGAGCGGCTTCATGTACCTGGCGCGAGGTGCGCGGGTTCACGGTGCTCATCTCGATCACGGTGGCGCCGGCACGAGTGCCCGCCAGCGCGCCGTCGGGTCCGAACATCACCTGCTCCAGCGCGGCGTCGTTCGCGACGCTCGATAACACGACGTCGACCTCGGCTGCGAGCTCGTGCGGCGTCGTCGCGACCTTGGCACCGCGTTGCTCCAAGGGTCGGGCACGCTCCGCGGTTCGGTTGTAGACGACCACGTCGTGGTGGGCCGCGAGTAACCGGCTCGCCATGCGACTGCCCATCGCTCCTAGGCCAATAAATCCCACACGCATTGTCTCACCCCAGCCATTGTGGATTCTGGTACGTCCCATCGAAATGGTGAGTCGTCTTGTACAGCTCGTACTTCCCGTCGCGCCCGGCGTGCGCGGTCCGCTCGAGCAGGGCCGCCACGGCGGCCTCGCTCAGCGGGCGAAAGCTGCGGGCTGCGTGCAGCGCCTGCTCGAGCACCGGCAGGGAATCGCAGCCCGTGATCACCACGCTCGTCGGCAGGTTCATGGCGTAGTGGAGGCATTCGACGGCCGTCACGGTGTCGCTCACCAGGACGAACGGATCGCCCATCGGCTTCATCCCGAGCACGCCGATGTCCTGCTCCACGAGCCGGGGCACAACCTGCTGCTCGAAGCTGTCGTAGTGCGCATCCATCACGTTCAACGGCATCTGCACCGCGTCGAACCTGAACCCGTGTGCCCTGGCGGTGTCGAGCATCCGCAGGTGGATGGCGGGGCTCTTATGGCCGGTGAAACCGACGTAGCGAATCTTGCCCGCGCGCTGCGCCGCCACCACCGCCTGCAGCGCGCCATCCGTGCCGAACACGCGCTCCGGATCCGTCATCCTGATCACCTCGTGGAACTGCATGAGGTCGATGCGGTCGGTTTGCAGCCGCCGCAGCGACTCGTCGATCTGCCGCGCCGCGCTCTCCTTGTTGCGGCCGTCGATCTTGGTCATGAGAAACGCCTTGTCGCGATAGCCGTCGCGCAGCGCCTTTCCCATGCGGATCTCGCTCGCCCCACCGTTGTAGTCCCAGCAGTTGTCGAGGAAGTTGATTCCGTTGTCGACGGCGGTGCGGACGATACGGATGGTTTCCTGCTCGTCGGCTTGCCTCCCGAGATGGTAGCCGCCCACACCGACGAGCGACACCATTTCCCCGGTGTGCCCCAGGCGACGGTAGGGAACCCCGTTGCGGACGTCGCTCGCGTGTTGCGGTGGCGTCGACAGGGACATGCCGGCGAGCCTCTAGCCCCGCCGGGCGCGAGGGAACCGCGCGAGGATCGCCGTGATCGTCTTCTGAAGGTCCAGCTCGTACGCCCGCTCATCGTCCGAGACCGACGCGAGTCCCTTCCCACGCCACAGCAGCTCTCTGGTCTTCCAGTCGATCACGTCCACGACCACGGTCCCCGGCGCGTACTCGGTCTCTTCCATCGGCCCGACCGGCCCCCTCGAACCCCAGCCGCGCCACCAGCGCGGCCACCACGGGTAGCCGTAATCCCAGCGCATGATGTCGAGTTTGTCCTTGGTGGTCGCATAGTACGCGACCGCGAAGTCGGGGCTGCTGTCAGCGAGAGCATAGCCCCGCCTCGTGAACCCTTCGAGCAGAGCGTTGCGCAGCGCCCGGTTCGCCTCCGAGTTGCTGACCATCGGGGCACTCGACCACTCGCCTCCGCCGACGTGCCGTGGCGCGGGGAGGATGCTGAAGGTCTGCCGGCCGCCCATGCCGCCGTCCGGACTGACCGCCGTGTGAATCTGGGGCACCGAGGTGCACGCCGCGAGCGTGAGAGCCACGGCCGCCGTGAAGGCGGGCGTCATTCGCATCATCGCTTCCCGGGCGCCGGCGTGAGGAGCAGCACCGGCACTTTCGCCGACGCGCTCACCTGGAACCGGATCCACATCCCCGCGGCGCCGTGCCCCGGCACGCCGCAGAAAATCAGATAGTCCCCGGCCGGTTGCGCCGTGAACCGCATCGTGTCCGTCGCCTCCGAGATGAGCCCCTCGGCCAGCCTGAGCGTGAACGCGCGCGGGATCGCGGGATCGAGGGGCTGGATCGGAAGCGGCGTCTGCGGCGCGATCACCTCGGCACTGTGCGGCAGCATCCCGTCGTGGTTGCGGAAGTCGATCTCGGTCTGCCATCCGAGGGGCACGACGAACGTGAGCCCACCGTCCGAGAACCCGTTGAAGTTGAGGGCCCCGTTCAGGCCGGTGAGCCCGGCGATGAGCTGGAATCGGGCCGACCGCGCCGCGGCGTCGAAGCTGAGCCACGTCGGGTCGATCGCCTGCTGCGCGTGTGCGGTCGCCGCGCCCAGCAGGGTGACGACCGCCGCCTGCGCCGCGATGGTCCGCATCCGGCGTGCAATACGGGATCCTGACATCTCCTCAGCTCCGTTCAGTCGGACGAGTGCCATGCGCCGTGCTCCCTCACCGCCGGACCGCGGTCGCACGCCACGTGCCACGCCGCAGGCAACGCCGGTTGTGCAAGGCAAGTCGCTGCCGCGACGAGCGTTCAGCGGCGCCAGGGTCCTAGGGGTGGTGCGGCGCCGGCAAAGTGGAGTGCGGACGTCTGAGCAGAAGTGCGCGGCAGCCGACAGGCGAGTAGAATGTCTTGCAAGATGGCTGCCGGCTCCACTGAAGAGACCTTCGGACTGCTACTGAACGTCCTGGCGCAGAGCCTCGACGTCCGTGAGATCTTCGCACAGATCTCCGCGCTGGCCCGCCAGACAGTCCCGCACGATCGCCTGGTGTTCGGCTTGATCTCGGAGGATCGCGAGCGATACCGCGTCCTGGCCCATTCCGAAGATGAATCGGGGGGGGCCGCCTTGCCAGAGATTCGTCTCCAGGCCTCGCGCGCACTGGTGGAAGAGGATTGGGCGATCGCGCACCACGTCCGAACGCTGCCAGGAAAGAGTTTACGGCTCGAGGGGACGACGCGCACCTCGTCGCGCCCCGCCGACGAGCCGTTCGAGTGGCGACCCGCCGGTCTGCACTGGGCGGGGCATGAGTCGTGGATGCGGCTCACCGTGCGCCTACGAGGGGGCGTGCTGGGCTTCATCATCTTTCTCTCCCGCACGCCGGACCAGTACACCGAAGCGCTCGTACCGCCAGCGCGACGGATCGCCGACCTTGTGGCGTTGGCATTCGCGCACGAGCGCCTGGCCGAGGAAGAGCGCCGCCGCGCCGAGGCCCAGGAACGGGCGGGTCGCCTCGAAGCGCGGGTGGCCGGACTCACGACGGCGCTGGAGGCGGTGGAGGGACACCGCGCGATCGGGACGTCCAAATCGTGGCGCGAGGTGCTGACGCAAGCAGCGAAAGTAGCTCCGGCTGAGACGACGGTGCTCCTCAGCGGCGAGTCGGGGACCGGCAAGGAGGTCGTGGCGCACCTCATCCACCGCGGCTCGCGCCGCGCCGAGGGGCCGTTCGTCGCGCTGAACTGCGCGGCGCTCCCGGAGGCGTTGCTCGAGTCGGAGCTGTTCGGCTACGAGAAGGGGGCCTTCACCGGAGCCGTGTCGGCGCGGGCGGGACGGCTGGAGCAGGCCGCCGGAGGGTCGCTGTTTCTCGACGAAGTGGGCGAGATGAGTCCCGCCGTGCAGGCGAAGTTCCTGCGCGTGCTGCAGGAGCGGGAATTTCAGCGGCTCGGCGGCACCCGGATGCTCAAGGCCGACGTACGCGTCATCGCTGCGACGAACCGCGATCTGCAGGTGGCGATGACCACAGGCGCGTTTCGCGAGGACCTGTACTATCGGCTGCACGTGTTCGCGATCCACCTGCCGCCCCTGCGGGAGCGCCAGGAGGACATCCTGCCGCTGCTCGAGCACTTCGTGGAGCAGCTCGGGCCCGTGGTGATCGGGCGGCCGGCCGCGGGGATTTCGCGCGAGGCGCGCGCGCATTTCCTGGCCTACCCTTGGCCGGGAAACGTGCGCGAGCTGCGCAACGCCGTGGAGCGAGCGCTGATTCTCTGCGAGGGGGGCCTGATCAATCCCGAGCATCTGCCCTGGCACGCCGAATCGCCGAGGAGCGTGCCCCCGCCGCCCCCCTCTGCCGCCGAACCGCAGGTCGGGGATTTGTCGGCTCAAGGGATGGACCTCGAAGCGATGGAGCGCACGCTCATCGAGGGCGCTCTCAAACAGGCCGGTCGCAACAAGTCCAAGGCGGCCAAGCTGCTCGGGCTGAGTCGTGGCAAGCTCTACACGCGCATGGAGCGCTTTGGGCTCTCGTAGTGACCGCAACGGAAGGCCGGCGATACGATGACGCCACACAGCGACAACGGGATTATCACTCTGCCGAGTCAACATTCCGTCGACCAGACCATGGAGGAACTCCAAACCCTCCTTCGCGCCAAAGGCGTCACGCTGTTCGCACTGGTGGATCATAGCGGGGAAGCCGCGAAAGTCGGAATGAAGCTGCCTCCCACCAAACTCGTGATGTTCGGCAACCCGAGGGCGGGCACGCCGCTGATGCTGGCCGCGCCGAGCGTCGCCATCGACCTGCCGTTGAAGCTCCTGGTGTGGGAAGATGCGCAAGGGAAAGTCTGGCTCTCCTACAACAGCCCCGCGTACCTGCAACAGCGGCATGGCGTGCCGGAGGCGCTGTTGCCGAACATCGCGGTCGTGGAGGCGTTGGCGCGCGCCGCCGGGGCCTCCTCCCCCTAGAAGTGATCGTCCGTCGCCGCTGAGCCACCCGGCCGTGGGAGCCGCTTGGGTCCTTCCCACGCGCTCGTCTGCCAGTTGTCTGGTCGCTCTCCCTGCCGCACCCAAGGCGGCAGGGTCACCGCGAGGTGTCGCGCCAGTGCCGCGACGTACGGCTCGTACAGGCGTCGTAGCTCCGCCAGCTGCTGCCCCGCGCCCCCAGTCTCGCGCAACGTGAGCCCCGCCTCGACGAGACGGGCCTGGAGCCGGGAGAACTCCGCGTCCGACAGCCGCTGCGCGGGCTCATGCGGCGGCGTGTTGAACACCTGCGACAAGTCCACGACGGCGTGGCGCGCCATGGCGAACGTCAGCCTCGCCTGCTCCACACACCCACCTTCCAGCCCCACCAACACGAGGGCGCTGGCGTCGAGAATCGTCGTCAGCGCCGCCAGCCACGACTGGTTGTAGTGCTGCGAGCGGAAGTAGGCGAGCGCGGGATAGGACAGGTGGCTTTCGAGCACGTCGGCGGCCCAACGCTCCCACTCCCGTAACAGCTCGGCGAGCGCGTCGCCGCTCTTGTCCCACCGGTAGCGCCATAGCAGCTCGCCCGCCGTCGGCGGCGAGCCGGCACGGGCGTCGAGCAGCGAGATCGCCATCTCGCGGCGCGAGAACGCCTGATAGATCACGGGGAAGTAGCCGATCACGAGCGCCAAGAACGCGAAGCCCATCCCGGCTTCGATGACGGTGAGCGTCTTCGCGAGCGGCGTCCGGGGCACGACGTCGCCCAGGCCGAGCGTAAAGAACGTCGTCCCGCTCATGTACATGTCGGCCCCGAATCCGGGGTCGGCGCCGGTCATGCTGAGCGCCGAGCCGGCAGCCCATTGCACCATCCCGAACGCGAGCGCGATCCCGGCCGCCCACAGCGCCAGGAGCAGGAGCAGCGAGAGCGGGCCGTAGAAGCTCAAGAACGCATCCCCCGGCCGGCGCGGCAGCAGCGGGGCGACCGCCCGCCAGGGCGGCCACGTCGCGCGGTAGAACAGCTTGGCGAGTCGGAAGCGGCCGCTGATGCGCCGCGGCAGGATGATGGTCTCGAAGGCGTCCCACAGGACGATCGCCAAGAGGGCGATCCCGACGACGCCGACGACCCATCGCATGACAGGGAACTTAGCGGACCTGGGGGAACTCGGCTTTGTTATTGTAGCAGTGGCTGAGCATAGCCCAAGGAGGCAACATGTCCATTCGACCGATCAAGTCGATCATTCAGTCGCAGCCCACCATAGAGGGAGCGGGCGTGAAGCTGCGCCGCGCCTTCGGGTTCGGGAACACCGGCGACTTCGATCCCTTCCTTCTATTAGATGACTTCCGCAACGAGCACCCGGAGGACTATCTCGCGGGTTTTCCCTGGCACCCCCATCGGGGCATCGAAACCATCACCTACGTCCTGAGCGGCACGGTGCAGCACGGCGACAGCCTGGGCAACCGCGGCGCGCTGGGCGCCGGGGACGTGCAGTGGATGACTGCGGGCTCCGGCATCCTCCATCAGGAGATGCCCAAGGGAGACGAGCGTGGCCGGATGCACGGCTTCCAGCTATGGGCGAACCTGCCCCGCTCGCTCAAGATGACCGATCCGCGCTACCAGGACATCCTGGCGAAAGACGTCCCGGAAGTCGTGGACGACGACGGGACGCGCGTGCGGGTGGTCGTCGGCGACTTCTGGGGCAAAACCGGTCCGGTCGAGGGCGTCGCGGCCGACCCACGGTACTTGGACGTGTGGGTCCCGCCGCGGGTGAAGAAGACCCTGACGGTCGAGTCGTCGCGCCACGCCTTCGCGTACGTGTTCGAGGGAAGCGGCACCTTCCGCGACGCCTCGGCGCCGCGTGGCGTGCTGACCGAGCGCGTGGGCGAGGGCGCGTCGGGGCCACCGGTGCGCGAGGACGCCGGCAATCGCTCGCTTGTGTTGTTCGACTCGGGCGACGAGATCACCGTGCAGGCGGGCGAAGCCGGAATCCGGTTCCTGCTCGTGTCGGGCAGGCCGCTCGAGGAGCCCGTGGCCTGGGCCGGGCCGATCGTGATGAACACGCAGGCGGAGCTGCGGCACGCCTACGCCGAGCTGCAGGACGGCAGCTTCATCAAGCATCGCTGAGCGGCGCCTACGCGGCTTCCCTTAGGTTTCGTCGGCTTCTAGCTTACGAGCCTCGGGGCGTAGCGCAGCCCGGTTAGCGCGCCTGGTTCGGGACCAGGAGGTCGGAGGTTCAAATCCTCTCGCCCCGACTCTACTTGGCAACGACTTGCTATTCCCGGTTGCCACATCGGTTGTCCACAAGAGTTGGAGCGTCGCGGGCTCGACTGTCGCCGGCGCTCGGTCCTGATCTAGCCGTCGGCGCTCGTCGGCGTAGTCTTCGGCCCATCGCTTCGCCACCTCCCTGGCGACGCTCGGCGCGGCAAGCATCACTGGCGTGCCGGCCTTCGGGTTGCCGAAGATCAGGAGCTTGGTGGGCGGCATCTTCATCCCGACCTTCGCCGCTTCGCCGCTGTGGTCCACCAACGCGAACAGGGTGACGCCCTTGGCGTGCAGCAGGGCGGTGAGCCTCTCTACGGTCAGCTCGACGGAATGTTGGCTCCGCTCGTCGATTATCCCGCTGTCGCTGTGTGGCGTCACTGTGGAACCGCCCCCGGTCGTCAGTCGACTGGCGTCTGCACCACCGGCCCGGGCTGAGCCGGCGTGCCCGCCGCGACCACCAGGTAGCGGCGGTCCGCAGGGGTTGAAGCCCGCACGATCTGCCGGATCGGGCCGATCGCGTTGACGACGGCCGCTCCCGCCGGGTTGGTGGTGAATGCCGCGAGCGGCTCGAGCGGGTCACCCCTACCCCCGTCGCGGCGTCGCGCCAGCGCGAGCACGTACGGCTTACCCCGCTTGAGCCCGGTCACCGCCGCCGGACATTGCGATCAGGTAGGCGAGGCGTAGCATTCGATGGATGGAAGGACTCAGGTCGTCCGAGCAGGAGGCCCAGGAGATTGTCGATGCCATTCCGCAGGCGATTGCCGTCCTGCGTCCGGATGGGCAACCCCTCTACGGCAACCGGTCCCTGCTTCACTACACCGGACTCACGATCGCGGAGGTGACCTCGGCCGATTTCCGCGCGCGCGTTTTTCATCCGGAAGACGTGGCGCGCCTACGGGAGGAGCGCCGGGACGCTCTCGCGCGTGGCGTGCCCTTCGAGTTCGAGCAGCGCGCTCGGCGCCACGATGGCCAGTACCGGTGGTTCCTCGTGCAGTACAACCCGGTACGGGATGAGCACGGTC
>Ga0137396_10001826_pt1 | contig 11436 bp, 9 predicted proteins | sample czc16metaG_FD_108284 | JGI IMG/M metagenome (GOLD analysis project Ga0137396, IMG submission 108284) | Vadose zone soil microbial communities from Angelo Coast Range Reserve, California, USA - czcobulk3.16 metaG | ecosystem: Environmental > Terrestrial > Soil > Vadose zone | place: USA...
CGATGCGTGGAGAATGATGTGAAATTCGCCGAAACGGGGGAACATGATGAGGTCACTTGCAGTCGTCGCTATCGGTGCGGCGGTCCTTGCTGCGGGCATCGGGGTCGCATCGGCGCAGACACTTCCCACCACGGTCGAGGGTCTCGTCGGGGCGGCCAAGAATGCGGCTGGTCTCGAGTGGTCGGGCACCTTTCTTCGCCTCTGCATTCCACCTCCGCCTGCGGCTCCTGGGCCCACCGCCGCCACGGGTGCACGGGGAGGCGCTCCCCGACCGCCCGCCAGGGAAACGTGGTATGCAGAACCGGCCAAGGTCGCCGACAACCTTTATTTCCTTGGCACCAGGATCCACAGTGCATGGGCGATCGTCGGCAACGAGGGCACCATCGTCCTCGAGGCACTGTACGACTATGCGGCGCAGGACGAAATCCTCGGCGGCATGAGAAAGGCCGGCCTGGAGCCCCGTAAGGTCAAATATGTCATCCTCTCGCATGCCCACGCCGACCATGACGGCGGCGCCAGGTTGCTTCAGGATGAAATCCCGGGCGTGCACCTTGTCTACGGCGCTGCAGACTGGGAGGCGGTGGACAAATCGACCAACCACGCGGGCGGCAAACCCAGGCACGACATGGTTGGGACCGACGGCATGAAGATCTCCGTGGGTGACGCCTCGGTCCAGATCGTCACGATGCCCGGCCACACTCCAGGAACGCTCTCGTTCGTCTTTGAAGTCCGAGATAACGGTAAACCCCTGCGTGTCGCCTACGTTGGCGGAACGGCGATCCCGTTTAACGGCGATGCCGCATACTACGACGGCTACATCGCATCATCGAAGAAGGTGGCAAAGGCCGCCGCCGACTACGGTGCAACAGCGCTGATGTCGAACCATTCCGAGTTCGACGATGCGTTTTTCAAGGCCCACGCTGCGCCAAATCGCAAGGCCGGCGAAGCGAATCCGTTCGACGTTGGTACGGCGGCGGTCGCCCGCTACTTCACAGTGGTACAGTATTGCGCTACCGCAGCGAGGATCCGGGCCACTGGTAAGTAAAAAAGACGCGTTGCTTTCCGCACACCAGGCACTCATACTCACGGCTCAATCGCAGATCTCACGGAGGCACATTTTGGCAGAAGTCCGGATTTTCGAAGGCGAATCCATTGAGAGCGCCCTTCGGCGTTTCAAGCGACAGGTCCAGCAGGAAGGCATTATCAAGACCGTCAAGCAACACTCTTTTTTTCTGAAACCCGGAGAAAAGAAGCGGCTTAAGAGTAAATTGGCGCAGAAACTCAAACGCAAGAAGGTGCGACGAGAACCCGCGGATATTGATTCCAAAGCGCCCCGCAGCCGGTAATCCTGATTTAGTGATGTCAAACCCCCGCCGGGAGCAGACCGCCCCGACCGCTCGCGGTCTGCAGGAACCGTCACACGCCTTCGATTTCCGTGCTACACTGTTGTATGCTGCAGTTCGGCTCAGGCCGAGCGCTCAAACTGAACAACCAGCATAAAAACGGGGAACTAAAGTTTCTTTAGTTATCTCAATCATAAGAATCTCCCGACGATCTCCTGCGTCACTCCTCGGAGTTGTTTTGAGCACCCCACCGAGAACGAGCCGCCGTTATCTCGGTACAAATCAAGACAGCTGAATATGAACTCACATCCATTTGAACAATTCCGTTTAAGTAAATCCATTCTCCGTGCGGTGACAGAGGAAGGCTATCAACAGCCTACTCCTGTTCAGGTTGCGGCGATTCCAGAAGTCCTTGCCGGCCGCGACCTTCTGGCGACAGCTCAGACCGGAACCGGCAAGACTGCTGCCTTCGCCCTGCCGATGCTCGACAGGCTGTATGCGCAGCCTGCCAACGAGCAAAATGCTATTCGCGCTCTCATATTGACTCCAACGCGCGAACTCGCGCTGCAGGTGGAGACGAGCTTCCGCACGTATGGCCGCTATCTCCCACTGAAAACCGCAGTCGTGCTGGGTGGAATCTCTCAAGACTCGCAGGTGAAAGCACTCCGCAAGAAGCCGGAGATTCTGGTTGCCACGCCCGGACGCTTGCTCGACCTGATGGAGCAGAAGCAGGTCCGCCTGGACCGGATTGAAATGCTCGTTCTCGACGAAGCAGACCGCATGCTGGACATGGGATTCATTCATGATGTCCGCAGGATCGTCTCTCAGGTTCCGGCCAGGCGCCAGACACTCTTATTCTCCGCTACGATGTCCAGTGAGATTATCGGACTCGCCGGCGACATGCTGAATAACCCGGTAAGAGTCGAGACAACTCCTCCAGCTTCGGTGTCGCGGGATATCGATCAGAAGGTGCTCTTCGTGGATCAGGCCAACAAGGGCTTACTCCTGGCCGAAATCCTCAAGGGCAAAGATGTGCGGAGAGCACTGGTCTTCACGCGAACCAAGCATCGTGCCGAGCGCCTGATGCGGCATCTTGCCAGCCATGGCATTTCGACCGACGCGATTCACTCGAACAAGAGCCAGAATGCCAGGCAACGGGCGCTGCTGGCGTTCGACAAGGGAAAGATTACGGTGCTGGTTGCCACTGATATCGTGGCCCGCGGAATCGATGTCGAAGGGATTTCTCACGTCATCAATTACGAACTGCCGAACGATCCCGAGAGCTATGTGCATCGGATTGGCCGAACCGCTCGTGCGGGCGCGGTCGGAACCGCGCTGTCATTCTGTGATGCCAGCGAGGTCTTGATGTTGAAAGGGATAGAAAAGTTGACACGCAGTCCGTTAATCGCCGTTGAAAACCACCGCTACCATTCGGCGACGGTTGCATCGCTTCGCAGCCCAGGTTCGAATCCGCCGCCCGTACAGTGGCGCAGTTTCGGCCCGGGAAAACGTTCAGGCCGGCGACGGTAGCGATTTTCGAAGAGGAAGCGCGCCCCGACAAATTAACAATCAATTCTGTACGGAGAACAAATGGCAAAGACAATTAAAGACCAGACTTCCCCCGCATCACCCAAGCCCGCAAGGGCGCAAGCGAGCAAATACCATGCGCTTTTGAAGGGTAAAGATATGGCGGTCGCCAAGAGCTATTCCTCGAAAGACAGGTACCTTCCAGGTGATGTCATGGAGCACCCAAGCTTCGGCATCGGCGTCGCCACGGCTGTTAAAAATGGAACGAAGGTAGAGGTTCTGTTCGAAGCCGGTTCGAAGGTCCTGGTCCATGGACAGTGACCTGCGTTTGCCTCTTACTGTAGCGGCGGTCTATGACCGCCCGGTATTTTGTTGATTCCAGGAAATACCGGCGGTCATAGACCGCCGCTACAGTAGATGGAACCTTTCAAAACGCAAAGGGATTGCGCGGAACAATCGTCATGGTTGCCGAAACCGGGACATAAGTACCGGTATGATCCGCCTGGTCTTCATGCGCACGCACACCTGTAATAGTCCAGGTTCCGACGGCGCTTGCCGCAGGTAGAGCATGGCCGGCGGATACCCCTGTTTGCCAATTCAAGGCTACGTTCTCCGCAGCGCTGCCCGGAGTGCGGTAGCGAATATCGAAATAAGTCTGAGCGGTAAGATTGGAGCCTGAAATGGTAGCGGTCTCCGAGCCACCGGCAGCAACCTTCGGCTTATCGAAACTCATACCCGTCACAAGCAGAGCAGGAGCCGACGCGATCTTGCCACGCGAGAGAGTCTTTGCGTTGTTGCCCAACAGCACTAATCCGCCGATCATGGGATCGCCAACCAACGTGCCTGTGCAAACGGCTTTGCCGCTCGACTCGTTGCAGCTCACAACTTCGTTGCCGGCGGTGGAGGTGACGACCAGTCTTGTTGCAGCGTCGGCAAGGCCCTGCAGGCTGGCAAAAACATTCATTGCGCGACCCTGCTGCGTGAAAGTCACTGTGCCGTTGGTTCCCAGGATCGCCTGGCTGCGCGCCGGTGTAGGCTGGGCTGGAGCTGCATCGTTGAATACGAGAATGCCGGTCTGCCCCGTGGCGTTGCTGGATGGGTCTGCAGGATACTGCGCCGTTGGCACGTAAACGTTGTTCCCGATCGGGTCCACGCCCGCAATCCTTCCGCTGCGGCCCGAGCATTGTGCTCCGACGAAGATCGGATTGTCCGCGCTCCCCACTGGTTGCGCCGCGTAGACTCCGAGAACCGGAAAAACGGTACCTGTGTTGGTGCTTGGGCAGTTTCCGCCGTTGTAGGTGCTGAGACCGGAGCCCGTATACCATCGCCGGTTATTGCGGTTGAAATAGAGGACGTCTGTTACCTGGGTGTTCGGCCAGAACGCCAGCACTTTCCCGTCTGCAAGGCTCATCACCTCTGCGCCCTTCAGCGTAGTTCCACCCGTGCAGGCCAACAGCGCAATATTCGTTACCGGATCGATGTCGTTGCCCTGTGGTCCGCAATCGCTCGCCGGAATCGTTTTCACGATGGCGCCCGTACCTGCGGCGTCCGGATCAATTACCACGACGCCCGTTGAGGGGACGGTTTGATAAATGAACCCATCCACGGGGTTGTATCGCGGCTGCTCCGGGGCGCCCGGCAGCGCAATCATCGCGACCACTGTGTTCGCTGTCGGTCCCACTAAATCGACACCAATCTCAAAGAAGGGTGCAGTCGTGTTCGCTACATAAATCCTCTGATGAATCGGATCGTAGTCCAGCTCGTCCTGCCCGGCGGGCAGACCGGTCATGGTTACAGGCGCCGCTGACGGATCCCTGAGGTCGTAAATCCATAAGGTCGTTTGCCGGCTCGTCAACACCAGCTTCTGCAGGTCCGGGATCACCAGCACACCGCTGGGGCAGGTGGTTTGCGTGCAGGCTGGCGGCTTGATGATGCCCTGCAAGGTGTTCGTTACCGTGTCGATCACCAACGCGCCATGGTTCCTCCAATCGGCCTGATAGAGGATTCGCGTGAGCGGGTTGAATGAGAACAAATCGAAGGACGCCGACGTCGCACCAGCGGGCGTCCAGACCGGCACCGGAATCACGCCTACTGTTGTCAGACCCGCATTCGGCGTGGGGATTTGACTATGAAGAGGTTCAGTCAAGAAAATGAAGAACGTTAAAGCTGCACTCACACACAGTACGGTTTTTTTCATAAGCCCTCCTTAGGCGTTGCGACTATACAGGAGAGCACAGCACCGCATTCCAGAAATTTAGCAATGATTGAACGCGCAACTGTAGCGGCGGTCTATGACCGCCGGCGATCTCGCAAATTGCTGTATTCTCGGCGGTCATAGACCGCCGCTACAGTTGTTAGTGAGTCAGCCAGTAAGCGAAAATGTGCCACGTGCCGCTCATCGCGACCGCTCCGCGAATTGGAAACGAGGCCAGAATAACGATGCCGCCCCAGAAGCTTGCCGGATGGAGACGGCGGGTAGCAAAAGATCCCGCACAGGCGCTGCCATTAAGAGGGCGGCAAGTAGTTTTTCGCACACGCCGGGCCGCTGCAGGACCTTTCGAGACACTATGTCGTGTCTCCAGACGGCCGCCGGTTCCTGATAGATACCGTCGTTGAAGAACCCGCGGCGCCGATTACCATCATTCTGAATTGGAAGCCGCCGGCCGATTAAAGTGAGACGGTGCCGATCAGGTGCGTTGGAGCAAGGGGCGAAGCCCGCGGATGTCTTTCACGCTCTCGATGTTTAGCACCATCTCAATCAGGCTGGTGCAGGCCGTAGCGCCGAGGACCGGTGTGATGAGGTCACGCGCTTTCGCAACGACTTCCGCGCGGGTCATGGGATTCTCCTCAGTGCCGCGGACGTCTTTCACCCACTCGTTCAGCTGCGTGCCGTCGGCCAGCGTTACCTCGACGATAGCCTCACGCCGCGGACGGCGCGCGTCGATTCGCGGGTCGGCGACAACCTCTACCTTAGCGCGGTGGCGCAGCACAACGGGGTCTTTCATGCGCGCCTTGTCATGGACGGAAAGAAACGTGACGGTCTTGTCGAGCAGCATCACGGCGACCATGTGCTCCATGCAGATATCCGGCATGTCGCGATTGCTCACGGTGTCGGCCTCGTCGCTGGCGATCCGAACGACCACCTTGCGCACGTCGTCCGCAGTAAACGTACGTTTTTTGAAGAAACCCTCGAGGGCATCGAGCGGGGCCTGGATGGGCGAACCCACCGTCCATTTCTTGATATTCGTCCGCGTTATCTCGTAGCGCTCGCCCAGCTTCTCGACCAGCACGGCTGGATCGGCCTTGATTGCACCATTTTGCCGAGGAGCAAGGGCCTCAAAGAAATTGTCGGTGCCGGAGAAAATGTCATCCACGCCCGTCCAACCCGACCGAACCAGGAACGCCGCGGTGACTGCGCCGGCTGCTGGTTTTCCGCCAAAGAGGAAAGCCTTTTCCATGTGTTCGGCATCACGCGACCAGGCTCCGATCCCTGATGTTTGCTGAGCAGAGTAATCCAGCAGCAAACGCATCTGCTGCGCGTTGAGGCTGGCAGCGCTTCCGGCAGCCGCGCCGGCGGCGAAAGCGGCGACGGTCCCGTGCGTGCTCCTGTGCGTCGCGGCCTGGTAGGCCGGGCCCCCCATGCTCATCGTCACGCGTGTTCCGACATCGTAGCCGAGCGTCACCGCCCGCAGGAAGTGCGTCCCACTGATCCCAAACTGCTCGCCGGCGGCCAGGGCTGCGGGAACAACGGAGACGCCCGGATGCGAGCGGGACGGGCCGTGCGAGTCGTCGGTCTCGTCGGCATGAGCGAGGACGCCGTTCGCCAGCGCCGCCTCGATGGGGCCGCAAACGATATTCGATGCCACCACCGTCGCGACCTCTTTGCCACCATAAGCACGGACAAACTGGATCGCTGCGCGTCCGGGAGGTAACTCGGAACCTGAAATCATCGCCGCGAAAGTATCAAGGATGTGTTGTTTGGCGCTTTCGACGACCCCGTCGGGCAGAGCATGCCCGCTGGCTTCGGCCATGTAAGCGCTGAGCTTGTTCATGACGGAGCTGACAGGCTGTTGCGTTGCGTCTGAACTCGTAGATTGCCCGGCGATCAAGGGCATGGATGGAAACGCTGCGGCCGCAATCGCGTACCCCGCACCTTGCAACAGATCCCGCCGCGTTATCGCGGCGCCACGACGAACCCTTTTCATATTCGCGTCCTCCTCTCCGGAAACTGCAATGTTGCACCGCACACCGGCTTCAACGCCAGCTTAATTTCCAGGTATCCAACGCCGGTCAGCGTTTCGTGGAAGGTCGTGAACGGAGTGTCAATCGGCAAAGACTTTCGTCTGCGAAAGATATTGCTCGTAAGGTCCCTTGAAGTCGTCAATGCGGCCGTTCTCGATATGCCAGATGCGCGTGGCTACTTCATCGATCACGTCGTGGTCGTGTGTCACAAGCAGCAGCGTTCCGGGATACCGTTGCAGCGCGATGTTGAGCGCATTGATGGATTCCAGATCCAGGTGGTTCGTGGGCTCGTCCAGCACAAGGAGGTTCGGCTTCTGCAGCATGAGCTTGCAGAAGATGAGCCGCGCGGCTTCGCCTCCGGAGAGGGCCTCGGTCCGCTTGAGCGCGTCGTCACCACTGAATAACATCTGACCGAGCAATCCGCGCAGCTCTTCCTGCGTTGCAGTGCTGTCCCAATCGTGCAGCCATTCGATCACGCTGACGCCGTGCCGGATGGAATCCTTGTGATCCTGCGCGAAGTATCCGGCGGACACTTCGTGACCCCAGGTCACCTTGCCGGCATCGATCGGGAACGTCTGATCCGGGGCGTCGATGAAACCCGTGGCATTGCGGATCAGCGACTTCAGGAGCGTCGTCTTTCCGGCACCGTTGCGGCCGATCAACGCGATCTTTTCTCCGCGGCTGATCGAGGCAGTGAAATCGTGAAATACCTGGAACTGTCCATCCGGACCCACATAAGCCTTGGTGAGCCGATCCACCTCGAGCGGATGCCTTCCTGAAGGGCGCCCAACGTCGAATCGAATGTACGGGCGCTGGATATTCGATTTCGCCAGCTCCGAAGTCTGCAGCCGTTCCACTTCCTTCTTCCTTGAAGCCACTTGTGTAGACCGGGTGCCCGCCGCGAAACGCGCGATGAACTCGTTCAACTGCGCGATTTTTTTCTCCCGCTGAACGTTGCCGGCTTCGATGCGCGCCCGGACCTGTGTCTTCGCGAGCACCATTTCGTCATATGCGCCGGTGTAGGTGATGATGGTCTGGTAGTCGATGTCGGCGGTGTGCGTACAGATCTCATTGAGAAAATGTCGATCGTGTGAAATGACGATGAGGCAGCCCTGGTACGCGATGAGGTAGTCCTGGAGCCAGTGAACCGAGTCGAGATCGAGGTTGTTCGTGGGCTCGTCGAGGAGCAGGACGTCTGGATTGCCGAACAGCGCCTGGGCGAGCAGCACTCGCACTTTCTGTCCACCCTGCAGTTCGGACATCTTCCGCTCGCGCAGCGATTCCGGGATATCCAGACCGTCGAGCAGAACAGCGGCGTCCGTTTCGGCGGTATATCCACCTTCATCGCCGACAATCCCCTCGAGCTCGCCGAGGCGCATGCCGTCGCTATCGGTCAGCGTGGCGTGATCTTTCGCGTAGAGCGTTTCGCGCTCCTGGAGCGCCTCCCAAAGGGGGGCATTTCCCATGATGACCGTATCGACGACCCGGTACTCGTCAAACGCAAACTGGTCCTGCCGAAGGACTCCCATCTTCTTCGGCCGCGTCACGGAACCCTTTTCGGGGTCAATTTCCCCCGTCAGGATTTTCATCAGCGTGGACTTGCCGGCCCCGTTTGGCCCGGTGATTGCGTAACGCCTTCCCGAGATAAATGTTGTATTTACGTCTTCAAAGAGGATGCGGGCGCCGAAGCGCATAGAGACATTATTAATAGATAGCTGCATTGTTTAGGGTGAACTCCGGGATGACTAAGATTTGCCTCGGCCGGTCAGGCGAACTACTTATTATAACCCGGCCCGAAGGCCGAGTGCGCTATGTTTTCCGGATGAAATTCGGGGTGCAGGATGAGTGTGCAGCGGTGTGACGAGCTGCGCCTGACGGGATCGGGCGGTGCGAACCGGGTGATGGAAGCGGAGTTGAAGCGGCTCGTGATGCGGTCGCCGTTCCAGGTGCGGGTCGAGAAGCCGAAGCGTGAGGGGGAAGCGACATTGCTTTATCCCTTTAACGCGCAAGTCGCGTGGGTGGCCTCGTGCTATCACCGCACGTCGTCGCGCATTTCATGGGACTCCTGCTCGAGCGACGCCGTGCGCCTCGAGCCGCTCTTTGCCGACCTTGTACCTGCGCTCTCGTCGGACGACAGGCTTCCCGAAGCCGAGCGTCTTCGCTTCTCGGTAGAGGTCGGCCCTTCCCAGGATTTTGAGGCTTCGCCGCTCCAGCTCCGCGGCGTCGTCAAGAACGCGCTCATTGAGGCGCTCGCGTCGCGAGGTGTCGCGGCCGAGCTCGATGCCGAATCCCCTGAGGTCGTGTTCGTCGTGCGCCGAGCGGGAGCCTCTGACGAAGCGCGCCGCACGGTTGTGGGCATCGACATCGGAGGGGGAGCGCGGCATCGCCGCGGGGCGCGCGCGGTCATGGGACCTGCGCCGTTGCGCGAGACGATGGCGGCGCAGTTGATCATGCTCTCCCGGTGGGATGCGCGGACCGAGCCGCTCGTCGATCCGATGGCAGGGGGCGGCACGATTCCGATCGAGGCGGCCGGCCTCGCCGTGGGCGCCGCCATTCGCAGACCAATGGATCTCCCGCTGGGCCGTCTCACCGCGTTCGAGGATCTGCCCATCCAGACGCCCGACCTCTTTCCCGGCACCGTCCCGCGCATTCTCGCGTGCGACGTGGATCCGGCGCGAATTCCCGATATGGTGGGGAACCTCCGAGCCGTTGGCCTGACGGGTCCATCGCACGAGAAGTCGATCGTCATTGCGCAGCAGGATATTCGTGCGCTGGATCCCGATTACATCGAGCGCATGCTGCCCGGCGTGCGCGACATGAAGCCGGGCGTCTTCTGCTTCAACCCGCCCTATGGTGTGCGCATGGGGGCCGAGCAAGGCGAAGGTAAGCTGCTCGCTCTCTATTCCGACATGGGCCGCGCCTTCGCGCGCTTCAAGGGCTGGCGCGCAGCCACCTTTGTCGCGAACCCTCGCTTCGCCGACGCCTTCGGTCACGCTCCGGTCATGACGAAACCTGCAAGCAACGCAGACCTCCGCGGCAACTTCCTCGTATATGACCTGTGATGCGCGAGTTGAAAGTCATGGCATACTACTTTCATGAGCAAGGACAAACAGAAGCGAGAGAAGAAGAAGCCTAAAAAGGGAAAGCAGTCGAGCAAGTAGGCCGCTGCGGAATTCAGAGCGAATGTGAGAGTTGGAGAGATCCAATCGCTTCTTGAACCTCCACATCAGCAGCGAACTTGATTTCACCGGCGGATTACGCACGCGTCCGTGCCGCCTCTATCCCTCATCGTTGGCGATCCTTTCTACCCGAAGATCAGAGAGAAACGCAATCTGCACAGGGTGAAAAGTCCAATAGCGATGAAGAGGGACAGGAACACCAACGCGAGATCTGTCCCTTGCTTCCACGTCCTTACAGGCGGCGGCTCTGGATCGGCTATTTCCAGCTGACTCCTGCTTATCCGGTTGTTTCAGCAGACCACCATCTGTGGCGATGCGCCGCCCTTTTCTAAGAGCGCGGGTTGTCGCCCGTTTCGAACAGAATCGCGAGGGTGAGCAAGCTCAACGCAGCCAACTGCAGCACAAAGCGAATTGCGTGACCTGTCTCCCAGCTGGCACGCAGTTCCATCCAGTTACCTGGGATGGCGGCCGGCGCGGCGGTCAGAAAAGCTTCGTTCGCCGGTGCGACCAAGGCGAAGAATACAACCGGAAACGCGAGGAGAAGTGCGACGCTTGCGCCGAGTGTGAGCCACAACGCTGGCCTCCTGGTGCGCACGCCAGCAACGGGATTCCCGGTGGCCGTGAGCGACGAAGCGCGTGTGCCGGTGAGCGTCGCTTCACTGACTGCGTTTTTTCCCTGGACCCATGCCGCAATCGTCTGCCACTCCGGCTCGTTTGCAGAGGTAAACTGCGCCCCTCCGCCATGCCATTGGTCGCCGCCCGCTTCGTACCTTAGCGGGTGAATCAGCAGGGGGCTCGCGACCGGATTTCCAGGGACCACCTTTTGGCGGACTGCCTCGAAGTTCTTGCGTGATTGGTCTTCATTCCAGGTCGTGCTTCCGGGCGAAAGCAGCTGGAGGCGCATCGCATTCGGCGCATTGCCCTCGCCGGCCCCAAGTGCATGGCAGGCGTAACAGCGGGCGTGGCCCGGACGCCTCGCATTGAAGTCCCCCTTATTTGATCAGCGGTGCTGGCTTGGCGATATCTTCCGCTGGCTCCAGAGCGGGGGCCTAGCGCTTCTTCCGCGCTGCCGCCTTGGCCTTCTCGCGCTCGGCGACTTCCTTCGCGCGGAACTTCGCGATACGTGCGATCAAATTCACGGGGAC
>Ga0137396_10001827_pt1 | contig 11435 bp, 8 predicted proteins | sample czc16metaG_FD_108284 | JGI IMG/M metagenome (GOLD analysis project Ga0137396, IMG submission 108284) | Vadose zone soil microbial communities from Angelo Coast Range Reserve, California, USA - czcobulk3.16 metaG | ecosystem: Environmental > Terrestrial > Soil > Vadose zone | place: USA...
ATCTACTCGCGCGCTACGAGCGTCGCCTGCAGCCGGTCGAGCTCCGCCGCGTGGGCCGGATTCGGCGTTTGCCCTAGCGACCGCCTGAGGCGGTCGAATGCGTCGCGCAGCCTCTGGGGATCCTTGGCGTCTGCGTACAGCCCGAGCACCGTCCTGGCCGCGAGCCGGTACAGCGCGGAGCGCGGATCCCTCTGCAGCGTGACGAGCCGTTGCTCCATCTCCGCCAGCAGCGCGTCGGCCTTTGCGAGATCCGAGACGCGCCGGTGATGCTCGACGGTCATCCGCCAGGCCTTCCAGCACTCCGCCTGGGCATCCAGCAATTCGCGGGCCTTCGTCTCTTCGCTGTACCAGTCGAACAGCCGGATTCGCATGAGCCTCGCCTGATCGGCTTGCAGGGCCCGTCCGATCTCCTCCGCCGTGGCCTCGCGCTGATCGGCGTTGGATGCTCCGCGCTCCGCGCTCCGCCCGTCGCCGGCGAAGCCGGCTCCTCCCAACAAGCGGCTACGCTCGGGCAAGGGCGAAGGCCTGCGCGCGATCTGGCTCCCCGGACAGAGTGCGGCGAATGCCTCCCGCTCGACGCGTTCCTTGGCGGCATCGCCGAACGCCGCGCTGCCGTGGATCTCGGCGAGCGTTCGCAACGCGGGCGCAAAAGCGGGCTCGCGCTCGAGGATACGCTCCATCGCCCGGACCGCCTTCTTGGTCCCGCGACCGAGTCGGGCGCGACCCGCCAGATACTCGTACAGCGTTTCCTGGGGATGTTCCGCGCTGAGTTGTTGGTATTCGCGGAGCATCCGCTTCAGATGGCCTTCGGTGCCGCCGTCGAAGACCGCGTCCTGGTATCGGGCGTGCGCGAACAAATCCTGGGGGAATCGCTCGCGCACAGCGCGCAGCGAGCTCGAGGCCCGCTCGAAGTCCGCTTCCAGCGCCCCTGGTGGGGTCGCCTCGTCGATGGCGCGTCGCACTTCGGCCGACGCCTCGCAGAGCGGCTGGCGCAGGGGCGCACCAGCCGCCGAGACGAGAACTGCCAGCGTGGCCAACATCGTCCAACCCATCGCGCAACCTCGGCGACCGCGCGGGCGGGGGGCACGCCCACCCGCGGGCCGCAGGGAGTTCTAGAGCGAGCGCAGGAAGTTGAGGATGTCCTGCCGTTGCCCCGGGCTGAGGGCCTGGAACCTATTGACCACCGTGTTCGCCTCCGAGCCGGGACTCGAGTGCTCGAGGATCGCCCTGAGGATGCCGCCGTTGGCCGGTCCGGCCCGCCCGTCGTGCAGGAAGAAGATCCGCTGGCCGGCGCCCCACAGAGGAGCGCTGCGGAACTCGTCCGGTCCCGCGTTGCCCTGGGAGACGCCGTCGGCGAGCCTCGTCCCCATGTGGTGCACGGCGAAGTCGCTGTACGGGTGGTAGACCACGTTGGTCTGGTTGGTGAAGATCGATTCCTCGCTCACCAGCGTCGGCGTATGGCAGAGGTTGCATCCGATCGAGTTGAACAGCGCCCGGCCGTTGAACTCGGTAAGCGTGTTGGTGGTGTCCGCCGGCGGTGCGAGAAGCCGCATGAAGTTCGCGAAGCTGACCGCGTCGGACGACATCTGCGTCAAGGTCCCGGTCGTCGACGCGCCGTTGAACAGATGGCTGTGATCCTCCGGCGTGGGGTTCGCCTCGCAGGACTCCACCCCGCCTCGCTCGGTCGGAAAGAGCTCGTTCGTGACGCCCTGCTCGACGTTGTACGCCTCGCCCGAGAAGATGAGCAGCGACTTGTTCTGCGCCTTCCAGCCGAAGCGGGTGATGGAGCCGTCGTTGCCGTTGGTGTTGAAGTGCCCTCCGATGCCGGCGGCGGCCCTGGCGGTCGCCGTGTTGTTGAACCGGCCGATGAGCTGCTCCTCGGAAGTATTGTCGACGAGGCCCAACCCAAACGTCGGCGTGGGGATGCGGAAGATGACGTTGTTCGCGGCGAGCTGGCCGGCGAAATCGGGCTGCGCCAGAGTGCACGACAGCGGCGCGTCGACGCGGCCCGCGATGGTGTACAGGCCATGGACGCCGCCGTCGGGCGACCCGTCGGGGTTCCTGATGAAGCGCGCCTCGCGGACGGGCCCGTCCACGCGGATGAAGGAGGGAACGACCTGGTTGCGTCCCGTGAGCCGATCGAGGGTCGCGAAGGCAACCTGCGGATTCGGCCTGAGCACCTGACCGAGGCGCGGGTGGGGACTCGCCCCGCCGACGGCCGGCTGCGCGTGGCAGGCCGCGCAACTGTTGGCGTTGAAGGTCGGACCCAGTCCGCTTCCGTCCTCGCCCGCGATCCCGCCCGAGACCGAGTCGACCTCCGCGAACACATCCCGGGCGTCGTTGAAGAGCCCCTGCTCGGCGGCCGAGAGACCCGCGAGCGGACCGCCGGCGTTGGCCGGGCCGCCGCGTGGCCCGGGATCCACCTGCGCGAGCGCGCCCCGGGCCAGCATGAAGGAGAAAAGCAGAACGAAAAGCAGCCTTACGCGCGTCGTGCGCATCGGTTTCCTCCCTATGGTTTATCGATCGCGGACGGGAGGACACCTGGAGCGAGAGCGCTCCCGCCGGGTGCTGCGGTTACCCGGGCGAGATCGGATTGTCAAACTCGTTCGAGAATCATTCGCGAATCTCCGGAGCGCGAACGTTAACGAATCCAGCGATCTGCGATTGGGCGCTTGGCAGTTTTACGGCGTGCGAGAGGGAACATGCAAGTGCGGCTGGGCGAAATGTAAACAATCGCAAGCGTGCGTACACACCGGTGATCACTGCGATGAGGCGAACGGCGGAAAGACGAAAGACCGTTCCCTTTACAAATTTATATGAAGGCCTCTCGAAAGGGTCTCTTGCGACACGTTGCGCGCGATCCCTTCCGCGCGATGTAGTCGGTGGCTACTCGCCTCGGAGCACGATCATCGGGTCCAGGCGTGCCGCGGCGAGGGCAGGCAGGAGACTCGCCGCGAGCGCGACGGCAGCGAGCGTCGCCGCGACGACGGCGAACGTCAGCGGGTCGCGCTCGCCGACCCCATAGAGCAACGCGGCGAGGAATCGCGACAGGGCGACCGCTCCCAGGACACCCAGGGAAATACCGAGCATCGCGAGGCGCGCTCCGCGGGCGAGCACCAGCGCGGAGAGCTGCCGCCGCTGCGCGCCGAGCGCTGCCCGGACGGCCAGCTCGCGGCGGCGCTGGACGACCGAGAACGCCATCGCGCCGTAGACGCCGAGCGCCGCGAGACCCAGGGCCGCGCAGGCGAAGGCGACCGCGAGGCCGAGTTGGAACCGCCTCTGCCGGAAGTGCCAGCCGAGGTAGTCGTCGAGAGGCTTCGTCGCCCCGAGGAGAAGCTGGGACTCCAGCGGCCCGGCCACTGCCCGCAGCGCAGCTTCGACACGTCCCGGAGGCAAGCGGCTCTTGACGACCAGCATCGCTCCTTCCCGGTAGGTCGGCTCGTTCCGCGCAAACTGGAGTTGCGGCAAGTAGACCTCCGGGAGAGAGGTGGATGCCGGCCCCCATTGGCGAACGTCCTGGACCACGCCCACGACCGCGAAACGGGTCCCCGGCCAGTCGAACGAGGCAAAGAGCGCGCCGATCGGCTCCCGGCCGGAGAGGAATCGAGCCACGAACGTCTCGTTGACCACGGCAACGGGAGTGCTGACCGCACTGTCGCCGGTGCCAAGGTCGCGCCCTTTGATCAGCCGGATGCCTGCGGTGGCAAGGTAGCCAGGACTGAACCAATTGATGCTGGCGACGTCGGGTGTGGTGTCCGTGGCGTTCCTTCCCTCGACGGTCAAGCTGTCATCCCATCCACGGGTGGCGTCCAGGGGCAGGTACCCCACCAGCGCTGCGCTTTCCACGCCGGGGATCGCCTTGGTGGCCGCGAGAAGTTGCGCCGTGGCAGGGGTGAAAGAAGCGCCCTGTGGGTACACGAAGCTCGCCACGAGATTTGCCGGTTCGAGACCCAGCGGGACCGCCGCGAGCCGCTCCAGGCTGCGCAGGAGGAGCCCGGCACCGGTGGCAAGCAGCAGTGCGAGCGCGAGCTGAGCAACGACCAGCCCATCGCGCACCCGCGATCGGGTCCCGCCGGGAGTGGCGCCGGCTCCGCCGTCTTTCAGCAGCAGGAAGAGATCCGACCGGAGCGCGTGCCAGGCCCCGGCGGCGCCGGCGAGCGCGCCCGAGATCAAAGACGCGAGCAGCGCAAACGCCGCTGTGCGCCCCTCCACGTGCAACTCGTTCAGCCGCGGGATCCCGGCCGGCGCGAGAGCGACCACGCCACGGACGGCGATTACCGCGAGGACGAGTCCGAGTGCGCCACCAGCCATGGCCAGCAGGACCCCTTCCGACACTTGCTGGAAAGCCACCCTGTGGTGACCGCCACCCAGCGCTGCGCGGATGGCCAGGTCGCGACCGCGCGCCGTCCCGCGCATGAGGAGGAGCAAGGCCACGTTGGCGCAAGCGATGAGGAGCAAGAGCAACACGGCAGCGAACGCCGCCTTCAGCGCGGGCGCTGCTTCTCCCGTCACCCACTGGTGCAATGGCTCGACCGTGACGCGATATCCGTTGGTGGCGTGCACGATGGCATCCATCTCGGCTCTGGCCACCATTGGGGTGATGCCAGGCTTGAGACGCGCGATTCCGTAGAGGCCGCTCCTCGCGGCGGTGAGCGCCGCCTGCTCGGCCGTGATACCGAGCGGCAAGAACAGCTCGTACTTCTCGATCCGAGGGAAGCCGACGCCGCGCGGCAGGATTCCAACCACCACCGCAGGCTTGTGATCCACTTGCAGCGTGCGTCCGAGAACGCCGGGGTCGGCGCCGAGCTCCCGACGCCAGAAGCCGTCGCTGACGATCACCACCTGCTGGCCGCCGGCGAAATCTTCGGCAGCCTCGAACGCACGCCCGCGCGCAGGTGCGATGCCGAGGGTGGCGAACATGCTGGCGCTCAGATTCGCCATCCGCGCCTGCCGGGGTCCGGATGCCGAGGCGACGATGGCACTGTGCGGATAGAAGGCTCCGATCGCCTCGACCGTCGTCGCACGCTTCTCGAGCTCGAAGAATTCGACCGCCCCCATCGGCACGCGCTGGCCCGTGCCCTCGACCGAGATGATCTGGATGAGCCGCTCCGGCGCCGTGTACGGCAGCGGCCGCAGCAACGCCGCGTCGACCACGCTGAACATGGCCGTACTGCTGCCTACTCCGATCGCCAACGCGAGGACGGCCAGCGCCGTGAACCCTGGCTCGCGCGCGAACGCGCGCAGGCTCTGCCGGAGGTCGAAGGCGAAGCCCTGCATGGATCGACTGCCTCACTTCCCCGCGTCCTGCGCCGCATTGCTTACCTTGCGTAGCTCCTCCTGGCTACGCCCCAGCTCGTCCATCTCCTCGCGGTATTTCTCCACGAACGCCACGTTCGCGGGGTTGATCGCCTCGCGGAGATCTGCGGGGTCCATCTCGACGCCGCGGGCCTTCATGGCGGTGATCAAGCCGGCCTGGAGGGTGGTGACCTGGACCATGACGTACTCGCGGGCGGTGATCGATTCCGCGCGCAGTGCGGAGGCGATACGCGCGTCCGTCTCCAGCGCCTTCGCCTTCGCGTCGATCGTCCGTGCGCGCTTGTCATTATACTGAGTGGATCTGGCGAGGCCCGGGTCCTTGGCGACCGCGGCGGCGAGGCGGCGGGTCACGGCGGCCGCCTTGCGGACGTTCTCGCTGGTCAGACGGAACGCCTTCAGCGCCTCCTCGTCGGGGGTCTTGAGACGCGTGCCCGCGAGCACGGGGAGCGCCAGGAGCAGGAAGACGAGGTGTGCGGCCCGCGCCACGACGCCTCTGTACCACCACCATTTCCGCCGTGCGCCCCGGCGCCGGTCGTGGCAAGGTGGAGCTCCACATGCACAGGACCGCCTTGCTCCTCTGCCTGGCGCTGCCCCTTGCCGCGCCCGCGCAGGAAGATCCGGACTTCCAGTTCCTGCAGAGCCTCACCCAGACGCGGTACTGGGACCTCGGGCGGCCGACCTCGATCCGCGTCACTCCCGACGGAAGCGCGGTGCTGTTCCTGCGGGCGCTGCCGCGCAAGCCCGAGCTGCGCCTCTTCTCCTTCGACGTGAAGACGTCGCAGACGCGCGAGGTGATCACCCCCGAGCAGGTGCTGGGCGGGGCCGCGGAGGAGCTCTCGCCCGCCGAGGCCGCGCGCCGCGAGCGCATGCGCGTCACCTCGCGAGGATTCACCAGCTACGATCTGTCGGAGGACGGGAAGACGGTGCTGGTGACGATCTCCGGGCGGGCGTACCTGGTGCCCGTCGCCGGCGGGGAGGCCCGCCAGGTCGCCGGTCCAGGATCGAACGGAGAGCCGGTGTTCGACCCGCGCCTCTCGCCCGACGGGAAGAGCGTCGGGTTCGTCCGCGGCGGCGAGCTGTGGGTCGCGAAGGTGGCCGGCGGCCCCGAGCTGCAGATCACCGACGGCGCCACGCCGCTCGTCACCCACGCGGAAGCGGAGTTCGTCGCCCAGGAGGAGCTGCGCAGGTACACCGGCTGGTGGTGGTCGGGCGATTCGCGCTGGCTGCTCTGGGAACAGGCCGACTCGACCGGCGTGGAGAAGCTCTGGATCGGGGACCCCGCCCACCCCGAGAAGCCGGTGACGGCGTCTCCGTACCCGCGGCCCGGCACGGAGAACGCGGTGACCCGCTTCGGCGTCACCAGCGCGCAAGGCGGCCGCACCACGTGGATCGACCTGGACACGGACAAGTGGGAGTACGTCGCGCGAGTCGAGTGGCCGCCCGGCGCGCCGCTCACTCTCGAGCTGCTCTCCAGGGACCAGAAGGACCTCGCACTGGTCTCCGCCGACCCGAAGAACGGCAGGACGCGCGAGCTGCTGCACGAGCACGACGACACCTGGGTCGATTCGGTGCGCGACTACCATTGGCTGGCGGGCGGGAGCGGGTTCTTGTGGAGCACCGAGGCTGGCGGCGAGTGGCAGCTGGAGCTGCGCAAGGCCGACGGAGCGGTGCTGCGGACCCTCACCCCGCTGGACTTCGGCTTCGCGGGCCTCCAGCACGTGGACGAGCGCAGCGGCGTGGCGGTGGTCGCGCGGAGGCCCGACCCGCAGGACCGCCAGCTCTACGAGGTCCCGCTCGGCGGCGGAGCCCCGCGCGCGATCACGCGCGGGCCCGACCTCTACGCCGGGGAGTTCTCGCGCGAGTCGACCGTCTGGGTGCGGATCCGTTCCTCGCGCAACGGGCAGGTGCGCCACGAGGTGATGCGCGGCGGCAACGCCGTGGGCGAGCTGCCCGCGATCAACGAGCCCTATCCGTTCCTTCCGCGCCTGGAGATCAAGAAGGTCGGCCCCGCACCCGGCTTCTTCACCTCGGTGGTGCGGCCCCGCGAGTTCGACGCGCGCAAGAAATACCCGGTCTGGGTTCAGGTGTACGGCGGCCCGACCGGACCGCTGGTGGTCCCCTTCGCCGCGCGCTACGTGCTCGACCAGTGGATCGCCGACCACGGCTATATCGTGGTGCGCATCGACAACCGCGGCACCACCGGGCGCGGGCATGCCTGGGAGCGCGCCATCCTCGGCCGGTTCGCCGAAGTGCCGCTCGAGGACCAGGTCACCGCCCTGCAGGCGCTCGCGAAGCTGGAGCCCGCGCTCGACCTCGGGCGCGTCGGCATCTACGGCCACAGCTTCGGCGGCTTCATGTCCGCCCTGGCGGTCGAACGCCGACCCGACGTGTTCCGGGTAGGCGTGGCCAGCGCCCCGGTGGTGGATTGGATGAACTACGACACGGCATACACGGAGCGCTACCTCGGAGTGCCGCCGCCCGCCGGGACCGCGGACGACTACCCCCGCAACGGCCTCCTCGCGTACGCGAAGGACCTTTCGCGCCCGCTGCTCATCATCCACGGCACCGCCGACGACAACGTCCACTTCAGCGAATCGCTGCTGCTCGCCGACACGCTCTTCCGCGCCGGCAAGAAGTTCGATTTCCTGCCGCTCGCGGGAATGACGCACATCATCGCCGAGCCGGCGCTGCAGGCCCGCGACTGGCAGCGCGTCTTCGCGTTCTTCGATCAGCACTTGAGGAGGGAACCATGACCGCCGTGGCCGCCGTTCTGGTCGCTTCGTCATTGGCCGCGCCCACCGTCCGAGACGTCTACGGCGTCGCGGTCCCCGAGAGCGTCTTCACCGGCGACCGCATGCTCTTCCTCAACGGTACCGGGCTGCGCAAGAAGGCCATCTTCAAGGTGTACGTCGCCTCGCTGTACCTGGAGAAGGCGCCGGACCAAGATCCGCGCAGCGTCGTCGGATCGGACCAGATCAAGCGCGTCGACATGGGCATGCTGCGCGACCTGGACCGCGGCAGCATCGTCGATGCAGTGCGCCAGGGGTTCGAGAAGAACTCGCGCGCGGAGATGCCGCAGCTGCGGGAGCGGCTGGATCGCTTCGTGGCGGAGATCCCCGATTTGAAGGAAGGACAGCGCTTGACCATCACGTACCTGCCCGGTCAGGGCACGACGGTGGTGGTCGGCGACGGGGCGGCACGCACCAAGATCGAGGGAAAAGACTTCGCGGACGCGCTCTTCCGCGTCTGGCTGGGCGACGACCCGGTCGATTCGGGCCTCAAGGATCGCATGCTGGGGCGGTGAGTCGCGGGCGGCGTTCGAGCATCCAAGCCTCGTGGCTGGGTTTCTCCTCCGCAACGCCTACGTCCTCCTGTTCGCCGCCTCGCTCTGCGAGCAGCTCGGCGCGCCGCTGCCGGCCGCGCCGCTGCTTCTCGGCGCCGGCGCCCTGGCGAAGACGGGAAGCATGGCGCTGCCGCAGATCATCGCGCTGTCGGTCTTCGCCTCCATGCTCGGGCACTCGGTCTGGTTCTGGGCCGGGCGGAAGCACGGGGGAGCCGTGTTGCGCCTGATCTGCCGGATCTCCATCGAGCCCGATTCCTGCGTGCGCCGCACCGAGGACCTGTTCACGCGCCACGGCGGGCGCGCGCTGGTGGCCGCGCCCTGGGTTCCAGGCCTGGCGGTGGTCGCGCCGCCGCTTGCCGGCATGTCGGGCATGACCTGGAAGCGGTTCCTGGCGCTGGACGCGCTCGGCGCGCTGGGGTGGGCGTCCCTCTACGCGATCGTCGGGTTCGTCTTCGGCGACCAGATCATCCTCGGGTTCAGTGCCGCGCTGCGGCTGGGCAGCTGGTTCATCCTGGCGGCCGGCATCGCGCTGGGCGCCTGGCTGGGCTGGAAGGTCGCGCAAAGGCACGCGTTGCTGCGCAGCATCGCCGTTGCGCGCGCCGAGCCGGAAGCCCTGCTGGCGCGGCTGGACTCGGCCACGCCTCCCCTGGTGGTCGACCTGCGGCACAAGCTGGACCTGGAGGCGAATCCCACTTCGCTTCCCGGGGCGATCGTGGTCGCGATGGACGAGCTATTGGAGTGGGCCGAGGGAGTCCCCCGCGAGCGGGAGATCATCCTCACCTGCGATTGACCCAACGAAGTCTCGAGCGCCCGTGCGGCGCTCCGACTCCGCGGCCGCGGCTTCAAGAACGCCCTTCCCCTGCGCGGCGGCATCACCGGGTGGCGCACGCTCGGCTACCCACTGCTCCCGGCCCGCCACCACTCGCGTCCTGCGCCTCGGCCCGTCGAGGCGCCCTCCCGCCCCGCCGCCGAAACGCGGTAGGCTCCGCCCCATGGGGGCGGCCTACAACGCGACGGTCGATCTGCTGGAGAGGAACCTTTCGCGCCGCGACCGTCCGGCGTTCCGCCAGGACGGGCGGGTCACCACCTACGGCGCGCTGTGCGAGCGGGCCAACCGCGCGGGCAACGCGCTGCGGGCGCTGGGCGTGCAGATGGAGCAGCGCGTGCTGCTCTGCATGCTCGACACGCCCGATCTCCCGGCGCTGTTCTGGGGGGCGATGAAGGCCGGCCTGGTCCCGGTGCCCGTCAACACGCTGCTCACCACCGCCGATTACGAGTACCTGCTGCGGGACAGCCGCGCCCGGGTGCTGGTCGTCAGCTCCGCGTTGCTCCCCAAGCTCGAGCCGGCACTCCGCGGGCAGCCGTTTCTACAGTCGGTTGTCGTGTCGGGCGGATCCGCCGCCGGGCACGTGGCGCTTGACGAGTTGCTCGCGCAGGCCCGGACCGACCTGGAGCCGGCGCCCACCACGCGCGACGACGTGGCCTTCTGGCTCTATTCGAGCGGCTCCACCGGCCAGCCGAAGGGCGCGATGCACCTCCACGGCGATCTGGCCGAGACCGCCCGCTTGTACGGCGAGGGCATCCTGGGATTGCGCCCGGAAGACGTGGTCTTCTCCGCCGCCAAGCTCTTCTTCGCGTACGGCCTGGGCAACGCGATGACCTTCCCGTTCGCGGCGGGCGCGAGCTCGGTGCTGCTCGCCGATCGCCCGACGCCGCAGTCGGTGGTGCGCCTCTTGCGCGAAGAGAAGCCGACCTTCTTCTTCGGCGTGCCCACGCTGTTCGCGGGCATCCTCGCCGACCCCACCGCGACCGATCTGGGTGGCCGCCTGCGCTGGTGCGTCTCGGCCGGCGAGCCGCTCCCGCGCGACATCGGCGTGCGCTGGCGCGAGCGCTACGGCGTCGACATCCTCGACGGGATCGGCTCGACGGAGCTGCTGCACATCTTCCTCTCGCTCCGGCCTGGCGACGTCCGCTACGGCACCACCGGGAAGCCCGTGCCCGGGTACGAAGCGCAGATCGTCGACGAGCAGGATCGGCCGGTGCCGCCGGGCGAGATCGGCGAGCTGCGGATCAGCGGGCCTTCCAGCGCGGTCGCCTACTGGAACAACCGGGAGAAGAGCCTGCAGGCCTTCCGCGGCCGCTGGACGTACACGGGCGACAAGTACCGGCAGGACGCGGACGGCTACTACGTGTACTGCGGCCGCTCCGACGACATGATCAAAGCGGGCGGACAGTGGGTCTCGCCAGCCGAAGTCGAGTCGGCGCTGGTCGCCCACCCCTCGGTGCTGGAGGCGGCGGTCGTCGCGCACAAGGACGAGAACCAACTCGACAAACCGAAGGCATTCGTGGTGCTCAAGCCCGGCGCGCAAGCGTCGTCCGAGGAGCTGCAGCGCTTCGTCAAGGAACGCCTCGCCCCGTTCAAGTACCCGCGCTGGGTCGAGTTCGTGGAAGGCCTGCCCAAGACGGCCACGGGCAAGATCCAGCGGTTCAAGCTCCGCGTGCCGTGACGCTGGGTGACTGCTCCCGTCCCGAGGACGCGTGACCTGGGTTTCCGTTGCTTTTCAGGGAGGATAGAGCGCACCGGCGGAGGCGGATTCCGCTCGCATGCAAGGGACCGCACCGTTGCTACGTTCAGGGCGGCATCGGGCAAGCGGACTGGGCTTCGCCGCTGAAAGTGTCTGTACGGCCGGGCAGAGGGGTGACGTTTTAGACTGGGCACATAGGTGACACTCTCCTAGGGTTTCTCGCAGAGGATCGAGGGGTCACGCAAGGCTAG
>Ga0137396_10001828_pt1 | contig 11434 bp, 11 predicted proteins | sample czc16metaG_FD_108284 | JGI IMG/M metagenome (GOLD analysis project Ga0137396, IMG submission 108284) | Vadose zone soil microbial communities from Angelo Coast Range Reserve, California, USA - czcobulk3.16 metaG | ecosystem: Environmental > Terrestrial > Soil > Vadose zone | place: USA...
GAGCCGCTCGACGTTGTCGATCAGCTGCTCCAGATACCCGTCGAGGCGCTGGAGGGTCGCCTCCTTGATCTCGCGCGCCAGGTCGCGCAGGCGCTCGCCCTCGGGAAAGTCGCCGAACGCCTAGCGCCGGAGCCCGATGAACTTGGTCGTGGCGATCGTCAGCGCCTCCTGCAGGTGCGCGTCCTTCATCGCGCTGGCCGCACGCCGGTTGAACGGGACGGAGAGGTCGGCCTCGCTCATTGGTAACGGGGTCCGCGAGGCCGGCGTGCACCGTGGGTGGCCTGAGCCAGGCGCGCGTCGCTCATTTGCCCCCTCCGTCCATGAGCTCGGCCAGGTGGACCGCGCGCACGCTCGAGGCCCGGCGCCTCAGCCCACCGCCCAGCTGCATCAGGCACCCGGCATCGCAGGCGACGACGCAGGCGGCGCCGGTGGACTCGACGTTCCTGAGCTTCTTGTCGAGGATCTGCGACGACACCTCGGGGAGCCGCACGGAGAACGAGCCGCCGAAGCCGCAGCACTCGTCGGCGGCGGGCAGCTCGACGAACTCCGCGCCCTGGAGCTTCCTGAGGATCGCGCGCGGCGCCGCCCACTCGTGGAGGCCGCGCAGGAGATGGCAGGAGTCGTGGTACGTGACGCGCCCGCCGAGGGACGTCTTGAACTCGGTCCGGCCGAGCACCTTGACGAGGAACTGCGAGAGCTCGTACGTCCGGCCCGCCATGCGCTCGGCGGCCTCGCGCGCCGCGCGATCGCGCAGAAGGCGGGGCAGCTCGTGCGTGACCATGAACGCGCACGAGCCCGAGGGCACGACGACGTGCTCGGCATTCTTGAAGAGCTCGACCATCCGGATGCCCACGCGCGCGGCGCCGTCGTGGTAGCCGGAGTTGAAGAGCGGCTGGCCGCAGCAGGTCTGGCCCTCGGGGAAGTCGACGGTGACGCCGAGCCGTCGGAGCAGGCGCACCGTGCTCACACCCACCTCGGGGAAGAACATGTCACCGAGGCATGTCACCATCAGCGACGCCCGGATCGCCGGCGCCATCACCTCACGCGTGGGGTGGTGGCGGCGTCACCACGACGAGCACGAGGAGCGGCGCCGTCCCGTCGTTGACGAGGCCGTGCTCGACGCCGGCCCGAGCGACGGTCGCGTCCCCTGCCTCGAGCGTCTGCTCCTCACCGCCGACCCGGAAGCGTCCGCGCCCCTCGAGGACGTAGTAGATCTTGTCCTGGTCGCCATGGGCGTGGGGCTTCTGGGCCTGCCCCGGCCCCACGCAGTACAGATCGAGGAGGGCGCGCTCCGTCGCGGCGAGCGCCACCTTCGCCATCCTGTCCGGCTGGAGCTTCACGTGGTCCCTAACCCTGATGCGCATGCGCATCCACCGCTCTCGCCAGCAACTCTACGGGATGGACGAGCGTCACGTCCAGGCCGCGCTGTCGGCACCCCTGCGCGATCTGCAGGAGGCAGCCGGGGTTGCCCGTCGCGACCACGCGCGCGCCGGTCTCGGCGATCCGTGCGACCTTCAGCTCGAGCAGCTCCCGGGCCAGCGCGGGCTCGAGGACGTTGTAGACCCCCGCGCTGCCGCAGCAGAGGTCGCTGTCCGCGAGCTCGACGAGCTTGAGGCCGGGGATGCGGCGCAGGAGCGCACGCGGCGCCTGCCTCACCCGCTGGCCGTGGGCCAGGTGGCAGGCGTCGTGGTAGGTCACCGTGAGGGGGAGCGGCCCGAGGGGAAGGTCGGCCTCGACGAGGATCTCGGCGACGTCACGGACGCGCCCGGCGAAGCCCGCCGTCTCTGGAAGCCAGTGAGCGTACTCCTTCATCGCCGACCCGCAGCCGGCAGCGTTGGCGACCACGAAGTCGAGGTCCTCGGGGAACGCGGCGGCGAGTGCCCGGGCCCGGGAACGAAGCGCGTCCGCGCGCCCGGCGTGAAGCTCGAGGGCGCCGCAGCAGCCCTGCGCCCGCGGGACGACGACCTCGTAGCCGGCGAGCGCGAGGAGCCTCGCCGTGTCGCGGTTCACTGCGGGATAGAGATGCCGCTGGACGCAACCCGTGAGGAGCCCGACGCGCCCCCTCGGCTTGCCGCGCGACGGGATCAGCTCGGGTAAGGCCTCCGCCGCCGGTACGTCATCGAGCAGCGTCTCGAGCGCGGCGAGGCGCCTGAACGGGCGGAGCACGTGTGTCGCCCGCACGAGGCGGCCGAGTCCGCTTCGCCGGTAGAGCTTGAAGACCGCGAGCGCCGCGCCCAGGCGCGCGGGCTCGGGGAACACGGAGAAGATCAAGGCTTCCAAGAGCCGGCGCTTCGGTGGCGGGCCGTGGCGACGGAGCTGGATACGCGTCGCCTCGAGGAGCGAGCCAAACCTGACTCCGGAGGGGCACGCGGTCTCGCAGGCGCGACAGCCGAGACACAGATCGAGATGGCGCTGGAAGGTCGGCGTCAGCCCGATGCGGCCCTCCGCGGCCGCCCGCATCAGGTAGATGCGGCCGCGCGGCGAGTCCATCTCCTCGCCGAGCACGCGATAGGTCGGGCACTGCGGCAGGCAGATCCCGCAGTGGACGCACTTCCTCAGCTCGTCGAGGTCGGGCGCGTCTGGACCGAGGAAGGCGCCCTGCGCGGACTCCATCAGAGCCCGCCCACGAAGCGACCCGGATTCAGGACGCGCCTGGCATCGAACTCTTCCTTGAGTGAGCGCATGAGGGCGAAGGCCCCGGTCTCGACCGGCCCCCACGGATCCACCGCGACGCGGACGTCGCGCGGTGCACGCCGGACCGTCACGCCGCCGCCGGCCGGCGCGTGCGCGGCGCGGAGACGCTCCACGATGCTCTTGACGCGCGCCGGCTCGGCCGGCGGCAAGACGACGCGCAGGCTCCCCAGAGGGGCAGAGCCCCCGATCGTCGGCGCGACCCCCGAGAGCGACGCGGCGACGGCTCGCTCGATCTCACCGATCGCCTCGCCGACCTTCGAGGCGAGCGTGGCCACACCGAGCTCCACGCATTGCGCCGGCACCAGTGCCGCCGCGTAGCGTGACCAAAACCCCTGCGCAGGTCGGGCCGCGGCGCTGCCAACCGCGCGGCCGAGCCCGCCCAGCGCCTCGCCCTGCGCCTTGACCGCGGCCTCCGCCGTCCCGACCGAGACGGCGACCGCCGCGGCACTCCCGGGGGCGCCACAGGCCGCGAGCGCCGGCGCGTTCAGGAGCTCGACGCGGCTCGGCTGGACGGTCGAATCCAGGAGGCGCAGGACGAACTCCTGGGCCGTCGCGGCGTCCCGGCACGGGATGAGCCAGGTCTGCTCGGCGTCGGGCAGCGGGTGGAGCCGGAGCGTCAGCTCGCCGATCACGCCGAGCGAGCCGAGCGCACCCACCATCAGCTTCGGCACGTCGTATCCGCTCACCGACTTCACCACTCGCGCGCCGCCCCAGGTCACGACACCGTCGGCCTGGATAAACTTCACGCCGAGGAGCAGGTCGCGCATCGTGCCGTAGCGCAGGCGGAGCGGGCCGGTCGCGTTCGTGGCGGTGATGCCGCCGAGCGTTCGCGCCTCGGCGGCCGGGGGATCGAGAGGGAGGAACTGGCGGCGGGGCACGAGCCGCGCCGTGAGCGCGCCTGCCGTCACCCCGGCCTGCACCGTGATCGTGAGGTCGTCGGGGTTGTACTCGACCACCTGGTCGAGGCCTCGGAGGTCGAGCACGATGTCGACGTTGGAGGGGGGCGCGCCGAGCTCCTGCCCCGCCCCAGACCCCCGCGGGACCACGGCGAGACCCGCCTCCCAAGCAAGCGCCAGGACCCGACTCACGTGCTCGAGCGTCTGGACACGGACCCCCCAGCGCGGCAGGACGCCGTCCACGGCGAAGGTTCCGTCTACCGCCGCGCCCTCCTGCATCCGGGAGGCGCCGACGATCGCCGCGAGTGTCTCCCCGACCGAGCCGGTGACGGCGCCCACGCTAGATCCAGGCGCCCTGTGGTAGTCGCGGGCGTGGTGGGTGGAACCCCTCGCCGCATGCCGGGTGCGCCGGCAGGAGCTTCCCCGGGTTCATAAGGCGGTCGGGGTCGAAGACGCCCCTCAACCGATACATGAAGTTCAGATCGGCATCTGCATACTGGAGCGGGAGGTTCTTCGCCTTGTCGAGGCCGACGCCGTGCTCACCCGTGATCGTGCCCCCCATCTCGATGCAGGCGTGGAGCAGCTCCTCGTTCGCCGCCTTGGCGCGCTCGAGCTCCTCGGGGATGCGGTCATCGTAAAGGATGAGCGGGTGCAGGTTACCGTCCCCCGCATGGAACACGTTGGCGATCTGGACCCCGTGGCGCACGCCGATCTCGCGGAGCTCGCGCATGATCGCGGGAAGCTTCGAGCGCGGCACGACGGCGTCCTGGAGCAGGTAGGTCGGCGCGAGGCGCCCGACGGCTCCGGCCGCCTCCTTCCGCCCCTTCCAGAGCAGCGCGCGCTCGTCGTTGTCCTTGGCGACGCGTACCTCGAGGGCGCCCCGCTCCCAGCAGATACGGGCCGCGCGCTCGCCCTGCGCCTCCACCTCCGCGGCGGGGCCGTCCAGCTCGATCAGGAGGACGGCAGCGGCGTCCTTCGGATAGCCCGCGCCCGTCCCCTCGTTGATCGCGCGGATCATGAGCTCGTCCAGCATCTCGAGCGCCGCAGGGATGATGCCGGCGGCGATGATCGCCGAGACCGCCTCCGACGCGTCCTCGATGTCGGTGAACGACGCGAGGATCGTCTTCACCGCTTGCGCGGCGTGCACGAGCCTCACGGTGATGGCGGTGACGAGACCGAAGGTGCCCTCGGAGCCGACCACCACGCCTGTGAGGTCGTAGCCCTGGCGGTCGGCCACCTTCCCACCGAGCGTCACCAGCTCACCCGTGCCCGTCACCAGCTCGAGGCCGAGGACATGGTTGGTGGTGATCCCATACTTGAGGCAGTGCGGCCCACCCGCGTTCGTCGAGACGTTGCCGCCGATGGACGACACCATCTGGCTCGACGGGTCAGGCGCGAAGAACCAGCCCCTCGCCCCACGGCCTTCGTGAGCGAGAGGTTGATGAGCCCGGGCTGGACGGTCGCGCAGCGGTTCTCGAGGTCCACCTCGAGGATCCGATTCATCCGGTTGAGCCCGACCATCACGCCGCCGGAAGGGGCCATGGCGCCGCCGATGAGCCCGGTGCCCGAACCGCGCGGCACGATAGGCACCGCCGCGCGGCGGCAGAGCCGGACGATCGCGACGACCTCGGCGGAGGTGGACGGGAGCGCGACCGCGTCCGGCGCGCCCTTGTAGAAGGTATGCATGTCGCACTCGTAGACGAGCCGGCCCTCGTGGGACAGCACGAGGCCCTCTGGGCCGAGGATCCGCTGGAGCTCCGTGACGACGCCGGGGCTCAGAGGCATGGCAGCGGATCCGGGGGGATCAGGAGATCTTCCAGGTGTCTCCGGAGGTCAGGAGCTTCGCGATGTCGCCGGGACCGCGGTCGGAGATCGCCTTCTGCTCCTGCTGGAGCATGAGGTCCTCGTAGACGGGCGCCTCGACATCGACGAGCACGCCGACCGGGACCGGGAAGTCGGGCGCGAAGAGATCGGCCAGCAGCTTCGCCGCGTTCACATTCCGCTCGTCGTGGATCCAGAGCATGCTCTCGGGGGCGTCCTTCGCCTTCACCACCTTCGGCACGACGCCGTCCATGATGACGGCGCGCCGATCGTCTGCGGGGCCGAACAGCAGGGGCTTGCCGTGCTCCAGCCGGAGCTCGTACTGGACCTTCTGCTCCTTGTCGTACATCACGTTCCAGGCGAGATCGTTGTAGACGTTGCAGTTCTGCAGGATCTCGAGGAATGCGGCGCCGTGGTGACGCGCCGCGCGCTTGAGGGTCTCCTCCATGTGCTGGATGTTGCGGTCCACCGCCCGCGCGACGAAGGTGGCGCCGCAGCCCAGCGCGAAGGCGAGCGGATTCACCGGGCGGTCGGCCGAGCCCATGGGCGTGGATTTCGTCACCTTCCCGAGCTCGCTCGTGGGCGAGTACTGCCCCTTCGTGAGGCCGTAGATCCGGGTGTTGAAGAGCAGGATCGTGACGTTCACGTTCCGGCGCAGCACGTGCAGCATGTGGTTGCCGCCGATCGAGAGCCCGTCGCCGTCGCCCGTCACGACGAACACCTTGAGGTCCGGCCGCGCGAGGCGAAGGCCCGTGGCGAGGGCCGGCGCCCGGCCGTGGATCGTGTGGAAGCCGTAGGTGTTCATGTAGTACGGGAAGCGGCTCGAGCAGCCGATGCCCGAGATGAAGACGATGTCCTCCTTCGGGATGCCGAGGTCGGGCATCGCCTTCTGGACCGCGGACAGGATCGCGTAGTCGCCGCAGCCGGGGCACCAGCGGACGTCCTGGTCGGACTCGAAGTCCTTCTTCGTGTACTTGGGGGCTTCCTTGGCGTCGGCGCCGCTCGGGCTCATGGCTGGCTCCCCAGGAGCTGGTTGATGGCCTCGTGGATCTCCTCGCTCGCGAGCGGCAGGCCACGCACGCGGTTGAAGCCGACGGCGTCCACGAGGTACTCGGCGCGCAGCACACGCACGAGCTGGCCGCTGTTGATCTCGGGCACGAGCACCCTGCGGTACTCGCGCAGGATGTGGCCGAGGTCCGGCGGCAGCGGGTTCATGTGGCGCAGGTGGATCGAGGCGACCGACTTGCCCTCGGCCCGCGTGCGCTCGACCGCCGCCGTGATCGCGCCGTAGGTCCCGCCCCAGCCGACCACGAGCACGTCGCCGGTCGCGGGCCCGTTGATCGACGTCGGCGGGATCTCCTGGGCCACGCGCCGCACCTTCTCGGCGCGCGTACGGACCATGTGATCATGGTTCTCCGGGTCGTAAGAGATGTTGCCCGTGACGTCCTGCTTCTCGATGCCGCCGATCCGGTGTTCGAGCCCCGGCGTGCCCGGGCGTACCCACGGGCGCGCGAGTGTCGCCGGGTCGCGCAAGTACGGGAAGAAGCCTTCCTTCTCGGTCCGGAACCCGATCTCGATCGCCGGCAGCGTCGCGGGGTCCGGGATGAGCCACGGCTCCGAGCCGTTGGCCAGGAAGCCGTCGCTCAGGACCATGACCGGAACCATGTACTTCGCGGCGATACGTACCGCCTCGTAGGCGATGAAGAAGCAGTCGCCCGGCGTGGCGGGCGCCAAGACGACGACGGGCGACTCGCTGTTGCGCCCGTACAGCGCCTGCATGAGGTCCGCCTGCTCCGTCTTCGTCGGCAGCCCGGTGGACGGGCCGCCGCGCTGGATATCGAAGATGACCAGCGGCAGCTCGGCCATCACCGCGAGGCCGATCCCCTCGCCCTTGAGCGCGACGCCCGGGCCGCTCGAGCCGGTGACGCCGATCGCCCCGCCGAAGGAGGCGCCGATCGCCGACGTCACCGCCGCGATCTCGTCCTCGGCCTGGATCGTCCGCACGCGGAAGCGCTTGTGCAGCGCCAGCTCGTGCAGGATGTCGCTCGCCGGCGTGATCGGATACGCGCCGTAGACGAGGGGGACCTTGGAGCGCTGCGCCGCCGCGAGGAGGCCCCACGCGAGCGCGCGATTGCCCGTCATCGCCCGGTAGAGGCCCGGCGCCATCTCCGCCGGCTCGACCGCGTAGTGCTCGCCGAAGATCTCGGCGGTCTCGCCGAAGGCGTGGCCCGCCTTCAGCACGCGCGTGTTCGCCTCGGCGATGGACGCGGTCTTCGCGAACTTCTTCCGGATCCACTCGAGCGTGGGCTCGAGCGGGCGCGTGTAGATCCACGAGACCAGGCCGAGCGCGAAGAAGTTCTTCGTCCGGTCCTTCTCCTTCGCGTTGAGCGCGAGGTCCTTGATGGCCTCGTGCGTGAGCGCCGTCATGTCCACCTTGTGCAGCCGGTAGCGCTCCGCGAGGGTCGGGTCGTCGAGCGGATTCGACGCGTAGCCGGCCTTGTCGAGGTTGCGCTTGTCGAAGGCCTGGGTGTTCACGATGAGCAGCCCGCCCGTCTTGAGGTCGCCGAGGTGCACCTTGAGCGCCGCCGGATTCATCGCCACCAGGCAGTCGAGCCGGTCGCCGGGCGTATAGACACGCTGGCTGCCGAACTGGAGCTGGAAGCTCGACACCCCGAAGAGCGTGCCCGCCGGGGCGCGGATCTCGGCCGGGAAGTTCGGCAGGGTCGCGATGTCGTTCCCCGCCCAGGCCGACTCGGTGGTGAACTGCTCCCCGGTCAGCTGCATGCCGTCGCCCGAGTCACCGGCGAACCGGATGACCGCGCGGTCGAGCTCCTTCAGCGACTTGTGAACACCCGTGGCGGGAGTCGCTGTCTCACTCATCGAATCATCTCTCCTCGCTCAGTGTCGTGCCTACCGCACGCACACGCCCCACCACCATCGCGGTCTCGGGATTCCCGGCTGAGGCCGTCTGCCCCGGTCGGCGCGCTGCGACTTCAGCAGACCGTGTCATTTTATAAGACGGCCCACACCCCGGCAAGGTTTGCAGCCCTGGTTGGGCCACCCGACCCCACCGGGAGGGCCGGCCGTCAGCCGGCGTCGATCGCGTGGGGGCGCTTGAGCCGCTCCCCCGGCGGCAGGTTCAGGACTGCCTCCGGAAATAGACTGGCGAGCCACCGAATGACGTCGCTGACGGTCACGACCCCGATCGGTCGCCACTCCGCGTCGACCAGGGGCACGGTGCGGAAGCCCGCGACGCTCATCGAATGGACGGCCCGCGCGATCTTGTCGCGCACCGCGAGCGCGTCCGGATTGCGCGTCATCACCGCCGAGAGGGGCGTCTGCCGCGCGTCGAGGTCCCGACCGAGGACGCGCGTCAGGACGTCGCGCTCGGTGAAGATACCGGTGAGCCGGCCTTCGGCGTCGGTGATCAGCACACCGGCCTGGCGGCGCGCGAGCATAGTCTGGACGGCCTCGTGGACCGTCGCCGTCTCCCTGAGGCAGATCGGCTCGGCCGGCGACAGGACGGTGATGGTGTCGTTGACGAGCGCCCCTCGAGTCTCTTTGACCTCGCCCTCGAGCTCAGCCGTGTACTGGTCTTCAAACTCGCCCATAGGCTTCCCCCCTCGTCCTTGTGCGCTTCCCACTCGCCATCCTACAGGACTTCGCGCGCCGGCGCCCGCGCTCGGCCCCGCGATGAGGCCGCCTCGGCAGGCTCTTCGCTCGCCTCTCTGAGAAGCTGGATGAACCGGCTTACGGTCGGCGTCAGCGGCTTCTGCCGCCGGTGGATGATCCCGACCGGCCTGACGAGATCCGGGATCGCCAGCGGCACGACGGCGAGCGTCCGGATCCCCGCCTCCTTCTGGACCGTGTGACGCGGCAGGATGCTCACCCCCGCGTTGATGATGATCGCTTGCTTGATCGTCTCGATGTTGTCGAATTCCATGACGATGTTGACCTTCACGTTGTGCTGCCGCAGCGCGCGGTCGACCGCCTTCCGGATGGTGAGCCCGGGATCGAAGGCGATGAAGGTCTCCCCGCTCAGGTCGGCGGGCGGGACGAGTTTCCGCCGCGCCAGGCGGTGACTCGGGTGGCAGACGAACGCCATCGGCTCGGCTCGTAGCGGCACGATCGAAAGGGCGCGGGCGGCGGGTGGGTAAGACATGATCCCGACGTCCGCCTCGCCCTCGAGGACCGCCTCCACCACCTTGTGCGGATGCAGGCACTCGAGCTGGATGCGGGCCGCCGGGTAGAGTGACATGAACCGCTGGACGTGGCGGCTCACGTCGTGCAGGCCCACCGAGTAGATCGCCGCGACCCGCACCGTCCCGTCGACCCGCGCCTTCACGGCCGCAACCTCGGCCTTCCCTTTCTCCCACGTCTCCAGCAGGCCGCGGCAGGCCTCGTAGAACGCCTGGCCCTCCGGCATGACCACGAAGGGGCGCTTGGTCCGGTCGATGAGCGCCACACCGAGCTCCGCCTCGAGCTGTTGCACGGCCTGGCTCGCCGCGGACTGGGAGACGAAGTTCTGCTCGGCGCCACGGGAGAAGGAGCGGAGCCGGACGACGTCGCAGTAGAGGCGCAGCGTCTCGAGGTGCATGGCCCGATTCTACTATCAGTATTGCTGATACATACTATACAAATTTTTCTGGATGACTAATAGTCCGTTTCCGAATACTATCGTGCAACTGTTCACAAAGGGGGGCGGTAATGGAGCAGTCTCGACGCGGAACGCGGCCCGCTTTAGTGCCCGGCCAACCGTCCGCCCAGGGCCTCTACGACCCGCAGCACGAGCATGACGCCTGCGGCGTCGGTTTCGTCGTGAACATCAAGGGCCAGAAGTCGCACACGATCGTCCGCCAAGGGCTGTTGGTGCTCATCAACCTGCTGCACCGTGGCGCCTGTGGCTGCGAGCCCAACACGGGCGACGGCGCCGGCATCCTGCTGCAGATGCCCGACAAGTTCCTCCGGCGCGAGGCCGGCCGCCTCGGCATCTCCCTGCCGCCGGCCACGGAGTACGGCTGCGGCCTCGTCTTCCTTCCGCGCGAGCCGGCGCAGCGGGAGAAGGTCCAGGTCCTCCTGCACACGATCGCCGAGGAGGAAGGCCAGCGGCTGCTCGGCTGGCGCACGGTGCCGACCGACGACCGCCTGCTGGGCGCCACCGCGCGCTCCGTCGAGCCGTACATCGCGCAGGTCTTCATCGGGCGCGGGCCGGCCGTCGGCGACCACGCCTCCTTCGAGCGGAAGCTCTACGTGATCCGCAAGCTCTTCGAGAAGGCCGTGGCGGCGCTCGACATCCCCGAGAACAAATTCGCCTACCTGCCGAGCCTCAGCTCGAACACCCTCATCTACAAGGGCATGCTGAGCGCCGACCAGATCGAGGCCATGTACCCGGACCTCGCCGACCCGGACGTGGAGTCGGCGCTCGCGCTCGTGCACCAGCGCTTCAGCACGAATACCTTCCCGTCGTGGCCGCTCGCGCACCCGTACCGCTACATCTCCCACAACGGCGAGATCAACACGCTCCGCGGGAACATCAACTGGATGCGGGCGCGCGAGGCCCTCTGCCACTCGGAGGTGCTCGGCGCTGATCTGACAAAGGTCCTGCCCGTCACGCGCGAGGGGCTCTCCGACTCGGCGACGTTCGACAACGTGCTCGAGTTCCTCGTGATGAACGGCCGCTCGCTGCCGCACGCGATCCTCATGATGATCCCGGAGCCGTGGCAGAACCACGAGTCGATGCGCCCGGAGCGGCGGGCGTTCTACGAGTACCACGCCTCGCTGATGGAGCCGTGGGACGGGCCCGCGTCGATCGCGTTCACCGACGGCACCGTGATCGGCGCCGTCCTCGACCGCAACGGCCTGCGCCCCTCGCGCTACTACGTCACCACCGACGGCCTCGTCGTGATGGCCTCCGAGGTCGGCGTGCTCGACATCCCGCCCGAGAACATCGTCATGAAGGAGCGGCTGCACCCGGGCCGCATCTTCCTGGTGGACACCGCCCAGGGCCGGATCATCGACGACGA
>Ga0137396_10001829_pt1 | contig 11430 bp, 12 predicted proteins | sample czc16metaG_FD_108284 | JGI IMG/M metagenome (GOLD analysis project Ga0137396, IMG submission 108284) | Vadose zone soil microbial communities from Angelo Coast Range Reserve, California, USA - czcobulk3.16 metaG | ecosystem: Environmental > Terrestrial > Soil > Vadose zone | place: USA...
CCTCGTCGACTCTCCCGCCGAGCTGCGCTTCATCGCGCAGTCGCGCCCCGCCGGGTCCATCATCGAGGTCCTCTCCTCCGATGGAGGCCTTCTCCGGACGCACCTCGCCCCGCAGCTCTCGCGGTTTCAATTCGGAATCATCCTCCTCGAGGGGCTGGTCTTCCTCGCGGTGAACCTCCTCGTGTTCGCGCCGCGGGTGGATCGCGGACCCGTCCGGGACCTCTACTGGTGCACGCTCCTCTACGGGATCGCGACGATGATCAATGGACCCTACTTCCCGCGCGCTCGGGCGTGGACGGAATGGGCCATGCCCGTCGTCTGGATCGCGTGCCTCACCGTCCTGCCCGTGCTCCTCTTCCGCATGGCGCAGACCTTTCCCCGGGAACGAAAGCTTCTCGTCCGGCGTCCAGGCCTCATGCGCGGACTCTGGATCACGGCGGCGGTGCTCATCGCGTGGCAGACGGCGACCCTCTTCCGGTACTTCCTGGATCCCAGACCGGGCGTGTGGCAGGGAACGCTTCTTCCGCGCTCCCTGAGCGAGGCGTTCCTGGTCGCGGCACTGGGTCTCGGATGTCTCACGCTGTACAGGAGCGGGCGCAAGCTCGAGCTGTCCCGGGAGCGGGAACAGACGAAGTGGCTCCTGTGGGGATTCACGATCGGGGTCACGCCCTATGTCTTCCTCCGGACGCTCCCGAGGCTCGCGGGCCTGGAGTCCACGATTCCGCCAGAGCTGGATCGCATCTTCGAGCTGGCGATCCCGGTCGCCCTGACATTCGCGGTGGTGCGGTACCGTTTCCTCGACATCGACATCGTCATCCGGCGCAGCTTGATCTACGGCATCCTGGCGGGAGTCCTCGCTGGAGTCTACCTGCTGGTCGGGGTGGTCGCCGCGCACTGGATCGCGGAGCGTATTCCCCAGTACGCCGTGGCCATGCAGATCCTCGCGGTTGCGCTCCCGGTGATCCTCTACGTCCCGACGCGGCGCTGGATCGGGACCTGGGTCGATCGGACCTTCTTCAGGATCCAGTACGACTACGCCCGGGCGCTCCTCGGATTCCAGGACGCCGTGCGCGGCGCCTCGAGCCAGGAGGACATCGCCGCGGTGTGCCGGCGGTTCGTCGAGGAACGGCTCCGGCTCCAGCGAGCCGTCGCGCTGGCGCGGAGAGGGGAGACGTTCGCGGCCGACGGCGAGATCGAGGATGAGGACGCAGAGGCGCTTCTCTCCGCCGCGGTGGCGTGCGGGACGTCCCGCAAGCTTCTCGCGGCGCCGAACAGCACGAGCCGGCCCGACCTCGAGAGTCCCGATTTCCCCGAGCCGCTCGCGCGTGAGGGGTTCCGGCTCGCCGTGACCATCGCCTCCGAGGACCGGTGCTTCGGAGGGATCCTCGTCGGCGAGAAGAAATCCGAGCGTCGTTTCATCGACGAGGACTTGAAGCTCCTCTACGCCGTCCGGGCGGAGGCCGCGACGGCGCTGGAGCGGGTGGAGCTCGTGCAGCACGCGGCGGCGGAGGCGCTCGCGCGGGAGAAGGCCGAGGAGCTGGAGCGGCTGAAGAGCGACTTCTTCTCGCGCGTCGCGCACGATCTGCGCACGCCCCTCACGGCGATCCGCTGGACGGTTCAGAACCTGCTCGACGGCGTCCGAGAGTCGCCCACCGCCGAGCACGTTCCCCAGCTCCAGGCCGTGGAGACCGCCGCGAACCAGCTCGGCAGGCTCGTGAACAATCTCCTCGATCTGAGCCGCTTGGAGCACCCGAATGCGCGGGCGCAGCATGCGCCCGTGGACCTCTATCCCCTCGTCCAGGAGGCGGTCGCCACGATCCAGCCCACGGCGCGAACGCGGAACGTCCGGTTCGAGGTCGACGTCGCGCGAAATCTAAAACCCGTCTGCGGCGACCGCGGCCAGCTGCTCGAGATCTTCACGAACCTGCTCGAAAACGCCGTGCGCTATTCGCCGGACGGGCAGGCCGTGGATATCGCCCTCGACCGGAACGGAGAAGGCCAGATGCTCGTCGTGCGGGATCGCGGACCGGGCCTCTCGGCGAGCGAGAGCGAGCGGATCTTCGAGCGCTTCGAGCAGGGCCGCCCGAGCCCGTACTCCCGGGAGCGAGGTTTCGGGCTCGGCCTCTACGTCGCGAGATCCTACCTCGAGCTGATGCGTGGAACGATCCACGGGGACAATCATCCCGACGGGGGAGCGCGCTTCGTCTGCACCGTTCCCGAATGGAGGGAATCCTGATCGCCCCGCGGACGGCCAGGCTCGCCATCAAACCCCTGACGCCGGAGCGCTGGGGCGATCTCGAGCAGCTCTTCGAATCGAACGGCACCTGTCGGGGCTGCTTTTGCATGTTCTGGAGGCGGAGAGGGCGCGCGTTTTCCGGCGCGTGGGGATCGAAGAATCGCGCGGCGTTCCGGAGAATCGTGAAGGTAGGGCCGCCTCCGGGGCTCCTCGCCTATGCGGGGAAGGAGCCGGTCGGGTGGTGCGCGCTCGCGCCCCGCGAAGAATACGACCGCCTCCAGAATTCCCGCGTTCTCGGGCCGGTCGACGACAAGCCGGTCTGGGCCGTCTCGTGCTTCTTCGTGGCGCGCGAGCACCGCGGCACGGGCCTCACGGTCGAGCTTCTCCGCGGCGCCTCGAGGTACGCCCGCGCCCGCGGGGCCCGGGTGCTCGAGGGATACCCGACCGACACACGCGGAAAGAAGACCTCGAGCAGCTGGGTCTACACGGGCCTCCTGCAGGCGTTCGAGAAGGCGGGATTCCGCGAGGTGGCGCGCCGGTCGAAGACCCGGCCCATCGTGCGGCGGCGCCTTACCGCGGGCTCCTCCGGACGGCCCCACCTGCCGAAGTGACCGATGCGCGGGCGTAGGAAGCGGCCCGACAGGCGCGCGAAGCTGCCCGTCCGGCGCGCGAAGCAGCCCGTCCGCCTGAGCGCGAACCCGCACGCCCCCATCGACCGCGAGAGAATGGGGCCGTTACGGCCTCCGCGGGCGCCGATCGGGCTCCCGGTTCTTCCCAACGGCCGCGTCGCGCTGCCCGCGGGGAACCCCTGTGAAGGCTGCGATCACTGCTGCCGGTATGTCTCGATCCAGATCGACCAGCCCCGGAGCAAGCACGACTTCGAGAACATCCGCTGGTATCTCCTGCACAAGAACGTCTCCGTGATGATCGACTGGGAAGGGGACTGGCTGATCCAGTTCGACACGCCCTGCGAATGGCTTATCGAGGGGAGATGCACGCATTACGAGCTGCGTCCGGAGATCTGCCGCGACTACGACCCGGCCGAGTGCGAGCGCTACGCGGGGCCCGGCGAGAAAGTGCTGCTGCGCACGGCGGCGGACTTGGAGCGCTACCTCGAGAGGAAGAAGAAGAAACGGAAGCCGGCCTGACCCGGGGCGCGCGCCTCGCCGCGCGCCGGCGCCCATGCCTCTGCCCCTACAGCCGCGTCTGAATCTCCTTCACCAGCTCCATCGGGTCGTTGATCCGCAGCGGCGATGTGGCCAGGAAGGACTGTGCGTGCTTCGCGCCGATGGGCCACCCGTGGGTCTGCGAAAGCGTCCCGATGTAGTCGGCCACTTCCGGGACCGGGGTCGTGGGCTTGGGCTTGTTCGGGTTGTGGAACTGCGTCTTGTGCACGGCGAGCGCTTCCATCCATTTATCGAAGTACTTCGACACATCGACCGTGAACGTCGGCCTCGTTCCCGGCGGAACGAAGTAGTAGTAGATCGCCTTTGCCTGGAACGGTTCCCCCTCGACGGGCGCCTTCGCGAGATGGGCGAGGTTGAACGCCTGGGACACGAGAATCCCGGTCTTCCAGTGATCGTTGTGCCCGAGGCCGCGGCCGATGGGGAGATCGTAGTAGGGAGCGAAGAGCATCTCGGGCCGGTATTTCCGGATCGCCGCGGCCACCGTGCACCGGTTCTCGAACGTGTCTTCGATCCGATTGTCCCCGAGATCCAGATTCACGCGCTCGTCGAGCTTCAAGATTTTCGCCGCCTCCGCGCTCTCGCGGTCGCGCTCCTCCGGAGTTCCCCAACCCATGTCCCCGCGGGTCATGTCCACGATTCCGGTCGCGTATCCCAGATCCTTCATCTTGAGCAAGAGTCCCCCGCAGCCGATCTCGGCATCGTCGGGGTGTGGCCCGAAGACGAGCACGTTGAGCTTCATTCCTTGTCAGGCTCCTTGGTTTTGAAGAGCTGGTCGAGCTTCGAGCGCGCCGTGGACGCACGGTCGCCGGCCGCGCTCGGCTTCCGCGTGCCTCCCCTGGCCGCCGGGTTGAGCGAGAAATACTCGCAGAAATTCCGCCGGTCCCGATCCGTGACCCACTCCGCCTGGGGTTCCCGGCACATATTGTGGGCGTTCCGGTCGAAGTGCCGGCATTGCACGCAGGCGTGCAGGTCCCGGCCGCAGGAAGGGCATTCGCTGTCCCGGACGATCCGCATCTTGGGATCGATCTCGTTCCCACAGAAATAGCAGGCGCTCATGATCGCCACCTCCGACGGAGATACCTCCGGCCATGATAGGGAGCGCGGGCTCGTTGCGGCCAGCCATTTCTAAACCCGGCCTTGACTTGCCGGATGGGGTTGACCGATCATGCTTCTCGTCCCGCGGTCCCGCCCAACCGGAGGGTTTCGTTAGCGTGAGCCCGAGAGTTGGAGGATGGGTAGCCGGAACGCTTGCCGTATCGCTCTTCGCCATCGGCTGCACGCAGGCGAAGAAGCCGGTTGACGCCGGAATTGCCTGGAACAAGGCGTACGACGCGGTGCTGGCCGACGCGCAAGCGAACCACCGGCCCATACTCCTCGACTTCTACACGGACTGGTGAACGTGGTGTAAGGCTCTGGAAGAGTCTACCTACGTCGATCCCCAATTCATCCAGTTCTCCAAGCGCTTCACCATGGCGAAGCTGAACGCCGAAGTCGACACGACGACGGCGGCGCGGTACCGCGTGCTCGGCTATCCCACCGTCATGGTGCTGAACGAGAAGGGGGAGGAGCTCGACCGCGTCGTCGGCTATTACCGCGCGCCCGAGTTCATCTCCCAGGTCGAGGATTATCTCGCCGGGCGGAACACGCTGGGATCCATGATCGCGGAGGAGCCCGCGAAGAAGAACGACCCCGAATTCATCTACAAGCTGGCCGACCGCTTCGCGGACCACGGCCTCTTCGACGAGGCGCGGAAGCGGTTCCTCGTCTTCGTGTCGCTCGACCCCAAGAACAAATCCGGCAAGGTCGACGACGCGCTCTACCGGCTCGCGCGGATGGCGCGAAAAGAACACGACTACGCCAGCGACCGGAGGTACGCGCAGAGGATCCTCGACCGCTACCCGGACAGCGACATGTACAAAGCCGCGTTCCTCGAGCTCGGCCAGGGCTACGGGAAGGACGGCAAGCTCGAGAAGGCTCGGCTGATCTTCATCGACTACGCCAAGCGCTACCCGGACGACGAAGACGCTCCGTGGGCCCGCGAGCAGGCCGACACGCTCGCCGCCCAGCTCGCCACCAAAAGCCGCGCCTGACACCGGGCGCGACTGACGCCGCACCCCGCATCCGAACCGCATGAAGATCGGAATCCTGGGGCTTCCTCTGGCCGGCAAGACCACGCTCTTCCAGGCGCTCACCCGCGGCCAGGCCCAGGCCACGTCCTCGCGCGGCGAAAAGGTCCACCTGGGCTCGGTCCAGGTGCCCGACCGGCGGCTCGATCATCTCGGAGAGATGTACAAGCCGAAGAAATTCACCCCCGCCAAGGTGGACTACGTCGACGCGCCGGCGCTCGAGGCGACCGGACGCGAGCGGGGCGCGCTCGCCGCGCTCACGGCCCTCCGCGACGTGGACGCCTACGCGCTCGTCGTTCGCGGGTTCCCGGACCCCTCCGTGGCGCACGTCATGGAAACCGTGGATCCGGCGCGCGACGCGGGCTGGCTTTTGGGCGAGCTTCTGCTCGAGGACCTGGCGCTCGTGGAGCGGCGGCTCGAGCGGATCGAGAAGGCGCTCAAGGTGGGCAAGAAACCCGAGGACGCGAACGAGCACGAAGCGCTGAAGCTCGCGCGCACGGCGCTCGAAGCGGAGCGACCGGTGAGCGCCGCGGGCCTCACGCCGGCGCAGGAGCGGAGCATCCGAGGATTCCAGCTCTTCTCGGCGCGCCCGTGGATCTTTGTCGTGAACGCGGACGACGAGCAGATGAAAGCGGGAGAGGCGGCCGTCGTCGGCGCGATCGCGAAACGATTTCCCTCGCTCCGCGCGATCGCGCTCTCGGCCAAGACCGAATCGGAGCTCGCCTCGCTCCCCGAGGAGGAAGCGCGCGAATTCCTGGGAGTCCTCGGCATCGAGGAGCCCGGGCTCACGCGCATGATCCGGATCTGCTTCGAAGCGCTGGGGCTCCTCTCGTTTTTCACCGTCGGGCCGGATGAGGTACGCGCCTGGACGATCCGCGAGGGGTCCACGGCTCCCCAGGCGGCCGGCGCGATCCACAGCGACCTGGAGCGAGGATTCATCCGCGCCGAGGTGATCGCCTACGACGACCTCGCCAAGACCCAGACGATGGCCAAGGCCCGGGAGCAGGGTCTCTTGCGCACCGAGGGTCGAGACTATAGAGTCCGGGACGGCGACATCCTGAACATCCGCTTCAGCGTGTAACGGGGAAACTTAGCCCTCCCGGCGAACGTAGGGAATCGGGGTCCAGCCGACCCGCTCCCTTCGCCTTGGAGGTAACGCCATGAACGGTTCCACGAATCGATTCGCAAGCCTCTGGCTCGGACTCTTTCTCGCGGCGGCGGCCGGAAGCGGCACCGCGCACTCTGCAGAAGGCGGCGAGGTCCGCCGCGTCTCCGAGCGCCTCATCCCGTTCCCGCCGGGGGGCGAGGTTCATATCGAGGACAAGAACGGCCGGCTGACCGTGGAGGGGTGGCCGCGCCGCGAGGTCCGGATCCAGATCACCCGCGTCGTCCGGGCCGAGGACAACACCAAGGTCGAAGCATTGATGAAGGATCTGCAGACGGACGTGGAGGTCCGCAAGGGGCGGATCGACATCGTGAGCCGGTTCCCCAAGCGGCGCGAATCGATCGGGATCTGGGATATCCTGGGACGGAAGGTCGCGTCGCTCCAGATCCATTACTACGTCCAGGTGCCGAGCCAGACCGACGTCGTGCTCCAGACCTCCAACGGCGAGGTCCGCGCGCGCGGCTTGAGCGGCGGCCTCGAGGCGAAGACGACGAACGGTGACATGCGGATTGGGAACGTCAAGGGGACCGTGAGGGTGGAGACCACCAACGGCGAGATCGAGCTGACCGGGGTGTCCGGGGAGGCCTCCGCGCACACCACGAACGGCGGCGTCTCCGCGGAGCTTCGCATGATCCCGCCCAAGGGCGATGTCGAGCTCGAGACCACGAACGGAAACGTGACGGCCTATTTTCCGGCGGACCTGAAGGCGACCCTCGAGGCCACGACGACGAACGGGCGCGTATCCATCGCGTTCCCGGTGACGCGCGAGGGCGTGGGGTCCTCCAAGTCGATTCGAGGCACGATCCATGGAGGGGGTGCTAAGATATCGCTCGCGACCACCAACGGCAACGTGGAGGTGCGGAAGCTCGGCGAACGCCGGCCTTGAGCCGGCCGGAATCGCTGGCCTGAGCGCCGCAAGAGGAGGAGCAGGGTGAGCACAGCGGTCCCGCCGTCGACAATCAGGCTTACCGGTCCCATGACGCGCGGCGACTTTCTCCTGCTTCTCTACTGGTTCGCCGACACCAACGCGGTGCCGGAAGTAGCGGGCATCAAGGGACTCTCCCGCCTGACGCGTCTTTCGCTGATTCTCGGAGAGGACCTGGGACTGCGGCGCACCATCCAGCCGTTCTTCGATTATCACCGGACCCCGTCCGGGGGGATCGCGAGCCCGGAGGTGTGGAGCGAGCTCCTGGCCCTCCGCGATTATCAGGTGCTGAAGGCGCTCCCCGCGGACGAACCCATGCCCGCCGAGGAAGTCGAGGAACGTCGCCACATGCTCGAGCGCCACATCCCGCCCCATGAACGCCCGCACTACCCGCTCCCGACCTACTTCGAGCGCGACGTGCTGACGAACAAAGGCACGTTCTTCGCGGCGAAGCGCGAGGACCAGACGATCCAGCGCTGGATCGCGGTCTTCAAGACGACGCCGGAGCTGAACGCCCTTCCTCTCTCCGATCTGACCACCCGTGCGCTCCCGCTCGTCGGAGCCCACGCGGGGCGCTAGAGCCGGCGGCCGGCTCGGGCGCGGGACACGGCCATGGTTCGTTTTTTCCTGAGAATCTTCCTCGCGATCGTCACGTTCCGGATCTTGATCCGGCTTGCGCGCTTCGCGGCGAGGATCGCCTCACGCGACCCCGGGCAGCGTCTCGATCCGGGGCGGGATGGATCGGCGGGCGGCGCCTTCCGCGCGCCGGGCGGCCCGAGCGATCGCGCGCCGAAGCCTTTCGTCGACCGCGCCTCGGCGATCGACGTCCCGTTCACCGAGGAGCGCCCGGAACCCTGACATGGCGGCGATCCGATATCTGGTGGACGACGTCGATCGAGCCGTGGACTTCTACACGACGCGGCTCGGCTTCAACGTGGTGGAGCGTTGGGGGAAGCCTTTCGCGATGGTCGTGCGGGGCGACGTCACGCTCTGGCTGAGCGGGCCCGAGAGCTCCGCGGCGCGGCCGATGCCGGACGGGCGGAGGCCCGTTCCGGGAGGGTGGAACCGCGTGGTGGTCGAGGTCACCGATCTCGAATCCAGGGTCGCCGCGATGAAGCGGGAGGGCGTGGCGTTTCGAAACGAGATCGTCAAGGGCCCGGGCGGGAAGCAAATCCTCATCGAGGACGGCTGCGGAAACGTGGTCGAGCTGTTCGAGCCCGCCTGAGGCACGGGAGCGCGACGCCCATGGCCGAGCCTCTGGATCTCTTCCCCGAAGAAAAGCGGCGCCGGACGCCTCGTCCTCCCCTCGCCGAGCGCATGCGGCCCCGCACCTTCGATGAATTCGTCGGACAGGAAGAGCTTCTGAGGCCGGGGAGCCTCCTGCGAACCGCCGTCGAGCGTGGAGAGCTTCCGTCCCTCATCTTCTGGGGCCCGCCCGGCTCCGGCAAGACGACCCTCGCTCGCCTCATCGCGCAGGCGAGCGGGAGCCACTTCGTCGCGTTCAGCGCCGTCACATCGGGCGTCAAGGAAGTCCGCGAGGTGATCGAGCGCGCCCGCGTGGAACGGAAGGCCCACGGCGCGGCCACGCTGCTCTTCGTCGACGAGATCCATCGCTTCAACAAGGCGCAGCAGGACGCGTTCCTGCCCCACGTCGAGGACGGCACGATCGTGCTGATGGGAGCCACGACGGAGAATCCCTCCTTCGAGGTCAACAACGCGCTCCTCTCGCGGATGCAGGTGGTCGTCCTGCCCATGCTTCCCGACGCGGCGATCGTCGAAATATTGCGTAAGGCCGTGGCCGATCCGGAACGGGGTTTGGGCGGCCGGGCGCCCGCGATCTCGGAGGAGACGCTCCGGCTGATCTCGCGGCTCTCGGGAGGGGACGCCCGGATCGCGCTCAACATCCTCGAGGGGGCCGCGATGATCGCGGTCGGGTCCGGCGGGCAGGCGGCCGGGGCGCGCGCCGTCACGGACGCCGAGGTGCGCGAGGCGGCGCAGCGGAAGATGCTGCCCTACGACCGCGCGGGAGAGGAGCATTTCAACATCATCTCCGCGCTCCACAAGTCGCTCCGGGGGAGCGATCCCGACGCCGGGCTCTACTGGCTCGCGCGGATGCTCGAGGCGGGGGAAGACCCGCTCTACGTCGCGCGGCGACTGATGCGATTCGCGTCGGAGGACGTGGGGCTCGCCGATCCCGAGGCATTGAGGCTCGCGGTCGCGGTGAAGGACGCCGTCCACTTCCTCGGGATGCCCGAAGGCAACACGGCGCTCGCCCAGCTGGTGATCTACCTCGCGCTCGCGCCCAAGAGCAACTCGGTCTACGCGGCCTACGGACGCGCCTCGCGCGATGCGCTCGAGAAGCCCCCGTACCCGGTCCCGCTCCACATCCGGAACGCGCCCACGCCGCTCATGAAGAAGCTTGGCTACGGGAAGGGCTACGAGTACGCGCATCTCTACGAGGACGCCGTCGTGGGCCAGCGATTCCTCCCCGAAGAGCTTGGGGACGCGCGCTACTGGGAAGGCGTCCCGCGCGGCCAGGAGGCCGAGCTGGTCGAGCGGCTGAAGAGGCTGAACGCCGAGAAGGCGAAGCGGCGAACGGCCGACTCCGGCGTGGAGGGCGCCAAGCCGCACCGCGCCGGCAAGCGCGAGAAGCCTCGCGAATGATCCTGGTCCGCCTGGACCGGATGACCCACGGCTTCGGGGCGCGGACCCTGTTCGAGAGCCTTTCCTTCCGCGCGGGCGATGACGCGCGCGTCGGACTCGTCGGAAGAAACGGCACCGGGAAGACAACCCTGCTCCGCATCCTGGCCGGGGCGATCGAGCCGGAGCGTGGGACGCGTTCGGTCGCTCCCCGCGTGCGGGTCGGGATGCTCGACCAGCAGATCGAGCCGGACGGCGAGGAGACCGCCTTCGAGCACGCGCGCGATGCCTTTCGCGATCTCCTCCAGCTGATGGAGCGCGAGGAGACGGTGCGCGCGGAGCTTCTCGAGCGTGGAGACGCGCCTCCGGAGGAGCTGCTGGCGCTCGCCCACGAGCTCGGGCACCTCCACGACCATTTCGCCCGGATGGGCGGCCACTCGATCGAAAACCGCGTGGAAGAGATCCTCGAGGGGCTCGGCGTGGGGCGCACGCTCTGGACGCAGCCGCTCCGGACGCTGAGCGGCGGGGAAAAGGGGCGGGTCGCGATCGCGCGGCTCATTCTCTCCGCACCCGACCTCCTTCTTCTCGACGAGCCCACGAACCATCTCGACATGGCGGCCACCGAATGGCTCGAGGGATTCCTCTCCCGGTCGAGCGAGCCCTTCGTGCTGGTCTCGCACGACCGGACCCTCCTCGACCGGGTCTGCACGTCGATCGCCGAAATCGAGCACGGCGCCCTCGAGCAGCACGCCGGCAACTACAGCGAATTCGCGAGGAAGAAGCGCGCGCGCATGGAGCAGGAGGAGAAGCGCTACGCCCTCGACCTCAAGGAGCGCGAGCGCCAGGAGGAGTTCATCCGGAAGAACATCGCGGGGCAGAACACGAAGCAGGCGCAGAGCCGGAGGAAGCGCCTCGAGCGCGAAGGACCGCTCGAGCGGCCGAAGGGAGAAACCGACGCGGTCGCGACCTTCGACAGGCTCCGAGCCTCCCGGTCCGGCTCTCACGTGATCGCGGCGCGCGGGGTCACGATGGGATACGGGCCGCGGATCCTGTTCCGCGGGCTCTCGCTCGATCTCATGCGCGGGGACCGACTGGGCATCGTGGGTGGAAACGGCGCGGGCAAGACGACCCTGTTGCGGGTGCTGAGCGGA
>Ga0137396_10001831_pt1 | contig 11426 bp, 9 predicted proteins | sample czc16metaG_FD_108284 | JGI IMG/M metagenome (GOLD analysis project Ga0137396, IMG submission 108284) | Vadose zone soil microbial communities from Angelo Coast Range Reserve, California, USA - czcobulk3.16 metaG | ecosystem: Environmental > Terrestrial > Soil > Vadose zone | place: USA...
ACTTTCCTGAAACAGACCCTACAGGAGACACGCCCTTGGAGACACGGATGAAGCACTTCACTGAGATAGAGAACTTCACCTTTCTCGGGTACGTCCTTGCGCATGAGCTGGGGGGAGGCTCGAAGCCAATCCGGACCGTGGCAGATTTGCAGGTCCCAGACGCCGAATTCCAGAACTTCCTCAACGAGGCAAAGAGAGCAAGCCTCACAGACGAAGAGCTCGGAGACACGGTGCTCGACGTTGGGATCAACTGGGAGCACTTCGTCGCGTCAAACGACAACCTCCTTCTTCCCGAGCACCCGTTGAAAATATCTGATGTCCTGATGCAGGAAAAGATCGACTCTCTCGACATCCTCACAGAAGCCCTTGTCAGAGAGGTCAATCTTCGGAGCGTCGAGACGAAAAAGCCGCGGCCTCACTAACAACCACGCTTCCGAGAGGGGACGTGGCCCCTCAGGCTGAGGGCGGGTGTCGCTTCGGTCTACGGGTCGATGTTGCCAAAAGTCTGCAGGAACTTCCCCTGGAAGACGGGCCAGGATGCGGTGGCGATGCTGGATACCGAGGTCTCTCCTCCCAACTCGAGACATGTCCTCACGCTCTCCACGCTGCCGTTTCTCCCGACTGCGGTGACCCCGACCTCGAGGTTGAGCGCCGACGCCGCGTTGTGAGAGACCGTGATTGCGTCGCCGGAGACCTTGTAGGTGACCGTGCTGCCGCCCACCTTCACCGTCCCTTTGGTGCCCCTGACCGGCTTTCTGTTGATTGACCAGCGGTGGTGCCTCACCTTGATTCCTTGAGTGAGGGCTTTGATCGTGGCCTGTTTGGGGTTCTTCACGGCCTTGCTCACAACCCAAGTGCCCGGGTTCATGGTGCCCAGCTGACCGCCCGTCGAAGCCGATGCGACTGCAGGCACGAACTGTGCCTGTTCGACGGGAATGTCCACCCCGACGATGTTCTGGCCGGCCTGGAAGCCCGCCGTCACGGGGACCAACCCTCCCACGGTGCTGACGTGGGGGAGCGAAGGCTTCTCGAAGGTCTTGTACTTGACGACGATGTAGCCTCTTGGTCCTGTGTTCACCGAAATGTTTCCAAGATTGACCCTCGCCATGGCCGCGACGCGACTACCGCCGCCTCCCGTCTGTGGAGTCGAGCCCGAACCCCCCGTCGCCCTTTCCGTCATCGTGGGGCCAGGCTGGATTCCCGCATCGACCACCTGCATGACGGCGAATCTCCCTTCGTCTGTCTCCACGGCGTACACGAGGTCCGACGGCGAGAAGGAGCTGCCCTGCCAGACTCCGAGCTCGCTCTCTGGGATCCTGACTCCGGGCTCATAGTAGAGTCTGTAGAGGTAGCTTCGAGTCAGGTCGAAGATCGTGTTCCCGGTCCTGGCGAGCATGTCGCAGCAGAGACTCTTGAGAACCCTCTGCGGCGATTCCCCTACCCAGGCCACGTCGGCTCCAGGGAGCGAAGCGTCCCCCACGTTGCCGTTGTCCAGGTCAAACCTCTGGCCGTCGTAGACGGTTATCTCCCCCTGCGACCGTATCGGGGCGTTGTCGATGAACTGGACGTCGGTGCCGATGACCACGTCGTCGATGTTGATGTTCTGGAAGATGATGTTGACGCCGATGGCGGGGACGTTGACGTTCAGGTTCAGCTTGCGCAGTGCGTCGACGATCTGTTGAGCGACCTTATTGATAATGTCCTTTATCACGCCCTCGGCTATCCAGACGACTAGGGGGAGGACTATCGCGCCTATCACTGCGCCGATGACCCCCGCGATTATCCCGCCGACGATGGCGCCCACGACGGCCGCCGCAAGCCAGACCCACCAGTCGAGACTGACGTCTATCTGAGGGTCGGCTAAGTTTGAGCAGATGACGATGTTTCCGTTAACGATTGCTATGAAGATGCTGCCTCCCACGGTGGCGCTGGCGCTCCAGCCCGTGTCAGAGGCACCGACGCTTGCGCTCACACCGATCGCCCCATTGACAGGCGCACCATTCATACATGTGGCGTCGAACACACCGTTGACTAGAAAGATGTCGAGCCCGGTGAGCCGTGGATTGTGGTCTCCCTGAAGAGGGATCGCAGTGTTCAGGTGGCAAGGAGCGTCGAAATTCGAGACTGGAGTGTTCAAGCCCATCGCCAACTGAGGACGGATGATGTTGCAGATCCAGTTGAAGTTCACGCCTATAGCCCCCCTTGTGCCCGCTGGCACTAGCCCCTGTGTGAAGCCGTTCCTGTTGCCCGGCGCGTCCCCTCCAAATGTCAGGAGCAAGGCGGAGTCGTCCAGGTCGGATCCTGAGTTATCGTCTATGATCCTCATGTCAGCAGCGATGATGGCCGTTGGCGAGGTGGACCCACGACTAACCGGCACCGGAAGTAGTGGGATCGACCCAAGAGAGTGGAGCGCCGTCGTCAGAACGCCGTTCGTTGAATTGATGCTCAAGATGCTCAGCTTCGTATAGAGGAGACCAGCGTTCGAAAGGTCGAGCTGCACTAGATCGACATCCACCCCCGCCAAGTTCGTGTGCTTCACGTTAACGACGGCGACGAACCTGAGCGTGCCCAGCGAGCCGTTGGCCCCCAGGGTCATGCTGATATCAAGCGTGTCCATCGTTCCCGGTGGGAGCGGTACGTCCGTCGGCACGTCGAAGGACACGGTCAGCGCGAACGGGACACCCGCGGGCACTAGCCCTCCGGTGATGTTGTGCAGAATGGCTCCGATGGGTTTTATGGTATCGAAAAAAGCAGAGAGGAGGTCGTTGAATGCCTGCTCAGAGAACTCGACGACGAGGTCGTAATTGTTGAGTTGCGAGCCGGGCATTTGTGTCATCTATTCTTCGTTGGAGTGTGCCGGACGAAGGTGAGCTTGATCGTGGGGGTTATCTTGGTCCCGTCCGGCAGCTTGTACGTTTTGGGCACGAATGGGTTAGGTCTTCCCGAGGCACCGCCCAACGCTGTCATGACCTGCGGATCGACCGCGATTCCCATTTTCGCGAGCGCCGCCGCAGGATTCGTGATGAAAGTCTGAGCGAGCGACGGGTTCGAATTCAATTGCTCAAGAATTTTTGCTTCTTGGCTCCGCAGCGCCGTCAGACCCTTCTTGAGGTGTGGCGGAATACTCGCTTCGATTTCAGGGGGGACATCACATGGATTCTGCATGAGCATTTGGTTCGACCGTTCATGATATAAACCCTATTCGCATACGCAAAGTCAACCCCCTGCTTCCTAGTCTCGATCTTCGCCACGAGGAACGACGAGCCTCTCTCGAGGGTGGTTCGTTAGTGGGGTAGCAAAGATTCAATGACTGACGGGGCCGACAGCAGAACTATCCCCATGATCAAGACGGGGACGACCTTCATTCCGAGCCTGTATTTTTTCGCGAGCCCGTAGCCCAGCACGAACCAGAAGGGGTAGAACCAGAGAAAGATCGGCACGATCCAAACGGGGAAGTTCGCTTTCGAGATGCCGGTCAGGCCCTGGTCGAACATCACGTAGGATCCCTTCAGGTCCACGATTCCCGGGATCGTCCACCGGAACCAGTCGAGATAGAGCCCGAGCCCGCCGAAGGCGAAGCTTGCGACAACCCCCGCAGAGAAGGAGTACAGCATCTCCTTCGAGGTGTTGAACCTGACGTGAAGTATGCAGACCAGGGCACCGAACAAAATCAGGCCGGGTGGATCAACCCAGAAGCTCATGATGCTCCGAATTTCGAGCCGTCTTACGACTAATAAACATCACATCCCGCGGCCCAAAAATCACGCTTAAATCTCCAGGACCGCATCCGATAAGGGATTGGCCGACCAGCAACTGCGCACCGAGGACTGGCTCCTCTTCGCGAATACAATACTGGGCTCGCTCGGGACGATAGCGACCAACAACCCGATGTATTACTTCTACGGGCTCACAGTCGGCGCGTCGAGCAAGGCCCTCCTCTCGCTGGGTCCGGACTGGAGGAGCTGGGAGGACTGGTTGTTCTTCGCCGGGGCTTTCCTCGGCTCCATGGGAAACGCGCTGAGCGGGAACACCGCCTTCATGCTGTACGGCCTTGTCTTGGGAGCGATAGGCAAGGCGCTCCCCTCGCTCGCCAAGAACCATAGGAAACTGGAAGACTGGCTCCTCTTCGTCATTCCGCTGGTGACTGCCCTCGGGTCCGTGCTGTCCTCGCAGGCAAGCCTCGCGATGGTCGGGCTGTTCTTCGGGATGCTGGCCAAGTCGCTGGCAGGCCTCAACCTGGGCCCCGCGACGACGCCCCCCTCCCCTCCCGCGCCGCAACCATCGGGCTTCGTTGGCAACCGCAACTACGTCCTGTGGAACAACTGCGTGCCCTTGGTCAACCCGTCGGCCACGTTCACGGCGGGGTCGGACATCCGGGCGAGCGGGAACTGGGACCTTCAGGTGAACGCCTACGCCCCCTCGGGGGCCGACGCATACATGCAGTTCGTCATCGCGATCACCTCAGCCGGCGAGGTGCAGTGGTCCATCGAGAACTGGCCGGTCTCCGGGGACAACCTGTTCAACACATGCGACCAACTCCTCTACAAGCTGCCCTCGACCTTCCTTCCCAAGGGATACTCAATTATGGTGAAGATGAACACCGACCCGAACACGAACGACGTCACCTCGGTGGAGTTCAGCGTCAACGACGCGACGGGCGCGCAGGTGGCGCGCCAGTCCGTCCCGCTCAACTCGACCCTGCCGCTCTGCAGCGGCGGCTGGAGCGACTCCTACCTCTCCCAGGTGATTGGCTTCGAGCCGAACATAGTCGGCTACAACGGCGGTGTCGCGGTGGCCTTCTCCTCCGGGTGCGTCGGCACCATCTCAAGCGGCGCGGACTCCATCTCGGCGAGCTCCTCGATCCCCCCGTGCGCTGAGACGAAGGCGGGCACGGTGGAAAACTCGAACATGCAGTACTCAGCCGCGTCCCAGGTCTCGAGGTCTCTCGTGACCATCAGCACATTTGTCCCGTAATTCACGGGAGGCTCGCCGTCCGGAAGGAGGAGCTGAGTCTAAACCGCCGCCCGTTCAACAGAAGCCGCCCCCTTTGAATGAACGCTCTTCACGATCCTAACCCCGCACTATCGCCTTTGCTGTCAAGCTAGGTCTAGCCGCCAGCATTTATACAAAGGTTCGCCGTGACCTGTATCTTTGATGGCGTACGCAAACTACAAGTCCTTACTTGACAAATTCAACGACGGACTTCCCTTCGGAAACCTCTACCACTCTTTGATTATCGTCGGATTTCTATACGGAATAGGAATCGCAATGTCAATCGCTCTTGGAGAACAGACCGTGGCGTTGCGTGATTCCGCCGCGCTGGCCGCAATATTTGGAATTGCATACATGGTTTACATGGAGACGCGCATCGGAAACCACCTTCGCGCCGTGGCTGTTGATGTCTTTCAAGTATTCGGCTACGACTCGGCGGGGGACTTCCGCCTGATATTTGACAATCGTTTGCGAGGCGGGGTTGGGGCCGTCGTAAGCCTACTCGTAGTTTTTTCCTTCTTCGAATTCCTCGCAGGGGCGGTCTGGTACAATTCGTGGATTCTGAGGGCTTACCTCGCATTTCTGGCGGCTTTGATCGGCTTCATCGGCGGAGAAGCAGTCGTCGGATTACTTGCGATAATTCGTTATGTCGGCCGAATCAGCGAAGGAGTCAAGGGCCACGTTGATGCTTTCAACCCTGCTCACGAGGAGCTACTCAGAACCATGGCGAAATTGGGCTCGCTCCTTTCAATCTACGGAGGAGTTGTGACTTCAGCCGTGTTGGTGGCGTTCTTCTTTGCCCCATGGAAGAACAGGATTCCGCTTGTTTCTGAGCTCGGGACAGTGTTTCTCTTGATTTCCATCATCCTGCTAGCCTCGGTTTTCCTGATTCCGCTCACAAGCGTCCATGGCGTGATGAGTCACGCGAAGGGATTGAGGCTCGATGCGCTCACTCAGAAGGCAGCCGTGCTTTACGGCAAGCTCCAATCTTTGATGGCAGAGGAAAAAATTACGGTGGTGGAAAGGGAGGCACAGTCCTTGAACGTCATGATGGATAGTCTGAGTCGAATGAACGCGCTAATAGGATCCATGCCTGAATGGCCGATAGACATCGCAATGGTGAGGGCATTTTCCAGCTCCGTCGCAATTCCAATCATCGTCTACGTAGTCGAAGTCCAACTTGTTCCCTTGGTCAATTTGACCTAGTGCTGGCCACGAGCTTACCTGTTGAACCGGTGATGATCGTGACCGCGATGGGCGCCATGACCAAAAAGCGCTTGTCCGAAGCTCTGCTCTCCCTTAATGACAGCATCCTGCGCATTAGGCCGGGAAGAATTCCGCTAGAGATGAACCTCTCCGCTATCCTGTCGATGCCGGGGCTTTCTCCATAGGCAAGATAATAGCTCGAAAAAAGGCTCCACTTTACCGCCTCGAGCGACAGGTCGGTTGACTTATCAGTAAGGGGAGAAATTATCAGGGCTCCGACCGCGAGGAGTGAATTCATGACCAAGCTCCTGAGAAGCTGGCCACTTCCGATCGCGACCGGGGTCCTAGCGACTAGCAAGTCCTCGCCGAAGACGGTTCTGGCGTGAGATAGCATTCCCGCAATCACAATGTCCTTGGGCGCTATCAGCGATGTGAGAATCTTGTTTGTGCCGAATATTTTTGTGAAATCGGACCTCAGGAAGTCGCTTCGCCTCGTAACAAAGCTCGATTCAAAAATGCCAGTTTGTGCCATGAGGGCGGAGAGAAACCTGTCCACAAAGGACTTGCTTGTTTGACCGAAGCCAAACATTGCCGCTTGTCTTTGTAAGACGATCTTGAATTGACCTATTGTTTCTTGGCGGCAATCATCGGAGACGACTACGAGCAAATCTACATCGCTCCTCTCTGAAAATCCACCTTTTGCGAAGCTTCCAAAGATGACCACAGAAACCACTGCACCGGTTTTTTCAGCGGTTGAGAGAACTGATTTCAGGTAGGAGTTTGCCGCCGTGATCTCGCTTTCTCTCATCATAGCACTGTTTGTCCTGGTCATATTCATCCATTTGTAACTCGAGCCGCTCTCAATCGAAACAACAAGTGAAGAGCGGGGAGCACCTGTATGGGTTAGAATTCAAAGAGGTGGAGTTTTCTCACTTCTGCTGGTCGTTAAATACCACCCGCCCATTTCGGAAGTGGTCGTCTTCCTGAGCTTCCTTCTCGACCCCCCGGCGCTTCTGCTCGTCGGCTTCCTAGCCGGACAGGTCTACCACCTTGCCGTGGTCTTCGGCGACCGGATAATCACCCGTGGCCCCTCGAGAAGAAAACTCAGAATATTCGGAGTGGCGGCGGTCGTGATATTCTGGGCCTACAGCGCGCTCCTCTACCTCAATGTGATTTACTTCCCCTGGCCGTTCCCGCGGTGGTATGGCGGGATGGAGTGGATGCTCAACTCCGGCCTGCCCCTCGGGCTCACGCACACCCCAAGCGCAGATGTCATCGCCGTCGTCATATTCGCGACGTACCCGCTATGGTTCTACTTCGGGACAAAAATCGGCCTCCCAGGAGCCAGGCTGAGCTCGACCGGGAGGAACAAAGAGAGGAGCAGGATAATCAAGGCCCTCGTGGCAACCGCCTTCCCCGAGGGAGGGGCCATCGCCCCCGGAGCCGCGGGCGTGGGCGCCGCCGATTTCGTTGAGAAGCTCCTCAGCGAGGTGCCCCCGCTGTACAGCGACTCTCTGAGTCTCCTCTTCTTCGTCTTCGACAGCAGGTTCTTCGTCCTCGCCTTCACCGGGAGGTGGAAGAGGTTCGTGGATCTGGACAGCGTGGAGGGCTCGACCTACGAGAAAGGCAGATACTTGGAGGCGTGGGAATCCAACCCTTTCTTGCTCAACGTTTGTCAGGCACTCAGGATAATCGCGTCGTTCGGCTACTACACCAGACCGGAGGTCTACAGGCTGATGAACTACAGCGGACCTATGATTCCTAATCTCCCGCCCTGGTACAACCCGGGCCCCGGAACTGTCGCGACGGGGGAGGCGGGCGGCCCATGATAATCCAGGGAAAGGACGTCAACCACGCGACGACCGAGTCGGTCGACGTCTGCGTCATCGGGTCTGGCGCCGCGGGGGCCATCATCGCCTGGGAGCTGGCCGAGAAGGGGCTTACCGTCGCGCTCCTCGAGAAGGGAGGGTACCATCCGAAGGAGGATTTCAACCAGAAGGAGGAGGACATGATCCCTTTGCTCTACAAGAACTCCGGCATGCAGTTCACGGTCCCCAGCGGCATAGCGGTGGCCCAGGGGAGCTGCGTCGGGGGCTCGACGGTCGTGAACGACGCCGTGGTCTTCAGGGCCCCGGACGCGGTCCTCGGGTGGTGGCAGGACCAGTACAAGGTCGAGGACATCGGCCCCGAGGTGATGAAGAAGTATTTCGAGAAGGTGGAGCCTCGGATTTCCGTGTCAGAGGTCCAACCGTACGAGCTAAACAAGAACAACCTCGTCCTCAAGACGGGGGCAGAGAAGCTGGGCTGGGCCTCCGGCGTCAACTCCAGGAACTGCAAGAACTGCAGGCAGTGCGGGCTCTGCCAGATAGGCTGCTCCTACGGCACAAAACAGAGCATGCTCGAGACCTTCATCCCCGACACCGAGAGGGTCCACGGCGACGCGGTAAAGATTCATGCAGACACAAAGGCAGACACGATAGTGAAGTCGGGCGGCCGGGCGAAGGCCGTGCTGGCCACTGTGACGGGGAAGGACGGCGCGACCTTCGGGCTGAACGTGAAGGCGAAGTCGGTCGTCGTGTCAGGGGGGACCATCGCCTCGTCTGAGCTTCTGCTGACGAGCGGCCTAGACGTGAACGATAAGGTCGGCAAGGGAGTGGCCATCCACCCATCTCCGGCGATGATAGGCGATTTCGAGGAGGAGATAAACGGGAATCAGGGTATCCCAATGGCGTACCACTGCCATGAGTTCAGCGTCCTGAACACGGGGAAGAGGGGTTACATGCTAGAGTCCGTCTTCCTGGCCCCGTACCAGTTCTCCCTCCCCTTGCCAGGTTTCGACTATGACCACAAGGAGCTGATGTCCCGGTACAACCACTACGCGCTCATCGGGTCGCTCCTCCAGGACGAAGGGGCCGGCACGGTATTCCTCGGGGGTCCGCTGGGCGCATTCCTCCAGTACCAGTTGACCGAGGGGGACGCGAAGATGATGATACAGGGGATGAAGAGTTCCGCGAAGGTCCTCCTCGCCGCCGGTGCCACCCGGGTCATCACGTCCCACAGGAAGAAGACGGTGATATACAACGAGAACGACCTGCGCTTGATAGACGACAGGGGCGTGAAGTCGACGGACATCAGCGTGGGCTCGGGCCACCCCCAGGGCGGGAACGCCATGGGAGGCGACCCGTCCGCCTCGGTTGTCGACTCCTACTCCCAGGTCCGAGGCTTCGAAAACCTCTTCGTGTGCGACGCGAGCGTCTTCCCGACCTCCCTCGGTGTGAACCCCCAGCTCACGGTGATGGCCCTCGCCATGCGGGCCTCCGAGCACATCGGGGAGAACTGGGCTCGATTCGCGGGTCCGATATGAACCTCCAGCCGGGTTCATTGAAGGTATCAACGCCGCAGGGAGGGCGCGATTAACCTTCCCGGCAAGGTCCTCGATGCCCGAAGTCGGCGCCCCCAGCTCTACTGCGGTCCGGCGACCTTCTTGATGTAGTAGTAGATCACTGGCATTGTTCCCTCGGAGGTCTTCTCGAAGTGGATGAGGCCGAGGTCCCTGTTCCCGATGAGGTTCATTATCCTCTCGCTCTTTGGGAGGTACCTCCCGACCATCGCGTCGTCGGCCAGCATCCTGATCTCGTCGTGGAAGTTAGTGAAGTCGAACATCTCGAGCTCCTTCCCGGTGAGCTTGAGCTTGGAGGTGCCCTTCAGGATGTTCATGTAGCTCCACTTGCAGCCCAGCCTTCCCGAGCTGTCCACGGAGTACCAGAACCTGAACTGGGGAGGGGTGAGGCTCGCGTTGGACACCATCCTGCCCTCCCATTCTCCCGCGAGAAGGCCGACGTCGGGCATCTTGCCGTACTTCTCCCAGAGCTCCCGGTGGTCGTCGTCGCTCATGAAGTCGAAGCTGTACCTCCTCGCCATGGTGAAGTTCAGCAAGTGGACGCCGTGAGGGTACTTGCCTGTGAAGGCCTTCCCGACCACTATGTCGTCGCTCGTTATCTTGAGAATGTCATAGAATAGAGAGTACTGCGGCGCCACATACTCCAAAAGGACCCCCTTGGACTGGTCGTTCGGGTCAATCATAGAGAGCTTGTTCTCCCCCTTGATCGTGTCGTCGAAGGTGCTCGTCAGGCCCTTCAGCGTCCCATCCTCAACCGCGAAGCGCTTGTTGAATCCGTTCTGGAATATCCACGCGGGGGCCAACGAGTCGGGAGGATAGATCCCCTTCCAGAACAGGTCGCTGTAGATGACCTTGCCCGGGACATCTATCTCCCTCCCGCCCTTGTTGGCGAGCGTCTGCATCGGAAGGCTCGGCATCTCGAAGTAGGCGTTTAGCATCCTAGAGGGGCAATACATCGGCTCGAGGGGCGAGCACGGGCTCTCGGCCACGGCCGCCAGCTGCCCGAAGAGGTCGACCCAGAACTGGGTCAGCAGCCTCCCTCCCCCGAGCACGGCGCTCAGGACCCTGAGCCAGGGGTTCCTCGGCGAGACGTCGGCGTCGACGTGAGCTAGACTCCCTTGGGGGGTGGACGTCACAGTCACCTTGATTCCACCCTGAAAGTCTCCCTGAATTATCGTCTCCGTGAGGGTACCGGCCTCGGGACTCAACGTGTAGCTGTCCCTGTGGTGTGCCTTGATGAGGCCGGCCTGCTCGTATTCGTCGCACACTATCGTGTTCCCTTCCCGGCTGACGACGGGGTGCGAGATCACTCGGTTCATGGCCCTCTCGGGAGCCCAGTCTGGCCAACGCTCCAAGTCCGCGAGGAGGCTCCAGACGCGCTCGCGCGGCGCCTTGATCAACCTTGAGACGGAGACCTTGACCAAACCAGGCATTTTGCCTGCGCAGAGTATTTAGGCGTTAGAATCGTGGGTTCTGGTGCGTCTCCGGGAGATGGCTGGTTGAAGTGGTGGTGTGGTGGGATTGGCGCTTTTATTGTGAATCAAGCTACTCTCCCATGCGAGTGGTTCGCATCGGAGGCCGCCGAGGTTCGTCGGTTTCCGTCCCTTCTCCCTGTGGAGGTGACTTTTCATGGTAGAGGCGAGGAAGGGCTTGCAGGTGAAGCAATGGTACAGGAGCGGGTACAGCTGCCCTAATCCTGAAAGTCGATGCAAGCAAGGAGCGCCATCCCCCGATGACGCACCAGAACCGAATCGCGAAAGAAAGTTGGCGACCAGTTCTTTGCGGACTCTCGTGAAACCTCGGGCTTTTCCTGAATCAAAGGCTTATG
>Ga0137396_10001832_pt1 | contig 11424 bp, 9 predicted proteins | sample czc16metaG_FD_108284 | JGI IMG/M metagenome (GOLD analysis project Ga0137396, IMG submission 108284) | Vadose zone soil microbial communities from Angelo Coast Range Reserve, California, USA - czcobulk3.16 metaG | ecosystem: Environmental > Terrestrial > Soil > Vadose zone | place: USA...
CCAGGGTCGCGGTGTAGCCGCTTGTCGTGTCCCCGCCGAGCGTCGCCAGTTCGTGATCGGTCCCGTCCGAAAACACGTTGTCCCCGCTGTTGGTCGTCGAATTCTGGCCATGCGCGGCATACACGCCGGTCCGATACACGGACGCCGATACCGTTTCCGGGAACGCAATCTGGGTGGTCTTGACGGTCGCGCCGTTGACGAAGACTTCCACATGGATGTGCGTCGCGCGACCCATGTACCAGCCTGGGTAGATCGTCTTGAAGGTGACCATCCCGCTGCTGTCCGTCGTCTGGAGGCCGCGCAGGAAGGTCTGTCCCACCGAGTTCCCGTACTCGGAATAGTTCCCGGTCGCGTCGCATTGCCAAATCTCGACCGTCGCGTTCGCGACCGGCGCGCAGGTGCTCCTCACGTTCACGATTGTGAGCGCGAGGGTCAAGGGAAGACCGCTCTTGCCCTCGGTGATGTCCTGCCGATAGAAGCCCGAGTTGCCGATCATGCCGGTGCGATCGGGATACGGTCCGGCTGTTTCCTCGGGTGAGACGGCGCAGCTCGACGAGGTGGTGGTCCCACCGGTCGACGAACTGGAAGTCGTGGTCGATGGCGTGGTCGGCGACGAGCCGCAGGCGGCCGCCAGCGCGGCGCTCGCGGCGCCGAAGAGTCCGAGCGCTTCGCGTCTGCTGAATGTGCGATTCATGGAAAGCATTTCAACGCGAATGTGTTGCAGAAGTGTTGCAGCCGCTTGAAAAGACCGCGACGCCGCGCTTCGAGCGGCAGGACGCGCGATAATCGCCTCGTGTTCCGCAGCTTCTACTTCCGCATCGGCTTCAGCTTCGTCGTATTTCTGGTGGCGGTCGTCGTCGCGCAGAGCGCAATTTTCAGCTACGTGCTCGCGCGCGCGAGCAATCCCTTTCCGAATCGATCGCCGAACAACCTCGCCGCCATCGTCGCCGCCGACGTCGGTGCGACGCTCGTCCAGGAGCCCGGCGTCGATCTCCAGGAGTACCTCGTTCGGGAATACGGCCGCATCCCGTTTGCGCTCTGGATCGTCATGAAGGACGGCCGGGTCGCAGGAAACACGGCGCGGCCACTCGGCGACAGCTTGAAGCGGTCGGCGTCCGAGTCGCTGAACGGCGTGGACTTCAAGCGGACCGGCGCCGTGCCGGACATCGGCGTGTCGGGTCCGGTGGTCATGGCGCCGGTTCAAGTCGCCGGCGAATTGCGCGGTCTCGTCGTCATGCCGCCGGGGCCCAACAGCGGTCCGGTCGTCCGCGACCTCAGCCGATTGCTGTCGTGGCCGGGCGCGCTCCTGCTGATCGTGGGGACGACGATCGCGGCGGCGGTCATCTTCGAACCGGCGCGGCGGCGTCTCAAAGCGCTCGAAGAGGCGACCGATCGGTTCGGCGCGGGCGATCTGACGGCGCGTGTGCCGGAGCGCGGCGGCGACGAGATGGCGCGTGTGGCGAGCGCGTTCAACCGCATGGCCGCAGAGCTCGCCGCGCGCGACGAAGCGCTCCGGACGTCGAACAAGCTGCGGCGGCAGATGCTCGCCGACGTGTCGCACGAGTTGAAAACGCCGCTGACGGCGATGCGCGGCTACGTCGAGACGCTGTACATGGATCACAGGGCCGATGTGACATTGGACGCGCCGACGCGCGAGCGCTACTTCGGCATCCTCGAGCGCGAAACCGGGCGCCTCGATCGAATCGTCAAAGACCTGCTCGATCTCGCGCGCGTCGAGAACGACGTCGTCGGACTCGACGTTCGGCTGTTCGACGTCCAGTGCCTGTTCGACCACGTGATCGCGCGGCACGAGCCCGAGGCTCGCACGCGGGAGATCTCAATCATCGCACGCGTCGCGTTCGGCGCCGATCAGGTCCTGGGCGATCCCGATCGACTCGAGCAGGTCGTCGAGAATCTCGTCGCCAACGCGCTGCGTCACAGTCGCGATCGGGGAACGGTGGAATTGTCGGCTTCCACCAACGACAGCGATCTCGTGCTGTCGGTGCGCGATTCGGGCGACGGCATCCCGCCCGAGCACCTGCCGCACGTCTTCGAGCGGTTCTACAAGGTGGACGCCGCGCGCTCGAACGGATCCGGCAGCGGCCTCGGTCTGTCCATTTCGCACGCGATCGTCAAGCAGCACGGCGGCATGCTCGAGGTGGCGAGCAAACCGGGCCAGACGACGTTCACCATGACGCTGCCGCAAATTGTTTCAAGTCGGACTGAAGTCGGACTGAAGTCGGACTCGAGATAAATGGAGACAAGTTGGGGTTCACGTCGCGCGACTACTCGACGTCGGCGGACTGATAGCCGACACCCCACGCCGTGAGAATCAGCTCGGGATCCTGGGCATCGCGCTCGATCTTGCGGCGCAGGCGGCTCACGACCGTATCAACCGTCCGCTCGGTGACGTAGGTGTCGCCGCCCCAGACCTTCGCCAGCAGCGACTCCCGGCTGAACACGATACCGGGACGTGTGGCGAGCAGATGCAGCAGATCGAACTCCTGTTTCGTCAGATCGAGCGGCTCGCCGCGGACGCTCGCCAGCCGCCGCTCGACGTCGATGACGAGATCGCCGGAGTGCACCGACCGTGCGCCCGCGTCGGCCGGTTCTCCAGTGCGTGCCACCCGCCGCAGGAGCGCGTGGACACGCGCCATCAGCTCGCGCATCCCGAACGGCTTCGCGAGGTAGTCGTCGGCGCCGCTCTCGAGGCCGATTACCGTGTCGGACTCGGTGTCGCGCGCCGTGACCATCAGGATCGGCGTCTGGACGTTGGCGCCTTCGACGCGGACCGCCCGGCACACGGTGACGCCGTCAATCCCCGGCAGCATGACGTCGAGCACGATCAGGTCGAACGGCTGCGACCGCGCGAGGGCGAGCGCACGCGGCCCGTCGCCGGCCTCGGTGACCTCGAACCCGGCGAGCGACACGTGAAGACGAAGGAGCTCGCGGATCGGCGCCTCGTCCTCGACGATGAGTACGCGCGTGCTCATGCCGTTCCACCCACCGTGATGTCAATCGCCTGCCGCAGTCTCGCAACACTCTCCGGGTGTCCATTGTCTTTGGCGTCCTGATTCTGCACAAGTATCAACGCGGCACGTGGGCAATGATGGAGCGTGGATCCGGGAACCTGGCTGCTTGGTGCGCTCATCGGCGTAGGAACCTTAGTGGCCGCGCTCATCGTGCGCGGCATCTGGCGGCTCAAGGGACTCTATCGCATCCGCCGCGCGGGACGGCGGCCGCTGCGCGCCACGCGCCACCGCATCTGGCGCGATCCCGGGCCGGCTGAAGACCGCGATCTCGTCCACGGTCCGGGCGGCCCGGCCATGGTTCCGGTTCCTCCCTTCGTCTTTCTCGAAGAGCACACGACTGGATCGCAGCCGTGCGTCTCGGTGCGCGATGCGCACGGGCGCCGCTGGCGCGTGAAGTGGGGCGCCGAAGTGTTTGCCGAGAGCTTCGCCGTTCGCTTCGCGCATGCGTGCGGCTACTTCTCCGAGGTGACGCACTTCGTGAAGTCCGGCACGATCGAGTGCCACGCACCGCTCGGCCGCGCGAGCGATTGCATTACCGGCGATGACGGCCAGTTCTTCGATGCGCGCTTCGAGCTCGACGATCCCCACGTGAACAAGCTCTTCGAGGAGCACGGCTGGTCGTGGGACGACAATCCGTTCCTCAACACACAGGAGTTGAGTGGCCTCAAGATCGTCGTCATGCTCCTGTCGAACTGGGACACGAAGGATCGCCGGGACGTCGCGCGCGGCTCGAACACCGCGATTTTCGAGCATCGCGTGCCGCACTTCCCACGGCCGAAGCACGAAGCGCGCTACCTGATCACCGACTGGGGCGGGGCGATGGGGAAGTGGGGCAGCACCATCGTCACGCGCGGCCGTTGGGATCCGGACGGGTTCGAGGCGCAGACGCCGCAGTTCGTGACGGGTGCCACCGATGGTGTCATGAGTTTCGGCTACAAGGGTCAGCGGACCGCGGACGTCGCGACCGGTATCCGCATCGAGCACGCGCGCTGGTTGTTCAGCATCGCGCAAGGGCTGACCGAGCGACAACTCGTGGATGGTCTGAAGGCGAGCGGCGCCACCGACGACGAATCCGCTCGATTTGCGCGCGCGCTCGTCGCGCGCATCCGGCAGTTGGATTTCGATGTCTCGCCTTAGCCTTTTCTCCCGTCGGCGGTGTGTTTGATCCGCGGCGCCGCTCAAACACAAAGGACATCAAGTAAAAGCGCGGCGACAACGAATTAGGAAACTGGTCTCGGCTAGCCTTCGGGCTACGCGTTTCGATTTAGACGGTCGCGCGATTTTCGCGCAGCGTGCTCTTCAAGAACGACACGACGTCCGGCCAAATCTTTTCCGCGAGCGCGGCGTTCAGCGTGCCCAACGCATTGTGCGGCGCCATGAACGCGTGGCCGGTGCCCGGATGGACCTTCAGCGTCACGTCCTTGCCCATTCCGCGCAGCTTGGCTTCGAGAGCTCGTGCGGCGGCCGGCTGGAAATAATCGTCGTGTTCCGCCATGTGTCCGTTGATCGACGCCGTCAGCTTCGACCAGTCCGGTTCCATGGGCCCTTGGGGAAATCCGTAGAAGGGCACGACCGCCTTCACCTTGTCGGGACGATTGGCGGCGATGATGAACGCGAGCATTCCACCCATGCAGAACCCGACGACGCCGATGCCATCGCTCGTGACGGCGCTGTGGGCGGCGAGAAAGTCGACCGCGCCGCTCATGTCGCGGCCCGCGCGATCGGGCGGCATGCTCTGCATCAGCTGCGCCGCCTTGTCCATTTCATCGTGTCCGGCCAGCGCGCCGTGATAGAGATCCGGCGCGAGCGCTACGAATCCGGCGGCGGCCAGACGATCCGCCATCGTCTTGATTCCCGAATCGAGCCCCCACCATTCCTGGATCACCAGGACGCCGGGACCCGAACCACCCGGCGGCCGGGCCAGATATCCCGACGCGACACTTCCATTGCTGCGGAACTCGACGGTCTCAGCCATGCGCGGAAGGATAGCAGACTGGTGGCGTCGCGGAAAGGAGTGGAGCGCCGCCGCTGTCTTGCAATGCGCTCTACGCGTACGAAGAGCTCGCGGCCTCGGCCCGGCCCGCGCGTTCGGCCGTGATGCGTTGCAGATAGCCGCTCTGCCGAAACGCGTCCATCGGATCTGCCGGCAGCCGGCGCGCGGTGCGCCATTCACGAATCGCCGGCCTCACGTCGGTCGCAAACGCGTCCTGCAGCAGCGACTCGGCGGCGACGATGTCGCTGCGGGCCTGCGCGGCGGCGAGCGCGTCGTGATCGACGAGCGCGGCTTTCGCGTACAGCTCCTGAGCCACCGTCACCGTTTGAATCATCGCTTCGATTTTGCCTTTCAGGTTGTGGCTCTGATCGATCATGAACGCGACGTCGGCGCGCGCATTCGTTTCCCACTCGAAGTGGAAAATCTCCCGGAAGATCCGGAACACCTGATACGGATCGATCGAGCCGATGGTGAGATCGTCGTCCGCGTACCGGCGGTCGTTGAAGTGGAAGCCGCCGAGCATGTCTTCGGCGAGCAGCCACGCCACGATCTGTTCGATGTTCTGGGAGAGATAGTGATGGCCGGTGTCGACGAGCACGCGCGCCTGAGGACCAGCGGCGCGCGCGAGCAGGAGCGCCATGCCCCAGTCGGCGATGTCGGTGTGATAGAACGCCGGCTCGAACGGTTTGTACTCGACCAGCATCCGTTGGTCGCTGGCGAGCTCTCGATGCAGCGCGCGGAGACCCTCTTCGAACCACCGGCGGCGCTGCCGGATGTTCGCCGTCCCCGGATAGTTCGATCCATCGGCGAACCACAACGAGACGTCGCGGCTCTTCAGCCGTCGCGCGATGGCCACGCTGTCCTTCGTGTGCTGGAGCGCGTGGTCGCGTATCGACTTGTCCGGATTGCCGAACGATCCGAACTTGTAGATCTGATCCTGAAAGACGTTCGGATTGATCGAGCCGGGTTGGACGCCGGCGCGCGACGCGAGCGCCGACACGTCGTGCGCACTGTCAACGCCTCGAGGGAAATCCCACAGGACGTGCAACGCGACGGTGGGACACACGCCGGTCAACGCATGAACCTGCCCCGCGTCGTTGAGCTTCTCCTCGATCGTCGCGGCGGCCGCCGGCTGTAGAAACTTGCCGAACCGTGTGCCGGTATTGGCAAAGCCCCACGACGGCAGCTCGATGCGGAAGGAGTCGAGCGCGCGAACGATCCGGTCGGTGTTCATGACGGCCACTCCAGGGATTCAGGAATCTGATCTGCCGTGCGTGTTACAGCCCAGTACTCCACTGCGATGCGTCCGTTGGCCGGCAGCCATCGAAACGCGGACGTCTCGAACATCGACCGCCGTGCAACCATCTCGCGCCGCGATTCCGGGAACGGCGACACGCCGAACTCCATCCCGCGCGTCAGCGTCGCGCCGTTCCACGGCGAGGCGGTCCGGCTGCAGTTCTCCTCCCAAATCCCCATCCACGGGAAATCCAAGGTCTTCCAGACGTACCCGAACGCGAGCTTCGACGCCGGCGAGAAGGCGACGAAGAATGCCGTCTCGCGCGCCGGATCCATCAAATGCGCGGTGTACGCGCTCGACCGCGGCGCATCAGCATACCGCCGAAGGTCGGCGACGCCGCTATTCGTGCGCGGCGCGTGGGGCCAGTCGAACTCGGCGCCGCGCTCCAGGTAGTCGTCGGCGCCGAATGGGCTGTCGAACACTTTCGACCGCGTCGCCGACGCCCGGAACTCGGTGACGCCTTTCTCGAGAAACGGCGGTCCGAGCGTGACGTGCTCGGTCCAGCCGATCGGACGGTCGAAGGCACAGAGATTCTCAATCTGTTCGCGAATGCAGACGCCGCGACCGCGCAGCTCGAGGCGCCGCTCGACATCGATCTGCGCGAGCGGAAGACGCGCGCGCATCGTGAGCCCGCGTTCGCTTTCTTCGATGTCGTACGGTGCGATCGATCCGTCACCGTGCGCGGTCATGCCGGCGGCGGCTTCCTCGGACGAAGGCCCGCCGAACATATCGAGGCACAGATTGTGGCCCATGATGCCCGCCAGAAGTTTCGCGTCGGCGCCGGATCCGAACTCGGTATGCGCCGCGCCATCCTATGCGGACGGCTCGACTGAACGCCACTACGGTGTCCACAGCGGATTGATGCCCGTCCGCGTGTCGAGAATCTCCGCGATGTGTCCACCTTCCTCGAGGACCGTGACGTTCAGATGGTCGTTCGCGATCGTCGCGGCGCGCCGGCCGCGATACGTTTGCTCGAGCGGCATGACGCGCATTATGCATCCGGGCTATCATTTCCGAAATGCGTGCTCGAACAGCGACGCTCGCGATCGCGATTGCCGTCGCGATGGTGACGGCGCCGGCAGCCGCCCAGACGCCGCCGCAGACGACGTCTTCGGCGCAGACGACGACGACGGCGTCGCGATTCCCGGCCGGCCCGGGACGTGACGCGCTGTTCAAGGTGTGCAAGGAGTGTCACGGACCGGAGAGCGTCCTCGGACAACTGAAGACGCGCGACGAGTGGTCGAAGACGCTCGACGAGATGGCGGCGAATGGTGCGACCGGCACTGACGAGGAATGGAACAGCATCCTCGAGTACCTGGACAAACACTACTCGCTCATCCTCGTGAACACCGCTCCGGCCAAGGATCTTGCCTTGAAGTTCGACGTGCCGGCCGAGATCGCCGACGCGATCGTCCGCGCGCGCGCCGAGAAGGGAAAGTTCACGTCGATCGACGAGCTGAAACGCGTGCCCGGCCTCGACGGCGCGAAACTCGATGCACGCAAGGATCGGCTGATCTTCTAAGAAATCAGGTTTTACCCTGCGGAACGCGGGCCGCCATTCCGCTTCGCCTCTCACTCCCGCGGCCGCAACGTAAACGGTGATTCGCATGGTTTTTCATCCAATTCACCCACTCTCGGTGTGATGTCGCGTCTCTCATCGCGAAACGCCGGGCCGGTCCATCGTCACGCTTGATGTCGCGTCGGCCACGAAGTATGGTCTCGGTCGGATTCATCCGATGAAACGTCATATGCGCAGAATCAGCCTCTCTGTTCTCCTCGTGGCGCTCGCCATCATGCCGTTGCGAAGCGCCGACTGGCTCACCCACAGCGGCGACGCCCAGCGCTCGGGCTGGCAGAAGGACGAGACGAAGATCTCGAAGGACAGCGTCAAGAACCTGAAGCTGCTGTACAGCATCAAACTCGACACCAGGCAGCGCTCGGTGTACTCGCTCTATGGACCGCTGATCCTGGAGCGCGCGATCACCGATCGCGGGTTCAAGGAGCTCGCCTTCGTCGCCGGGGCGAACAACGATCTCTACGCCGTCGACGCGGACCTCGGCAGGGTTTTCTGGAAAAAACATTTCGACTGGCAGGCCGACACGCCGGAAACGGAGCAGGCTTCCTTCCTATGCCCCGGCGGATTGACGGCGTGGCCGGTGCTTCAGCCAGCGCCGCAGCGTGGCCGTGGTCCCGGTGGACCGGCGCCGCCGGCTGCGCCGGCGCCGACGGCGCCTGGAGCGGCCGGCGCGCCACCGCCGCAGCGGGGCGGCGGCAATCCGTTCTCGATCCGTTCGCTCTTTGTCCTCACCGGCGACGGCAACCTGCATCAGGTCAACGTCAACACCGGCGATGACATCGGATCGACGATGAAATTCCTGCCGCCCAACGGCAAGCCGTACAGCCTCGCGCTGGTGAACAACATCATCTACACGATCACGGGTCAGGGTTGTGGCGGCACGCCGAACAGTGTGTACTCACTCGATCTGACCGACCCGGCCAGGACGGTGCGCTACTGGCGATCGGGCAGCGGCGGGCTGTGGGGCACGGCCGGTCCGGCGATCGGCACCGACGGCACGGTGTACGCGGAAACAGGCGACGGCCAGTACGATCCCGCCACCAATCGCTACGCGAACTCCATCGTCGCGCTCACACCGAAAGAGCTGAAGCTGAAAGACTGGTATACCCCGTCGAACGCCGAGTGGCTCTGGAAGCGCGACCTCGATATGAACGTGACGCCGGTCGTCTTTCCGTACAAGGGGCGCGATCTCATCGTCGGCTCCGGCAAGGAAGGACGGCTCTTCCTGCTCGACAGTCAGTCGCTTGGGGGCGCGGATCATCGAACGGCGGCGTTCCGATCGGATTTGATCTCGAACGAAGATGTCGATTTCGCGGGAGCAGGCACGTGGGGCAGCCTCGCCAGTTGGGAAGACGCGCAAGGCGCGCGGTGGGTGCTGGCGCCCGTGTGGGGACCGAAGCACCCGAACGCGAAGTTCCCGATCGCGAACGGCGAAACCAACGTCGGCACGATCGCGGCGTTCAAAGTCGAAGAGCACAACGGAAAGCTGTCGCTGGCCAACGGCTGGACTTCACGAAATCTGATCACACCGGCCGCGCCGGCGATTGCCAACGGCGTCGTGTTCGCGCTCTCGACAGGTGAGTGGGTCCGCCAGGCGAACGACCGCGAGGGCGGACTCTATCAAGCCGACGTGCGGGCGCAACGATCGGCGCCGGCCGTTCTCTACGCGCTCGATGCGACAAACGGCAAGGAACTGTGGTCGAGCGGCAATCAAGTGACGTCGTTCACGCACAACGGCGCGATGTCGATCGCCAACGGGCGCGTGTACTTCACGACGTACGACAACACGCTGTACTGTTTCGGTTTTCCGATCGAGCATTAGGTGCGCCAAGAAGGGATGTCGCCGATCTTGGTCGCTCGGCTAAAGCCTTCGCGTTACGTCAACGGCGAACGTGAGGCCTCCGCGACTGTCGTAGCGCGACGGCTTTAGCCGAGCGTCGGAAGGGTGAGCACGACGGATGTTAGATAGAGCGACTGTTCAACACGCGATTGACGCCGGCGCGGGCGTGCTTCGTCTGGAGCCCTCGTGGGTGCCGCGGACGTTCATGATTCCGGGCCGGCGGTTGAAGCTGCATCCCGACGATGTCTATGCGCTCGGCGGACATCGCGGCGGCATCAACGAGCGCTGGTTTTCGTCGACGACCAACGCCGACAACGGCCCAGGCACGCCGCCCGACGAGGGACTCAGCTTCGTCCGCTCGAACGGCCGGCGATTTCTGCTGAAGGACGCCGTCGAAACGGCCGGCGATCTGCTGCTCGGATCGGCGACGATGGCGCGCGAAGGCGGCTGGAATCTCCTCTGCAAATTCTTCGACAACCTCGGCCCGATTCCGCATCACATGCATCAGAGCGAGGAACAAGCCGAATTGGTCGGACGACGCGGCAAACCCGAGGCCTACTACTTCCCGCCGCAGTACAACCAGATCTTCAACAACTTCCCCTACACGTTCATGGGCCTCGAGCCGGGCACGACCAAAGCGGACGTGCGCCGATGCCTCGAGAACTGGAAGCAGGGCGACAACGGCATTCTGAATCTCTCGCGCGCGTTCAGGCTCGAGCCGGGCACCGGATGGCAGGTCGATCCGCGCATCCTGCACGCGCCCGGATCGCTCGTCACCTACGAGCCGCAGGTCAACAGCGACGTGTTCGCGATGTTCCAATCGGAGGTGGACGGCCGGATCGTGCCGTGGGATCTGCTGGTGAAGGACGTGCCGAAGGCGCATCACCATGATCTCGACTATCTCGTCGACATGCTGGACTGGGACGCGAACGTCAATCCGGAGTTCGCGAAGTCGAACCGCGTGTTTCCCTGTCCCGTGCGATCGTTCGCGGAGACGGAATCGGACGGGTACCGCGAGCAGTGGGTGTGCTACGGCACCCGCTACTATTCCGCGAAAGAGCTGACCGTGGGTCCGAAGAGAACCGCCACGATCACCGACGCCGCCGCTTACGGTTTGATCGTCGTGCAGGGCCACGGGATCTTCGGAACGCTCGCGGTCTCGACGCCGTCGATGATCCGGTACGGCGAATCGACGGAGGACGAGTTGTTCGTCACCGACGATGCGGCGCGCGCGGGCGTTCGAATCGAGAACCGCAGCGAGACCGACCCGCTCGTCATCCTGAAACATTTCGGGCCAGGGAATCCGGATGCGGAGAGACTGCGAAGGAGATGAGACGGAGTTTTACGGAGTCGTAGGAAACGGAGGTTGACGGAGGGAACGGTTTTTAACAAACGGAGGAACGGAGGAACGGAGAACGAACGGAGGAGAGCATTCGACGCGGACGGCCTGCAACGCCGGCCTACGCGCCGCTTCGCGGCGCCGCGTCGAATGCCTGTCTTCTCTGTTCGTCCTCGGTTGCTCCGTTGCTCCGTTTGTGAATCCGTTGCCTCCGTAGACGTCCGTTATCTCAGAGGGCACCATGAACGAGCAGCACCGTTACCCAAAAATTCACAACGCGATGTGGCCCGGCCTGGTCGGCAAGGGCAGTCCGGGCGCCGAGCCGGCGATCGACCTCGACACGATGC
>Ga0137396_10001834_pt1 | contig 11422 bp, 9 predicted proteins | sample czc16metaG_FD_108284 | JGI IMG/M metagenome (GOLD analysis project Ga0137396, IMG submission 108284) | Vadose zone soil microbial communities from Angelo Coast Range Reserve, California, USA - czcobulk3.16 metaG | ecosystem: Environmental > Terrestrial > Soil > Vadose zone | place: USA...
AGCAGCAGTATCGGATACCAGTCGCCGAGGGTCCGTCCCACCGGGCCCAGCGAGCGCGCCCGGGGAGCCAGCGCCACGAGCACCAGCAGAAGCGCGTTGGCGAGCAACAGCCACCACTCCCCGGGCACGCCGTCGGACCGGAACGAGAGCAGCACCGCGATCGTGGCCGCCACTACGTAGACGATGGTGGCGAGATCGACCGGCTCGTACTGCGCCAGCTGTCCTCTGAGTCTCGCCGTCTCTACGAAAGCCATCCGTGACTCCGGTACCAGTCCGCTGTGCGTTGCAGGCCCGCCTCCAGGGCGGTTTCCGCGCGCCACCCCGTATCCCGGGTGAGCGCGTCCGGGCGACAGGTCCACGCGGGCGCGAGGAATTCATTCGCCTTGTCCGCCGACAGGAGTGTGGCCCGTCCGGTGAGGTGCACGATGGAGCCGATCACCCACAGCAGCCCGCGGGCGACGGGCCCGGGAATCGGCACAATCCTCACGGTCCGGCCCAGCGCCCGCCCGATCGCCATCACCAGCTGCCGGCTCGTCGTCGCCGCGGAGTGCGCCGCGAAATAGGTGTTGCCGACGGTCGCCGCCGTCACGCCCGCGGCGATCAGGGCGCGGGCGAGGTCCCCGGCGTATATGACCGACAATTCCTGCGATCCGTCACGGAACACCGGCGCGACCCCCCGGCGGGCCGCCTCGAACACCTTCAGCAGTTCCCGATCCCACTCGCCGTAGACCACTGGCGGCCGGACGGTCGTCCACGGCACACTTCCCGTGCGCACGACGAGCTCCGCGGCGAGCTTGCTGCGCCCGTAGTTCGTGACCGGGGCGGGGGGCCGGCCCTCGTCGATCGGCTGGCCCGGCCGCGAGGGGCCCGCCGCGGCGATCGACGAGACGTACACCACGCGGGGGGGACGCGGGGCCGCGGCGGCGGCTTCGAGGACGCTCGCGGTCCCGTCCCGGTTCGCCGCCATGAACTCGGACAGGTTGCGGGCGGCGATCCGTCCCGCCAGGTGATAGACGACCTCGGCATCGGCGCAGCCCTCGCGCAGAGCGTCGGCGGCGTCCAAGTCACCCCGCACGATCCGCACCGCCCGCCACCCCAGGGCCGCGGCTTTGGCGGGCGAGCGCACCAGACACGTCACCCTGTCGCCGCGGGCCTGGAGGGCACGCACCAGGTGAGCGCCGACGAAACCGGTGCCCCCGGTGACGAAGACGTTCACAGGGACCGATCGTAAATCCGGTAGGTCTTGTACGGCCGGAAGCCGAGGCGCAGCATCCCGTTGACCATGGCGGCGTTGTCCTCGAGGACCCAGCCGCCCTCGCCCCAGCGGAACCCTCTGGCGGTGCCCTTTTCCCAGATCCACTGGTACATCAGGGCGTCGACGCCGGTGTGCCGGTACTCCTTGAGGGCCCCGAGCAGGAGGATGCGCACGCGGGAGATCTTGCGGGCGTGCCAGAGGATCAGCGGCAGGCCGTACACGCGCCCCGAGGGGTTGTGTTTCAGCGCGACGTTGAAGTCGGGGAGGGCGACGGCGAACCCGATGATCTCCCCGCGCATCTCGGCGAAGACGATCAGCTCCGGGACGACGATGGGCTTGAGCTGTTTGGCGAGGTGGTCGATCTCCTCGTCGGTGAGCGGGACCGTGCCCCAGTTCTGCTCCCACGCGGCGTTGTAGAGCCGCTTGATCGTCTCCACTTCCTCCCGGAACCGTTTCAGGTCGAGCGCCCGCAGCGTGATGCCCTTGCGGGCGGCCACGAGCTTGGCGCCGCGCACGAGCCGCTCCGGCATGTCGGTGCCGGTGGACTCGTAGCAGATCAGGTCCTTCGCCTTGCGGAAGCCCGCGCGCTCGGTCAGCCGGACGTAATACGATGGGTTGTAGGGCATCATCAGCGTGGGTGGCGTGTCGAAGCCCTGGACGAGCAGGCCGCATTCATCGTTGAGGGACGGGCTGGCGGGGCCGCGCATCGTCGTCAGGCCCTCCTGGCGGAGCCACGCTCCCGCCGCGTCGAACAGCGCGTTCGCGACCTCCTGATCGTCGATGCACTCGAGAAAGCCGTAGAATCCGACGCGGTCGTTCCAGGCCCGGTTGTGTGCGTCATTCTTGATGCCCGCAATCCGTCCGACCGTCCGACCGTCCGACTGTCCGACGAAGTATTGTGCGCTCGCGTGCTTCCAGAACGGGTTTTTCTTCGGCGAGAGCAGCGTGCGAACGTCCATCCGCAGCTGCGGCACCCACAGCGGGTCTCGGCGGTAGTGCTGGTAGGGAAACGCGATGAACCGGTTGAGGCCGTGCCCGTCACTGACGGGCACGATCTCCACCGCGCTCAAATGACCCCCAGCTCCTTGCCGAGCCGGGCGAACGCCTCGAGCGCTTGGTCGATCTGTTCCGCCGTGTGGGTGGCCATGAGGCTGGTACGCAGCCGGCACTGAGACGGCGGCACCGCGGGGGGCACCACGGGGTTGGTGAACACGCCGGCGTCGAACAGCTGCCGCCAGAAAAGGAAGGTCTTCTCGAGCGGGCCGATGAGCACCGGGATGATGGGGGTCTCGGTAGGACCGATATCGAAGCCGAGCGCGCGCAACCCTTCCTGCAGGCGCCGTGTATTCACCCACAGCCGCTCGCGTCGCTCAGGCTCCTGCTGCAGCACGCGCAGGGCGGCGAGCACGCCGGCGGTGTTCGCGGGCGGCAGCGCGGCCGTGAAGATCATCGGGCGCGCGTGGTGCTTGAGGTAGTGGATCACGCTCTCGGACCCGGCGGCGAAGCCCCCGATCGAGGCGAGCGACTTCGAGAACGTCCCGACGATCAGGTCCACCTCGTCGGTCACGCCGAAGTGAGCGGCGGTGCCGTCCCCCTTGGGGCCCAGCACGCCGACCGAGTGAGCGTCGTCGACCGCGAGCGCGGCGCAGAACTTCTGCGCGACCCTGATCAGCGCCGGCAGATCGGCGATGTCGCCTTCCATCGAATAGACGCCGTCCACGATGATCATCACGCCGGTGTTCGGGGGGACGCGCCCCAACTTGCGCTCCAGCCCCGCGAGGTCGCCGTGGTTGAACCGCACGGTCTCCCCGTGTGACATCTTGGCCCCGTCCACGATCGAGGCGTGGTCCAGCTTGTCGAGGAACACCAGGTCGCCCCGGCCCACCAGCCCGGAGATCACGCCGAGGTTCGCCTGATAGCCCGTCGAGAAGACGAGGCAGGATTCCTTGCCGAAGAACTCCGCCAGCTCGATCTCGAGACGCTCGTGGAGGTCGAGCGTGCCGTTCAGGAAGCGGCTCCCCGTGCAGCCCGAGCCGTAGCGCTCCAACGCGGCCTTGGCGGCGGCGAGCACCTCCGGGTGGTGCGTGAGCCCGAGATAGTTGTTCGAGCCCATCATGACCCGGGGCTCGCCCTCGATGACGACGACGGTGTCCTCGGACTGCGTGATCGGCTTGAAATAGGGATACAGCCCCGCGGCCTGGATCTCGCGCGCCCGGGTGAAGGATCTGCATTTATCGAACAGCGCGATGTGCTGCAGGGTCTCGGTCCGCACGAAGGCACGCATCCGGGTTGGAAGGTCGGTACAGCTTAGCCGGGGGTGCCGAAAATCGCAAGGCGCCGCAGGCCCACGAGTTAGCGCGACCGCGCACCGTGCCGTAAGTTGGGCTCCCGTGCCTCGGACGCGCCACCGCCACGGCCGCCGCCCTCGGCGCTGTGGCCATTCAACTTGCAGCCCAGGGGAGGACCCTCGGCCCGCTCGGGACCCGGGCCCATGCGACGGTCCGGTGAAGGGAGCGACGTGAGCGAGCGTCCAGAGCTGCCTCGCGTGATGGGACTGCGCGACGTGGTGCTGTTCAACATCACCGCCATCGTGGGCCTGCGCTGGCTCACCACGGCGGCCAGCCAGTTTGGGGTCGCGGCGCTGCCGCTCTGGGTGGTCGCGATGCTCGTGTTCTTCATTCCCTCCGCGCTGGCCGTGCGGGAGCTGGCGGACATCGACCCCGGCGCCGGCGGCCTGTACCGCTGGGTGAGTCGGGCGTTCGGGCCGCGGCAAGGCTTTCTCGCCGGGTGGGGCTACTGGGTCAACAACCTCTTCTATTATCCCTCACTGCTGGTGGCGACCGCGGCGATCGCGGCGTACATCGGCGGCCCCCGCTTCGTTCATCTGGGCGATGACCGGGGGTTCATCGCCGCCGTGGCGCTCGTGGGGCTGTGGCTGGCGGTGGGGCTGAACGTCGTGGGCCTCAGGGTGGGCAAGTGGCTCCAGAACCTCGGCGGCTTCGGCACGTGGCTGCCGGCGCTGATCTTCGTGGCGCTCGCGGCGTGGGTCGTCGTCGCGCGCGGCAGCGCCACGCGGTTCACCGCGGCCGGGCTCGTCCCGGCGCACTTCGATTTCCCGTCCATCAACCTGTTCGCGACCATGACGTTCGCCTATGCGGGGCTGGAGCTGGCCCCGTCGCTCGGCGGGGAGATCCACGATCCGGCGGCGACGCTGCGGCGCGGCGTCCTGCTCTCGGCGGCGGCCATCGTGGCGATCTACCTGCTCGGGACGGTGGCGATGCTCGTGGCGCTCCCTCGCGAAACGGTGAGCATCACCAACGGCATGCCGCAGGCGACGGCCGCCCTCGTCGCGCGCCTCAACGTGCCGGGGTTGGGGTGGGTGGCGGGGATCGTGGCGGCGTTGCTGGTGCTCGGCAACGTCGGCGGCGTGGGCGCGTGGCTCGCGGGCTCGGCGCGCCTGCCGTACGTGGCAGGCATCGGCGGTGCGTTGCCCCCAGCGTTCGCGCGGGTCCACCCGCGGTGGCGTACGCCGTACCTGTCGCTGCTCGTCCAGGGAGGTCTGGCTACGGTCTTCGTGGTCTTGAGCCTCGTGGGCACGAGCGTGACCAGCGCCTACCTCGTGCTCACGCAGACCACGCTCATCCTCTACTTCATTCCGTATCTCTACGTCTTCGGTGCCTACCTCAAGCTGCGGCGGCGGCGGACGCCCCTCACGGTCGCCGTCGGGGTGGCAGGGTTGGCCGCCGTGGCGTTCTCCATCGTCCTGGGGTTCGTCGCGCCGCCGGGAGAAGCGCACCGGTGGTGGTACGAGGCGAAAGTGGTGGGCGGCGTCGCCGTGTTTATGGCGCTGGGGTGGCGGCTCGCTCCAGCAACTCCACCACCCGCCGCCGCAGATCCGCGTGCCGCTTGACGAGGTCGCGCGCCTCGGCGGTCAGCGTCGACGTCCCGCCCCGGGGTCCTCCCGCGTGCGACTCCACCGCCGGTGCGCCGAGGGCGCGATCCAGCTGCTGGATCCTGGCCCACGCTGTCCGGTAGCTCATCCCCACCCCCTTTGCGGCTTCCTTGATCGAGCCGGCGCGCTCGATGGCTTCGAGGAGCCGCACCTCCGCATCGCCCAACAAGTGTGTCCCGCTACGCTCGAACCAGACGCTCGCGCGCGGGACGAAATCGGTCAGCATCATGGTGCCTCCTCCCGCCGCTACTCAACCGCGGTGCAGTCGCCCGCCCGGCGATCGAATGCCGGGGAGCCGTCCGGGAGGCGCCGCGAGAGCAGCGCCTCTCGCCACGTCCCCATCGCCCACGCGGCGAATGCGCGCGCGGCGGGATGCGGAGCCGGCTGCCGGACGACGTACACCGTGTAAGGATTGCGCAGGAGACTATCCGCGGTAAAGAGGGGGCGCAGCCCCAGGTCAGGGACGCGGACGAACGTCGGCAGGTCGGCTATGGCGTACGCGCCGCGCTCGGCGGCGAGCTGCAGCGTCGTCATCTGATCGGCGCCGGATTCGATGTACCATGCCGTGCCCTGCGGCCGCACGCCGGCGGCGGCCCACAGCGCCAGCTCCTTCACGTGCGTGCCGGACGAGTCGCCGCGCGAAACAAACCGCGCTCCGGCATGGGCGATGCGGGCGAACGCGTCGGCCGCGTGTTGCACGCGCGCGACGCCGGCCGGATCGCCGGGCGGCCCGACGACGGCGAATCGGCTGGCGACGAATGGACAGCGCAGCAGCACGTGGCCCGCGAGGATCCGCGCTTCGAGGGATGGCGCGTGCGTGATCACCACGTCGAGGTCGCCGCGCGCCGCCGACTGGAGGATCTGTCCCGACGGCCCGATCACGGTGACAACGCGCGCCCCGGTCCACTGCGAGTCTACGACGTCAAGCGCGCCGGACTGTTGCACGGTGTACGTCGTGCCCACTCGCAGGGGGCGCGGCGTGCTGGTGCAGGCCGCGAGCGCGGCGCACATTAGCGCCGCCTGCATCCACCGGAGAGTCCCCATGCGTCGCCTCGCGCTCGTCCTGCTCGCCGCTCTCATCCCCGCGATCGTCCCGGCGCAGGGCTTCCAGCTCACCGTCGAGAACATCATGCGCGGCGCCGACCTCGTCGGCACCGCGCCGGCCAATGTGCGCTTCTCGGCGGACGGCCGCTACGTGTACTTCCGCTGGCGCAGTCCCGGCGCCGACACCGCGGACCAGGATTACCGCGCGGCGGTCGCGGGCGGGAGTCCCGAGCGCCTGGCGCGCTTCGCGGTCGACACAATTCCCATGGCGGACGGGACGTGGTCGCCGGACCGGACGCGGGAGGTCGTCGTGCTCAAGGGGGACCTCTGGCTCGTGGACCGGCGCGGGGCGAAGCGGCGGCTCTCGGAGACGGCGGCGGCGGAGTCCAATCCGGACTGGTCGGGCGACGGCCGGACGGTGTTCTTCACACGGGACGGCAACGCGTGGGCGCTCGATGTGGACGGCGGCGCCGAGCGTCAGCTGACCGACGTGCGCCGGGGGCCCGCCCCGAAGGCTCCGACGGAGCCGACGGGCGAGAAGAGGTTCCTCCGCGATCAACAGCGGGAGCTGTTCGACTTCATCCGACGCCAGGTGGCCGAGCAGCGCCAGCGCGCCGATTCCGACACCACCGGCCGCAAAGCGGTGTGGCTTCCGGAGACCGAGAGCGTGGTGCGCTTCGAGACCTCGCCCGACGGCCGCTTCGTGCTCGCCACGGTGAGCGACCGCCCCGACGGCACCGCTGCCGCCCAGCAGGTCACGATGCCGCTCTGGGTGACGCAAACGGGGTTCGTCGAGACGCAGCAGATCCGCACCAAGGTCGGCGATGCGCAGAACCACCAGCGGGCCGTGGTGATCGACGTCGCGACGGGCAAGGCGACGTGGATTCAGCGGGACACGGGAAGCGGGACATGGGAAACGGATAACGTCGCGATCGGCTTTTCGCCGAACAGCCGGCACGCGCTGGTGCGGATGTCCAGCCGGGACTTCAAGGATGCGTGGCTGATGGTCGTGGACCTGCCGTCACTCGCGCGGCGGGACGTCGTTCACCTACACGACGACGCGTGGCTCGGCGTGGACGGGTTTCTGGGCCCCGGCGCCTGGAGCGGCTGGCTCGGGGACGGGGAGACGGTCTACTACGCCAGCGAAGAGACGGGGTACGCCCATCTCTACGTGGTGCCGGCTGCGGGCGGGGCGCCGCGCGCGTTGACGAGCGGCGATTGGGAGGTCCAGAGCGTCGCGCTGTCTCCGGATAAGCGGTCGTTCTTCCTCGAGACCAACGAGGGAGACTGGGGCCAGGTGCACTTGTACGCGCTGCCGGCGACGGGCGGCCCGCGCACCCGGATCACCGGGGCCGAGGGTCGGCAAGACGCGGTCGTCGCGCCGGACGCCGCGACGCTCGCGGTCCTGCAATCGACCGCCAATCATCCGCCCGAGCTGTATGTGCAGAGCAACCGCCCGGGCGCGGCGCCGCGGCAGATCACCGCGAGCACGACGCCCGAATGGCGTGGATTCAACTGGATCAAGCCCGAAATCGTGGCGATCCCGGCGAGCGACGGGGTGCAGGTGCCGGCGCGGCTGTACCGGCCCACCGGCACGGGCAACCACGCGGCGGTGATTTTCGTGCACGGCGCGGGCTATCTCCAGAACGTCCACAAGTGGTGGTCGAGCTACTACCGCGAGTACATGTTCAACCAGCTGCTCGCCGCGCGTGGCTACACGGTGCTCGATCTGGACTACCGCGGTAGTGCGGGGCACGGGCGCGCGTGGCGCACGGCGATCTACCGTCACATGGGGGGCCGCGACCTGGACGATCAAGTGGACGCCGCGCGCTGGCTCGTCCGCCAGATGGCGGTGGACTCGACGCGCATCGGGATTTACGGCGGCAGTTACGGCGGGTTCATCACCCTCATGGCGCTGTTCACCAAGCCCGGGGTGTTCGCGGCTGGCGCGGCGCTGCGGCCCGTCACCGACTGGGCCCACTACAATCACGGCTACACCGCGCGCATCCTCAACCAGCCGCAGGACGACTCTGTCGCCTACCGGCAGTCGAGTCCGATCTACTTCGCGCAGGGGCTCAAGGGCCGCCTCCTGCTGTGCCACGGGCTCGTGGACGACAACGTGCACTTCCAGGACACGGCACGGCTGATTCAACGGCTCATCGAGCTGGGCAAACAGAACTGGGACGTGGCGGTGTATCCGGTAGAGGCGCACGGGTTCCGTCGCAACGACAGTTGGACGGACGAGTACCGGCGGATTCTGCGGTTGTTCGAGGAGACGATCGGAAACTGAGCCTTCAAGCACGGTCTAAACACCAACGGCCACCATCAGCGGTCGCGCCGACGGTGGCCATTGTACGGCTTGCCAGAGGGGTTTCTCGGTTACCGCCAGCTCGGCGTGCGCGTCGACATCCAGATGTCCGTGCTGGGCACACCGCTCGGGTTCAGGATGCTACCTGGCCGATTGGAGGCCCAGACGAGCGTCCGGCCGTCGTGCGACAGGCTTGACTGCTGCTCGATCCCTGTCGAATTGATTGGTGTCCCAAGACTCACTGGGGGGGACCAGAGATCGTGGACGCTGCGCCGAGTGGACGTGTAAAGGTCATTGATGCCGAGCGTACCGGGGCGGGACGACTGGAGGAAGATCTCCCTCCCGTCGACGCGCAGCGTCGCGCCGGCGTCGTTGAAACTTGGGTCGTTGAGTTCGGCAACGATTACGGCAGGACCACGGGTCTCCGCGTTCCGCGTGACCGCCGCAACGTAGATGTCCTGTTCGTTGAGAGTTGACTGTCCTCGCGCGAAATAGAGGTTACCAGACCCGTCCTCGGCGCTCTGCAGGTAGAACGGCGCCTGCTCAGCCGTCGCCGTGTTGATATCAGGACCCAGATTCACCGGCGGCTCCCAGCCGAAGTCGTCCTTGGGATCGACGCGACGGGACATCCAAATGTCGGTACTGCCGTGACCACCGGGTCGGTCGCTGAAGAAGAACAGCAGATGCCCGTCGCTGGAGAGGGAAGCTCTGTTCTCAATAGCGGGGCTATTGATGGCGGGCCCCAGGTTCACGGGAGCTCGCCAGGGGCAGTCACCGCACGCACGTTGGGACACCCACAGGTCGTTGCCCCCGAACCCACCAGGTCGGTTGGAGGTGAGGTAGAGACTCAGTTCATCCTTGGAGAGGGTCGGCGCTGCGTCGAAAACATTGGAGTTAACCACCGCTCCCAGATTCACCGGCTCGGACCACTCGGAGGTGGCGAAGGACATCGCCTGCAGATTGAAGGTGATCTGGTCCGAGTCCGGCCGACACGCGAGGACCAGGGCGAACGCAGCTAGCGCAACGAGTCTCACAGATGGCGCGGGGCTCATAGAACCTCCTCCGGGAGATGAAAAACCGGCCAAGCGGGTCCCTCCGCTCAGCCGGTTTCGCGATTTGCTCCCCCCGAGGCATAGGCGAGCCGCACGACACCGCGCCCTCGGGCTTCATAGCATCTGAGTAGCGTTCCAATCTGCGTCTGGAACGAGGGTCCGCAAGCGTTGTTCGACACCGCGCTGGAAGTAGGGTGCTGCGGTCCGTGCTAGGGCGCTTCAGAGTCCCCTTCGTCAAAGGACCGTTCCGGCGGACGTACCGGGAGCCCGATCTGCCCGGCCCACTCGTCGGTGAGCTCGAACGTTCTGCCCATGTCGAAGCGCAGCACGCGGAGCCGGCGGGCCAGATCCTTGAGCGCCCAGGTGACGGTGCGCTGCACCTCGACCGAGGACCATTGCCCGAATTCGTTGTGACTGAGGTCCGCCTGGAGCGCTTCGGCGATCCGCGCCGCGGAACGGCCATGGGGCCCGTGGGGGGCGGTGGAGGTGGCCAGGGTGGCGGGCGCGGGTCGCGGTGTCTTCCGGGGGGTGTCGCCGTCGCCCCAGAGCAGCCATTCCAATGTGACACCGGTCACGCCCCGATCTTGGGCTTTGGCCACGATCAGCCGGGCGATATCCGCAGGGAACCTCTTGCGCTGAGGCCACTTCTTAACGGCGGCCTCGGTGACCGGCGGCCCGATTTCGGCAGCAAACTGCCGATAGGTCAGCGAGATGGCCTCCCAGGGACTGAAGAGGTCCAGTAGGATCGCGAGCCGCTCAGCGACGGGTCCCTGTTTGGGTCTGTTTCGGTCCTTGACAGATGACAAGGTGGCCCCAGATTGGTGACACGAAAGTGCCCCGTTTGGCACCAGAGAGCTGGCTCCAACCGGCATAAAGTGTCGCGCATTAAGGCCCTTGTCAAGGTGGTTCCCCTGTGTCGCGTCTGCGCGTAATCGCAATCTCCGAGGCGTTCAGCGGATTCTGGAACGATTTTGCCAAGGACCTTGGGGTCGCCATCGACCTCCTCGCTCCGGCGGACCCCGTGAGCCCGAGTGCCGAGACGGTGGCCGTCATCGTCGCGGCGGGCGGGGCCGAGCGGGACGCGATCAAGTGGCTGGAGAGCCACTGCGTGCCGCCGGGATTGCCGACGCTGGTCGTCGGCACCGACACCGGGCGGCGCACGGCGATGCAGCTGGTGGCCCGAGGGGCGAGCGACTACTTCGCGCTGCCGGACGACCTCGAGATTTTCCGCAGCGCCGTGATGGCGGCGCGCAACGGCGACCGCTCCCGTGCGGCGGCGGCCTCGCACCGAGCCGCGGACGCGTTCGCCGGCATCGTGGGCGAGAGTCAGGTCCTCAAGAAGGAGCTGGCAAGGGCGGCCCGGCTGCTGCCGCACCGCAGTGCGCGCGCGCTGATCGTCGGGGAGACGGGGACCGGCAAGGAGCTGCTCGCCCGGGCGATCCACGCAGGCGGGCCGCGCGGCGGCACCCCCTTCGTGGCTGTCAACTGCTCGGCGTTTCCGGAGCACCTCATCGAATCGGAGCTGTTCGGGCACGAGCGTGGCTCCTACACGGACGCGTACGCCGCCAAACCGGGCCTGTTCGAAGTTGCGGATACCGGGACGTTGTTCCTCGATGAGATCGGCGACCTGCCGCTCAGTCTCCAGGCGAAGCTGCTGCGCGTGATCGAAGACAACGAGATTCGCCGGGTCGGCGGGACAAAGTCCCGCACGGTCGACGTGCGCATCCTGGCGGCGACGAACGATCATCTCGCCGAGCGCGTGCGGTCGGGAAGCTTCCGGGAAGATCTCTTCTTTCGTCTGAGCACCGTCG